>Ga0209199_1000145_pt1 | contig 111294 bp, 104 predicted proteins | sample COGITO_mtgs_1105_7_FD_184805 | JGI IMG/M metagenome (GOLD analysis project Ga0209199, IMG submission 184805) | Pelagic marine microbial communities from North Sea - COGITO_mtgs_110523 (SPAdes) (version 2) | ecosystem: Environmental > Aquatic > Marine > Epipelagic ... | reverse complement strand
TTTTCTTAGCCGTAGTGGCTCTGATGATTCTTTCAATCATTTGGACTCCTAAAAAGTAATCTAGGGATGAGAATGAGATGGTGGGAGTTTCAAATGCCTCCCCTAAAGAAGCCCTGTTAACGCAGGGTTTTTTTTGGGTCTCTTGAGCAGGTTTTTTGAAACCACCTTCCAAAGTATCTCCCCAGATACTGTAATCATCACAAGATCTCAGCACACTCCCCCGCCCCTCCTAAAGGCTACCCCAATGGAATACTCATGGGCGGCTTGTGTCGGTCTGAGGTAGACAAAATGGTAGTCGTAAATGTGCCTTTGACAATGAACTGGAGGAGTGTCAACATCAGTAAACACAAGGGTCAAGGGTGTTGCAGGTGCCTATCTGAGGCACTAACCGGCACTCCGGGTGCACCATTTTCCCACGTAACCCTTTGTTTTCATTGTGTATTCTGTATGTCGTCAAAGATAGTTGGACCGTTCGCGGCCTGATTTAAAAGATGGTTTAGTTCATCAGGTTGTTTGATCGGTGTCGATCATAATGGTTTTTTCGCCGTAAGGCGATGGTGCTGAGTTTAATCCGTTTCCGTAGAGTTAATATAGCTTCTCCTCTTCCATAATACACGTCAGCCGGTGTTAGGTTGTCTATCGACTCATGATAACGATTGTGATTGTAATAGCTCACGAAGCGATGGAGCTGCTCTTTTAGCTCGCTCGGTAAATAATAGTGATTGAGCAAGATTTGATTTTTTATCGAACGATGCCAACGCTCGATCTTTCCTTGCGTTTGTGGGTGGTAAGGGCGGCCGCGCGTATGGCTCATGCTTGGAGTATGGCTTTTGCTTTATTGCTACACGGACTTTTTCCGTTTCTCTTAACTGATTACGCAAGCGATAAAATGTGCGGCCACGATTCAAAGTAACGATGAATTTACCTAACTAGTTTTATTGTTACTGTATCTAGGGAAATACAACGTTAGCTACTTTACGAACCTAACGTGGCTCTTAAATGATCTATGGATTTCGGGACTAAATTCTACGCATACGCGCTGATACATGATCAAAATCCCCTTTGGGAACGGCTTAGGGCCTGTTATCTGGACTTTTTCGCCATAGCATTGGGGTAATCCCATACCAGCGTTTAAATGCACGGGTAAATGCAGTGTTATCGACATAGCCAAGATAGTCTGACAGCTGAATTATGCTGACTCCCGAGTTCGCCAAGCGGTAAGAGGCAATATCCATGCGCACCTGATCAAGTAGCAGTGAATATGATGTATCCTGCTGTTTTAATCTGCGCTGCAATGTACGCTCATGCACTATCATACGATCGGCAACTGTGCCAATGGAGCAATCTCCTGTAGGCAACATCTCTCTAATTAAGTCCATAACTTGTTCGGGCAGGGTTGCCGCTGACAGCTCTTTCTGCTGAATAATATGGGTCTGTAGAATTTTTTTAAGGCCTGAGTTTGCCTGCGGTATCGGTTTGTCGAGCCAGATTTTAGGGAATAGGATTTCATTTTTAAACTGGCCAAAATACACTTGCGCGGAGAAGATCTTCACATAGGGCATTAAGTGGCCTGGCTGCCTGTGCCGGAAGTTCACTCTGATAGGTTTCCAGCGATCACCACAGAGTGCCCCAATAACTACTAAACCATGGGCAAGGGCTAATTCGGCCGAATACCGAGAGAATTCAACTGAGTTAAAATTATGATAACTGACAAAGGCTTGCTCACCGATCACGCCAACATCCACTGATGAAGCATCTTTTACCTGAAATGAATGATGGTCGCTGAGCTCTTTAAGCGCAGTTCCAACTCTATTGGACTGCTGCATTAAGTAGCCAACCGCACCCATCACCGCTATCTCATGTCTTGTCCCCAGTAACGCTGCGAAATGAGGGCAAGCAGTAGCCACAGCGGCTTGATGTAAAATAGACTCAGCCAGGTTATAGGGCATAAAGTTTTCTTCATGCTGACTGGTAAAATAATCTTCACTGAGACCCAAAGTTTGCAACACAGCGCCAGGATCCCCATGCAAATCCCGCACAAGCTGCTCAAAGCCCGCAAATATTCCAACACGAACCATACCCACAGAAAAAAACCTATTTTCAAACTAGTTAGTCTCCAATACTAACTTTGTGTCGCGTAATGTCAATATATTGTCGTAATTAGCTGAGATAAACTGCACGCAGGGGCTAGGATGGGGGATTGTTTGTAGAGAAGATTTGAAAGCTAACCTGTAAGAGTTGGTAGAGTTATTAAATAATGAAAGATAAACTAATTAATCTCACGTATATAGCTGGTGTTGCGTTCCTGCTAACGATGCTCTGTATGTCCCTGGCTGCGCTCGCCTCATCCGGGCTTGCTGTGCCTGTAGGTGAACTGATTGCGATTCAGGCCTCTCAACTAGCGCAAACTGTCCGTGAGGCTCTCTAGAATAGAGAACAAAAAATATACCCTGATGCCCTTTCAAGCACTAGCCTACAGTAACTTTATAGTTCTTATCTAGTCATTCCCTGTCACGCTGGGGGCTTCTTTTCAGACCACGGGGGGGCTGCTGACTGCTGCTGTTTCTGTAGTAGTTCCTGCCCAGATACAAAGTAGGCTGATTTCAAGAGTTCTGCACTATCCTCAAGCATCTATTCACTATTGCACAAACGTGCCTGTTCTATATAGTTAGGATCATCAATTACAGGACTTATAGCTAATGAGATACCTCCTACTACTTGTAGCTTTGATTACTTCTACTGCTTTTGCTACACCAGACTTTGATGAAACTATGGTAGCAGCTAAGCAAGGGGCTGCAGCGGCTCAGTTCAACCTAGGTAATATGTATGACGAAGGCAGAGGTGTTCCAGAGAATGATGGTGAGGCTGTAAAGTGGTTTAGAAAAGCTGCTGATCAAGGACTTGTAAATGCTCAGTTCAACCTAGGCTTTATGTATGACAATGGCGAAGGTGTGCCAGAGAATGATGCTGAGGCTGTAAAGTGGTACAGGAAAGCTGCTGATCAAGGTTATGCAAAGGCTCAGTTCAACCTAGGTAATATGTATGACGAAGGCAGAGGTGTTCCACAGAATGATGGTGAGGCTGTAAAATGTTTTAGAAAAGCTGCTGATCAAGGGTATGCCAAGGATCAGTACAACCTAGCCTTGGTGTATTACAGTGGCGAAGGTGTGCCAGAGAACAATATCCGCGCTTACGTGTGGTTGTCGATGGCCAAGACTCAAGGCACTGCTGTTGCAGCGGGTAATATTGATATATTAAAACCTCAAATGACTAAGCAACAAATAGCCTAAGCCCAAGCTCTAGCAGCCAAATGCTACGAGTCAGACTACAAAGACTGTGATTGATATTATGAAAAACGTTATTATTGCGGGAGCGACAGGGCTAGTGGGAAATAATATTCTCCATCAGTTGGCCGCTCGTGGAGATAAGTCAGTTGCATTGGCAAGACGACAGATTAAAGATCTGCCTAAGAATGCTGAACTACTAGAGATTGATTTCAGGCAATTTTTGATAAATGGTGAATTGCCTCAGTGTGATCACCTCTATATGTGCTTGGGAACTACCATACAGGCTGCAGGTAGTCGTGATGCCTTCAGAGCCGTCGACCTTGAGTATTCTTTAGCAGTGGCCAAAAAAGCGCTTGCAGCAGGTGCGACAGGCATAAGTTTAGTTTCCTCTGTGGGCGCAAACGCTAACTCAAAGAATTTTTATTTGAGAACTAAGGGACAATTAGAAGAGGCAATAAAGTCACTCGGCTATTCAAGTATCAATATTTACGGTCCAGGAATCCTTATAGGGGATAGACCTGAGAGTCGACCGCTAGAAGGGTTGGGCAAAATACTTTTTCAATTAATTGATCCTTTTCTACTGGGCTATGTAAGCCAGTATCGGAGTATCCAGGCGAATTTATTGGCCAGTACAATGATAGATAATGCTGACCAATATGCGGGGGTTAACTACTTCTATTTTAAAGATTTTAATACCGATTGATCGCCAAATTATAATGATTGGGTAAAGCCTGCGGGGCAACATATAACAGCTAATTTAAAGGCCATAAGGCAGGGCGGCTATTCCACAGGGGGCGGGGGCGCTGCTGAGAGCTTGTGATTGTTACTGTATCTGGGGAGATACAAAGTAGGCTGATTTCAAGAGTTCTGCACTATCTTCAAGCACCTATTCACTATTGCACAAACGTGCCTGTTCTATACAGTTAATGCACTGTTAGTGCGCGCAACGATGTAGAAGGTTCGCTCTGATAGTTGACCCTTATGGTGTACCTCAGGAGGTTGCTTGGCTTCGCTTTATGTTATTTTTATTGGGAACTTTATGCTGGCCTTCGCTGGTCTAATCCTTGAGCTATGGCTCCAATAATAAGGTTTTTAGTCCATTTTCTTATCGAGACTGCCTAACCTTTCTAGCGCAGCTTGTGGCGCTTTGCTTTAAGTACTCCTCTTCACCCAGATAGGCGTTTTTTCTTTTTTCTTCTTTCATGCATTGATCATATGGGTCAGAGCAACCACTAATAAAAATAACGGTAGTGATAACAGCCAATACTGCCAATACCCTAGCTAACTTAGCTGTGCTTGTTTTAAGCGAGCCTACAACTGCTATTGAATATGTCTTGATAAATTCCAGCACTGCCTATGGTTCCTTCGATTATTTTTTCTATGCCAATAATTATAGCGAGGCACCGACATCAGAGATAGCGGTAAAAGTATAAAGGCGGGTTTGGCTGGGTAGGCTGTGGAGGTGTGAATAGTAGCTTATTAGGTTCTTTCTTTTGACTACCAGCGAGAGCCTTAACAATTTGAGCTTCTTGCAAGCCTTGGCGCCCATACTTCAGTATCTCATCTGAGATCTTAGCGTTCCCCCTATCTGTCAAAGGCTAAGCTGCCTTCGTAGATATTTAATGGTATGCTATGGCACGTGAGCCTTAAGGCAAAATATGATTTCACCCCGGAGACGTTACATGGATAAGCCAAACATTTTAAGAAGATCAATAATGCTAGTCGTGCATATCTGGAGACGCGTGATGAACGTGAAATTTAACCCGCTAAAGTATATTCCAGATAACACGCTTCAGTCCTATTTCATGCTTGTGTTGTTTACAATTTGGAGCATAACGTTTGGTTTTATCGCTACTTATTACATTGGCTGGCTAGGGTATAGCACCATAACAAGTGTCGTTGTTCACCTGACCATCTTAATTCCTATTATGATTACCAATGCAGTTTTTATCGACGCAGAGCGCACGGGTGATCAGTGGTTGGCAGAGTGGCAGTCAGAGCAAAGCAGATACAAGCTGTTTACCAACAGACTTAAAGCGAAAAACATGGTTCGTTGGAAGGTAGATTCGGAAGCGTAGATAGCTTCAAAGCTTTTGCAATGATGAAAATAGTACATTACATGGCCTATATTCTGAGTTTCGTTTTTCTCGCTGAGGAAACGGCTCGTCGAGGCATCGATTCTCAATCAATACCACCACAATGGTTGAGGGCTACCTAGCTGGAATACTGTTAGTTTCTGCCGGAATATTCTGGTCAAAGAAACTAAAGGCAGCGCCAGTATTAATGGTCGCAGCTTGGGCTTACGCAATGGGAGGTATGTTTGTCCCATTCTATGCTCACCTGGAAGCCTATTTAAGAGTAGAAACATTTCGCGCTGATCACCCGCATACCGATTTAGAGTCCGTGATTACAAAAGGTATTGTGTGGGCCATTTGTCTAACTTGCCTCGTGATTACAATGCGAAGTAATGAGATCAGAGAAGTGGGCAAGTAATTCGGTTTAATAGTTTGACTCTGGACTATATTCCAAGGTTTATAGTGAATACTCAAACCCTCTTCGCAGGTTTTTTTGTGCCTTGCAAATGCAGAATTCTTGAAATCAGCTACTTTGTGTCTGGGCAGGAACAGTAACAACAAATCAGCATCTCCCCCGCCTCCTATGTATGACCCGAGTACAAGAATACTCATGGCCGCCTTGTGTGAGTCTGAGGTAGACTAAATGGTAGACGTGGATGTGCCTTTGACAATGAACTGGAGGGGTGTCAACATCAGTAAACACTAGGATCACGGGTGTTGCTAATGCCTAGAGGAAGGAACCATCGACCCTCCGCGTGCACCAATTAATATAGCAGAACTCATATATATCAAGGGTTCTAGCCGTAAAATCCTTTAGTTATGTACACACATCCTTTTTGATATGCTGATCGACAATAAAACTCTTTAGGCTAATGATATGTAAGTGTGCGAAGGTATAGGCTTTGCGGTAATTGAGTGAAACTCGGGTGCACCAAATAACAAACCCTCAGCCAAAGGCTGGGGGTTTGTTATTTGGCGCCTCCCAGAGTATTGGTTCGACCCCTGTTCGAGCAAATGCGAATGCATTTGGGACTAGGAGCAACGCGACGCAGCCCGCAGGGTTATTTCCGCAAAGCGGAAAGAATCAATCCCTCCGCGGCACTCTCAGAACCTGCTAAATCCATTCCTAAACGCAAGACATCAACACAGCGACTACAATCTATTTGATCATGCAGTACTAAATACTCTTACACCTTATAATCTGGCGATCTTCGAACCTAAAAGCCGTTGGTAACGTATCTATTATACAGGCGCTCTATCCACATAAGGTTTTGGCAGAGGTAATTGAAAAATTTCCAAAGCCTTCTAGCCTAAAAACAACAAGAAAGACTACTGCCAAATCATAATGGGAGAGGAAAAAATGACTCAGATTACCGTCAACGGTACTAGACAAATACTGCAGGTGGATCCTTCAACACCACTTCTTTGGGTGTTGCGCGAGCAACTTAATCTCACCGGCACCAAGTTCGGATGTGGCCAATCTCATTGCGGCGCATGCACCGTACATGTCAATGGCGTTGCTACTCTATCCTGTATAACGCCACTGTCGGCGGTGGACGGACAGGCTATTTCTACGATTGAAGGCCTAGCACAGAGTCCCGACCAACTACATCCCCTACAACAAGCTTGGATCGATGAACAGGTGCCTCAATGTGGCTACTGCCAGTCCGGGCAGCTTATGCGTGCGGCAGACCTGTTGGCAAATAATCCATCACCCTCTGACGCAGATATTGATGTCGCCATGGCAGGCAATATTTGTCGCTGCGGTATGTATGGCCGGATTCGTAAAGCAATTAAAGCTGCTGCCGGGGTGCAGCAGTTCGATCCCAGCCTCGCCAATCAGGCAAAGGGGCTAGCTAATGGGTAAGTGGAGCAGAAGAGGTTTTATTAGCGCTGGGGTTATTGCAGGTGGCGGTTTAATTGTCGGTGTTGCTATTCGCCCTGGTAATCGCGCCGCTAAGTTATCCGACCCTGTGACGGCGGATGGGGAAACATTGCTTCATATTTGGCTAAAGCTCGATCGCAACAATATTGTAACGGCTATAGTTCCTCACTCTGAAATGGGTCAGGGCATAGGTACGGCGCTGGCCCAGATGCTAGCTGATGAGCTAGATGCCGACTGGAACCTCGTTAAGTTCGAGGAGGCCCCTGCTACCAGCGAATTCGCCAATTACACGCTGTTAAAAAGAATGATATCTGACGGAGGAGCAGACTTACCTGATTTTGTGCTTCCCTCCGTGGATGGCATTCTAATACGTACGGCGCAGGCGATCGACTTACAGATTACTGGCGGCAGTACAAGTATCCGCGCTACCGGCGCCTATGGTATGCGCATCGCAGGCGCCGCCGTTAAAGAAATGTTGAAGACAGCCGCAGCTGAGGCCTGGCAGGTCCCAGCCAACGAAATCATCGCACGGGACAGCCAGTTATTTCACCAGACCAGTGGTCGGGTCGAACCCTTTGCGACATTTATTGACGCCGCTGCAGAGATGACGCCACTCGCATCTCCGCGACTAAAGAAATCTGATGAGTTTAAGATTATGGGGCGTCATGTAGAGCGGCATGACATTCCCAGTAAAGTCGACGGCACAGCAACCTTTGCACTCGACGTGCGAGTACCCAACATGCTCTACGCCACCGTCATGCGTGCGCCCACATTTGGTGGTGGAATCAAAGCGATCGATGACAGCCAAACTCGTGCAATGAAGGGGGTTGTGGATATTATTGAACTTCCGTCTGCTGAGGTTAGCACGATGATCGGTAGCTACTCCTATGCGGATTCCATCGCCGTGGTTGCCGAAGGCTACTGGCAGGCGAAGCAGGGTATCGACAGTCTCAATATCGACTGGCGCGAGACCGAGAATGATGCGGTATCGAGCGAGAGCATCTTTCAACAATTTGATCGTGATATCGGTGCAAAAATTGATCGCGGGCATGACGTTTCAGAGGGTAATCTCGACGACGCTATGGCCAGCGCCGCACAGATTATAGAAGCCGACTATCGAGTTCCCTACTTGGCTCATATGTGTATGGAACCACTTAATGCAACCGCTGCAGTCAAGGATGGTCAGTGCGTAATCTGGGTGGGCTGTCAGAATCCATTGGGCTTCCGACAAGCCGTCGCCAATGCGCTTGGCTTCGACATCGAGAATGTGACGCTACACAACTGTTTTATGGGCGGTGGCTTCGGTCGAAAATCTCGCGCCGACTTCGCCATTCAGGCCGCGCTGCTAGCGGCGAAAGTAGCACGACCGGTGCAGCTTATCTGGTCGCGCGAAGAAGAGGTGCGGCAAGACTTCTACCGGCCAGCGGTTCAAAGTCGCTTTCGCGCCGCCCTCGACGCAAATGGCAATCTCACGGCCTGGGAAAATACCTACGTCGACAAGCATGAACCCGTCGAAGCGCCGCTGATTCCTTATGCTGTCACTGCTCGAGATATTGGCCATGTCAGCAGTCCCACGCATATTCCCTTTGGTGCATGGCGCAGCGTCGCCCATTCACAACACTGTTTTTTCACCGAATCCTTTATAGATGAAGTGGCAGCTGCTGCTGGGCAGGATCCTTACGAATATCGGGCCGCGCGATTAGAACAGAGGCCGCGACAGCTCGCTGTACTGCAAAAGGTCGCCGAGGCCGCTGATTGGGGGCGCCCACTGGCTTCAGGTAGAGGGCGGGGTATTTCTCTGCAAGAGAGCTTTGGCTCAATCGTCGCACAGGTTGTCGAGGTCAGTATTATTGACGGTCAGGTGAAGGTCGACCGAGTTGTGGCTGCCGTTGATGCAGGGTTCGCAGTGTCCCCTGACGGCCTGACCGCGCAAATAGAGTCGGGGATTGTGTATGGACTAACAGCGGCGCTCTATGGCGAGATCACCATAGAAAATGGTGCGGTCAAAGAGAATAGCTTTGATAACTACCAGATGCTGCGTATGCCTGCGATGCCCAAGATTGAGACGCATATTATCAATAGCGGCAATGCGATGGGCGGTGCTGGCGAACCGGGCACACCACCTATTGCTCCTGCACTAACCAATGCTATTTATAATGCGACAGGTCAGCGTATACGTCAGCTGCCAGTCACGAATATTGATTTGCAGGGATTAACTTAGGGGGCGCCTCCGATAGATTAGACCATCAGTCTTACTCAAACTTAGTGCACTGTTTTGCAATGACCACATAAACCCTCAGCCTCGGCTGGGGGTTTTTAGGTTGGGCTTAGCGATAAGAAGCAGCCCTTTATGTTGCTCAGGGCATTTTCTTACTTTGCGTACTCGCTATGCAACAGGGCCAATTTTTGGCTTCGAAAAAGTGAGCTGTAACCTGTTAATGTAAAATGTTGTCTCAGAGGCTCGCGGAACTCTTCCCTGTAACTGAGACAACAATCTATAATCTACGTTTAAATTTACCTATCACAGGCTCTGTCCATGAATCCCGAATCCTCTGTCGAACTTGAAGCCGCTGCTTTTCGCCGCCTGCTAAAGCATCTCGATGATAATAAAGATGTGCAAAATATTGATCTGATGATACTGGCAGACTTTTGTCGCAACTGCCTCAGCAAGTGGTATCTGGCTGCTGCTGAGGAACGCGACATTACAATGGATTATGATCAGGCCCGTGAGGCTATCTATGGCATGCCCTACAGCCAGTGGAAGGAACATCACCAACCACCGGCTACTGCAGCGCAATTAGAGGCTTTTGCCGCTAAGCAAAAGTAATGATTTACTCGTCGATTAGGTGAAAGCCCGGTGTAGACGTCGACAGCGCAATCTCTTCGCTATTCATTGCTTCACCTACGTCCTCAAACAGCGGCGACGATAAATAGCGCTCCCCGGTATCTGGCAACATACAGAGAATCACCGTCCCTGGGGCTGCGGTTGCGGCAATTTTTTGCGCCACAGCAAAGGTACAGCCACCAGATATACCGGTAAAGATGCCCTCTTTGCGAGCCAGTAGTTTGGATGCCTCTATCCCCTCTTGGGCATCAATAGGCGCTAGCTCATCAAAGCGCTTTTGGTCGATCGACTCCTGCAAAACTGCAGGAATAAAATCCGGTGTCCAACCTTGAATAAGATGGGGCTCAAACGCCGGATGACTGCTCGCAGGTGCACCACCCTCGCCGCGCTCCTGCACCTCGCCGCTTTCTATAAGCTGGGCGTTGATCGGTTCGCTAAGAATAATTTTGGTCTCTGGCCGCTCCTGCCTAAGTACCTTGGCCACGCCTGAGAACGTGCCACCGGTGCCATAGCCCGTCACCCAATAGTCGAGGCTATCGCCTTTAAAGTCGGCCAGTATTTCCCTGGCTGTGGTGTTTTCATGAACCAACGCATTGGCATCGGTTTCGAACTGACGCGCCAAAAACCAGCCATTGGCCTCTGCCAATTCGACCGCTTTTAGGTAACAACCCATGGCTTTATTGGCTTTCGGCGTGAGAATCACACTGGCGCCCAAGAAGCGCATCAACTTGCGACGCTCGACCGATACACTGGTTGGCATTGTGGCTACAAAAGGATAGCCCTTGGCCGCACAGACCATCGCTAGACCAACCCCCGTATTGCCGCTAGTCGCCTCAATCACCGTTTGTCCGGGCTTGAGTGCTCCACTGCGCTCGGCCTCTTCAATTATGCTGATCGCCAGTCGATCCTTAACGGACCCAGCGGGGTTAAAGAATTCAGCTTTGACGTACAGCCGCACATTATCTGGGGCCAATTTCTTGACCTGAACAACCGGTGTATCACCGATGGTATCCAAAATACTGCCGTAGAGTTTGCCGCGCCCCTCGGTGATACGCGCTTCTGTATCTGACATGCCTGTTCTCCCTCAGATTAATGATCAATTAAAACTAATTAACGTTGAGCGTAGATGATTATTGAGCCACGGAACTATGTCAATTGAAACTGAGGAAATCTAGTTGTAAAAGCCGACCTCGGAGATTTGAATGTCGGCGATATGGTCGCGCCCAAAAGCGACCACGCCGATACTGCGGATAGAACTGGGGTTAATCGCAGAACCCAGCCAATTGCCAGAACGCTCGAAGTCTGAGAGCGGCAAGCGGATAGTTTGCCACTGTTCATCAATATCGAAATTCGCTTGATAGTACTGCCAGGGTAAGACCGTTCCGCGAGTACGCAGATGGACAAAATACCTTTGCGGCACACCGCGCACACGCAATGTTACCCCAGCCACCTGTGCTGTTGTGCCCTTGGCAATGTTACTGCGCAACTGGATAAAGCCGCCGTTATTTTCAGTGCTCACGGTACCGGTCATATGAGCATAACTCACATCACCCTCCTGAGCATAAACTACCTGCCCAGTAGATACGCCGCCCATCACCTGGTCGCTAACATAGCGCCAGCGCTGCTCCGGATTGGATTCAAAGTTTTCCAATATCATCTCATCTGCAACAACCGTTGCACTAAATGCAATTGTAAAAAGACAAAAGCCCTTTAGTCGCTTTTTGATCTGTAAAAATGGCATACGCCTTAGCCTCGTTTATATTGTGTGGGGCAATAGCCTCTACTGATATCTGGTGATCGCAGAGATAGATGCTTAGTTTTTCGACTGGTGACACGCTTGCGCCACATACGAAATGAGCTGGCTTTCATCTCTCTGCGCATAAGGGTAATCACGGCAGATTCATTGAGGCCAAAATAGTTTTCTATGGCCTCAAAGGGCGTGCGGTCTTCCCAGGCCATTTCGATAATGCGCGAAACCTCATCAGGCTTGAAACCAACGTTGCCCTCTTGCAGGCCTAGCATTGCTCTTTTAATAGTTAACTCCAATAGCATATATTTTCTAGATAAGATTTTTACGGATCTGAGTAATTTTTGTATCAACCATAATACCAATAGGCGCCTTGTTTGCCTTTGGACTTACTTGAGAAAAACGCTATAGTCATGGTTCACGATAAAGAGAAAGTAGCAAAACCATGAAATATCCTGCTCTGATAGCTTTATTCACTCTTTTATCAGCCTGTGGTGGCGGTGGTGGATCTTCCAGTTCGGCCCCACCGGTCGATGCTCCCGCTCTTCCAAATAGCAGCACCTTCCCCGGCGCAAGCTGGCAAACCTATACTGCCGCCGATCTGGGTGTTGCCCAGTCGGGTGTTACAGCTGCACTGGATTACGCCTTCGCCGATGGCCGTAATACTCAGGGTGTGGTGATTGTCAAAAATGGGGTTATTGTCGGTGAGCGTTACGCCGAGGGCAGCAGTGCGGACACCATGGCTACCAGCTGGTCAACCGGTAAGTCCTTTGCCAGCACATTAATTGGGATTGCTGTAGATGAAGGTTTAATCGGCTCTATTGACGAGCCTGCTGAAAACTATCTACCGCCATGGGTCAACACTGACAGAGAGGCTATTAGCGTCCGCGCTATTTTAGAAATGCGCTCTGGTCTTGGACTGGCGTCTAATGATCCGACTGATAGCGCAATCTATGTGGATGGCGGCACCAATGGCGACCAGCTTGCTTATGCCTTAGATAGGGTTCCAGCATCCACCCCCAGAACCGACAATTGGGTTTATCAAAATAGCGACTCAATGTTACTGAGCGGCATTATTGAGAATGCAACCGGGCAGAATGTGCTCGATTATGCCGATGTAAAGCTATTCTCCAAAATTGGTATGACCGCTACCTGGTGGACTGATCAGGCCGGCCATGCCCTGACCTACTGCTGTATTGATGCTACCAGCAGAGGCTTTGCTCGTTTTGGCTTACTTATCGCAAGAGGTGGCAAGTGGGGTAATACTCAGGTGGTGTCCAAGACTTGGGTAGATGAGGCAACGGCGGAATCTGTCACTGTGACTGCAGATAAGAGTTATGGCCTGCAGTGGTGGATAAATCCTGAGCTAGACTATTTCTATTCGGCGGGCGCGAGTAAAAATCACATCTATATTTTTCCGCAACATGACCTAGTGTTAGTCCGCAATAGCACCTATAGAAAAACGGGCGACAGTACGATGCGCACAGGCTCTAACTGGCACTATACAGATAACCCCAACTCATGGAGTGATGCAGATTTCGTTAGCTATGTTGTAGATGCTATTAACTAGTATTGCGTTGGCGCACCTGTGCAGGAGTGGCTGCTGACCAACGCTTAAACGAACGACGGAAGTTAGCCGGGTTACTAAACCCTAAAAGAGCTGCAATCTCTGATACCGGCAACTGAGTCCCCTGTAAATACTCCAGTGCCAGCCTGTAACGCACCTGATCGAGTAACTGCTGAAATCTGGCTCCCTCTTTTGCCAGTCGGCGCTGCAACGTGCTTTCACTCATATGCATCTGTTGAGCGACAACCGCACTCGTCGGAAACTCTGACCTTGCAGCTAACAGAGCCTGTTTCACGCGCTCACTGACCATACCCCCATCATTGTCATTGGATAGAATACGATCACACTCGCGACGAAATACAGCCTGTGCTGAAGGGTCAGAGGTAGAGATGGCCACCGCCAGGCTCTCTGCATTAAAAGTCAGCCCGCAGCGGCTTGAGTTAAACTGAATATTCGAACCAAACACCGACTCATAAAAAGCCCAGTCTTCTGGCTGACCGTAATTGAGTTCAAGAGCTGCCGTTGCGGCAGGATTGTCGGTCAGCACATTTAAGTTGGTCACCAACCCGGTATAGAGAGCATCTTTATAAAACTGCTCTAAAGCCTGCGGCAAATGTGCGGCAGCGCTGCGCAACTGAACAGAGTCCGCACTGGCTATCAGTTCAATACGCATACTTGGCAGCAGCGCCCGCTTGTAGCGTACTAATAAATTGAGTACATCGCCTACGGTAGCGCTGGTCATCAAGGCATAGCCGAGAATGCCTAGCGACACCATATCCAACCTTAGGCCCAGCTTAATACCCAGCAGCCGGTCACCCGAAAGTTTAATCGCTTTACTGCACACCTCATCGGCTTGGCGGGCATTTAAAAACTGCGCTGTGCTCAGGTCGAGCCCGCCCAACCCCGTGTTTTCCAATAACCGGTTTTCAGTTATACCCTGATCAGCCAGCAGATCTACCAATACAAGCAGAATAAAAGAATGCATAAAAAGACCTCAAGATGACGGTAAATGAACCATTAATTGACGGTAAATGAACTACTTATTGACGGTATTTGACACCACTTTTAAGAATACTGTCAACTACAATGATGTCAGTTAAATCCTCTGGACCCCAAAAATAGGAAATAACAATGACGACTTATTCGCTACAACATCCAGACAAAGGTCTGATCACCTACACTGATAAGAAGCGCTACTTATGGCTAATATCGGTGCTGATGCCAGCATTCGCATTGGCGGGTGTAGCTATATTCTATCAAACCGGTATGGAGTGGACGCTTGGCATCCCGTTGGCGGTTAGCTATCTGATTATGCCTCTTCTCGACTACCTGATCGGTAGCGATGAAAACAATCCGCCCGAAGAACTGGTGCCGCAGCTAGACGCGGATAAGTACTACCGTATTCTGACCATGCTTACCGTACCCTTTCATTTTGTCGTGCTGGGCGTTTTGGCCTATGTAGTGGGTACTAATGATCTCAGCCCATGGTCGGTCCTTGCCGTGGCTATTATTGCCGGCGGTTACAGTGGTCTGGGTATTAACACAGCCCATGAACTGGGCCATAAGCAGACTGCCATTGAACAGCTATTAGCTAAAATAACCTTGGCCGTTCCCGCCTATGGGCACTTCTGTGTTGAGCATAATCGTGGCCACCATGTGTTGGTAGCAACGCCAGATGACCCCGCGAGTTCAAGATTCGGCGAGTCTATTTATGGCTTCACATTGCGTGAAATTCCCGGCACCTTTTTACGCGGCTGGAATCTCGAAAAAACCCGCCTAAATAAACATGGCAAAACAACTTGGTCTGCACACAATAATATTTTGCAGTCGTACCTAATTACCGCTGTTCTACAGGGCTCACTTATTTATATGTTTGGCTGGATTATGCTGCCTTTTCTGGCCATACATAACTTCTGGGCCTGGTATCAGCTGACCTCAGCTAACTATATTGAACACTATGGTCTGCTGCGTCAGAAGAATGAAAACGGACGCTATGAGCGCTGCCAGCCACATCATTCATGGAACGCTAACTATATTATGAGCAATCTGGCACTCTTTCATCTAGAGCGTCATTCAGATCACCATGCCAATCCTATTAGACGCTACCAGAGTCTGCGCAACTTTGACGATATTCCAGAGCTGCCAAATGGCTATTACGGCATGTATCTGCTCGCCTATATTCCCTGGCTCTGGTTTAAAGTCATGGATAAGCGCGTGTTAGAACTGCCCCATATTAAGGGTGATCTCAGTAAGGTAAATATTCTGCCTTCCAAGTTAGCAGCGACCTATGCGCGATATGGTCAGGGTCAGGTAATGCCGCAGCAATAAGGCTAGTAATGCAATTAGACATAGATATCTGCTTCACAAAAAAGGGCGACTCAGATGAGTCGCCCTTTTTTATAGACTTGATAAGACCCCTAGAGTTTAAGCTGACGCTTGACGCGGCCAAAAGCCTGCAGTGCAAACTCAATATCCCCTTTACTGTGCGCCGCTGACATCTGGGTGCGGATACGTGCCTTACCTTTAGGCACCACAGGATAGGAAAACGCCACCACATAGATACCCTCGTCAAGCATAGCCGCGGCAAACTGGCTGGCTAGTGCAGCATCGTCGAGCATAATAGGCACAATGGGGTGTTCACCCGGCAATAATGTAAACCCTAGCTGCTCAAGACCGTCGCGAAAAATAGCCGTATTGGACTTTAACCTTTCCTGTAACTCATTAGACTGGGTCACCAGCTCAAGGGCTTTAATTGCCCCCGCGACTATTGGCGGTGCCACCGTATTAGAAAACAGATAGGGCCGCGATCGCTGGCGCAGCAAGTCGACCACTTCTGCACGGGCACTGGTAAAGCCGCCACTACCGCCCCCTAGGGCCTTGCCAAGAGTCCCGGTAATAATATCGACGCGATCTATACAGTTGCGATACTCATGGGTGCCGCGACCATTGGCGCCGATAAAGCCTGTGGCATGGCAGTCATCAAAGTGCACCAGCGCATTGTGTTTTTCTGCCAGGGCACAGATGTCATCGAGGCGCGCAATGGTGCCGTCCATAGAGAACACCCCATCGGTGGTAATGAGCTTAAAGCGCGCACCAGCCGCATCAGCTTCTAGCAACTGAGTCTCGAGATCGGTCATGTCGTTGTTGCGATAACGATAACGCTGCGCCTTACATAGACGCACACCATCGATAATACTGGCGTGATTAAGGGCGTCAGAGATAACCGCATCTTCAGCTCCCAACAGCACCTCAAATAGGCCACCATTGGCATCAAAACAGGAGGGATAGAGGATCGTATCCTCCATACCCAAAAACTCACTTAGACTCTGCTCCAACTGTTTATGCAGGCTTTGGGTGCCACAGATAAAACGCACCGAGGCGAGCCCATAACCCCAGTTATCCAGACCGGCTTTTGCCGCAGTACTTACCTCTAGATGCTGAGCCAGTCCTAAATAATTATTGGCGCAAAGATTTAACACCTCTGACTTACCCTTGACACCAACGTGCGCGCCCTGAGCCGTGGTAATTTCACGCTCTGATTTATACAGCCCCGCGACTTTAATCGCGTCTAGTTCGCCTGCCAAATGGTTTTTAAATTGCCCGTACATGGCTCCCTTCCCCTACTTCCAATTAAGAATAACTTTGCTGGCTTCACCCGCATTCATCGCATCAAAGCCCTGCTGAAAATCTTCATAGCCCAAACGATGAGTAATAACTGAGGATATATTTAGCCCGGACTCAATCATCGACGACATCTTGTACCAGGTTTCATACATTTCACGGCCATAGATACCCTTTAATGTCAGCATATTAAAAATCACCTGGCTCCAATCTATCGCCATCTCTTCGCCGGGAATACCCAGTATCGCCACCTTGCCGCCATGGCACATATTGGCCAGTAAATCTCTAAAACCCGCTGGATTACCGGACATCTCAAGCCCCACATCAAACCCCTCAGACATTCCCAACTGGCGCTGAACATCGGCCAGTTTTTCGCTGCGCACATCGACGGTGCGGGTAGCGCCAAGTGTTTTGGCCAAGGCTAATCGCTCGGGATTTATATCGGTTATCACCACGTTTTTAGCGCCAGCATATTTACATACGGCCGCTGCCATCGCACCAATGGGCCCAGCACCAGTAATCAGTACATCTTCAGCCAGCAGATCATATTGCAGAGCCGTATGAACGGCGTTGCCCAGAGGGTCAAATAGAGCCGCCACATTTAGATCAATACCGGGTCGATGCTCCCACACGTTTGACATTGGCAGCGCCAGATACTCGGCAAAGGCACCGGGCCGGTCTACCCCAACACCACTGGTGTGCGCACATAGGTGGCGCCGTCCCGCCATGCAGTTTCGACAGCGTCCGCAGACTACGTGCCCTTCACCAGAGACAATCTGACCCGGGCGAAAATCATTTACATTGGAGCCAACATCGACAATCTCGCCAACAAATTCATGGCCCACTACCATAGGCACGGGGATGGTGGACTGGGCCCAACTATCCCAGTTGTAGATATGCATATCGGTGCCACAGATGGCAGTGCGGGCTATTTTGATGAGGACATCATTGATGCCTATTTCTGGCTCAGGCACATCTTCTAACCAAAGCCCCTTGGTGGAATTCCTTTTTACTAGCGCTTTCATGGTGCTATTTTCCTTAAGATTGTTTACTATATGAGAAATTATTCCTTTATCGTAGAAGTAAATATTCCTTTATACAAGAGTTTATTCTCTTATAGTGAAATAAAATGAAACTATCTGACCATGACCCAGCCAGCCATGCCTTGAGTAGCCGTGTTACTGAGCTGCGTAAAAAACATAAGCTAACATTAGATCAGCTCGCCACTACCTCCGGTGTTAGCCGCTCAATGCTTAGTCAAATTGAGCGCGGCCAGGCTAATCCCACATTAACGGTGACCTTTAGAATCGCACAGGCGTTTGGCTTGAGTATCGGTGAGTTGGTCGATCAGCCCTGGGCATCCTCGACCATTGAGGTGGTCAATGGAGAGGATAAGAGCAATCTGTTTCGATCAGACAAACAGATTCAAATACGTACCCTGTCGCCGCTACATATCGAAAAGAATATTGAGTTTTATGAGCTACGTATTCAGCCTGGAGCAAGCCTAACCAGTGCGCCCCACTTTGACGGCACTAAGGAGCTTCTCACCATCACCAGGGGCACGGCGCGCATTATCTCGGGTGATAACAACTGCAAACTCAATACGGGTGACTCAGCACATTATCGTGGGGATCTTATCCACAGTATTGAAAACTGCGGGGACTGCGAGTTAGTCGCTTACCTTGTGGTCACTAGTCAGTAACCTCGGTACCAAGGTTAAAAAAGGCTAGTCGATTGGAGTGAAAGCTACCGATTAAAACCTCGTTGCCCAGAGGTAATGCAACCGACGGCAAACCAAAGGGCTCAAGACTAAATGACCAGCTATTAAGATGCTCAAAGGAAATAGCATCAAGCTGGGTAACCGTAAACGGCAGCGCGCAGGGGCGGTTATCCTCGCAGCTAAGCACGTCTAATATCTCATGATCCACACTGGTGACCCACAGCGAACCATCGTTCAATACTAGGTTATCCGGCGCATTAAGAGAAAATGAATGCAGGGTTTGGGCGCTATCTAGATCCATCACAACAACCCTGTCGGATAAATTAAATGCCACATAAAGCAGACCTTGCTCCTCATCATAGACAATGCCATTTGGTTGCGCGCCCTCTGTACCGGTCACCTGACTAAAGCCGTTTTGTTGATCCCAGTGCAACACATAGCCTGTTTCCTGCTTGGTAATCGCGACGGTCAAAAAGTCATTGGTAGAAAAGTCATAATCATACATATGGGAAACAAAGAAGCTGCCATCGGCGAGTAGACTAACATCATTAATAAAATTCTCTTTAGGCGCCACAGCGCAGCCGCGCCAAACCAGACCCCATTGATTGATTCGCTCAATATCACCAGCTTGCTCCTGTGGCTCTTGCTCAAGGGCCACCAATTCGAACATCTCTACGGACTCATGCGCCATATGATTAACCACCGCAAGCTGATAGCGGCCATCGTCGCGGGTCACTAAATCGACCCCATGAGGGCCAAAGGGACTGTCTGCATTTTTCTCACAGCGCCCATCACCCCAAGTATTGTCAGCGTAAATAACGGGCAATGGCACTCGACGCTTAGTATCTACATTCACCAGCGCTAAACTGCCAGCTCTCATTTCATTTAAGGGCTTTGAGCCACCAAATTCGGAGACAATAATAAATTGATTATCTGGTGTAACCGCGAGATCTTCGGGGTTGCTAACCACACAGGAAAACGACAATTGCTCACCTGATTCACAGCTCGAAACATCGACAACCGGACCAATATAGGCACGGCCCAGAATAAATACCGACAGACACAAACACAGTAGTGCCACAGGTATGGCTATGCGGAAATAATGTTTCATAACGGACTGCAAATGGCCTTTATAAACAGTGCTATCGGTTAGTAGCAGATAGGTACCCTCGCACATCGCCAGCAGGCCAAAGGTGAATATCGCAATCCAGGTGGTGTAGTAATACCAGTTTGGCGCACTAATGCTCCAAATAATGAGGGGCACCGCAATCATAAAATCGACAATAGCCAGCGCGCGCCAATCTTGAAGAGACAGCAGCCAGTTCGCCAGCCTTGAAAATAGCACTTTAAACGACAGTACTAGAGCAGCAAGCAGGAAAACCACGGCGACGAAAATATTCACAGGAGCACTCTACAATCATTATAATTTAGCGCAAGCATAACATAGACATGCTCTACTCTAGCACTAGCGAACCGGCCTAAAACGACGAATAATAATGATCAAACCACAACCTTCAACATGGTAGTATTTCAACGAGACGATATCAGCCAAAAGTATTGCTGCACTTAGACAGCGAACCTAGGGGAGCAAGCAATATGGCCAATGGCCAACAGAAAACACTAGCATTTAATAGCGGCGATGCAGGTAATCATCATTATCACCAATGGCCCACCAAAGAACCCATTGGGTGGCTGCATATCATGCATGGCATGGCTGAACATGGCGGACGCTATGCCGATCTGGCCGGATTTCTCAACCAACAGGGCATTATGGTAACCGCTGGCGATCATCGCGGACATGGGCTCACAGGAAGTGCAGTCGATAGTCTCTATCATGTCGCCGATAATGATGGCTGGAACCAGATGGTTGATGATCAGTGTCAACTGATTGGTCATATAGCGACCGAGCATGACTTACCGCTAGTCATTTTGGGCCATAGCATGGGCTCATTTATGGCAACTCATTTCTGTCAGCGCTTTGCCAAAGAGTTTACCAGAAAACAGCTAAAGGGATTGATCCTTTCCGGCTCTAACTATGATGCGCCGGGAGCCTTCAAAGTAGTCGCAGGACTGGCAAAAATAGAGCGCCTTAGACTCGGTGGCCGCAAAATTAGCAACCTGCTAGAGACCTTGTCTTTTGGCGCCTTTAATCGCGCATTCAAACCCAACCGCACCGAAAAAGACTGGTTGTCGCGAGACCATGGGATGGTTGATACCTACATAGCAGATCCAATGTGTGGTGGCGCGATAAGCACTCAGTCATGGTATGACTTTCTTAGTGGGCTAGCGCAATTGTTCACACCAAAGGCTCTGGCACAGATCGACAAAGAGCTCCCAGTCTATCTTTTTGCCGGTGAATTAGATCCGGTAGGTAAGCAGGGAAAAGGGGTTAAAAAGTTCCAAGAGATTTTGCAGCAGATAGGCATTGAGCAGGTAGACCTGAAGCTATACGCCAAAGGCCGCCATGAGATGATCAATGAGGCCAATCGAACAGAGGTCTATGACGATATTTTAAAATGGCTACAGGCACGCTTTTAAAGCCGTTTAAGCTCTCTGTAATGTCAGTAGAAACCGCTCTCTGGAGCCGGTCATATCACCCAGCTTTTCTCGGCGTACCGAGATCTTCTCGCCATAGTGCGATGCACAGCCATAAATAAGCCCTTCAGCAACATCGCCAAGGCAACGCGGCGACTGATAGATTAACTCCATTCTTGTCGGGCTTAATGTGTTGCATTCAAACTTAGGCGGAGCCGCACCCGGATAGAGCTTGCGCACTTCCGCATGAATAAACCAATCGATTTTTTCTAACAGCTCAAAGGATGAGTTAAGACCGTCAAAGAGATAGGGATAGGCCGCTGTAAATTCAGCAAAATGATACATACCAAATGTTTTAGTGAGATTGGTTAAAGGCACTTTAGTCTGTTTGCTCAGCGCCGCTAGCATAGCGACTAGCTCAGTATGATCGTAAGTACCCACGGTGGTGTAAATACCACCACTGGCAGGCTTCACCTCATCGAGTACGCTATCGACCATATCAGCGCCAAATTCTGCTTCGATTAACCCTAAAAAGGCAGTGAATAACATTCCTTTCATTGCTGAACACCTCCCATTAATGAACAACTTTGTCAGAACCTAATGACACTGCTTATACTTTATCGTATAGATTGTCAAGCACTATTAAATAGCAACCTAACTTCAAATCATCGCTTACTGGGATAAGCTATAGTGCCTTAATGGGAGGTATGCGGAGTTTTTAGAGTCAAATGCTTCACAAGGCCTTCTAGCAATGAGACTGAGTTATAAACTGCGACAGGAGCTGGTCTCAAAAAAACCGCGATGGCATACACGTCCAGCCCAGATAAGCACGGAGGCTTAATTATTAGGTTTAAAGAGCATCACAATCAGTGATTAATGGGACGTAACATCCTTCCAAACACTATCGGCAGTGTACTCCAAAGACACTACAAACTCGTGGGCAGTCCAATTCTCAATCATGCTTAGCAGATACCGGCCGTCAGACTTCTGGTAAAGATGGTAGGTTTGCCCAACACGTGGCACAAAATTATACGATGCGCTGTAGGCTAGCTCATTTAATTCTGCAAGATTCCTTATGGCGTCGTACTCTCTATTCAGCTGCTCAACCGCATTCTCGAAATAGTTCTTAGTTAGTGAACCACGCTCTGAAAGGAATAAGGCAGTGTCGGGTAAAACGATAGAGGGTGCGCTCGATGTTGTTCCATAGGGTAAGAGCGCTTTTTTTAGGCCGGACATGTAAGGTACCAAAAATTGTTAAGATCCTCGATCCATACGTTATTAGATAAGGCTTTGGACCAGTATGAGGTGACTGGGGTTGGTTCTGTATAAGCATTGATGGGGGAGCCTGCCCCACGAAGTGGTTTGGGTGCGGCAGGAATTGTTATTAATAATTTTGTGGGCCTGGCGCTTTAATCCTCGAAAACCCCTCGTTCCGATGGTTAAATAAAAAAGGCTACCTATAAATAGATGGCCTTTTTTATTTAATTGGTCGGGACGGCAGGATTTGAACCTGCGACCACTACACCCCCAGTGTAGTGCGCTACCAGGCTGCGCTACGCCCCGATTTAAGAAGCGCAATCATACAGATCGGGCCTTTTTTTGCAACAAATAGTAAGGGAGTACAGACTATGGAGATCAATCTTTGTTCAATGCCGCCAAAACTTCTTCAAGCTCAATAATAGTTTGATCAAGAAGTTGCTTGTAGGGTGTCTGTTCCTGCTTGGCTTCACCTTCTAATCGTTGGCGTGCACCAGTAATAGTGAAACCTTCTTCGTACAACAGAGAACGAATCTGGCGAATCAGCACGACATCCTGGCGTTGATAATAACGGCGATTACCTCGGCGTTTAACCGGGCTAAGGCTAGGAAATTCTTGTTCCCAATAACGCAGTACATGGGGCTTTACGCCACAGAGTTCGCTGACTTCACCAATGGTGAAATAGCGTTTCCCTGGGATAGTCGGAAGTTGATTGTTGTTACTTGGTTCCAGCATGACTCTCTACTCGTGCCTTTAACTTTTGCCCTGGCTTAAAGGTGACTACGCGTCGTGCAGATATGGGAATTTCTTCACCGGTCTTGGGGTTTCTGCCGGGCCTGCTTTTCTTATCGCGAAGCTCAAAGTTTCCAAACCCAGACAGCTTGACCTGATCATTGCTCTCTAGCGCTGCGCAAATTTCGCTGTAAAACATCTCGACGATTTCCTTGGCTTCTCGCTTATTGAGGCCAAGTTCATCGAACAACATTTCTGCCAGATCTGCTTTGGTCAAAGCACCCATTTACTATTACCTAAAATTTAGACTCTAAGAGCGACTCTGTAAAAGTCAGCCCCTGAGTTCAGCTTTAAATCTATTACCGAGCTCTGCAACCACTCGATCTATCGCCTGATTGATTTCTTCATCGTTAAGCGTGCGTGATCTATGCTGAAACGTCAAGCCTAACGCAACACTTTTCCCTTTGTTTTCAACATCTTTACTATGATACACGTCAAACAACTTTAAATTAGCCAGCTGCTCTCCTGCCACAGCTTTCGCGGCAGACACCAGGTCAGCAGCGGCCACTGAGTTGTCGACAAAAAACGCTAAATCACGACTAACTTCTGGGAATTTGCTTACTTCTTGATGCTTTGGAAGCCTACTTTGCGCTATTTGATCAACATCTACCTGAAATAGGTAAACGGCGGTATTTAACCCTAGATCAGCCTGTAGTTTCGGATGTAACTGCCCTACCCAACCGATCCGCTGGCCATTGCGGGACAACGCCGCACACTGTCCAGGGTGCAATGCAGGATGTGTGTCTGAGGCAAAGGCAAACTCTGCAGAAAGACCCGTGATATCTAACAGCGACTCAAGGTCACCCTTAATATCATAGAAATCAACCCTGTCCTTGCTGCCTGTCCAGCCGGTTGGTGTGCGAGTGCCGCAGATCAATCCTGCCAATGCCATATTCTGCGCCAGACCCAACACCGAATCGGCCTGCTCGCCATCGGCGGGAACAAAACACTGCCCAGCTTCAAAAATACGCACACGGCTCTGCTGTCGATTAAGGTTATAGATCGCTGTTTGTAACAGGCCTGTCCAAAGGCTGGTGCGCATCACGGCCATATCCGCAGAGATGGGATTAGCCAGCGCCACGGGTGCTACATCAGGGTCAATCATCTTCTGCATTGCAGGATCAACAAAGCTATAGGTCACTGCTTCCTGATAGCCTCTTGCTACCAAGTTATCTCTAAATGCCGCCAGGCCCTGAATGGTTTCCGGGTTGGCTTCCAACTCAAGTGCCATGCTGGGTGTCGAGGTAGGCAGATTATTGTAGCCATAGATACGCGCTACTTCTTCAATCAAGTCCTGCTCAATGGTTAAATCAAAACGCCAGCTGGGCGCTACCCAGGTTGCGCCAGCTTCATTTCGCTCTATCAGCGCTAAACCTAGCCGCACTAGCATGTCATCGACATCCGCTGGCGGGATAGACACACCCAACTGCTGGGTGAGCCTGCTGTCGCGCAGAGTAATGGTTGCAGGCTGCGGCAGGTGCTCTATAGACTCCTCTATCACAACAGGACCGGCACTCCCGCCACAAATATCCAACATAAGTGCCGTCGCTCGCTCTATAGCAGCAGCCTGCAGCTCGGCATCTACACCGCGCTCAAAGCGATGAGATGAGTCTGTATGCTTACCGTAGTTGCGCGCCTTCCCTGCGATCGCCAGGGGATTAAACCAGGCGCTTTCAAACAAAATATCAGTGGTGTCATCACCAACAGCTGACCCATCACCACCCATAATGCCGGCCATGGCCAAGGCTTTACTTTGATCGGCAATAACCAAGGTATCAGTGGCTACAGTTACCTCAGAGTCGTCGAGTAATTTTAGTTTTTCGTCGCGACCCATACGCACCACAATGCCACCATCAATCTTGGACAGATCAAAGGCATGCATGGGTTGACCCAGCTCAAGTAACACATAGTTGGTTACATCAACGGCCGGGCCCAAGCTGCGGACACCACTGCGACGCAGTTTTTCCTGCATCCACTGGGGTGTTGGCTGGGTGAGATCAAGACCACGAATAACCCTACTTACATAGCGCGCACAGGCATTTTCTGCCTCTAGGGTGACTGCTACCCTATCATCGATAGTTGCAGGCACAGGCTCACAGGCTTGCTCTGCTACCGCAGCTTGGTTAAGCACACCAACTTCACGAGCCAAACCGCGAATACTTAAACAGTCACCCCGGTTAGGGGTTAGATCAACTTCAATAATATTGTCGTTAAGATCAAGGTATTCAATCAGATCAGAACCCACCGGGGCATCTGCTGGCAGCTCCCACAGACCATCATCATCGTCACCCAACTCTAGTTCAGTTTGGGCGCAGAGCATGCCAAAGGATTCTACGCCGCGCAGCTTGGCTTTTTTGATTTTAAAGTCGCCGGGCAGTTTTGCACCCACAGTCGCAAATGGCACTTTAATACCAACACGGGCATTGGGGGCACCACAGACCACCTGAGCCTGCTCGCCCTCTTTACCGCCTGCAACCTGACAGACACGCAACTTGTCGGCATCTGGATGCTGCTCTACTGCAATAATTTCGCCCACTATTACACCAGATATTGCCGGCGCCGCTGGCTCTACCGCATCAACCTCGAGGCCGGCCATAGTTACCTGCGCAACTAAGTCTGCAGTTGAGATAGATGGATCTACTGATTGTCGCAACCAGGATTCACTGAATTTCATAAGTTACCCCAGTTTAAAATTGTTTAAGAAAACGCAGATCGTTTTCAAAAAACAGCCGTAAATCATTAACGCCATAACGCAGCATCGCCAAACGCTCTACACCCATGCCAAAGGCAAAGCCGGTGTACTGGTCTGTATCTACATTGCAGCTCTCAAATACATTGGGGTGCACCATGCCGCAACCCATTACCTCTAGCCAGCCAGTGTGACTGCAGACACGGCAACCTTCGCCACCACAGTTGGTGCACTGAATATCAACTTCGGCGCTTGGCTCTGTAAAGGGAAAATAAGATGGCCTAAAACGCACCGGTAAGTCCGCTTCGAAAAAGGCTTTTAGAAACTGATCAATCACACCCTTAAGGTCAGCAAAACTAATATTCTTGTCGACCACTAAACCCTCAACCTGATGAAACATAGGTGTGTGGGTAATATCGGAGTCACAGCGATAAACGCGGCCGGGGCAGATAATGCGAATGGGCGGCGCCTGCTTTTCCATGGTACGCACCTGCACTGGTGAGGTATGAGTTCGCAGTACCGTGCTGGGATCTATATAAAAGGTGTCATGCATGGCACGCGCTGGATGATGGCCGGGAATATTGAGCGCTTCGAAGTTATGGTAGTCATCTTCGATTTCTGGACCGGTCTCAACGTCGTAACCAATGCGCGCAAAGAATGCTTCAATACGCTCCATGGTACGAGTCACTGGATGCAAACCACCCACCTCTTCACCCCGGCCCGGCAATGTGACATCTATAGTCTCACTCGCCAGTTTGGCATTAAGAGCCGCACTTTCAAGCTGCTCTTTTTGCTGATTGATCTGCGCCTGCAATGCCTGCTTAACCTCGTTAATCTTGGCACCGGCTGCAGGCCGCTCTTCATTAGAAAGTGCACCCAGACCTTTCAACAAGCCGGTAAGACGGCCTTTTTTACCCAGGTACTCGACGCGCAAATCGTCCAGCGCCGATAACTCTGTCGCGGCTGCGATAGAGGCTCTGGCTTCGCTGGCAATCTGTTCCAGTTCAATCATTATTGGTCACCACATTATTCTGTGTTGGCTATCTTATTACTGATAAAAAAATAGGGAAAGAGCGATAGCCCCTTCCCTATTCGATTCGCTTTGTTACTGACTGCATAAATGCAGCGAGTTTAAGCGCTTAACTAAATTTTCTTTCTTAAGCTAGGGCGGCTTTGGCTTGATTTACTACCGCACCAAAAGCTGCTTTATCATGTACCGCCAAATCGGCAAGTACACGACGGTCAAGTACGATTCCAGCTTTGCTCAGACCATTGATTAAACGACTGTAGCTCAAACCTTCCATACGAGACTGTGCATTGATTCGGGCAATCCAAAGTCTGCGGAAGGTGCGCTTTTTAACACGACGGTCACGATAAGCATATTGACCAGCTTTAGTAACGGCCTGGACTGCTACACGATAAACGCGACTGCGCGCTCCGTAATAACCCTTAGCTTGCTTTAAAATTTTCTTGTGTCGACGATTTGCTTCAACACCGCGTTTTACTCTAGGCATAGTATTCCCCTACCAAAATTTAGTTAAGTGACTTAAACGTTTCGCAACATGCGATCTACACGTGGTTTATCAGCAGCATTGAGCATGCTGGTGCCACGAAGTTGACGCTTGCGCTTAGTAGTCATTTTGGTGAGGATATGGCTTTTGTGCTGGTGCTTATGCTTGTAGCCTGAAGCCGTCTTTTTGAAGCGTTTTGCCGCTCCACTATGTACTTTTGCTTTTGGCATTGCTGTTCTCCAATAGTGAGAGGTTTAAAAAATCAACAAGAGACGCCCGGACAGCCTGCCAAAAACATTTGGCTGAGCGCGGGTCGCGCTGTGTACATCTTGTTGCTGGTATTAAGTTACTTCTTTTTACTGCTCTTGCTAGTCTTTAGCCCTTTTTACTGCGAGGTGCCAAGACCATAATCATTTGGCGACCTTCCATCTTTGGAAACTGCTCTACTTGAGCTAAGACGGCAAGGTCTGCTTCGATACGCTTCATCATGTCCATACCGAGCTGCTGGTGAGCCATTTCACGTCCGCGAAAACGCAGCGTAACCTTAGTTTTATCACCATTTTCCAAGAAACGGGTCAGATTACGCAACTTAATATCGTAATCGCCTTGATCCGTTCCCGGGCGAAATTTCATTTCTTTTACTTGAGTTTGCTTCTGCTTCTTCTTTTGCAGAGCGACTTTCTTCTTAGCATCAAAGACATGTTTGCCGTAGTCCATGATCTTGCACACAGGAGGCGCTGCATCTGGAGAAATCTCTACCAGATCAAGAGTCTCTTTTTGTGCTGCTTCGAGGGCTTCTTTAAGGCTTACTACGCCTACTTGGGAACCATCAGATGCGACCAATCGTACTTCGGGGGACGTTATATCGTCGTTTAGACGCGCCCGCTTGCTGTCTTTTTTAATAAGCTTTACTCCGTTTCTTCAATGCCAATACGCCCGCGTTTGTCCGCGTCTTCGGAAAACATGGCTAAAACCTGATCGATTGGCAAGCTGCCAAGGTCTTTTCCATCCCGAGTTCGGACCGCCACAGTGCGCGATTCTTTCTCTTTATCACCCACAACGAGAATATAGGGTACCCGTTGTATAGAATGACCGCGGATTTTAAAGCCGATCTTCTCGTTTCTCAAGTCACAAATCGCTCTAAAGCCTTTATTTTGCAATGATTTAGCAACTTCTTGGGCATAATCGGCCTGAGAGTCGGTAATATTCATTACAACGGCCTGCTCTGGGGCTAACCAGAACGGAAATGCACCTTCGTACTGCTCAATCAAAATACCGATAAATCGCTCAAATGACCCCAGCAACGCACGGTGTAACATTACCGGCACTTTGCGTGAACCATCTTCAGCCACATACTGGGCATCCAGACGCCCAGGCATAGAGAAATCCACCTGAATGGTGCCGCACTGCCAAACTCGGCCAATGCAATCTTTTAGGGAAAACTCAATCTTTGGCCCATAAAAAGCGCCCTCACCCGGCAGCTCCTGCCACGGCAACTCTTTAGCATCCAGCGCCTTGCCTAATGCCTCTTCGGCGCGATCCCAATCTTCATCAGAACCCACACGCTGTTCAGGGCGAGTAGACAGACGATAGATAATCTCATCAAAGCCAAAGTCTGCGTAAACCTCATGCAGGAATTCAATAAATTCAGCAACTTCGGACTGGATCTGATCTTCAGTACAGAAGATATGGCCATCATCCTGAGTAAAGGATCGCACCCGCATAATGCCGTGCAGCGAGCCCGAGGGCTCATTGCGGTGACAGGAACCAAACTCAGCCAGCCTTAGAGGCAAGTCTCTATAGCTTTTCAGACCCTGATTAAATACCTGCACATGGCAGGGGCAGTTCATCGGCTTGATGGCATAGTTGCGGTCTTCGGTGGTAACGGTAAACATGTCATCGCCAAATTTATCCGCATGGCCAGACTTTTCCCACAGGCTAAAATCCACCACCTGAGGGGTTTTAATTTCCTGATAACCCCGCTCAATCTGCTTGTTGCGCATAAAGTCTTCGATGGCTTTGTAGATACTCCAACCCTTCTGATGCCAGAAAATTGAGCCCGGCGCCTCTTCCTGCATATGGTAGAGGTCGAGCTTTTTGCCGATCTTGCGGTGGTCGCGTTTCTCGGCTTCTGCCAGGCGATTGATATAGGCTTTAAGTTCTTTTTTATTAGTCCAGGCAGTGCCGTAAATACGCTGCAACATTTCATTGTTGCTGTCGCCACGCCAGTAGGCGCCAGCTACCTTGGTCAATTTAAACGCAGACAATTTGCCGGTCGACGGCACATGGGGGCCGCGGCACAGATCGATAAAGTCGCCCTGACGGTAGAGGCCAATGGCTTGGTCATCGGGAATGCTGGCAATAATCTCAGCTTTGTATTCTTCGCCAATGCCTTTAAAGAACTCAACCGCTTCATCGCGGTTCCACTCTTCACGCGTCACTTGAAAGTCTTCGCTGGATAGCTCAGTCATCCGCTTTTCAATCGCCTCTAAATCTTCGGGCGTAAATGCGCGCTCAAAGGCAAAGTCATAGTAGAAGCCATCTTCGATCACCGGGCCAATAGTGACCTGTGCTGAGGGAAATAGCTGCTTAACCGCCATGGCCAGCAAGTGGGCTGATGAGTGACGGATAATATCCAGAGCTTCGTCGGAACGATCGGTAACAATGGCCAGAGTTGCGTCTTGCTCCAGCAAAAAGGACGCGTCGACAACATCACCATTGACCACACCGGCGAGGGTGGCTTTAGCCAGACCAGCACCAATATCAGCGGCAACATCGGCGACAGAAACGGGGTTATCAAAAATGCGTTGGGAACCATCAGGCAGGGTAATTGCGGGCATAGTGTTTTCCTTTTCAGTGGTGACCCATACCAGAGGCCACATGAGTTAAATAATTTAGCGCGCATTTTACCCTGAATAGCTGGAGTTACAAGGGCGCAGTGAATCCTTAAATCTTGTGGTAATCTTGCAAGATAGCGCCATTAAATAGCAATATTAAATCGCAACACTAAATAGCACGACACTATCACAGCTATTGCTTTTATTGTCTTTATTGACAGGGCGCAACTAACTACTCTGAGGATGGGGTAAGGTGAACACTCCACCTGACTAACATAGGTAAGATAACCACTAAGCTTACGGAGTTAACATGAAAATACGGCATATATTAACAACGACAATTGCAGCAATGTTAGCAACAACAGTCGCTCTCCAAACTAATGCTGGTGAGCAGGTAAAAACCAATAGTTTCTGGTGGCCAGATCAACTCGATCTCTCGCCACTGCGCGACCATGATATCCGTTCGAATCCACTGGGTGAGAGTTTTAGCTATGCCAAAGAATTCAGCGCCCTGGATTTGGCAGCGGCTAAACAAGATATCAACTCTGTACTCACCGAATCTCAAGACTGGTGGCCAGCAGACTACGGTAACTATGGGCCTTTCTTTATTCGCATGACTTGGCACAGCGCTGGTACCTACCGAACATTAGATGGTCGCGGCGGAGGTGACGGCGGGCAGCAGCGCTTTGACCCACTTAATAGCTGGCCAGATAACGGCAATCTGGATAAAGCACGACGTCTATTGTGGCCGGTTAAACAAAAGTATGGCCAGGCTTTATCCTGGAGTGACCTAATGATTCTGGCGGGCAATGTGGCGCTGGAAAATATGGGTTTTGAGACCTACGGCTTCGCCGGAGGACGTGCAGATGACTGGGAGCCAGATGTGGTTTATTGGGGACCAGAAGTTGAAATGCTGGCCAGCGACCGTCAAAACAAAGATGGCAAATTACAGCGCCCACTGGGTGCAACCCATATGGGCCTGATCTATGTAAATCCGGAAGGCCCTCGCGGCGTGCCAGATCCTGTGGCATCAGCGAGAAATATTCGCGTAGCATTTGGCCGCATGGCAATGAATGACGAAGAAGTGGTTGCCCTGGTTGCAGGGGGACACACTTTCGGCAAAATGCACGGTGCCCACAAGCCGAGTAAATGTGTCGGTGTAGAGCCAGGCGCAGCTGCACTGGAAGCCCAGGCTATCGGATGGAAAAACAGCTGCGGTAAAGGCCATTCAGAGGACACCGTAACCAGTGGTCTCGAAGGCGCCTGGACTCAGGCTCCCACTCAGTGGACAACATTGTATTTGTCAAACCTGCTTAATTTTGACTGGCAGCAGACCCGCAGTCCGGCTGGCGCAATTCAGTGGATTCCAACCGATGAGTTTCTGCATCAGTCGGTGCCCGATGCCCATGTTGAGGGTAAATTCCACGCACCGGTTATGACCACCGCCGATCTGGCGCTTAAGTTTGACCCTGCATACAAGCAGATTACCGAGCGCTTTTTGGCCAATCCTGACGAGTATCAGCAGGCATTTGCCAAAGCATGGTTTAAGCTGACCCACCGTGATATGGGCCCAAGAGGATTGTATCTGGGCGCAGAGGTACCGGCCGATGAGCTTATCTGGCAGGATCCGGTTCCAGCCTCTAAAGCCAGACCTCTTAACAACTACGCCGTCAAAACCCTTAAAAAGCGCATTCTCGCTTCTGGTCTTAGTGTGCAAGAACTCGTGCGTACGGCCTGGGCCTCAGCCTCGAGCTTCCGCGCCAGCGACAAGCGCGGCGGTGCCAATGGTGCACGTATTGCCCTGGCGCCACAGAAAGACTGGGCAGCTAATAACCCTCAGGAATTGGCTGCAGTATTGGCCAAGCTGGAAGAGGTTCGCGCCGACTATGGTATAGCCAAAATATCTCTCGCCGACATGATCGTACTGGGCGGCGCAGCGGCAATTGAACAGGCCGCAAGGGATGCAGGCACAAAACTTGAAGTGCCATTTAAGGCAGGCCGCGGTGATACGACTCAGGATAGAACTGATGTGAACTCCTTTGCCTTGCTCGAGCCAACAGCAGATGCATTTCGCAACTACTACAGTGACAGTGCCGCTTATCGTTCACCTGCGGAGATGCTGGTGGACAAAGCTGATCAGTTAAATCTGAGCGTCCCAGAAATGACTGCTCTGGTCGGTGGTATGCGCGCCCTGGGCGCCAATGCAGATGGCTCCAGCCATGGTGTGTTTACCGATGCCCCTGGCACCTTGAGCAATGACTTCTTTGTCAATCTGCTCGATATGGGCACAGTGTGGTCAAAGGCCGATGTGGATGGGCTTTATCAAGGAGTAGATCGCAGTACCGGTGAAGCGCGCTACACAGCAACGCCAGTGGATCTGATCTTTGGGTCGAACACTGAACTTCGGGCAATTGCTGAAGCCTATGCCTACAACGGTGCACAGGAAAGATTTGCCAATGACTTTGTCAGTGCATGGGTCAAAGTAATGCGAGCAGACCGGTTTGATCTGCAATAATCATCAGCTTATTTTCCGGCTAAACCAAAGCCGCGGTGGTGTTCCATCGCGGCTCTTTTTTGCAAGCCACAATCTCAACAGCCTACTTGCAATGCAGTTAGGATCAATCTATAAACGCGCCCTACTTCAATTTCGAGAGCTGTACTGTGAAAATTTATGTCGATGCTGATGCCTGCCCTACCGTGATCAAAGATATTCTCTATCGGGTTTCACAACGCACAGGTATTGAGTTGATCTTAGTCGCCAACCAACCCCTATCAACACCCAGAATTCCAACGGTGCGATCGATCCAAGTAAGCTCTGGTTTTGATGTTGCTGACGATCATATTGTGGAGTTGGTCGCAACAGACGATCTGGTAATCACCGCCGATATTCCTCTGGCAGCAGAAGTTATTGATAAAGGCGGAAAAGCGCTTAACCCGAGGGGCGAGCTGTATACCAAGGCAAATATAAAAGCGCGGCTCAATATGCGGGATTTTATGGACAGTATGCGTAACAGTGGCGTGCAAGTAGGTGGCGGACCGCCGCCATTGACCCAGCGCGATAGAATGGATTTCGCCAATGCACTAGATAAGTATGTGGCGCAGTTTAATTAACCTGAAGCCTACCGAGAATCGCTATGACCGAGTCGACTGCATGAGATCCCGCTGCTCTTAGCCAGCCCCGCCTAATAAGCGGCCAATCTGCGCCGCAGTAAAAGGCCACCCCTTTTCATCACCATTGGGCAGTACAACAACGGGAATACGGATGCCGTATTTTTCTTTAAGTGCTTCATCATCCTGAATGTTCACTTCCAACAAAACCCAGCCTTTCTCCGTCAATAGCGGATAGAGAATGGTCTTGGCCTGCTCGCAGAGATGGCAGTTAGGACCGGTAAAGAGAATAAGCTGATTAACCAAAGGTACTGCGCCGAGTAATCTTCCACACATTATGAATTCTGGGGTTTCTCTCAAAATCCATATCCAATACTTGGGCCGTTATATTCTCTACCTCAAACTGACGTGTAATAAGTTCGTCCATCTTAAATTTGCGGAAGTTATTGGAAAAAATCAGCGTGCCGCCCGGCGCCAGTTTGGTCATGGTATCTCTAATCAACTCAGCATGATCGCGCTGCACGTCCAGCACCGACTCCATTTTTTTCGAGTTTGAAAATGTCGGTGGATCGAGCAAAATCAGATCAAAGTAATCGTTGTAGGTGGTGGCTTTTAGCCATTGCAGGCAGTCCGCGCGCTCTACCTCATGGGCTGTTGGGTCGAGCTGGTTTAGCTCAAAGTTGCGCCCTGCCCAATCCAAATAGGTGTTGGACATATCCACACTGAGAGACTCTTTAGCACCCCCAAGCGCAGCATGGATCGTTGCCACAGCGGTGTAACAGAATAAGTTTAAAAACTTTTTGCCCTTGGCCATCTCGCCAAGCATTTTGCGTACTGGGCGATGATCTAAAAATAGACCAGTATCCAAATATTCTGACAGGGTAACTTCTAATCTAGCGCGGCCCTCACCAACAATCATAGATTCGCCCTGTTCTTCGGTCATACGCTGGTACTGGTTGTCGCCCTTTTGACGGCGGCGCTCTTTGTAAAATACTTTGCGGCCAGCTTTGGGCGCATAGGCTTTAATCGCTTCCTTCACTTCAGCAAAACGCTGGCGCGCATCTTTCTCTGGAATGGTCGCCGGTGGCGCGTATTCCTGCACATGAATGGCGCCTTCGTATATATCAATGGCCACTGAATACTCGGGAATATCGGCATCATAAAGACGGTAACAGCTGATATCGCTGCGTTTTAACCAACCGTCCAAACGACGTTGGTTTTTCTTTAAGCGATTGACCAACATTAATGTCCCATCGCTTAATTCTCGCGCTGGTGCTGGCTGCTGCAATCGCGCAGCTATTTGCGCCGATTTTGAAGTCATGTCTTCAAAGATTAATAATTTACAGGGAATGGTGCCGTTAAATAGACTGTACTGCTTGCGCGGACTTAAATCGGTTTCTCGAGCCAGATCCACATTGCCGGTAAATACCGCGGCTCGCCAGCCCTGAAAATTCTTTTGCAATACGATGCCTAGCTTTTGATACAGAGGAATCAGCTCATCCACTTCACCCAGACGTTCGCCATAGGGAGGGTTGGTAAGCAGCAAACCTTTTTCGGCTGTGGGCTTACCAAACTGGTCTATGGGTTTATGGGCCAGGCGGATATGGTCATCCAATCCCGCATTCTCGATATTGGCAACGGTGTATTCCAATACGCGGGGATTGGCATCGTAGCCGCGAATATCCAACTCGAGATTTTCTAGACCAGTAACCTTGCGCTGCTCGGCTTCGCTAATAATTCTTTCCCAAAGTTCGGCATCATGCTGTAACCAGCTTTGAAATCCATAGCGCTCGCGCAGCAGGCCCGGCGCTATATCGGCGGCCATCATGGCACCTTCAATAATTAAGGTGCCACTACCGCACATGGGGTCAAGTAGTGCGCCACACTCGGCAGCCATATCTGGCCAACCCGCGCGCAACAGCAGTGCCACCGCAAGGTTCTCTTTGATTGGTGCGCTGCCCTGCCCGGTTCTATAGCCGCGGCGATGCAGGCTTTCGCCGGAAATATCAAAAGATACCGTGACTCGGCCCTTGTGCTGACGCACTTGAATACGAATATCTGGATTCTTGGTATCCACATTGGGACGCTCGCCTTCAACGCGACGAATACGATCAACAATGGCATCTTTAACCCGCTGGGAGCCATACATGGTGTTGTCGATAAGTCGCGAGGTGCCAATAAAGTCGATCGCTATACTCTGCTCGGCTGTAAAGTGGCTCTCCCAAGCTATATCGTTACATTGTTGATATAGGTCATCTGCCTCATTGAGCATAAAACTGTGCAATGGCATAAGGATTCGGTTGGCCAAACGGGACCAAAGACAGGCGCGATAGGCCAGCTCTAAAGAGCCCTCGAAATGCACAGCCGCCACAGTTTCCTTGGTGCCAGTGGCACCCAGAGCCTGCAATTCTTCGGCTAAAAGTAGCTCTAGCCCCTTGGGGCAGGTAGCTAGCCAGTCTTGATGTGCGTGCGTCTGCGACACAAAAATTTCCTTTGATTACTTTGTGGAATAAAGCACCCCCTTAATAGACCATCTAGGTCTTCGACATATAAGACAGTTTTTGGTCAACTGGAACAGGCGCTAAAAGGCGCTCATTCTATCGCTCTTTAAACAATTTTGTTTGATAAAAACTGCTCTCAGCAGGTTTTATAAGCTGAATAGCAGTTTCCTGAATAAACCCTTAGGAGATGATGTGAAAAAACATAAAAGAGATCAGGACCACCGCTCGTACGTAAAAGGCTATCAAGCCGCAGTTCAGCAGCGCTCATTGGCAACATGCCCCTATCAGGAACAGTCGATAATGGCATATCATTGGTCAAGAGGTTGGCGCGAAGGACGCGAGGACTACTGGAATGGATTTAATCAGGCTTCTTTCCAACAAAAAGTCGCTAGCTTTTAGCACTTGAACTGGAACCTCTGAATTAACAGCTCTTAAATAACGGCACTCTCACTAAATTACTGGGCAATAGCCCAATAGTAGCTCCCAAAATAAACTTAGGCAGGAATTTATCCTGCTTCCGGCTCACAGAAAATACATTTACTGAGCCACCAAAAAGGCCGCAACTCATGCGAGTTTGCGGCCTTTTTTTTATTTTGGCTTTCTATTTGAAGAGCCGTCGGCTTGCTATCTCAAGAGCTATCAATCTAGACGCTATCCACCGACGCCTGCACCAAATCCAATAAATCACGCAGGGCCACAGACACCATCGCAAAATCAGGCGTACTGCCGCGACGCAGCTCTTTGACCATGGATTTCCAGCGGTTTATTAATGGTGCCTGCTGAACCTGCCACTGATCTATCAGAGCTGGAATATCATCTTGATCATGGCCTTTCAATAGGCAGGCCGTCAGCTGGCGCCGCTGACTTTCCAGATCATCCACATAGGACTCTCGAGCCAGGTCCTGCCAGCGATTATCTGGGGTTAGGGCCACAATCTGAGCCATAAACCAATCCAGAGATAACATTTCACCCAGCTTGAAGCCGAGTTCTGCAACCGGAGCAACTGGACGGTTCAGGCGCAATGCCATCTCAGCGGTACCCACACTCAGGAACATGCTGTCAGCTGCTGCCAATGTACCGGCCATAGCCTCATCCACATCCCATTCCATCAGCTTTTCTTTTTCATCAGTCCACAGTTTGATCCATTCCTGTTCATGTAGATCTGGCAACTGCTCGAGAATCGTTTTAATCGGCGCACTCATGGTCCCAATCAAATCAGCGCAATCAAGCTTGAGGCGACGATTGCGCAGCAGCCAGCGCGTGGTGCGGCGCACTAGCCGCATAAGAATATGTAATAGTTCTAGCTGTGTAGATGCGGGCAGATTGGATTGGTTTAGCTCTATGGTCTGCCACAGGCTCTCAATATCAAGAATATGCAGGCTAATAGTATAGGCGCGAATAATATCGCTGGCGACGGCACCGGTAGACTCCATCTGGCGGAAGAAGAAGGTAAACCCAACTCTATCGACCATATCATTGGCCAACTGGGTCGCTGCAATTTCTTGTCGCAGCTGGTGATCTGCCATGGCATCGCCATAGCGCTGGATAAGCTCTGGTGGAAATGCATTGTCTACAGACTTGACCAACCAGGGATCTGATAGCAAGTCTGCTTCTAATAATGTTTCTTTAAGCATGACTTTGGCATAGCACACCAACACCGATAGCTCTGGCCTTGTCCATACAGGCTGGTTGCGATTAATGCGCTCGTTAAGCTGGTCATCTGTAGGCAAAAACTCTAGTTCTCGGTCCAGTCGACCACTCTCCTCTAGCCAACCCATAAAACGCTGGTATTCCGCATGCTGCTGATCACTGCGATGCATGGCCAAACTAATGGCCTGGGTTTGACGAGCGTTATTGTGCAGCACCAAATCAGCCACGCTATCGGTCATGGAGGCGAGAAACTTATTTCGCTCCTTCAAGCTCAGGCGACCAGACATAACTTCTTTGTTGAGGAGAATTTTAATATTTACCTCATGGTCTGAGCAGTCGACGCCAGCGGCATTATCAATAAAGTCGGTATTGCACAGACCCCCTCTTAGGCAAAACTCTATACGGCCACGCTGGGTCATACCCAGGTTGCCGCCTTCGCCAAAGACTTTGCAGCGCAGTTCTCTGCCATTAATGCGCAGGCCATCATTGGCTCTGTCGCCCACCTCAGCATTGTTCTCAGCGGTAGACTTTACATAGGTGCCAATACCGCCATTCCAAATCAAATCGACTTGGGACTTTAATAGTGCGGTCATTAATTCCGTCGGAGTAACATCGGTTTGATCGATATTAAAGCGCGCTTTAATTTGCGGTGTCAGTTTTAAAGACTTCGCGGACCTGGAATAAACTGCCCCGCCTTTAGACATCAATGATTTATCAAAGTCATCCCAGGTCGTTCTAGGTGTCTCAAAAAGGCGCTTGCGCTCTATAAAGGTTGCTGCTGAATCTGGATTGGGGTCAACAAAAATATGCAGATGGTTAAAGGCTGCCACCAGCTGAATATGCTCAGATAACAGCATGCCATTGCCAAAGACATCTCCACCCATATCGCCAACACCGACCACGGTAAAGTCCTGCTTTTGAATATCAATTCCGATTTCCCGGAAATGTCGCTGCACCGCGACCCAGGCTCCGCGAGCAGTAATACCCATGCCCTTATGGTCATAGCCATTGCCACCACCAGAGGCAAAGGCATCACCCATCCAGAAGTTATTGGCCTCAGATATCTCGTTAGCAATATCGGAGAACGTAGCCGTACCCTTATCAGCTGCAACCACCAGATAGGGGTCATCGCCATCGCGACGTACCACATCCCTTGGAGGTATCACTTCGCCTTCGATCAGATTGTCGCTGATATCTAAAAGAGCCTGTATATAAAGCATATAACTGGCAATACCCTCTTGCAGCCAAGCCTCGCGTCCCTCTGCCATAGAAGCCTGCTTGGCAACAAAGCCCCCTTTGGCACCAGTGGGAACAATCACTGCATTTTTCACCTGCTGAGCTTTAACTAGGCCCAGTACTTCGGTACGGTAGTCCTCCAACCTATCCGACCAGCGCAGACCACCTCGAGCGACTTTACCGCCACGCAGATGCACACCTTCTACTCTTGGAGAATAGACAAAAATCTCAAAAGCAGGCCGCGGTTTTGGTGCCAGTGAAATCCTTTCTGACTCAAGTTTTACCGAGATGTAAGGTTTATTGGTGCCGTCCTCAAAGGTCTGGAAGAAATTAGTGCGCAAGGTTGCCTGAATCACCTCCAGATAGCTGCGGATAACATTGTCTTCGCTAATATTGTCCACGTTATCCAGCGCTTCTAGAATTTTTCTGGCCAACCCTTCGGAGCGTTCAGCGCGGCTATCGCCGGCATAGCGCGGGTCAAAATAACTCTTAAACAGGGCCACCAGATTGCGAGTAATATCTAAATAGCGCGACAGCGTGTCAGCAATAAAATACTGACTATAGGAAATACCCAGCTGCTTTAAGTAGCGGGCATAGAGTCGTAACATGGCCACTGCGCGCCAATCCAGACGCGCTCCAATCACCAGGCGATTAAAGCTATCGTTTTCTGCCTCTCCTTTCCACACTGTACTGAGGGCATCTTTAAAATTGCCCTGCACTGCCTCTACATCGACATTGACATCGAGAGAGAACGACAGCTCGAATTCCTGGAGCCATACCTGACCTTCGTTTTCTGGCTCAATTAGATATGGATGTTCCATCACCACGCGGAAACCAAGATTCTCCAGCATCGGAATCATATCTGATAGCTGCAATGGCTGGTCACGATGAAATAGCTTTAACTGTAGATGATTACTCTCTTCTGAGTATTTATGCTGCAGCTCAATAGCCAATTCGCCATTGCTTTCAAGGGCATCAAATAATGAAATATGGGCTACGGCTTGCTGAGGGCTATAAAGCTCTCGATAGGCGGCCGGAAATGCGCGCTGAAAACGCCGCGCCAATCCTGTACCTTCATCTTTTCCTGCAGCACTCACCGCTGTTTCAGCAAACTCACCTGCCCAGTCTCGAGTGACTTGGTGAACAATGTCTTCGAGCTGAGCGGTGTTCACTTCAAGATACTTTTTATTGCGAATCTGGTAGACCAGATAGATTCTGACCAGCACCGATTCCGGCAAGAACTGAGTCGTGAACTCAGTTTCTATGGCATCCAGCTCAACGCCAATGGCCTGCTGAATTTTCATCCGTGACTGAGTGCTAAAGGATTCCCGCGGCAGATAGATAATACAGCTGACAAACTTATCAAACGGATCCGGGTGCATAAACGCCTTGATAACTCGGCGCTCATAAATTTGCCAAATACCTATGGCTGTCTCGGCCAGAGTTTCTCGGCTAACAAAGAACAGTTCATCACGTGGATGAAAGTCTAAAATTGCCATCAGCGCTTTGCCATCATGACTGGTTGGTTTAAAACCAGAGTTATCCATCACCCAGTTAACCTTGTTTCGCAACATTGGAATACGGCGTGGGCTGTAGGAATAAAACTGCGAGGTGTACAGACCCATAAAACGCACCTCACCGCAGGGCTCACCCTGCGCATCAAAGCGTTTGACTACCACATAGTCTGAGTACACATCACGGTGCACACGAGATCGTCGCGACGACTTGGTAATCGTGAGCAGATCATCGCCCTCGTAGAGTGCGCGCACCCCAGAACCCAATTCTTCGACTAATTCCTCTTTTTGAGCACCGCTGTATTTTTTCAGTAACCCATGCCTACCGCCAGGCACTTCGGTCAAATAAATACGTTCACCATCCGCTTCTAAATCAAATTCAGCACAGCCAGTAAAGGTGAAATAACCATTATAGATCCAGCGTAAAAATTCCAGAGACTCTTCTAGCTGCTCTACTTTTGGTGCGTTTTCCTGCAACTCCGCAATCAGACTTTCAACGCGCTGCCGCATCGGATCAAAGGCATCGACTACCACTTCAACATCGTCCAGTACCGACAGCAGCTCACGGTGTAAATCGGCCAGTTCAGACTGGGCGTGAATATCAACTTCGACTGTGATAAAGGCCTCGCGCTCAGCACCTTCAGCATAGTCCGAATGAATGCTATGAATCGCGCCCTGATTATTGCGCACTGCCCATACGGGGTTACTCTGCAAGGTGAAAATATTGAGCCCGCGACGATTGAGCAAAGTACGCAGGGAATCCACCAGAAATGGCATATCCCGCTGATTGATATAGATCGTAGTATGGCCACTCGACCAGCCATCGGACTCAGGGTCAGGATTAAACACTCGGACCTTGGCACGACTGGGACTATCTTCACTCTGCGACTTAGTCGCCGCCTCTGCGCTAAAACGACAGAGGCCCCAAAGATTCCAGAAAATATCTTCTGGCGGTCTGGCTAGATAGTCCGCATCGGGATAGAAGTGCATGGCATTAGCAGTGAAATTGTCAAACTGCTGTGCCTGAGATTTATTAAGGCGTTTACTAGCGATTTTATTGAGGGACTGAATTAAGTCAGCTCGCTGACCCTTATTTTTTGCATCCATGAGCGGGTTTTGAAACCTTTATTTATATTGTAGGTCTGTAACTTGGTTTTATAATCTTCCTGCGATCTAGGGTAACAAAGTTAAATCACTTTAGGCTAGTAAAAACCCCGACACAAAGGTATAAATTAACGGCATTTGAGTCTTAGTGATTTAGCTACTAGAATCAGCCACCTTCCATCTTTAACACCAACTAGCAGAGGTTAGTTTTGCAGCAAAATATCAATCAACTTAAACAGTGGCTGGCCAGTAAAATTGTCGGTCAAGACCATCTAGTCGAGCGCCTCATAATTGCTCTGTTAGCGGATGGCCATCTTCTTGTCGAGGGTGCACCCGGTCTGGCCAAGACCAAGGCAATCAAAACATTATCACAAGGCATAGAAGCCGACTTTCACCGTGTGCAATTTACCCCAGATCTACTGCCCGCCGATATTACCGGCAGCGATATCTATCGCCCACAGGAAGGTACCTTTGAATTTCAAGCGGGGCCACTGTTTCACAACTTGGTTTTGGCTGACGAGATAAATCGCGCGCCGGCCAAGGTGCAGTCAGCACTTCTAGAAGCTATGGCCGAACGGCAAATATCTGTGGGCAAAAACACCTATCAGTTGCCCGAGCTATTTTTAGTGATGGCCACGCAAAACCCCATAGAGCAGGAAGGTACCTATCCCCTGCCAGAGGCACAGATGGACCGTTTCCTAATGCATATTCTGGTCGACTACCCCGCACCGGAGACCGAGCGTCAGATTCTCGCGCTATCTAGACAGGAAGCACTGGATCAGGCTCAGGAAACTATTGAAAAAATTAGCCAGGCAACCTTGCTCGAGGCGCGCAAACAGGCACTGGCCGTGCATATGGCAGAGCCAGTCGAAGAGTATCTAGTGCAGTTAATTCTTGCTACCAGAAACACTCAGGCCTATAACGGCGCTCTGGCCCAGTGGCTAGACTACGGTGCCAGCCCAAGAGCGACTATTGCTCTAGACCGCTGCAGTCGGGCTCTGGCCTGGCTGGAAGGGCGTGATTTTGTCACCCCGGATGATGTTCGCGCAGTAGCTCATGATGTATTGCGACACCGTCTAATTTTAAGTTTCGAAGCAGAGGCTAGCGGTGTCACCGCCAATCAGGTTATCGACAAATTATTGGCAACCGTGCCCTCTGCATGAACCGTCCACAATGATCGATAGCCTCAGTCAAGAACAGCTTAATAAGCACCCAGCAATCGCCAGCCTTACCGATATGGTGCGGCTGCGTTATGGCGCGCGTGAGCTCAGCGGATTTCCAAAAATACAGGCGCGGCAGATGCTCGCCGGAGGTCATAAATCCAGCTTTCGCGGACGCGGTATGGACTTTGATCAGGTGCGATTATATCAGCCCGGCGACGATGTTCGCAGCATAGACTGGCGCGTCACCGCACGCACCCAAACACCCCATACCAAAATATTTAGCGAGGAACGCGAGCGCCCAATTCTGGTCATTACTGACCTGCGCGGCCCCATGTTCTTTGGTAGCCAACAGTTAAAGTCCGTGATTGCCTGTGAAATCTCAGCGGCCCTGGCATGGGCGGGCCTCAGTGCCAACGATCGCGCCGGCGGCGTGGTCTTTGGCCAGCAGCAACAGATTGATGTCAAGGCGCGCCGCAGCCACCATGCAGTCTTACAATTGATTCATGCCCTACAAGAATACAGCGCCAAGTTATTAGAGCCGCAGGAAGATCGCTACAGTCTCGCAGAAATGCTCGAAGAATCACGCCGCTTTACCGCCACCGGCAGCAGCATTTTTATTATCAGTGACTTTCATGACCTGAATGATGACTGCGAGCGCCACCTTTTTGAACTGGCCCGTCACGGCAGCCTAAACCTCTGCCATGTCTATGATGAGATAGAGGCCGTATTACCCGACCCCTCTCTCTATGCGGTCAGCGATGGCCAGCAACAAACCATACTCGACACCGGCAATAACGAACTGCGTCAACGCTTTGAAAAAGCCTTTGCCGATCGCAGCCTGCGCCTGCGTAAACTCAGCGAAAAGTTCGCAGCTGGTCTACTGCCTTTTAGTACCGCCGACAATGTTATGTCGGTGTTGGGTAGGGCCTATGGCAAACGACGCAGTAATGCCCGCAATAGCAGCGGAGGCCAATAGTGGAAGCTGATCCCTTGGCGCAACTTCGCGATATTCACCTACCTGAAGATATTTCTTGGTGGCCATTAGCGCCAGGCTGGTGGGCTCTCATTATTATGCTGGGGCTCATGGTTGGCTGGGCAATATCTAAAGCGGTTAAACATTATCGCGCTAATCTTTATCGTCGCCAAGCCCTAGCTAAATTGGAACAGATCGAAAAAACATCCGCTAATTCAAATCTATTAACAGAGGTCTTTGCAACGCTTAAGCAAACGGCAAATATTGCTTATCCCAATCAACATTACAGTAGCCTCAGCATCGACAAATTTATCATATTTTTACAGGATAGTTGCCCACACAGCATATTTACCGACCTGCCTAACAATCTTGACACTGTGCTCTACTCCAGCGATCAGCAGCAGATCAAGACACTCAACCTAACGGTATTAGCCAGTGCTAAAACCTGGGTCAATGTGCACAGGCGAGAGGCACCGCAATAATGTTGAACCTTCTGTGGCCCTGGGCATTGGCACTGGCACCCCTGCCCTTCGTTTATCGCTGGTTACGCAGTCCTGCCGAATTGACCATACGCGCACTGCGAGCGCCCTTGCTAGCCAATGCCGCTATGGATGCCGGCGCATCGATAAAAACGGCTACCTGGCAGCGTCACCTCCTGCTCGCCATGCTCAGTCTCTGCTGGCTGTGTACAGTCATAGCTATCTCCCGCCCCGTGTGGATCGGTGAGCCCGTGGCCATGCCCACCAATGGGCGTGATATTTTGCTGGCGGTGGATATCTCTGGCAGCATGCAGCAAGAAGATATGGAGATTAATGGCCGCAAGGTCAATCGCCTAGTTGCAGTAAAAGCGGTCGTGGGCGACTTTGTGGTCAAGCGAGAAGGTGATCGGCTGGGACTAATTTTATTTGGTGAAAAAGCGTATCTGCAGACCCCCTTAACCTTTGATCGAAAAACTATGCAGACCCTATTAAATGAAGCACAGCTAGGATTTGCTGGCAGTAATGGCACCGCCATCGGCGACGCCATTGGGCTTGCGGTAAAACGTCTACAGGACCGACCAGAAAATCATCGAGCGGTTATTCTACTCACTGATGGTGCAAATAATGCCGGCGAGTTAGAACCCATGGAAGCCGCTGATCTGGCACGGCGTGCCAAGGTAAAGATTTACACGGTTGGCATAGGTGCCGAGATTCAGGAAACCTGGGGGCTGTTTGGCAAGCGTATTACTAACCCAAGTGCGGACCTCGATGAAACCGCCCTGCAGGGCATAGCCAATACCACTGGCGGGCAATTTTTTCGCGCCCGCGACCCACAGGAGTTAGCTGCAATCTATGCCGAATTAAATCGCCTAGAAGCCATAGAGCAGGAGGCAGAAACTATTCGCCCGGTGGCAACATTATTCCATTGGCCGCTAGGACTAGCTTTTATACTCAGCTTAATCCTGGCGCTGTGCAGCAGCCGCAGGAGCGCCCATGCCTGAGCTATTTTTAAACTTTTTAAATGCCTTAGATGATTTTCACTTTATCCGCCCGCTGTGGTTTTTGGGTTTAATTCCAGCCATTCTAGTGCTGGTGCTGTTCCACTGGCGCAAGCGCAGTGCTGGTAACTGGGCTCAGGTTATCAATCCCGCGCTACTGCCCTTTTTAATGCAGGGCGAGACCAGTAAAAAACGCCATAGCACAGCCTGGTTACTCAGTGGTTTAGCCATAGTCTGGCTGCTTAGCTGTATTGGCCTTGCCGGCCCCACCTGGCAGCAGTTACCGCAGCCAGTGCATAAACAGGACTCAGCCCTCATTGTTTTATTCGATTTATCGCCGTCGATGCTAGCCCAAGATATTAAACCTAGCCGCTTAGTACGAGCGCGCTATAAGCTGATAGATGTTCTAAAACAGCGCCGTGAAGGTTTTACTGCACTGGTAGTGTATGGCGGCGAGGCCCATACAGTGTCGCCATTAACCGAAGACAGTAACACTATTATTAGTCTGGTGCCCATACTGCACCCAACCCTGCTACCAGAATATGGCAGCAATACCGAAGAGGCCATTGAGGTGGCCCTTGAATTAGCCATCAACGGCGGCTATGAACAGGCCGATATTTTATTAATTACCGACGGCGTAGCGCGCTCTGCGTTTGGCACCATCCAGTCGATGGTCTCTCAGTCCGGCAAATTCCGCCTGTCTATATTAGGCGTGGGTACAGAACAGGGAGCACCAATTCCCCTCGGCGATGGTGGCTTTGTTAAAGATAGTCGCGGGGGTATTTTAATTCCTAAGTTAAACCCCTCCTCGCTACAGCCGCTAGTATCTACTAGTGGTGGCAACTACCAATCTATTAGCTCTGATGACTCTGATATAGCACAGCTCCTCGCTGTGACCGAACAATTATTTCCCGATGCGACCAGAGAGCTAGATCGTTCATTTGATCTCTGGGATGATCAGGGTCATTGGCTGGCCATACTACTAATTCCGGCACTGCTGCTAAGTTTTCGTAAAGGTGCTGTAGTGGCCTTGGTGTTTGCTCCACTGCTATTTAGTAGCAATTCAGTCGAGGCTTTCGAATGGCAAGATCTCTGGCAAACCCCAGATCAACAGGGCGCTATGGCACTGGAGTCTGGCGATGCGGGCGCGGCACAGGCGCTCTTCGATAATAGCCAGTGGCGAGGCAGCGCGGCCTATAAAGCCGAAGACTACAGCCAGGCCATCGATGACTTTTTAAATACAGACAGTGCCGACGCCCATTACAACCGAGGCAACGCTCTGGCCAAATCTGGTGATCTCGACAGTGCTATCGAGGCCTATGATCGAGCGCTAGAGCTACAACCAGAAATGGAGGATGCACTGGCTAATCGCGACCTTATTGAAAAGCTAAAACAACAGCAGGAACAGTCAGAGCAAAATCAAGAACAGAACCAAGAACAGAACCAAGAGCAGAACCAAGAGCAAAGCCAAGATCAGCAACAAGAAAATGGCGAACAACAACAATCTGAGCAAAATAACGAGCCAGCCCAAAACCAGCAGGATAAGGAACAACAAGAAAAGGAAGAGCAGGAGCAGGAGCAGGAACAAGAGCAGGAACAAAACAAAGAGCAACAAGAGTCAGAGCAAGAACAGCGAGACGCTCAGGCCGAGCCCACAGAAGAAGAGAAACAGGCTCAACAAGAAATTGAACAAATGCTGCGCAGAGTCCCAGATGATCCGGGCGGCCTCTTGCGCGCAAAATTTCGCTACCAGTCACGTCAACGCGCACTGGAGCAAAGACGCCCTAAACCACCCAACGACAAAGAGCGCTGGTAAATGAATTTTAAATTTTCAAAAGTGACAATATTTTTTGCTGCGGTTTTAACTCTATGTACAGCGGCTAGTTCAAGCTGGGCCGAATTAAGTGCCAAGGCAAATCGCACAGTATTGGATAGTAATGAAACACTGCAACTGCGCGTGCGACTCGATGCTCAGGCATTTAGGTCAGAGCCGGATTTTTCTCCTCTACAAAAAGATTTTGAAATTTTGTCCAATAATCGTCAGCAACAGTATTCGAGTGTTAATGGTAAAGCAGAGTCATACACGGACTGGAATTTGACCCTGATGCCCAAGCGCACGGGTATTATTTTAATTCCATCACTAAAATATAAAAAACAGATTAGTAATGCCGTAGAAATTACCGTGCGCGCTACGTCGGCCTCTGGCACCAGCACCGCGGGTAGGCAGCCTATCTACACCGAGACACTAGTGGACAAGTCTGCTGTCTATATCCAAGAGCAAATTATTCTGACTCATCGTCTCTATACCTCGGTGCAATTACGCGACTACAGCCTGTCAGAACTAGATATTCCGGGCGCAATTGTGCAGCGACTTGGCGATAACCAATTCCAAAAAATAATTAATGGTAGAAACTATTTGGTGCTCGAAGTCAGTTATGCCATTTTCCCCCAGAGCAGCGGCAAGCTGAATATTCCGGCTCTGCGCTTTGGTGCTTTCGAGAGTACCAGTCGCAGCCAATTTGGCGCATTTGCTTCACGCGGCAACCGTGTATTCCGCGATACCCAAGCCAAGACTATCGACATAATGGCCAAGCCAGCTCATGTCCCCGCCGATGAGTGGATGCCCAGCAGCAATGTGGAAATTACCGAGCAGTGGAGCGATGACCTCAACAATTTATCCGTTGGCGAGCCTATTACCAGAACCATTCGTATCAGTGCACAGGGTCTTACCGGCGCACAGATATTACCGCTAACAATAGCGCCGAGCAGTCAGTATAAGGTGTACCCCGACCAGCCGCAGTTAGACCAGCAAGTCAGCAGCAATGGGCTTTCGGGGATTCGTACAGAGTCTCTGGCGCTAGTGCCTAATCAGGCCGGAGAGATAACCCTACCAGCAGTTGAAATGCGCTGGTGGGATACTACAAAACAACGCATGCAAACAGCTAGCCTGCCAGCTACAACCGTTCAAGTTAGTGCCGATGCGGCCATCAATAATGCCCCAGTGGCACCTAACAATCAGCTACTAACAATGGAGCCCCTTAGCCTAACAGCCGAGGCAGCTAAGGTCGAAAATACTGAGCCCTCAATGCTAGTAAAACTGTCACTGGCATTTAATGCCCTACTAGTTGCTGCGATAGCCGCGTTGCTATTTGGTCGTCGCAAGAAATCGTCAGTGATGCAGGCTGTGAGCAAAGCCAAGGAATCTGCACTGCTCAACCTTAAACAGCAGCTAAAAGCGATTGAGATACAGGCGAAGCAGAATAATTTAAGGGGTATGCGCGATGCGATATTGTCTTGGGGGCAATGTCTATTTGCCGAGACACCACCGACCACCTTAAAGGAACTTGCCGAGTTATTGGATGATGCTGAGTTACAGCAGCAATTCGCTCAGCTAGATCGACAGCTGTATAAAGGTGAGACTGATAATGAATTGCTGGACATTACAGAACTATTAAAATGTTTAAAGCAGCAGTCAACCTTTTCACGCAGCACTAAAGTCAGCCGAGGCATTGGGCTAAAGCCGCTGTATCCAGATCAATGAAGACCCTTCGCTATGCTGAGGATGACAGGCCGGACTGGAATCCCTCTGACTCTAACAAGGTCATCCTGAAGGCACGCAGCGACTGAAGGATCTCTGGGTTTTCTTTAACCCGCCAACTGCACCGCAATGGTATTGGTCGATCGCTCAACTGAGTTATCCTGATTTAAGTAGACCAACTTTGGTTTATGCTCTGCTGCCTCAGCCTCAGAAAACTGCCCGTAGCTAGCAATAATAACTCGGTCCCCTACCTGGCACTTGCGTGCCGCAGCACCATTCATTGAGATAATCCCTGAACCGGCTTCAGCGACGATAATATAGGTCGTGAAACGCTCGCCATTAGTCACATTGTAAATATCAATCTGTTCAAACTCGCGCATACCCGATAGCGCCAGCAAGTCGGCATCGATAGCACAGGAACCGTCGTACCAAAGTTCAGCCTGAGTCACTGAAGCCATATGTAGTTTAGCTTTTAGGAAATTAGACAACATAGATAAAAATCTTATTTAAACGAATAACAACTGCCCTGCTAGGAGGCATTATTTAACTACAGAGTAATACTTAAATTATCAATCAGCCTAGCTGCCTCGGTAAACATAGCACCCAGAATAGTAATTTCAACATCATCATTCGCGGCCAGATCCAAAGTTTTACTGTTGCAGGCAGTGATATAATCAATTTTAAAACCCGCTTCAATAATACGCGCCTTAGCCGTTGCCTCTAATGCAGAGAAATCGCGATTGCCGGCTTTAATTTCTGCCGCGATCCATTCCAGACTGTCTTTAAGCACAGTGACTGAGGGGCGCTCTTCGGCGGTAATATAGCTATTGCGTGAGCTCATGGCTAGACCATCAGCCTCACGGTGAATCGGCGCAGAACTAATTTGAATCGGCATGCAAAGGTCTTCTGCCATGCGGCGAATCACAGCCAACTGCTGGTAGTCTTTAATACCAAAAATAGCTTCGTCCGGCTGCACTATATTAAACAGCTTGCTGACCACCGTAGTCACACCCTCAAAATGGCCTGGGCGACTGGCGCCACAGAGAACATCGGTCATGGTTGGACAGATAACGCGACTCTGAGTATCCAGGCCATTGGGATACATCTCAATATCATCGGGGTGAAACAGATAGTCACAGCCAGCGTCACGAAGCTTGTCGCAGTCGCCCTGATAGGTGCGCGGGTATTTATCCCAGTCTTCATTAAGGCCAAATTGCAGTGCATTGACAAAGATCGAACAGACAACCATATCGTTGCTTTCGCGAGCCTGTTTAATAAGGGCTAAATGACCATCGTGGAGGTTGCCCATGGTCGGCACAAAACCAATGCGTAATCCCTGACGACGGTCTTTGTGAAGATCATCTCTAAGGCCACGGACGGTATGAAAAACCTTCATTAATGGCACCTTTCTTTAAACGGAATATTACTGCAGTTTTAATTGTCGGCGAAGTGATCGCCAGCGAGGTTTTCAAAGCGCGTGTACTTGCCCATAAACATCAATCGGCAGGTGCCAATAGGACCGTTACGCTGCTTACCTAGAATAATTTCGGCGGTGCCCTTGTCGGGGCTATCTTCGTTATACACCTCATCGCGATAGATAAAAGCGATCACATCCGCATCCTGCTCAATGGCACCAGATTCACGCAAATCCGCGTTAACCGGACGTTTATTGGGTCGCTGCTCTACATTACGACTCAGCTGCGAAAGTGCAATCATCGGGCACTCATATTCTCTGGCCAGACCTTTTAGCTCTCGGGAAATCTGCGAGATTTCCTGCACTCGCCCTTCGGCCGAATTGGTACCACTCATCAGCTGCAGGTAATCCACCATAATCATGCCGGGCTGGGCCTGTTCATAGAGGGCTTCGGTATCAGCTGGCGTATCAGCACCATGCTCCTGATGCCACTTTTGGCGCAGTTGATCAACACGCTCACGGGTGAACTGCTTGATACGATTGCGCATTTCCAAAGGCGTAATACCCGCGGAGTCATCAATAAATAGAGGTCGATCCTTAAGGCGCTGGGCGGCACTGCTGAGGCGCGGCCAATCATCTTCCACTAGGTTGCCTGAGCGCATACGGGTTGCATCAATTTTGCCAATCGAAGAGAGCATACGCATCACCAGGCTGCTGGCAGGCATCTCAAGCGAGAAAACCAGTACCGGACGATCCTGATGCAAGGTGGCATGTTCAACCATATTCATGGCAAACGAGGTCTTTCCCATGGAGGGTCGGCCAGCGATAATAATCAAATCTGATTTCTGCCAACCGGAGGTCATCTGATCGAGGTCGGAAAAGCCGGTACTCAAACCGGTAATATCAGCATCGTTCTTAAATAGCTCATCAAGCCGCTCAACCGCTTCTTTAATCAGCGAGTTTACTTCTTTAAAACCACCCTTCTTGGGACGATTTTCAATAATTTCTTGGAGTCGGCTCTCGGCTTCAGCAAGCAGTTTGGAGCTGTCCCAGCCAAGAGGGTTATAGCCTTTGCGCACAATATCACTGGCCGCACCAATCAGCTGGCGAACAATAGAGCGCTCCAGCACGATTTGCGTATAGGCTTTAATATTGGCAGAGCTAGGCGTACTGTGAGCCAGATCGACTAAATACTCGGCACCGCCAACGGCGCTGAGATCATTATTGTTTTGTAGGAATTCGGAGAGAGTAATCGGGTCAAAGGGCTGACCATCGGCAGACAGGCTGTGCATCGCATTAAAGATCAGCTGGTGATCTGTGCTGTAAAAATCGCTGTCCGCCAATACCTCTGCGATAGAATCGAAGGCATCATTTTTAAGCATTAAACCACCGAGAACAGCCTGCTCAGCCTCAATAGAATGAGGGAGTGGTTGACTAACGGTAGGTTCCGCAAAAAGCGCTTCGTTCATAGCAGAAATTTTACCCAATAAATGGTTGCGTTAATTAGCCGGTGAAAAACAAAAACGGCACTGCATCTTATTAAGAAGCGGTGCCGTTATGCAATGCTTAACTGATGCTCTGATACTTAAAAAAACGTGCTTTAAGCCACCAGTGCGCAGAAATTACTCTGCTTCAATAACAACAGTCACTGACTCAACAACGTCGAGGTGCAGCTGAACTTCAACCGCAAACTCTCCAACATGACGAAACGCGCCATCTGGAAGGTTGATCTCGCTCTTGCTGATTTCACCGCCGGCGGCATTAATTGCGTCTTCCAGCTCACGGACGCCAATAGAACCAAATAGCTTGCCTTCGTCACCAGCGATTGCGCTGATAGTCACTGAACCCATTGCCTGCAACTTAGCAGCGCGAACCTGAGCTTCGCCCAGTTTCGCCGCCGCAGCAGCTTCGAGGTCTGCACGGCGCAGTTCGAAGTCAGCAACATTGGCTTCAGTGGCGAATACAGCTTTGCCCTGAGGAACCAGATAGTTGCGGCCGAAGCCAGCTTTAACATTCGCTTTGTCGCCGATGTTGCCCAACTTGCCAATCTTTTCTAGCAGAATAACTTCCATCTCAATAACCTCTTTTTCTTACTACCTGCTCAACGTTAACGGTTTTTAAAAGCCGCTATTCGAGAGCGTAAATTCAATATGCTGTCAGCAAACCCCAGACTAACCAGCAGAATCGCTGTGGAAGATCCGGTAAACACTAACCCAAAATACAATAAACCTAGCCACTGACCACCCAAATTCAAAAACTTGACGCTGTGGTGAATCAAAGCCAATCCGCAGATCAATAACGGCACTGATAACAGCTGCAACCAAGGTTTGTATTCGCTTGGCAAATACAGCCCGGCTATAACAGCTGCCAATAGCATCAGTGCAAACCTGCTATCTAATCTTAAACTGTGGAATTCTTGTTGAAATCCACCTGGGTTATACAGCAGCGATTGCCACCATCTGGATACCAACAAACTCGCTATAGCGCTGAGTGTTAACATCCAAGCCATAAGACCCAATATAAACTGACGCCCTGGAATAAAGGGTGTCTGTTGCATCTCTTGCTCGTCGGCTATCTGCGTAAACACATCGCCAACATCTTGCACAAACTGATCTATCGCAGCGGCAAACAACCAGCCAAAGCCAATTGCGGTACCTACACCAACAACCACCGATACCAGCATGGTCAACTGCCAAGACACGGTGACGCTCAACACATTGGCCGAGACCACCATCATAAACAGAGCAGCTACTGAAACTAATGTCAGCAGCTGGTTACCTTCGCTGAGGTAGAAAGTGCCGATCAGTGGTAAAACTGCCCACATTGCGACTATGACGCCCTCAATACTTCCTTTACGAAGTGTTACCAAGCCTATGGCTGCCGGGCTAATAAAGGGAAAGATATTTCCCAATAGCGCCACGATACAAGCCTGAGCTCGCCCGCGCATAATAAATTCAGCTAGGGCACGCAAAAGCGTTATTCCTTAAATTACTTGTGGCTATCTGTATAAGGCAGCAACGCGATGTAACGTGCGCGCTTGATAGCTTCAGACAACTCACGCTGGTAGCGTGCTTTGGTGCCGGTGATGCGGCTGGGAACGATCTTGCCGCTCTCAGAAACGTAGCCTTTCAAAGTGTCTAAATCTTTGTAATCAATTTCAGTTGCGCCTTCGGCAGTGAAACGACAAAATTTTCTACGACGTACAAACTTAGCCATGATTATTCTCCTTTATCCGCTTCGACAGCAGGTGCTTCTTCTGCCGCAGGTGCTTCTTCAGCCGCAGGTGCTTCTTCTGCAGGAGCTTCAGCGGCAGCGGTGGCAGCAGCAGCATCCGCAGCAGCTTTGGCTTCATCGGCCTTCGCTTTAGCAACATTGCGACGCTCGCGCGCTTCTTTGTCAGCTTTTTCAGCATTTTCCAGCTTCATAATCGGTGACTCACCAGTAACGGCTTCATCACGACGAACAACCATGCTGCGCAAAACAGCATCGTTATAACGGAAAGTGGAATTAAGCTCATCAAGAACATCCTGACCGCACTCGACGTTCATCAGAATATAATGAGCTTTGTGGATTTTGTTGATTGGGTATGCCAATTGACGGCGACCCCAGTCTTCTTTGCGGTGAACTGAACCGCCACCTGCTGTAACTGACGCAGTGTAACGCTCAACCATACCGGGGACTTGCTCGCTCTGATCTGGATGGACCAGGAACACGATTTCGTAATGACGCATTGTATCTCCTCGTGGATTTTAAAGTCTCCCGCTAACGCCAATTAGGTCGTTGCAGTGAGACAAGGAGTGCCTGAACTCATGCTCAGACGCTTTGTGGCGCGCAATTATAGTGATTCGGCTACTGGGTTGCAACAGCCTGGAAAGAAAGTTTAGCGGGCGCTAACGCCACTGTTTACTGCAGGTTTAGAACTGTTTCTGCGCGCTGACTAAATGCTAGTACGCAGGTTAAAAACAGACCGCACATTAGAGCGCGGGCGGTCCAGGATCAGGGTAATAGCAATTTCTTCGCAGGCCACCAACACATGAAGTAGAATAACCGCTCGAAAGAACCCATCGGCATCCCACAAAACCAACATGTAGTATGCCGGCGCCATCAGCACCGCTGCGGCCTTAGCACCCCATGTATGGTAGCTGGGATACTCACCAAACTTGCGCAGCGCCATTAACAGCGGCGCAATAAAGAAAATCATTGTGGCTAGCAGATAGGCTGCCTGAGCCTTAAAAACCTCGGGCCATATCCAGTACAGACCTAGAATCATTGAGCCGTAAGTGAGCATATCGCCCCAACTATCTAACTTAGCGCCCAACTCACTAACCTGATTAAGCTTGCGAGCCAGATAGCCATCGAGCACATCACTCAGTAGCGAAACAACTAACACCCCCAAAAATGCGTTTGCATCGCCAATATAAGCCAAGCCAATCAGCACCGGAACAAGCGCCAAGCGCAGCAGACTTAATAAGTTGGGAATTGAGTAAATAGATCGCTCCAAGGTTTCCATTGTAATCGCTGTTTAAATAACCAATACATCCTTGTACGAGTGTTAGATTAGTATTTTATGCGCGCAAAATCCAACAGCCTAAAACATTAAACAGCTGATTAGAGGAAGTCGATAAAAGAAAGACTGGGATATTAACCTGCCGAATGGCGCTGCCGCACCACCTCAAACAGACAGATACCGGTAGCGACAGACACATTGAGACTGCTCACCTCACCCGCCATTGGCAGCTTGCCAAGAAAGTCACACTGCTTGCGCGTCAGCTGGCGCATTCCCGCACCCTCAGCGCCCATGACCAGTACCATCGGACCCGTTAGATCCAGATCATAGATATACTGCTCCGCCTCACCGGCAGTCCCCACTACCCAGGCACCCTTCTGCTGAAGTTTGTCCAATGTACGGGTTAAATTGGTCACCATCACCAGCGGTATGGTCTCAGCGGCGCCACAGGCGACCTTACAGACAACCGGCGTCAAACCCACCGAATTATCTTTGGGCACAATGACCGCATGCACACCAGCACCATCTGCAGACCGCAGGCAAGCACCCAGATTATGGGGGTCAGTAACACCGTCGAGCATAAGAAAAAATGCCTCTCGCCCCTTCTCTTCAGCCAGATTTAGCAAAAAGTTTTCATCGTAGGTTTCGCCCGGGCTACACAGTGCCATTACGCCCTGATGACGGCCCTCTGCTTTTTCATCTAGCCGTTTTCCCGTTGCCCACTGCAGCGTTACCCCATGCTGTTCTGCCAGTTTATGGATTTTTTGCAAACGGTCATCGGTTCGCCCACGCTGCACATGCAACTCACGCACCCGCTGAGGCGACGACTTAAGCATGGTCTGCACCGCATGAATGCCATAAATCCAATCCACAAAACTCTCCTGCCAATATTAAAAACGGTTAGCGACAATCCTCGATTGCGCATTGTACTGGCTTTGGGCAAACTTCGAGCATAAATAATCTGGATCAAAGCCGAATGACTGACCAACTGCCCTCCGCCAATTTACTGCGCCGCATCGCTGCGCTCGTCTATGATGCCTTTTTACTGTTTGCCATTACGCTGGCCTATGGCGCGCTGCTACTTATTTTTAAAATACTGTTTAACGGCGTCGATAATCCAGAGGACATCCAGCCTAACCTCATCGTCCAGTGGTTGAGCTTCTTCGGCTGGCTAGGTGCACTTGGGGGTTACTACTTTATTTGCTGGCGTAAGCAGGGCCAGACGCTCGGCATGAAAGCCTGGCGCCTGCGACTGCAGCAGGCCGATGGTTCCTTGGCAACACCACAACAATGCCTCTACCGCAGCGTGCTAGCGACACTTTCCCTAGCCTGTGCTGGCATCGGGTTTTTGTGGTGTCTGGTGCCGCCGGCCAAAGAATGCCTCCATGACCGCTATACTGCTACTCAGGTAGTATTACTCGCCAAAGAGAAAAAATAAAAGAGCACAGTTATGAATAATCTAATTATGGCGCTAGATCAGGGAACCACCTCTTCGAGAACAATTCTCTTTGATCAGAATTATCATATTGTCGAGCAGACACAACAAGAGTTTACTCAGCATTTCCCCGCAGACGGCTGGGTCGAGCACGACCCCATGGATATATGGAACACCACCCTAGCTACCGCCAAACAGGCACTGGCCAATACCGGTGTCAGCGCCGCAGATATTGCCGCGATTGGCATCACCAACCAGCGAGAGACCACAGTTATCTGGGATCGCCAAAGCGGCCAACCCATTTATAACGCGATAGTTTGGCAGGATCGGCGCACAGCGGCTCTGTGTAACCAACTCAAAGATCAGGGCCTTGAAGCCACAGTCACCGAAAAAACCGGCCTGCTGCTAGACCCCTATTTTTCAGCAACTAAGGTGGCCTGGATTCTCGATAATGTCGACGGTGCCCGCGCCCAAGCCGAGCGTGGCGAACTGGCCTTTGGCACTGTCGATAGCTGGCTGCTTTGGAATCTCACTGGCGGTGAGCATGCGACAGACGCTACCAACGCCTCACGCACCATGCTTTACAATATCCATAATGGCGACTGGGACGATGAGCTACTGGCACTATTCAATGTACCGCGATCCTTGCTCCCCAGAGTTAAAGACAGCGCCGCTGATTTTGGCTCTACCAGTCTACTCGGTGAAACCATTAATATTTTTGGCATTGCGGGTGATCAGCAGGCCGCCACATTGGGCCAAGCCTGTTTTGATATCGGTATGATGAAATCTACCTACGGTACTGGTTGTTTTGCGCTTCTTAATACCGGTGACACTGCGGTTACCTCAACCAACCGACTGCTGACTACCATCGCTTATCAACTCGATGGCAAACCTACTTATGCCTTAGAAGGCTCTATTTTTATTGCCGGTGCAGCGGTGCAGTGGCTGCGTGATGGCTTGGGTATTATTGAATCTGCCAGTCAGTCCGGCCAACTGGCTGAAGACGCAGACCCTAGTCAGGCAGTGTATATGGTACCTGCCTTTACTGGACTCGGCGCTCCCTGGTGGGATGCTGATGCCCGTGGTGCCTTGTTTGGCCTGACCCGCGGCACTGGCCCCGCAGAAATTGCCAAGGCCGCACTGGAGTCTGTGTGCTATCAAACATTGGATCTTTTAAATGCCATGCGCGCCGACTGGACGCAGGGTGCGTCGCAAGGCGCCGATACGGTATTAAGGGTAGATGGCGGTATGGTCGCCAGTGATTGGACCATGCAATGTCTGGCCGATATTCTGCAGGCCCCTGTAGATCGTCCGGTGATTGCCGAGACCACCGCTCTGGGTGCAGCGTGGCTGGCAGGTTCAAGAGCCGGTGTATGGCCTGACCAGGCTGGGTTTGCTGCGAGCTGGCAGCTGGACAGCAACTTTGCGCCACAGATGCCTATTGAACAAAGAGATATAAAAGTGGCGGGCTGGAATAAGGCGGTAAGGCGGGTTTTGGATTAAGTCATCCTGAACAAAAACCACCGTCATTCTGAATGCAGTGAAGGACCTCCTAAACTCCCGCACCCAACTCCCAGCCCAAAGCCACAAAGCCTGTTGCGATCGATTCCATGGATTTAAGATTTCCAGCACTCAGACAACTCGCTGCGCTCAAACAGGTCTTCGCTTAACCTGGAAATCTTAAATCCATAAACGGAATCTGACTGATCGCAGCAGGCTTTGTGGCTTTGCTTAAACATTGTGCCAGCCTTAGGTTTGTTGTGTGGAATCTCAACCCGCTTTCAGCACTCAGACAACTCACTTCGCTCAAACAAGTCTTCGCTTTATCTGAAAATCCTAAATCCATAAGCGGAACTTGACTAATGGAAAAACGCTTTATGACTTCACTCCAATATCGTGCCATCGTCATGTTAGTTGGGCAGTGTCTCAAGTTTTATTCTATATTTAAGCCATTTATAGTGATGGTAAAAAATTGTGAATAATTTCGAATTGGTTATTTTTGACTGCGATGGCGTGCTTGTAGAAAGCGAGCGTTTAGCAAATCAAGTATTCGCTCAAATCCTCAATGAGGAGTTAGGTCTATCACTAACACTCAATGATATGTTTGATACCTTTGTTGGCCACTCCTCATCTCAGTGCATGAAGATAATTGAATCTATGCTCGGTAAAAAGCCTCCTCGAGGACTCGAAGAAAGATATGAACATGAAATTAACTTGGCACTCCGGTCGTCCGTTGAAAAGGTAGCAGGAATAGATAAAGCAATTGCAGACATTCTTATTCCTAGCTGTGTTGCCTCAAGCGGTTCTCATGAAAAAATGCGAACGACCCTAGCAGCCACCAATTTACTTGATCACTTTGAGGGTCGGCTTCACAGCACCAGCGATGTAAAAAGAGGTAAACCCTCTCCCGATGTGTATTTGCATGCAGCAAACCAAATGGGTATAACCGCCCCATCCAAGTGTCTAGTTATTGAAGATAGCCCCTTGGGAGTTCAAGGCGGTGTCTCAGCGGGAATGACCGTATTTGGTTATACCGAGTTAATGAGTAAAACTAGGCTCATTGAGGCCGGCGCGCACCATACCTTTGATAATATGGCTAACTTAAGTAAAGAAATAAATGAATTCTTAGAGTCACTCTAATACCCAAAGTCTGACCTCCCTTTTGGACTGACTAATATTCTAGCTCTCAGCCCAAAGCTCTAATCAGCCACCGCGCCTAAGCATATACAAACCGACAGCCATACACAGCAGCACTGGCGCCAATACAGCTAACAGCGCTGGAAAGCCAAAGACAATGCTAAAGGGCCCGAGCATATCCTGAATAATCTTAAAGCTGATTCCAATCACGACACCGACAAAGATTCGCAGTCCCATGGTGGAGTCGCGCAGTGGGCCAAATACAAAAGAGATACCGATCAATACCAGCCCAATAATGACCAATGGCTGTAAAACCTTGCGCCAGTAAGCTAATTCATAAACTGCTGTATCTGCATTTTGCAGCTCTAAAAAGTTGATGTAGTTATATAGACTCGAAATTGACAAGGCATTGGGCGGCAGTACATTGACAGTTAATACCTCTGGGGTTAGCTCCGAGGTCCAGCGCCGAGTAATCTGTTTATCAGTTTCAGTGCGATCTTCTTTAAAACGGGTAATCGACACATTTTCTTCAACCCACAGATTCTCAGTGGCGTTATAGGTGGCGCGCGATGAGAAGCTGGCCTCGCGCAACGCCTTATCTTTATCAAATTGATAACGGGTAACCCCAAACAGTACACCGCCTGGGAACACCGCATTAAAGTGCATAAACTCGCTGCCCTCTCGATTCCAAAGACCAGAGGCAGAACCCCTAGTCGACTCGCCATTGCGCAAATACTCGCGTCGTCCTTCGGCTAACTGATCGAGATAAGGCGAAAAATACTCGCCGACAGCAGTGCTAATTAATACAAACAGCAGTACCGGCTTAATCACAAAATAGACAATGCGCAGCAGCGAAACACCTGAGGCACGCATCACAATAACTTCACTGTTGGTCGCCAACACACCCAGCCCAAACAGGCAGCCAATAAGCGACGAGAAGGGAATATATTCATAGATGGTTGACGGCAACTTGGTTGCCACATAAATTAAAGCATCAGAAAAATAGTAATTGCGCTGTACCGCGCCAGCTTCATCAATAATAGCTGCGATGGCATCTACTCCCACCACGACCAACAGTGCGACCGTAATAGCAGAGAAAACTGTGGCACCTATATGGCGCGAAAGGCGCCTCATGACACCACCTTCTCAAGCCGGCCCGATCGGAACAGCAGTAGTGCGATACCTAAAAATAGTAGATGCACTGGCAACAGCGTTACCTCAATCGGCACTGAGCCAGATTCAAGGGCACCGCGCATGGCATTGAGAGAAACCAGGTAACCAAAGTACAGAATAATTGCAGGTAGCAGCTTGGCAAACTTGCCCTGCCGTGGATTTGTGCGACTTAGCGGAATAGCCAGTAGGGTTACCACCAATACCATTAGCGGTGTCGATAGGCGCCATTGCAATGCGGCCTGAAGCTTAGGGTCAGTTGAAGACAGCAATTCTGATGTGGTCAACGCATTGGTTTCTAAGTCTTCCACAATCTCTTTTTTGGCCTCCAGCCGCGCCCCGTATTCCTCAAAATGCGTAATCTGATAATTATGGGTGCCCGGCACACCTTCAACACGATAGCCTCTATCCAGCACCAAAAAACTCTCGCTGCCATCTTCGGTTTTTTGCTGCCTACCTCGATCTGCCAACACCAGTACTAAACGGCTATCATAGTTTTCCGCAGAGCCTGCGGTTACCGCCAAAAATACACCTTCCAGTTCCTGTTCTTCGGTGACATTTTCAGCATAGGTAATGCCCCTGCCCCCACTGAGCCCGTAAAACTTTTTTGGCGTCAGTTTATCCAGCTCAGTCTTTTCCTTTTGCGCGGCAAAAATAGTCTCAGCTTTGGCCACACCGGCGGGCGATACAGACAGACTTAACCAACCGACCACTAGCGCCAGTGCCACTGCCATCACCGCGGTATAACCCAGCAACTGGGTTTCAGATATACCGCAGGCCTTGAGTACGCTCATTTCATTTTCGACATAGAGCCGGCCAAACGACAGCAGAATCGCCAGGAAAAAAGCCAGTGGCAGAGTAAGCTCAAGAAATCCGGGAATACGATAGCCAATCACCGCAAAGAGAACGCCGGGCTCCAAATTGCCCGCCACCGCATTGGCCAGATATTTTACAAACCGACCGCTGACCAGAATCATCAGCAACACCATGCACACCGCAAAGGTAGCAGATAAAATTTCACGGCAGAGATAGCGGAAAATAATCAAAGACTTAGGCTTCTAGCTATTGGGCATGGCGACACGGAATGGTATCCTTCGCGGGTTATTTCAGTCAGTTAAACATCAAATTTTGGAGCTAATATGGATTTTACCGCATCTTCCGCAAACCTGTTAAACATTAAAGCGGATTCTCTCATTCTCATGACCGGCTCACAACTGCAAAACAGCGCTAAAGCCTTTGATGAATCTCTTGATGGAGCAATTTCGTCACTTTTGAAAGCTGGTGATTTTTCTGGCAAGGCCAGTGAAAGCACAGTTATGCATATTCCTGGTGCCGACGGAAAGCGCATCATTCTGTTGGGTACCGATGGCGCCGAGACAGCCCAGCAACAAATTAAAGTCATCAAAGCCGGTGCTGCCGCGCTGCTTCGGACCCCAGCTAAAAAAGCTGTATGGGTGGGTGAAGGTCTGGCTGAAGACTCCGAATGGCAGGCAGGCATTATTGCCCGCAGCATTCAGGCCGCCAGCTATAAATACGTACCGCTGCCAAAACGTGCGGCAAAAAAAGTACCAGCACAAAAATTAAAAGCACTAACCTTCTGGGTACCCAGCAAGGCAGACGCCAAGGCAGCCAACGCAGGCTTAAAGTATGGCACCGCAGTGGGTAATGGCATGAATGCCGCCCGTCAATTGGGCAACCTACCCGCTAATATCTGTACGCCAAACTATCTATCTGACCAGGCTAAAGCATTGGCCAAAGGCCAAGCCAAGGTCACCACTACCGTGCTCAGCGAAGCGCAGATGGCCAAGCTTAAAATGGGTTCACTGCTATCCGTCAGCGCGGGCTCAGATGAGCCGGGAAAATTAATTGTTATTAAATATCAAGGTGGCAAGCAAGGCTCCAAGCCTGTAGTGCTAGTCGGCAAAGCCGTCACCTTTGATACCGGCGGTATCAGCCTTAAGCCCGGCGGCGGCATGGACGAAATGAAATATGATATGTGTGGTGGTGCATCGGTCATTGGTGTTATTAACGCCCTGATCGAAACCCAGATGCCCATTAACGTAGTGGCGATTATTCCCGCCGTAGAAAATATGCCCAATGGCAATGCCACTAAACCTGGCGATGTAGTCACCAGTATGTCTGGTCAAACGATTGAAGTACTCAACACCGATGCCGAGGGTCGTTTGATTCTATGTGATGCCCTAACCTATGCCGATCGCTTTAAGCCGGATACCGTGATCGATATAGCCACATTAACTGGCGCAGTAATCGGCGCACTGGGCAAAGAAACCGCGGGGTTGCTGTCCAACAATGATGAACTCGCTGAAGGCCTGCTTAGCAGTGGTCTGCGTACCGGTGACCGCGCATGGCGCCTGCCACTCTACGAAGAATACGATGCGTTACTAAAGAGCAACTTTGCTGATATCGCCAATATTGGTGGTCCCCAGGCTGGCACCATTACCGCCGCCTGTTTCCTTGCACGCTTTACCAAGAACTATAAATGGGCGCATCTGGATGTAGCAGGCACCGCATGGATATCAGGTGCGCAAAAGGGCTCTACCGGACGCCCAGTGCCGATTTTGATGGACTACCTGCGCAGCAAGGCGAACTAACTCTGTGACTAGCGTTTCATTTTATAAACTGGCGGGCGACCAAGAGGTTGCCCTTGCCCTCGCCTGCCAGTTAATTCAAAAATCCCTAAAAATGAACCAGCAAGTTCTATGCCTGGTGCCAGACAATGCCGTCGCCCAGCAGTTGGATGAAAAACTCTGGGGCTTTCAGGCTACCGCCTTTGTACCCCATGCACTGGGCGTAGAGAATGCGCCAGTAGCCATTAGCACCGAGGCCGAACCTGGCGATCACCATCAGATACTGATCAACCTGCAGTCGCAAATTCCCACCTGGTTTAGCCGCTTTGACCGCGTAGTGGAGATTATTTACCCACAGCCAGAGTACGAACAGGCCAAGCGCGATAACTTTAAGTTCTATAAAGAGCGCGGCTATGCCCTGAGCTTTCATGACTTAACTGAAAAATTTCACCAGTGATTGATCAGTGACAGACCACAGTGACAGCACAGACGCGACAAAACCAGATTATGATAAAATTCTGGATGACCTCTATTTACTGCAAAAAAACCTGTCGCCCGCTGGCAGCGTCAATGAGTCTGTTGAACTGCCCGAGCACTCCTCCGACGAAGATATAGATAGCCTGGAAATACCCATCCTCACTGAATCACTCGACCAAGAGATCGACAGTGAGCATCAGGCTCGCAAAGTATTTGACGAAGCCCAGCACCATCTATTCGATAGTGCCGACCGCGAGTCTGCTATTGATGAAGCCAAAATCAATGCCATAGTCAACAAACTAATGACCCGCATGAGACCCAAGATGGAACAGTTACTGCGCGAAAAAATCCGTGCCAAGGTCATTGAGCGCTTTAACCGCGAAAACTAATCGCAACCATCAGCCCCAGCACCTATAATTCCCCTCTCAAAAAATTACCTCAGAATTAACTACCGAGCCCAATAATGGAAAAAACATTTGCCCCCCAGGATATAGAAACCAAATGGTATAAAACCTGGGAACAACGCGGTTATTTTGCCCCCGATATGGCCAGCAAAAGCGACCCCTACAGCATTGTGATTCCGCCGCCCAATGTCACTGGTAGCCTACATATTGGTCACGCCCTGCAGCATGGCATTATGGACGCCCTAACCAGATATAACCGCATGCAAGGAAAAAACGCCCTGTGGCAAGTGGGCACCGACCACGCCGGTATCGCCACGCAGATGGTGGTTGAGCGCAAACTGGCCGCCGAAGGTAAGCCCGGCCGCGAAGAGATGGGCCGTGAGAAGTTTATTGAGAAGATCTGGGAGTGGAAAGAAGAATCTGGTGGCACCATCACCCAACAGATGCGTCGTCTCGGCAACTCTGTAGACTGGGATACCGAACGCTTCACCATGGACGAAGGCTTCTCCAGCGCCGTCCAAGAAACCTTTATTCGCCTGCACAAAGATGGCCTGATCTATCGCGGCAAGCGCCTGGTTAACTGGGATCCCAAACTGCATACCGCCATCTCCGACCTCGAAGTCGAGAATCGCGAAGTTAAAGGTAAAATGTGGAACCTGCGCTACCCACTGGCCGACGGTGTAAAAACTTTAGATGGCAAAGACTATATTGTTGTCGCCACCACCAGACCAGAAACCTTACTGGGTGATACCGGCGTTGCTGTCAATGCGGAAGATCCAAGATACACCAACCTAATTGGTCAGCATGTACTTTTACCACTGGTAGGCAGGCTGATTCCCATTGTTGCCGACGACCATGCCAATATGGAAAAAGGCACAGGCTGCGTAAAAATTACCCCAGCTCATGACTTTAATGACTATGAAGTAGGCCAGCGCCACAAGCTGCCCATGGCCAATATACTCACCATGAACGCCGATATTCGTCAGACCGCTGAATGCGTGAATAGCGATGGCAGCGACAACGATGAGATGGATACCACATTGCCCGAAAAGTACCGCGGCATGGAACGCTTTGCCGCGCGTCGTGAAGTAGTAGCCGATATGGACGCCCTCGGCTTTTTAGAAGATATCGAAGAAAACGATATGACCATCCCCTACGGCGACCGTGGTGGAGTGGTGATCGAGCCCATGCTCACTAACCAATGGTATGTAGACGCCAAAAAACTGGCCGGCCCTGCTATTGAAGCCGTGGAAGATGGCCGTATTAAATTTGTTCCCCAGCAGTACGAAAATATGTACTTCTCATGGATGCGCAATATTCAAGACTGGTGCATCTCGCGCCAGCTTTGGTGGGGCCATCAAATACCCGCCTGGTACGACGAAGCCGGCAAAGCCTATGTAGGGCAGAGCGAAGCCGCCGTGCGTGAACAGTACAATCTTGGCGATATACCCCTGACCCAAGACGAAGACGTACTCGATACTTGGTTTAGTTCCGCACTGTGGACCTTTGGCACCCAGGGCTGGCCCGAGCAAACCGAGCGCCTAAAAGCTTTTCACCCCACCGATGTGCTGGTCACTGGCTTTGATATTATTTTCTTTTGGGTAGCGCGCATGGTGATGATGAGCATGCACCTGATCAAAGATGAAAATGGCGAACCCGAAGTACCGTTTAAAACCGTGTATGTCACTGGCCTGATCCGCGATGAGCAGGGTCAGAAAATGTCCAAGTCAAAAGGCAATGTACTCGACCCATTAGATATGATTGACGGCATCGACATTGAAAGCCTGCTGGAAAAACGCACCGGTAATATGATGCAACCCCAGCAAGCCGCCAAGATTGCCAGCCGCACTAGAAAACAATTTCCCGATGGCATAGAGCCGCATGGCTCAGATGCTTTGCGCTTCACCCTTTGCGCACTGGCCTCAACTGGCCGCGATATTAACTGGGATATGAAGCGCCTTGAAGGCTACCGCAACTTCTGCAATAAGATATGGAATGCCTCACGCTATGTGTTGATGAATGCTCAAGGAGAGAACGGAGACGAAGACTGCGGGCAGGATAATTCCGATGACTACAGACTCACCCTGGCCGATCGCTGGATTGTCTCACGTCTGCAGCAAGCCGAAACCGAAGTGACCACCGCCATCGATAGCTACAGATTTGATCTAGCGGCACAGGCGCTCTACGACTTTGTGTGGAATGAATACTGCGACTGGTACCTGGAGCTATCTAAACCAGTACTGTGGGACGAAAATGGCGATCCCGCCATTCAGAAAGGAACCAGGCGGACATTGGTGCGTGTACTAGAATCCGTCTTGCGCCTAGCCCATCCTATGCTGCCCTTTATCACCGAAGAAATTTGGCAAAATATAGCGCCATTAGCAGGCATAACATTAAATCCAGAGGGTGACACTATTATGTTGCAGCCCTTCCCCGTCGCCGATCAATCCAAGGTCGATACCGAGGCCGACGCCGATATTGAATGGGTTAAAAATGTGATTATTGGTGTGCGCAATGTGCGCGGAGAAATGAATATCTCCCCCGCCAAAGATCTACCCATTTATATGGCCCGTGGTGATGCCACCGCCAAACGTCGTTTAGAGGAGAATCGTCAGTTCCTCAGCAAACTGGCCAATCTGGAATCCATTACCTGGTTAGATGATCCCGCTGACGCACCACTGTCCGCAACTGCACTGGCCGGCGACTTAGAAATACTAGTCCCCATGGCTGGTCTTATTGATGTAGATGCAGAGCTGGCGCGTCTAGACCGTGAAATTGACAAAATAGGCATAGAAGCCAAAAAGCTAACCGGCAAATTGAGCAACCCGAAGTTTGCCCACAATGCCCCCGCCGAAGTGGTGGCCAAAGAACGCCAGAAACTCGAGGACTTTGAAGGCTCATTATCTCAGCTACAAGAGAAACGTAGCGCCATAGCAGAGATGGCATAAGTCGTTAACTAATGGCCCAAAACCTCAACCCCCAACAGCAGGCTGCACTGAAATATATCGATGGCCCGTTGCTAGTATTAGCTGGCGCGGGCAGTGGTAAAACCAGTGTCATCACGCGAAAAATTGCCTATCTAGTAGAAGAGTGCGGCATACCAGCGCGCAATATCGCCGCCGTTACCTTTACCAATAAAGCCGCCCGCGAAATGAAAGCGCGCGTGGCTAGCCTGCTGGGCAAGACCGAAGGCAAGGGCCTCACCGTCTCGACCTTTCACAATCTTGGCCTGACCATTATTCGCACTGAGATTAAGGCTCTGGGGTTTCGCCCCGGTTTCTCTATATTGGATCAAGAAGACTGCCGCAAACTTATTAAAGAACTGCTAGTGCGCCATACCGAACTCGATGAAAAACTGATCGATACCGCGCAGAGCACCATCTCCAACTGGAAAAACTCATTGCTCGAACCCGGCCAAGCCGTCAGCGCGTCCAATAGCACCGGCGAGCAAGGCATAGCGATGCTCTACGAACGTTATCAACGAGCGTTAAAAGCCTACAACGCCGTAGACTTCGACGATCTGATAATGACCCCAGTAATGCTGTTTAAACAGCAGCCGGAGATACTTGCCAAATGGCAAAAACGCATTCGCTATCTGCTGGTAGATGAATACCAGGATACCAATCTGGCGCAATATGAATTAGTAAAAATCCTGGTTAACGAGAAGCAGGCACTCACCGTGGTAGGCGATGACGATCAATCGATTTATGCCTGGCGCGGCGCCCGCCCCGAGAACCTGATGCAACTGCAAGAAGATTTTCCCGCACTTAATATTATTAAACTCGAGCAAAACTACCGCTCGACAGGCCGCATTCTAAAAGCCGCTAACACGTTAATTGATAATAACCCCCACCTTATAAGCAAAGCCCTCTGGAGTGAGTTAGGTCCGGGCGACCCACTGCGTTTTATCAGTAGCGATAATGAAGAGGCTGAATGCGAACGAGTGGTCAATGAAATTATCGATATGCGCCTTAAACGCCGCTGCAAATACAGCGACTTCGCCGTACTTTACCGCGGTAACTACCAAGCCAAACTGGTAGAAATAAAACTGCAGACACAGAATATCCCCTATGAGATAACCGGTGGTCAGTCGTTTTACGCCAAAACAGAAATCAAAGATGTCATGGCCTACCTGCGGTTAATTATTAACCCCACAGATGATAATGCACTTCTGCGTATTATCAATACTCCAAGACGCCAGATCGGCCCCACCACCCTAGAAAAACTTGGCGATTATGCCAACCAGCGCAATCTGTCGCTATATGACGCCATAGACGAAGTCGGACTAAACGCCAGTATGCCCGCCAATAATTTAGAACGTCTGAAACGCTTTAAACACTGGATAAAAAGCGTAAATAGAAATATCTATGATGGCAATCCGATGGCCGCTATCAATGAAATGCTCGACGACGCCGACTACCTAAGCTGGCTACAGCAAAATGCCAGCAATGACCATGTAGCGCAAAAGCGATGGGAAAATGTGCAATTTTTGCTCGCCCAATTAGCGCAAGTCATTAAACGCGACGAAGAGGAAAATGAAAGCGAAAATGGCGACAGCAGAATAGAAAATGCCATTGCCAAACTTATACTCAGAGACCTGCTAGACCGCGAGCAAGAAGAGTCTGCCGACGACAAAGTACAGCTAATGACTTTACATGCAGCCAAAGGATTGGAGTTTTTGCATGTATTTATGATCGGCATGGAAGAAGAGATACTACCCCATAAAAATAGCGTAGAAGGTGGCCAGATAGAAGAAGAGCGGCGGCTTGCCTACGTTGGTATCACCAGAGCCCAGCGCACATTGACCATGACTAGCGCTCGACAGCGCACTCAGTTTGGTGAGACAGCGGCAACCACACCCAGTCGCTTTGTAGATGAGCTACCGGAGGATGATTTAATTAAGATTGGTGGCGGCGAGCCGATCAGTGAGGAAGAAAATAAAGCCAAGGGTGAGGAATCTCTGGCGGCGTTGAAGTCATTATTTGGTTAGAGCGCCGCCTATCCGTCTAAACACACCAATATCTGTAATTTATAATACTTTTTGGGGGAGAAATAGGTCCTGCACCTATAGCTCACTCGCCCTGCCTTGATTAACCCCCTCCAATCGCTCGACTAACCAAACATTGCTAATCGACTGCCATATCACGCCGAGGCACGGAGCCTCGGGTTACAGCCCTTGCATGACTTTTCAACAGATTCTGTCTGATCCAATTATTTATACCCCGCGTAGTTTAGTTGCACATAATAAAAAATAATAAATAAAATAAAAATAAGCATCACAAAAATAAAGGGTAATTCTTATGAAAACTAAACTCGCATTTCTCTGGTTTTACGACTGCTATAACGCGGTAATGGACCACAATAAAAATCCCCTGCGCCATATCGCTGATCCAGTCTCACGACTTTGGATTATGACGGTACTGGCTTGGATGTGGTCGGTAGTCTTTGGTATCTATGTCGGTAGCGTGATCTATATAGGGATCAGTTTTGCCTCTCACTTTATCTTGATATTTATGGCCTGCTTTACCGCGGCTGTTTTCTATGACGCCGAACGACGCCAAGACAGCTGGTTGCTGCAGCTCAGAGATGCACAGCACCAGCAGCAGTAAATCCCCACGGTGCACGCTCTCTCTAATGAGGGCGTGTTCCTCCCTTCTCTGCTCTGGGGCCAGTAAAGCGCTGAACTCGTTAAATCGCCCCCAGCTGGTGTACCTTGCACCAACTGAGAGCTAACCAAAACCAATCAACACAATTAAAAGAAACGCTCGATAATGGCAGCGACCAGCTTATTCTATTGAGTGCTTTGGAGTGCTCCGGTCGATAAAACTCACTTAGGTTAGAACCGTGTAGTCTGTTACTTTGAATTCTAAGAGGGGGTTCAATGGTGTAGTAGTTTCTTCGCTATGCTCAGGATGACAGGTTGGGGTGGGGTTAGCGAACAGGATAGAGAGCTTTACAGGCTATCATTGACTCGCGTGCGCAGTTCTTTGCCCGGCTTAAAATAGGGCACGTACTTACCGGAAAGATCCACGGCATCGCCTGTTTTTGGGTTGCGACCCACACGCGGTGCGCGGTAGTGCAATGAAAAACTACCAAATCCACGAATTTCAATGCGCTGGTTGCCGACCAATGCCGATGTCATGCGCTCGAGTATCATGCGCACGGCAAGTTCTACATCCTTGGGCGGAAGCTGATCCTGGCTGGCGGAGATTTTTTCGATAAGTTCTGACTTGGTCATTCTTGGGCTTCGGTTGTGGACTCAGATTTTGTTACTTGTTGATTTTATTGAAGTTTTAGATTTATTCAAGCATTAAATGCACGATCGTCAGTTTCAGGGTAAAAAAAGGGTGGCATAGCCACCCTTTTATCTTCTGCTGTCACAAGAAGTCCGTCATTGGCAGCAGCACTTAAACCTTTTCAAGGGCCTGACTGATATCCGCAATAATATCATCAACATGCTCAATGCCAACAGAGATACGGACTAGATCTTCAGATACCCCTGCAGTTGCGAGTTCTTCCGGATTTAACTGGCGGTGAGTCGTTGAGGCTGGATGACAGGCCAATGATTTAGCATCACCGATATTGACCAAACGCAAAATCATTTGTAGCCCATCGATAAATCGTACCCCCGCTTCTTTGCCACCACTAATACCAAAGCTCAAAATCCCTGACGCCTTACCGCCGGTGATCTTATCGCAAGTTGCCCTGTAAGGACTATCATCCAAACCCGCATAATTAACCCATTCAACCTTTGTATGTCCTCGTAAAAACTGAGCGACAGCCAGAGCATTATCGCAATGTCGATCCATACGCAATCCCAGAGTCTCCAAGCCTTGCAGAATCAGAAAGGCACTGTGAGGCGCTAGCGCAGCACCGGTATTCCTCAGGGGCACCACTCGGCAACGACCAATAAATGCTGCTGGACCAAGCGCCTCGGTGTATACCACACCATGATAGGACGGGTCTGGTTTATTCAGCATAGGGAAGCGTTCTTTATTGGCCGCCCAGTCGAACTTGCCGGAATCAATGATAATGCCACCGACAGTGGTGCCATGGCCGCCAATATATTTAGTCAGCGAATGAATAACAATATCGGCACCCAGATCAATGGGGCGGCACAGATAAGGGCTAGCAACGGTGCTATCCACCATGAGTGGGACACCATGGCGGTGCGCTATATCGGCAAGAACTTCAAGGTCGACTATATTGCCTGCTGGATTGCCTATGGATTCACAGAAAACCGCTTTGGTATTCTCATCAATTAACGCCTCCAGGCCCGCAAAGTCGTCATAAGACGCCATACGCACTTCAACGCCCTGTCGTGGAAGCGTGTGGGCAAATAGATTATAGGTGCCACCATAGAGTTGCGAGGTGCTGACGATATTTGAGCCAACATCTGTTATACATTGAATGGCATAGGTAATAGCCGCCATACCTGAAGCTAAGCAGAGACCGCCAATACCGCCTTCCATTTCCGCTAAACGCTGCTCCAGAACATCAGTTGTTGGATTCATAATGCGCGTGTATATATTACCCGGCACTTTAAGATCAAAGAGATCCGCACCATGTTGCGTATCATCAAAGGTATAAGATGTTGTCTGGTAGATAGGAACAGCGGCAGCTTTTGTGGTGGCTTCAGATTCATAGCCATGATGGAGTGCTAGAGATTCAAGTTTCATTTTTTTCCCGTGGAAGTTGGTCTTTGGCCGAGTATTTTGCCTGATAGGAACCAAAATTTCACTTAATCAGCGTCATTTACGAACGATAGGGGGATTAATTTTGCTACGTTCCCTATTGCGTAGCCATAGGCGCTGTACTGGGTTTGGGTACCCCGCACCCCGTTATTCTGCTGATCACTGCTGGTATCAAAGCGCTGGAAGGGTCGCCTCAAATGGTCGAAGGTCTGGCATTAAAAATCAATCGACTCTGACCCCATTGATCTTTGGAGACCTTTAAGAAAACGAGATAAGATAATCTACGTCAGAGTGTAGACTACATTCTGCCAAGTTGTGCTGAAAGAGCCTTTTATATTCTGTAAATGCTTTGGCAATTTATTGCCCCCCCCTTTAGCCAAGTGCAGCTCTCGCTGTAGGAAAAATATCAGCACTTATTTTAAATCCTATTAATTCTAAAAATAGGTCAATTTCTATAATTAAAATGCTGTGTGGTGACAACTGATGCTCTCTACAACAATAGGTTTTTGATCTGAGTCTGTGTTATCGATATGCGCTAAAGACTTGGCGACAGATAGCTGCAGTCTGTGAGGCTTGTGTGGGTCGTCGGGCAGGGATAGTAAAACGAATAATTAATACGAAGCGACGGGATTTTTTATCTGGTCTGGATAATTTAAACACTCTAGTTGACGCGATTACGTCAATCTTTTTCGAGCTTGAAATAAGGCACATACTTCCCCGTTAGTTACATGGCAAGCTCTACATTCTTGGGCGAAAGCTGATCCTGGCTGGCAATGCACGATCATCAATTTCAGGGCAATAAAAAGGGTGGCATAGCCACCCTTTTTATTGATGTTGCAAGAAGCCAGACTTTACTTGTCCATTTGAGCCTTGATCAAATCACCAATGGTAGTAGGTGCAGCTGCTGCTGATTCTGCTTCAGTACTGCGATGTGCTTTAACCGCATCCTTCTCTTCAGAAACATCTTTCGCTTTGATCGACAGATTAATAACGCGGTTCTTACGATCCACGTTGATAATCTTGGCTTCAACTTCCGCGCCAACTTGCAGCTCGTTGCGAGCGTCTTCTACTTTGTCACGAGAAAGCTCTGAGCCTTTCAGGATAGCTTCAATGTCATTGCCTAAGTCGATAACGGCGCCTTTAGCATCTACTTCTTTAACGGTACCCTTAACAATCGCACCCTTGTCGTTCTCAGCTACGTAGTTGTTAAATGGATCGTCTGAAAGCTGCTTGATGCCCAGTGAGATACGCTCACGTTCTGCATCGATGCTAAGTACGACTGTCTCAACTTCTTCGCCTTTCTTGAAGTTGCGAACCGCTTCTTCGCCAGTTTCGTTCCAAGAGATATCTGACAAGTGAACCAGACCATCAATACCACCGTCCAGACCGATAAAGATACCGAAGTCAGTGATAGATTTGATTTTGCCTGAGATCTTGTCGCCCTTAGTCATAGTAGTTGCAAAGTCATCCCATGGGTTGGTGAAGCACTGCTTGATACCCAGTGAGATACGACGACGTTCTTCGTCGATGTCCAGTACCATAACTTCGACTTCTTGACCCAAATCAACAATCTTAGACGGGTGAACATTTTTGTTAGTCCAATCCATTTCAGAAACGTGTACCAGACCTTCAACGCCATCTTCCAACTCGGCGAAACAACCGTAGTCGGTGAGGTTGGTGATCTTGGCTTTGCAACGTGCGCCCTCTGGGTAACGGCCTTTAATGTCGCCCCAAGGATCTTCGCCCATCTGCTTCATACCCAGTGATACGCGGTTACGCTCGCGATCAAACTTAAGTACTTTAACGTCTATTTCGTCGCCAACATTGATCATCTCTGATGGATGCTTGATACGTTTCCAAGACATGTCGGTAATGTGTAGCAAGCCATCAATGCCACCGAGGTCAACGAACGCACCGTAATCGGTAAGGTTCTTAACAACACCTTTAAGTGATGCGCCCTCTTCGAGGTTAGCTAACAGTTCATCACGCTCTACAGAGTTTGCACTCTCCATTACGGCGCGACGGCTGACAACAACGTTGTTGCGCTTAGGATCTAGCTTGATAACTTTAAATTCTAGCTCAATGTTTTCTAGGTGGGTGATTTCACGCAGTGGGCGAACATCAACCAGTGAACCTGGGAGGAACGCGCGCAATCCGCGAACATCAACAGTAAATCCACCTTTAACCTTACCGCTGATAACACCGATAACGACTTCGTCAGCAACATGGGCTGCTTCAAGTTCGATCCAGGATTCTGCGCGGCGGGCTTTTTCACGGGAAAGCTTAGTGGCACCAAAACCATCTTCTACGGCTTCTAGGGCTACCTGAACTTCGTCGCCTATGGCAACTTCGATCTCGCCTTTCTCGTTATAAAATTGGTCTGCGGATATGACGCCTTCTGACTTCAATCCAGCATGTACGGTTACCCAGTCTTTATCGATATCGATAATTACGCCAGTAATAATGGCACCGGGGTTCATCTCAACACTTTTGAGACTTTCTTCAAATAGATCTGCGAAATTTTCGCTCATGGGGAATACCTAAAATATGACAGAGAGACAGCAGAGGAACTGCGCTGTTCTCTTTTTTCCGCGAGGCCAGTTTTCGCGGGTCAGTTAAAATAAAGGCCTACAACAATAAAAGCTGGCGATTGTTGCGTTGCCCAGTTATTGATGAATACTTGCAAATAAGCCTTTAACAACGGTCAGATTTAGCACTGTGTTCATCACGTCTTGAATGCTTAGTTCCGAGGTATCTAACTGCACTGCACCCTCGGCGGGTTTCAGTGGCGAGGCATCTCGGCTCATGTCGCGTTCATCTCTAGAGCGCACCTGCTCTACGAGGGCGGGCAGACTAACATCTTCACCCTTTTCTAGCAACTCTTTATAGCGTCGCTGAGCGCGCTCTTCGATGCTTGCGGTGAGGTATATTTTAAGTGCTGCCTGAGGAAAAACCACGGTGCCCATATCGCGACCATCGGCAATTAAACCGGGCTCTGCAGCGAAGTGCTGTTGACGCTTTAACAGGGCCGCACGAACATCGAGATGACTGGCGACCTGAGAAGCTAGCACTGCAGTGTTTTCGGTGCGCATGCTATTGGTGACATCCTCACCTTCGAGCAGTGCTTTAAAAGCACCTTCAGCTGTGGTGTCAAAACGAATATCCATATGCTCGGCAAGGGTGATAAGACCCTTGATATTGCCTGTGTCGACGTTGTGACGTTTCGCTGCCAAACCTAACAGGCGGTAAAGTGCGCCACTATCAAGGTAGTGAAAACCGAGTTTTTTGGCCAGCATGCGGCTAATGGTGCCTTTGCCCGCGCCGCTAGGCCCATCGATGGTTATAACGACAGCCATTTATGCGCTCTCCAGACTAATACTGATACCCACTTGCTGGGCCAGACCTACAAAATCAGGGAACGAGGTAGCTACATTATTGCAGTCTTCTACCAGAATCTCGCCACTGGCACGCAGTGCGGCAATGGTAAAAGCCATGGCGATACGGTGATCATCGTGGCTGGCCACGGTGCCACTGCCCAGCTGACCACCAACGATGCGAATACCATCGGAAGTTGGCTGCGCATCAATGCCCAGGGTTACCAGCCCATCGGCCATACTCTGAATACGATCGCTCTCCTTCACGCGCAGTTCTTCAGCACCGGTGAGCACGGTCTCACCCTCGGCGCAAGATGCAGCCACAAACAGTACTGGGAACTCATCAATGGCGAGAGGCACCTGACCTTCGGGAATAGTAATGCCCTTGAGCGGCGCATAACGCACACGAATATCGGCGACGGGCTCGCCACCCACTTCAATTTCATTACTCAGTTCGATGCTAGTACCCATCTGGCGCAGTATATTGATCACGCCGACGCGAGTTGGATTTACACCCACATGGCGCAATATAATATCGGAATCGGGCACTATGGCTGCAGCAACCATAAAGAACGCAGCGGAGGAAATATCAGCAGGCACATCAATGCGCGTTGCGGTCAGGCTGCCACCGCCACTTAGAGAAGCTGTGCTGCCATCGGTGGTAACTGAGTAACCAAAGCCGCGCAGCATACGCTCGGTATGATCGCGGGTTGGCGCGGGTTCAACGACGGAGGTTTGACCCTGGGTATACAATCCAGCTAATAGCACACAGGATTTAACCTGAGCACTGGCCATAGGCATGGCGTAATTAATCGGTTTAAGGGTTTGCCCACCTTTAATTTTTAACGGCGGAGTACCACCTGCAGCGGTTTCAATCACAGCACCCATCTCAGCGAGTGGGTTGGCGACGCGGCCCATAGGGCGGCCAGATAATGAGCTGTCGCCGGTAAGTTCGGTATCAAATGACTGCCCTGCTAACAGGCCACTCAAGAGACGGATAGAGGTACCGGAATTACCCAGATACAGAGGTTTGGACGGCGCTTTTAGTCCGTGCAGACCCACGCCATGAATGGCAACACGGCCCTGCTCTGGGCCTTCGATTATCACCCCCATATCGCGAAAGGCTTGCAATGTTGCAAGGCTATCTTCGCCTTCGAGAAACCCTGTTACTTCGGTCATGCCGCTGGCAAGTGAGCCAAGCATAATTGAGCGGTGAGACATGGATTTATCGCCGGGGACACGGATATCACCCTGCGCATTGCCACCTGGGGCAACGCGGTAGTTAATTGTTTTTTCGGTCATGGGACTGTTGAGCGCCTTACTGTCTAATATTTTGCCAAAATGGTTGCGCGCATCGCGGGCGCGAGTAAATACATCCATGAGGTAATCTTGGTCGCCGCCTTCTATGGCGGCGCGCATCTGGTTAAAGTTATCCATCACCTGATCGAGAATAACTAATATCGCGTCTTTATTGGCCAGCGCTATATCGCGCCACATAACCGGGTCACTCGCCGCTATGCGGGTAAAGTCGCGAAACCCCCCGGCGGCATAACGGAATATCTCACGGTTATCGCCCTTCGCGGCTAAGGTGTCGACTAGGGAGTAAGCCAAAAAGTGGGGTAAATGACTGGTCGCGGCAAGAATTTCATCGTGTTCACGCATATCCATGGCGGTGACTATGGCTCCAACACCTGCCCATAGATCGCCAACCAATTTTAGATGGTTAGAATCAGTGCTCGCCTCTGGCGTCAGAATAACGCGGTGATCGGCAAATAAATTAGCGGTAGCGGCGGTAACACCGCTTTTTTCCGAACCTGCTATCGGGTGTCCGGGCACTAACTGACTCGGCATACTGCCGTAAATCTCGATCGCGGCACTTATCACGCTACCTTTAACACTGGCGACATCAGTTATTGTGACATCGCTAGCCAGTAGCCGATGGCAGTCTTTCAATACGGTTGGCACGGTCAGAGTTGGCACACCGATAACCACTAGGTCTCCCGCCCCAAGCTCTGCAGCTATGGCTTCTAGACTCTGCTCAGAACGGTCTACGATACCCATCTCAAGCGCTAACTCTAGGGTTGAGTCGCGTCTAGAAATGCCCACTACCTGCTTGGCCAAACCCTGTTCACGCGCAGCCAAGGCTAAACTCGAGCCGATTAGACCCATCCCAATCACCACTAGGCGATTGAGGATGGGGGCGGACTGCTGTGAGTTATTTGACATTTGGCACCGGTACTTTTTTAGCAGGGGTTTAAAGTACAGCGCGCGGGTAGGACCCAAGCACTTTAAGATCGGCAACATTAGCGGTCAGTTCTTCTATTACCGCGGCCACTGGGGCATCTTCTATATGCCCAGCAAAGTCAATAAAAAATACATAGGACCATTTGCTGTTGCGTGCTGGGCGCGACTCTAAGCGTGTCATATCCACATTGTGACGGCGGAATGGCTCTAATAGATCGTGCAATGCCCCGGGTTTATTGTGTACAGATACCACCAGCGAGGTGCGGTCGTCGCCACTGGGCGGTACTTCTTCGCGGCCAATTATTAAAAAGCGCGTGGCGTTATCGGGGCTGTCTTCAATCTTGTCCCAGAGTTTTTCTAAGCCATACAGGCGGCACGACATATCACCGGCAATGGCCGCAGAGTTCCACTCCCCCTGCACTCGTTTAGCGGCTTCGGCATTACTGCTGACAGCCACACGCTCGATATTGGGGAAATTGGAGTTTAACCACTGGCGACATTGTGCCAACGACTGGGAGTGCGAATAGACGCGAGTAATATTGTCTTTATTGGTGTTGGGTCCAATCATAAAATTATGGTGGATGCGCAACTCAACTTCACCGCAGATTTTCAAGGATGAATCCATAAAACTATCTAAGGTGTGGCTAACAACGCCTTCGGTACTGTTTTCAACCGGCACTACACCGTAGTTGCATGATCCGGCCAGCACTTCGCGGAATACTTCATCAATAGCAGACTGGGGCACACTGACTGCAGAGTCGCCAAAGTGTTTTAGTGCGGCTTCCTGAGTAAAGGTGCCTTCAGGGCCCAGAAATGCCACTTTAACCGGCTGTTCCAGTGCCAGACAGGCCGACATAATTTGCCGAAACAGACGCGCCATTTCTTCATTGTCTAATGGGCCTGCATTTTTATCCATAATATGACGCAGCACTTGGGCTTCGCGCTCGGGCTTATAATAGGCTTGGTCGCCCTGCCCTTTTTTAACCTCAGCAACTTGCTGAGCACAGCGCGCACGCTCACTGATGCTCTGCATAATTTGCAGATCCAGTGCGTCAATCTTATCTCTTAGACCCAATAACGGGTTTTCTTTAGCCATAGTTAAACTCTTATTCTTCGGCGGCAACTTCACTACTTTCGCCTTCGCCACCTTCCTCGCCTTCAATAAGCTCTTCTTCCTCTGGCTCGGCAATTCGCGCCAAGCTCACCAGGTTCTCATTGTCTTTAAGACGGATAATGCGCACACCCTGGGTGTTGCGACCAACTACTGAGACCTCATCGCCGCGAGTACGCACCATGGTACCCTGATCGGAGATCAACATAATCTCGTCACCAGAGAAAAGCTGGGTAGTACCCACTAAGGGACCGTTACGCTCACTGGCTTGAATAGCAATCATGCCCTTGCCGCCGCGACCTTTGGTAGGGAACTCTTCAACTTTGGTACGCTTGCCATAGCCATTTTGGCAAACGGTAAGCAGATAGCCCTCGTCTTCTGGTATCACCATCGCAATCACTTCATGACCTTCTGGCAGACGCATACCGCGTACACCCTTAGAGACACGGCCCATAGCGCGGGCATCGGTACTGGCAAAGCGCACAGCCTTGCCCTCTGAGCTAAATAGCATCACGTCACTGTTATCGTCGATGATAGCGGTGCCTACCAGGTGATCGCCCTCAATCAGATCGACAGCGCGCAAACCCACACTACGTGGACGCGAGTACTGATCTAGGCTAGTTTTCTTTACAGTCCCGTTGGCGGTGGCCATCAGCACAAACTTGTCGGCGCTGTATTCTTCAACCGGCAGTATTGAGCTAATACGCTCGCCTTCATCCAATAGCAGTAAGTTAACCACTGGGCGACCACGTGAATTGCGGCCAGCCACTGGAATCTGATACACCTTGAGCCAATAAACCTTGCCCAGATTGGTAAAGCACAAAATAGTGGCATGAGTGCTGGCGACCAACAGATGCTCAACAAAATCTTCGTCCTTAACCGCTGTCGCCGATTTACCCATACCACCGCGACGCTGAGCCTGGTAGTCACTCAACGGCTGAGTTTTGGCATAGCCGCCGTGAGAGATAGTCACCACCCGATCTTCCTCGGTAATGAGGTCTTCGACGGTGAGGTCGTGGGTGGATTCGATAATCTCTGAGCGACGCTCGTCACCAAATTCGGCAACAATGCCCTCTAACTCTTCACGAATAACGCTCATCAGGCGGTTGATATCACCTAAAATGTCCTGGTATTCGGCAATCTCTTCGAGCTTGACGGCAAACTCTTCAATAATTTTGTCATGCTCCATGCCAGTAAGGCGGTGGAGACGCAACTCAAGGATATCTTTTGCCTGTTCTGGTGACAGGAAGTACTGCCCATCATGCAGGCCATACTGCTCTTCAAGCCAGTCAGGGCGAGCAGCCTGCGGGCCCGCTCGCTCGAGCATGGCAACCACAGAGCCAGGATCCCAGCCCCGCGCAATAATGGCTTCGCGAGCCTCGGCAGGCGATGTGGACTGCTTGATAAGCACAATAATTTCGTCGATATTCGCCAGCGCAATAGCAAAACCTTCCAAGGTATGGGCGCGCTCTCTGGCTTTGCGTAACAGATAGATGGTTCTGCGTGTCACCACTTCACGACGGTGACGCACAAAGGCCTCAAGCATCTGCTTGAGATTGAGAATCTGCGGCTGGCCATCGACCAACGCAACCACATTGATACCAAAGACATTCTGCAGCTGGGTCTGGGCATAGAGGTTATTGAGAACCACTTCGCCAACTTCTCCGCGCTTAATTTCGATAACAATACGCAGGCCATCTTTGTCTGACTCATCACGCAGTTCAGAGATACCCTCAAGCTTTTTCTCTTTCACTAATTCGGCAATACGCTCAATCAGGCGCGCCTTGTTTAGCTGATAGGGAATCTCAGTAACAATAATGGTTTCGCGGTTAGTCTTCTCGTTGACCTCAACCTCGGCACGGGCACGCATATAGATACGGCCACGACCGGTGCGGTAAGCCTGAATAATCCCAGCTCTACCATTGATAATCGCCCCTGTTGGGAAATCTGGGCCGGGAATATATTCCATCAGCTCATCAATGGTGATGTCGCTGTTGTCGATCAGCGCCAAACAGCCCTTAACCACTTCGGTGAGATTATGTGGCGGAATATTGGTGGCCATGCCCACGGCAATGCCAGATGAACCATTGACCAGCAGGTTGGGTACGCGCGTTGGCATAACCACCGGAATCTGCTCAGTTTCATCGTAGTTGGGGGCAAAATCGACGGTATCTTTTTCTAGGTCCTCTAGCAAAGCATGGGCAATTTTAGTCATACGGATTTCGGTGTATCGCATAGCCGCTGCAGAGTCACCATCTACAGAACCAAAGTTACCCTGGCCATCGACCAGCAGATAGCGCAATGAAAATGGCTGCGCCATACGAACAATTGTTTCGTAGACCGCAGAGTCGCCATGGGGGTGGTATTTACCAATAACATCACCCACCACACGGGCAGATTTTTTGTAGGCTTTATTCCAGTCATTATTAAGCTCGCTCATGGCGAACAAAACGCGCCTGTGCACTGGTTTGAGGCCATCGCGCACATCTGGCAGCGCCCGACCGACGATCACACTCATGGCGTAATCTAGGTAGGACTGCTTGAGCTCATCTTCAATATTGACTGGAACAATTTCTTTGGCTAAATCGACCATAATTTATAATTATTTCCTGATATTTATTGCGCATTTGAAGGAGCTGATTTTAGCATAGATCAGCCCTTACAATCTCGCTTTTATTGGCCTTTTATCACCCCTTTCAGGGCTATAAATCGGTATACTTCCGAGATGCATCAAGGAGGCCCTATGCAGCCTACAAAAATCGACTTATTAATCAATTGCGAATGGATAATCCCGATCGTACCCAAGGATCGAGTATGGCAGAACTGCGCCCTCGCCATTGATGCCGAAAAGATTATTGGTATCTTTCCTCAGGCCGAAGCAGCCAAGCGTTTTAGTGCTCATAAAGTGCACAATCTCGATAACCATGTGCTGATGCCGGGGCTGGTTAACGCGCACGGCCATGCCGCCATGACCCTACTGCGCGGCTATGCCGATGATCTGCCACTGCGACCCTGGCTGGAAGACCATATCTGGCCCGCGGAAACCCTGCATCTGAGCGAAGAATTTGTCCGCGATGGCACCAAAATAGCCATGGCCGAAATGATTGCATCTGGCACTACCTGCTTTGCCGATATGTACTTTTTCCACGAGGCGATTGCCGAAGAAGTTCGCAGTGTCGGTATGCGCAGTCAAATTGGCTTTACCGTACTCGACTTTCCCACCCCCTATGGTAAGGATGCCAATGACTATATTCATAAGGGCCTGGCGCTCTATGACAAGTACAGCGGTCAGTCGTTAATCAACGTTGCCTGCGCACCCCATGCCCCCTATTCGGTCTCTGACCCTGCTATGCAGATTATTTCCACCTATGCCAATGAGCTGGATATGCCAGTGCATATACATTGCCATGAGACGGCAGAGGAAATTACTGAGTCACTAGCCAACTATGACTGCCGACCGCTGGAGCGTCTGCGCAACCTTGGCCTGTTATTACCGCAGACTCAGCTGGTGCATATGACCCAGACTGTCGCTAGTGACATTACACTGCTGCAGGACCATAACTGCCATGTGGTGCACTGCCCCGAGTCCAATATGAAGCTCGCCAGCGGCTTTTGTCCGGTCGGCGAATTGCTGGATGCTGGTATCAATGTAGCACTGGGTACCGATGGTGCCGCCAGCAATAATGATCTAGACCTTTTTGGTGAATTAAGAACCGCAGCCTTGCTGACCAAAGCTGTCACTGGTGATGCCGCCACCCTAGATACCCATGCAGCACTGCGAATGGCAACGATTAATGGCGCTAAGGCACTGGGCTGGGATGATCAGATAGGCAGTCTTGAAGCGGGTAAGTCAGCCGATATTATTGCCGTTGAAATCAATTCTATTGCTCAGCAACCACTGTATAATCCTGCTTCGCAACTGGTTTACACCAACTCTGGCAGCCAGGTAAGCCATAGCTGGGTCGCCGGTAAGCCGCTACTGGAAAACCGTGCGCTGTGCACACTCAACGAAAGTGAGCTGATCCAGTCAGCCAGTGACTGGCGTAACAAAATTCAACCCAAGTCCATGGATTAAAGGCACTACCGCATGAGCAAATCAATGAACGTTGATCCCAATGAAATTCGCAAGTTCGAAGAACTGGCCAGTCGCTGGTGGGATCGCAATAGTGAATTTAAACCATTGCATGATATTAATCCTTTGCGCGCAGACTGGATTGAAAGCCTGACCCCTCTGAATGGGCAGCAGGTACTTGATGTTGGCTGTGGTGGCGGTATTCTTTGTGAGGCCCTAACTGAGCGCGGCGCCAATGTGACGGGCATTGATATGGGAGACGCGCCACTAGCTGTGGGGAATTTGCACAAACTAGAATCTGGTATTGAGGTCAACTACGTCAAGTCAACCGCCGAAGACTATGCCGAAAGTCATGGGCACTGCTTCGATACAGTCACCTGCCTGGAAATGCTCGAACATGTGCCAGATCCTAGCTCGGTAGTTAAGGCCTGTGCCGAGATGTGTAAACCTGGTGGCACGGTGTTTTTCTCGACTATCAACCGCAATCCTAAATCCTATTTGCTGGCGGTGATTGGCGTTGAATATGTTCTACGCATGCTGCCCAAAGGTACCCATGAATACAGCAAATTTATAAGCCCCTCAGAACTGGGCCAATGGATTCGCGAAGCTGGCTTAGAGATCGACTTAATGACCGGGCTCACCTACAACCCAATCACCAAAAACTACAAACTCACTGATCGTGATGTCGATGTTAACTATATGATCTGCGCCAGGAAGCCCGCCTAAATTATGTTAGATTTTAAAGCCTTACTGTTTGATCTCGATGGCACCCTACTCGACACGGCACCGGATTTTATTACTGCATTAAATAAGCAACTCGAGCTGCATGGCCGCGCACCACTGCCGGCCCATGCCATTCGGACCAGTGTCACCAATGGTTCGGCTGGCCTTATTCAAGACGGCTTTGGCATGGCGCCAGATCACCCGCAATTTGAAATTCTCCGCGAAGAATTTCTAGAACTGTACATTGCTAATTTGGCCGATAAAACGGCACTTTTTGCGGGGCTGCAGCAGGTACTCGACGACTGCTCTGCTCGCGGTATTCCCTGGGGTGTGGTCACCAATAAACCCTGGCGCTATACCGAGCCGGCTATGGTACAACTTGGGCTGATGGACGTGGCCGCGACGGTTATCTGTCCCGATCATGTCAAGCAGGCCAAGCCCGACCCCGAGTCTATTTTGCTGGCCTGCTCTGAAATTGCTACAGCCCCTAAAGACTGTCTCTATGTGGGCGACCATGTGCGCGATATCGATGCCGGCCGTGCCGCAGGAACCCGCAATATTGCTGCGGCCTGGGGCTACATTAAAGCCACAGAAAACATTAATGACTGGCAGGCTGACTGGATTGTGGATCAGTCTGAGCAGCTCCATGGACTTTTATTCAAGGATTAACCAGTGCTTTCAGCCGAACAAATTATTCATTACCAGCCCAGTGCCGATCTGCTAAATAATCGCATTATTCTTATTACTGGTGCCGGTGATGGCATAGGAAAAGCGGCGGCGCTGGCCTGCGCTTCAGCAGGTGCCAAAGTGATTTTAGCAGGCCGCACAGTGACCAAACTGGAGCTGGTTTACGATCTAATTACAGCCGCTGGCCAACAAGAACCGGTGATCTATCCGATTGATTTAGAGGGTGCTACTGTCGATGATTACGATGAGCTGTGCGTCAATATCATTGACCAGCTCGGCCGCCTTGATGGCCTACTGCACAATGCCGGTATTCTGGGTCAGCGCACTCCGCTAAATAATTATCGACAGGATGTCTGGGACAGGGTCATGCAGGTTAATGTGACGGCGCAGTTCCAAATGACTCAGGCGCTGATGCCTGCATTGGAAAAGTCAGATGATGGTTCGATCGTCTTTACTTCATCTAGCGTGGGCCAAGTTGGCCGTGCCTTTTGGGGTGCTTATGCGGTATCCAAATTTGCCGTGGAAGGCATGGTGCAGGTTTGGGCTGAAGAGCTTCAGGGTCTGGGGTCAGTGCGGGTTAATGCGATTAACCCAGGCGCTACCGCAACCAATATGCGCGCTCAGGCATTTCCTGCAGAAAATCCGGGTGAGCTTAAAACTGCTGAACAGATTATGCCTGCATATCTGTACCTCCTTGGCGCCGACAGCAGCGACGTCAATGGACAGTCTATAAAGGCGCAGGCTCGCTAACCTTACTTGGAGGTATCGCCGCGGGCTCTTAATTTCTTTTCTTTGCGCTGGCGGATATCACGGTACATAGTCTTCTCGGTAAAGCGCGGTGGTCGCAATTTAACCGCATTAAACAGTGACGCCACCTGCTTGGGATCAAGCTCGATAAATTCTGAGCGCCGCACAATGGACGGCAATTCAATCGGGCCATAACTGATTCGTTTAAGCCGATTTACTTCTACATCCTGCGATTCCCAGAGACGACGCACTTCCCGAGTGCGGCCCTCGGCCAGTATGACGCGGAACCAATTATTACTGCTGCTGCGTTCATCGCCGCTACGAGAATGCTGTGCCTTGACGGTCTGGAATTTGGCAATACCATCTTCCAGCACCACACCTTCCATCAGACGCTTGATCATTGCCTCGGTGACCTCGCCATGAATACGCGCCATGTACTCGCGTTTTACTTCATAGGACGGGTGCATAAGCCGATTAGCTAACTCACCATGGTTCGTAAACAGCAGTAAGCCGCTGGTATTAATATCGAGACGACCGATGGCGATCCAGCGGCCGCGATTCAGCCGCGGCAAACTATCAAATACTGTCGGCCTGCCATCTGGGTCCTGGGTGGTACAGACCTCTCCCTCAGGCTTGCTGTACATCAATACCCTTGGGTTGTCATCGGTAACAATTTTTATGGCGCGACCATCGACCATAATGCGGTCTTGGGGTTCAGCGCGATCACCGAGTTTTGCCGTAGTACCGTTAACCGAAACACGTCCGGCAGAAATCCAGGTTTCCAGTTCACGACGCGAACCCAGTCCGGCGGTGGCTAATATTTTCTGTAGTTTTTCACTCATGGTCTGGGGCGCTGCTCTGGTGAATTACTGTGTCAACGCCCGCCGAGGCAACGCCATCGACTTGCTGGTCTAGGGCAAAATTTTCGTCGCTGTCGAGCACATCATTTTCATTGGCCACGACTTCATCATTAGCGGCCACTGCGGTTGCCAGCGGATCTGAATTAGCGCCAACGCCCAGGGCCAATTCTAACTCGGGATCCAGCTCGGCAAAATCTTTTATCTCGCTTAACGCGGGCAGATGTTCAAGACTTTTGAGATTAAAGTAATCGAGAAACTGCTTGGTTGTTGCATACAGCGCGGGACGGCCCGGCACATCGCGATGACCTACCACACGCACCCAATCTCGCTCTTGCAGGGTTTTAATAATATCTGAGCTCACGGCAACACCGCGTACTAATTCGATATCACCACGCGTCAGTGGCTGGCGATAAGCGATCAGTGACAATGTTTCGAGCATGGCACGGGAGTAGCGTTTAGGCTTCTCATCCCAGAGTCGATTAACCCAGGTGGCGAGTTCTTGGTTTACCTGTAGACGGTAGCCACTAGCGACATACTTTAACTGGAAGCCACGGCCACGGCAGTCGCTTTCAATTTCTTCCAGCGCCGCTTTAATCTGATCTCGCGGCGGGCGCTCTTCATCTTCAAAGAGGCTTTCCAGGCGCGCTATATCCATGGGCTTACCAGCGGCTAAAAGCGCACCTTCGATAATTTTTTTAATCAAATCAGAATTCATGATGCTCTTGCTTTTACATGTATTGGGCCAAACGAGTCGCTCTGCACGATCTCTACCAATGACTCTTTAATTAATTCCATGATCGCCAAGAAAGTCACGACGACGCCTAATTTTCCTTCAGATACCTTAAACAAACTCACAAAGGGCACAAACTGTTGGTCGCGCAGGCTTTCTAATACCTGCGACATGCGCTCGCGAGTAGATAGTTTCTCTAGCTCGATCTGGTGGCTCTCAAACATTTCAGCACGGCGTAGCACATCGCCCAAGGCAGTTAATAATTCGCGCATATCAACATCTGGGTGAGGACGCTCTTTTTCGCGGTCAGGCGCCTCAGCACTGGCCTGCTGAATATCCCGGCCCATGCGCGGCATTTCATCAATATCTTCCGCCGCTTTCTTAAAGCGCTCGTACTCTTGCAGACGGCGAATAAGCTCCGCACGAGGATCGTCTTCATCCTCTTCTTCGGAGACCTGACGTGGCAACAACATACGTGATTTGATCTCAGCCAGCATGGCAGCCATAACCAGATATTCAGCGGCAAGCTCAAGATGAATCGACGTCATAAGCTCAATATAACCCATATATTGGCGAGTTATTTCGGCTACATTAATTTCGAGGATATCGAGATTTTGACGGCGAATAAGGTAGAGTAGTAAATCTAGCGGACCTTCGAAAGCTTCAAGAATGACTTCCAGCGCATCGGGTGGAATGTAGAGATCTTTGGGCAGTATGGTGAGCTCTTTGCCCTGGACCACGGCAAAAGGCATTTCCTCTTGCTGCGGGCGCACTTTGGGGCCAGCTTCTAACGCGCTGGCAACCTCGTCTGAGGGGCCCTCAGCCTGAGCTAAGGCACCGGGCTCGATTTGCTTAATTGGAGTTGCTTCAGTCGACACTTGATATCCCATCAGTATTCATCGACAGATTATAACCACAATCCCGCCTGTGAACATCCACATAATTTAACAATCACTGGTGAATAGAAAAATCACCCATACCCTGACGCTTTATTTCTGGATTGGGGCCAGTCATATCAACCACGGTAGTGGGCTCAAGCCCGCAGTTGCCCCCGTCGACAATGGCATCCACAAGGGGTCCCACAACCTCTCGAATATCGTATGGGTCAGCCAATGGATAGTCGTCATTGGGCATAATCAGAGTCACGCTCATCATAGGTTCGCCCAGCTCTGCCAACAGCGCCTGTGCGATGGGGCTATCTGGCACGCGGATACCAATGGTTTTACGCTTGGGATGCATCAGCCGCTTGGGCACCTCTGAAGAGGCTGGCAATATAAAGGTGAAGGCACCTGGAGTGCTGGCTTTAAGAATTCTAAAGGCGCTATTGTCAACCTTGGCATAGCTAGCCAATTCAGACAGGTCTCTGCACACCAGGGTAAAGTTATGATTTTTATCAATGTCGCGAATAGCGCGAATACGGTCAAGCGCCTGCTTATCGCCTATATGGCAGCCAATGGCATAGACCGAATCGGTCGGATAGGCCACCACACCGCCCTGGCGAATAATCTCGGCGACCTGGAAAATTAGGCGCTGCTGTGGGTTGTCAGGATGGATAGAAAAATACTGGCTCATGCTGCTCTCTATAATACGTTTGCGTCTCGTTATTCGGCGCGCATTATCACACAGCTTTAGCCATTATTGGATATCTGTCGTCACTGTTTTGTGCAGAAACTGCTCTTCAAAATCACCTGCAGGTAATGGCTTAGCGACTAGATAGCCCTGAAAGCTATCGCAACCCAACTTTCCTAATATCTCGCGTTGAACGTCGGTCTCCACCCCTTCGGCAACCGTTTTCATCCCTAGACTTTGCGCCAGGCCAACAATTCCAGAGACTATGGCGCTATCGCTGGGGCCTGTCTCTATATCCTGAATAAAAGACCGATCAATCTTTAAAACATCAACAGGAAGGCGCTTTAAATAATTGAGCGATGAGTAGCCACTACCAAAATCATCGATGGCGATAGAAACTCCCATGCTCTTGATTTTAACCAACTCGGCACTTATTAACTCAGGATGGCTCATTAAGGTAGTTTCAGTTATTTCTAGCTCAAGTACATTTTTCGGCAAGCTATGGCGACGCATCAATGCCTCTAACTTGCTATGGAGTTCTTCGGCCATTAAATCTTTGACCGACAGATTAAGTGCCAGTATCAATTTATAGTCTTTGCTTAACCAGCTACGCAACTGATTTGTGCCCTGCTCTAACACCCAGTCACTCAGCTGATTAATAAGGCCGCTCTCTTCAGCCAGAGGAATAAATACATTGGGGCCTAATATGCCATCGGTGGGATGGTTCCATCGTCCTAGAGCCTCCGCACCCACTAGATCACCAGTGCGAAAATCTATTTTAGGCTGATAATAAAGCTCGAGTTCGCCACGCTCTATGGCCTGTCGTAACTCAAGCTCCATTTCCAGACGGTCGGCGATTTCTGCTTCCATGCCGGTTTCATAAAAAAAGAAATAATTGCGCTTTTCTTTCGCCTTGAACATCGCCAAGTCAGCATGCTTGATCAATGAGCTGACATCGCTACCATTATCAGGAAAAATAGAGATACCTATACTGGTGGTAACAAACATTTTCTTTTGCATAAACACAAATGGTTGACTCAGCGAGTGACAGATTTTTGCCGCGACTTTTGCTGCGGTGTCTGCACTCTGTATTTTTTCAAGCACAATGGTAAATTCATCACCGCCAAAGCGGGCGATAAAGTCCTGCTCGCGGACACAGTAACGAATTCGGTCAGATACGGCTTTCAGTAAGAGGTCGCCTGCATCGTGCCCCATGGTGTCATTGATCATTTTAAAGCGATCCAGATCAAGAAACAAAACTGCAAATTTCTCATTTTTTGCCACGGCATGACTCACCACCGGCTGTATATACTGCATCAAATTAGCACGATTAGGCAGACTAGTCAGAGGGTCATGGTAGGCTAGGTGCTTAATATGCTTTTCAGCTCGATTAACTTTGATTAGCCACGCTACTCGCTGCTTCATAACTGAGAAATTAAACGGTTTAGAAATGTAGTCCGTGGCGCCCGAGGAAAACGCCTTGAAGATGGAACCTTCATCTTCAAGACCGGTGATCATCAATACGGGAATATCGGTGCCATTGGGTAACTCTCGAATACGCTGACAGGCATCAAATCCATTCATCTGCGGCATTATGGCATCCATCAAAATCAGATCCGGCATGCGGTGGGTACATATCTCAATAGCCTGCATGCCGTCATGCGCTTCCTCCAACTGATAGTTTTCAAGCCGAAAAGCATTGACCAGAGACAGGTGTATTGAGCGATCGTCATCGACCACCAAAATTATATAGCTCTGTTCCTGGTCGCCGAATACAGCATCATCCACTCGTTCAAGCAGCGACACCTCCTGCTTGAGATCAAGACATAGCGCCGAGAATGACTGACTAATTATTATTTAGATTCCTATATAAATTAGTGCGTTACGAAGGTTTCCTAATATTTTTTCAATTGCATAAGTAATAGGTCATGAAATAGGGCTTTTCAAGCCTAAATCTGTGTATTTTTTACCTGAAGCTATACTTCAAGTGCTGTTCTCAAGCCATAAATCGAATTGCGACCATATTCATTCCGGCCCGCATCAGAAACGGTGGATTTTGGAACATATCTTTGACCTAGGTGGGCGTTTTTTGTTTCCGTATCTGATCCGCCCCGGTTTTAATGGGGACTGTTGAGGTCGTATCCAAAATCGCGGCGAATTCTCCGCCGTGTTCAACTCATTCATTGGCAGAGCTTCCCGCGTTATGTGATGCGTTCCGGGTCGGAGATGGTTTGTTCAATGAAATGATGATTGAGAAACCTCGGGCGCCCCCGCCCAATCGCATAGGTTTTTGGACGGTTTTGACCTGCGTAGTGTCGAGCTAACCGGCTGGGGGAGTCTTCGAGAATGCCCGAGAGACGAAGGTTGGGTTCAGCGTAAGCAGAGAACAGTTTTCGGTTTAGCTTTTCACCTGTCGAGATCGCGTCAAAATCCGCCTAAACAGCCCAGACATGAAGGCTAAGCCCAGCAAAACTAATACTGAGCCAGGTATCTCAATATTCTCAGGTATTTCGTCAAAGAAAAGCCTCGCGAATATCAGGCCGGATACGGGTACGATGAGAGAGTACGATGACACGATGGACAGCCCATTCTTGGTCATCATTTTCGTCCAGATACCATAACCGATAATGATCGTAATACCTGCTTGGAATACTATAGAGATCACACCTCGCCAACCGGAAATACCTTAGGCCTCCGGTAAGTCAGACGTGAAGATTGCCAAATAACCAAGGATTGGAAAGGGAACAAGCAAGCTGGACCAGACGATAAAGCTCAACACATCCTCTGGTTTGTAATACCGAATGATTACGTTGCAGATTGTCCATGACAGACCTGCAAGAAGGACAAGACCGACGCCAAAGAACGAGCTTGCTTCAAACGCGCCCTTGGAGATTAGGATAAAACCCACAAACGCAAATCCGATGCCAATAATTTTCTGTACTGAAATGATTTCTGAAAAGAACATTACTCCGACGATTGCGGTCATAAATGCGCTCGATTGCAGCAACAAAAAGATTGCCCCGCTGGTGCTCCAAGGGAAATTGCATAATTTACCAAGCCCCCAGATACCGCAGCCAAACAACAGCTCATATGTTGCGACGGCATACAGTGGGATGTTTGGTCTTTTGATGAAGAAAATTATTGGAATGGCGACAAGAGCGAACCTTAGAGCGGTCATTGCTGACGCACTTATATCTTGAACGCCCAACTTAATCGCCACAAACTTGAAGCCCCAGATAAGAGCGGCAAGGACTATGAGTAGCGTGTCACGAACGGTCATAGGTATCCTGGGTTCATCTGCATAAAGGTACCAAACCCACTACAGGGTTTAGCTATGTGTGAGGCGCGGGTCGCAGCTGCTTGATGCGGTCTGTGGGGAAATATTTGTAGAATGCAGTCCGGCCAATTTTGAGCTGATCGATTACATCGCCGATGAATGGGTAGTTTTCGGTGTCCTTAAGCATGGCTTCGGCGTGTTTGATTTTTGCTCGTTCATAGCTTTTGATCTGCCACCTCGGCGTCCGTGTTTTGCGGCGGCTTTGAGACCGGCGCGGGTGTTTTCAACAATCAACTCGCGTTGAAACTCGTCATAGGCTGCTGTCATGTGGAAAAACAACCTCCCCTCTGGAGTGCTGGTATAGATGTTCTGGGTCAGTACTTGAAAGGCGATGCCACGCTCAGAGATGTCGGAGGCTGTTTTGATCACTTGCTTGAGAGACCGCGCTAGTCGGGAGAGCTTCCAGACGGCGAGCGTGTCCCCCTCGCATAAATAATCGAGGGCCGCTTTGAGCTGGGGCGGTCGCGATAGGACCCAGAAGCTTTCTCGACGAAGATCCTCTCGCAACCGATATCGTGCAGCGCATCCATTTGAAGCGCTGGATTTTGATTCATGGTGGAGACGCGGGCGTAACCGAGGAGCATATTTTATGCTCACAAATTCTGATTCCATCTTCGTAAGCGAACTCATGATTCCTAACAAGGCAAGCGGCTTGATATTCTTAGGTAATGAAACCCTGCCGGACATTGGCCACACCTGTTCGTTAAACGACCGTTTTTGAACCATAAAGCTTCTATCATAGATTTCGAGCATTGCTAACTGCTGCTCACATCAAAAAAGGCACGCTTGTGCTCTTCGGCCTTGCCAAATTTTCCCCTCAGAAGCCTTCAGGCGCGCGAGAATGGTCCGAGTTGCAAGGCCTACGACAGCCCCTTAAAAGCCCTCCATGAGCTTCTACGGGCGAAATAGGAGGTCTATTTCGCGGTGTATATCCCCTCGTGCGCTCTCGATGATCTGGTCAACGATGATTTTCAGTTGTTCGATGCTGGTTTCTGTCTGGCTCATGGCCGTAACTCCTGTCTGACTGGTGGACGGATATTGAAACCGCTTGAACCAAAATAGCTGCCTGTAATCTCGACAATCGCTATCCAGCGGTTACAATGCCCTCCTCTCTTTTACCTCTAGTTTTTAGTATGCAAAATCAAGACAGCGCGTTAGACAACAATATTCAGGGAAAGGCGCCGGAAAAACAGGAAAGCTTGCTCATCAATTTGGCTTTTAACCTGTTAGTACCAACTCTGGTGTTAACCAAGCTCAGTGGCGAAGATTTTCTCGGTATCAAGCTCGCTATTGTGGTAGCCCTAGCCTTTCCAATTGTCTATGGGCTGCATGATTTTTTCACACGTGGAAAACTGAACTTTTTTTCTGCATTAGGTGTTGTCAGTGTCACCCTCACTGGCGGCATAAGTCTGCTAGAGTTGGATGTGATTTACATTGCTATTAAAGAGGCATCGATTCCTGCAATCTTTGGCGCGGCTACTTTAATTTCTTTAAAAACATCACAGCCGCTGATCCATACCTTCTTACTTAACGATTCTATTTTAGAAACCAAAAGAATTGCTTCGGCTTTAAAGGACAATGGCCGCCAGCCTGAATTTGATAAGTTACTGTTCAATGCATCATGGATTTTGGCTGGGTCATTTTTTCTTTCCTCTCTGCTTAATTATTTACTCGCGGTCATTATTTTGACTGCCGACCCCGGCACTGTTGCCTTTAACGAGCAGCTGGGCAAAATGACGGCGCTGAGTTTTCCAGTTATCGCTCTACCGGCAATGCTGGTCATGATGGGTAACCTTTTTTATCTCTTTAGGGGCATCACTAAACTGACTGGCATGTCTCTCGAAGAGATTATCAAGCAGAAATAAATAGGAATAATGAATGATGTGGTACGCAATAATCAGTGAAGATATCGAAAACAGCTTAGAAAAGCGTGGGTTGGCTCGTCCAGCGCATCTCGATCGTCTAAATAAGCTTAAAGAGGCAGGTCGACTGCTCATTGCTGGCCCGCATCCGGCTATTGATAATAATGAGCCGGGTGAAGTTGGCTTTACCGGTAGCTTGGTCGTTGCTGAGTTTGACTCTCTAGTCGATGCGCAGTCCTGGGCCGATGCTGACCCCTATGTGGCAGCTGGGGTTTATGCCGCAGTAACAGTTAAACCGTTTAAAAAGGTACTGCCCTAAAATCTGACATCACAACCGATAAAAGGTTGTAACAACAGATAGCTCAGCCTAAGGAGTTATCATTTATGTCCGATCAAGGTATGATCGCTCCCATTAAAAACTATCTAAGACTTACTATGAATTACAGAACATTAGCACTGACCCTCTTACTACTGCCATTCACGTCAAATGTCTTGGCTCAAGAGCCCCAGATTAACACCGCAGAGGTTACCAATGAGGTGCAACCAGCGCGGCTTGGCGCCGCTGAGCCCACTGCTATTAAACCTATTACCATGAAACCACAGGCAAGATACGTGGCAGATGAATTTTACGTACCACTCCGCGAAACGCCCTGCGCACGGTGCAAAATTGTACATCGTGGTTTAAAAACCGGTACTAAGCTTATGCTGGTCGACCTGCAAGATGGTTGGGGGCTGGTTAAGACTGAGAAAGGTGTGGAAGGCTGGATGGAAGAGCAGTTCCTCTCTGACAGTCAAATTGCTCGAGTACAGGTGGTCAAAGACAAGGCGGTGATGAAGAATCTAAAGCGCCGCAATAATGAGCTAGAACAGGTAATGAGCGAGCTTCGCCAGCAGTCAAAGTCATTGCGCGGCAAATTAGACAGCACCACTGGCAGCAAAGAAAACCTCGCCCTCGAGCTGGCCAATATTAAAGAGATCTCTTCTGATGCGATTGCTTTAAACAAGCAAAATCAAGAGCTGGTAAAACAAAGCCATATGCTGCAGCGAGAAAACGATGTACTGAAGGCTAACTTTGATGACCTGCAAAAAGATAGACGCAATGAGTCATTTCTCTATGGCGGCCTAACCGTGTTTCTTGGCGCTATTTTAGTGGTACTGATTCCCAAACTACGCGGTAGAAAACGTTTTTCAGAGTGGCAATAGATCACAGTAGTTGAAAACTGTAGTAACCAACGACTTTTATCTACCCTTAACAAAGGAGGTATCTCGGTGAGAAAATCAATTTATAGTCTGATACTGGGCTTCGTAGCGCTCGTTACTGCGGCACTTGTTCAGGCAGAGCAAGCCAACCCTCAGGTTTTGTTTAAAACAGAGAAAGGCGACATTCTCGTTATGCTGTATCCGCAAGCGGCACCTGTCAGCGTAGATAACTTTGTTAAGCATGTTAATGGCTACCATTATGACGGTCTAATTTTTCACCGTGTTATCAATAACTTTATGATTCAAACTGGTGGCTTTACTTGGGATCTAACTAATCGCCCCTCCAGTCGGCCCATGATTGTGAACGAGGGCAGTAATGGCCTCAAAAACAAACGCGGTTCTCTGGCTATGGCGCGTATGAGTGACCCCGGCAGTGCCCAGGCGCAGTTTTTTATCAATCATAAGTACAATAAGTTTTTGGATACTCAGGCCAACAAGCCCGGATATGCGGTATTTGGCAAGGTTATATCTGGCATGAACGTGGTAGACGCCATTGCCGAGGTCGAGACGACCAATAGAAAGGGGTATCAAAATGTCCCTGTTGAGCCGATTCGTATTCTCAGCGCCAGGCTGGTAAATCCAGAAGCCTGGACGCCACTGCCTGAAGTGAAGCCTCAAGCAAAGGAACTCGCGTTTGAGAGACCTGTCCCAATCAGATAATGTAAGAATCCCATGACTGCACTGAGCATTAACCTAAATAAGATTGCCCTGATCAGAAACTCTCGTGAAGGCAATTATCCTAATGTAGTCGATCATGCGCAGCTGTGTATCGATAATGGAGCAGATGGCATCACTGTCCATCCGCGCCCCGACCAACGCCATATTCGTCCTAGCGATGTACGTCAGCTTGCTGAACTTGTAAGGCCTATCAGCAGCGTCGAGTTTAACGTTGAGGGTAATCCGTTTGCTCCAGCTGTCGCCGACTATCCCGGTTTTATTGAGCTAGTTGAAGAAACCCAACCAGACCAGTGCACTCTGGTTCCCGATGGCGATGACCAGCTCACCTCTGACCATGGCTTTGATCTCACCACCTCTGGCGAGCAGCTAGCGCCAATTATCAAGCGCCTTAAAGCGCAGGGCATGAGAGTCGGCTTATTTATGGATCCTGATCTTGCACAGATTGAGTTAGCCGCCAAGGTCGGTGCTGATCGTATAGAGCTGTACACCGGACCCTATGCTGCGGCCTGGGGAAGCGCTAGCCTGGAAGGTATTTTTCAGCAGCATTTAGCCGCCGCTGAGCTCGCCACCTCCTTAGGCATGGGCGTCAATGCAGGCCATGATCTCAATCTGGATAACCTAGCTAAATTCGCCAGCATACCCAGTTTGCTTGAGGTCTCTATTGGCCATGCCTTTACCGTGGACTCTATCGCGATGGGTATGGCAAACACAGTGCGTGCATATAAAACATTACTCGGCTAGGCTTATCCATGCCTAGTCAATTTTCAACATTAACGCTGTCCTGTATTGGCGCCGGTCGCCTAGGCAAGACACTGTGCCATCTGTTTTCCAAGCACCTCCAAATTGGTCAGATTATCAATCGCAATCAGGTCTCTGCGCAGCTGGCGGTAGACTTTATTGGTTCTGGTCAGGCTTATACAGGTTACTCTGATCTCAGACCTGCCGATCTCTGGTTGATTGCTACACCAGATAACGGTATTCAACAGACCAGTGAAGCCCTCAAAAATTCTGGGGTTCTGCGCAATGGCGACATTGTCTTTCATTGCAGTGGATCATTAGATGCCGATAGTTTAGCGCTAGACAGCTGCCCTACTGCATCCGTACATCCAATCCATAGCTTTGCCAATCCGCAGAATTCACTGACTCACTTTGCTGGCACTGCCTGTGGCATTGAGGGTCAGCCTGAAGCAGTCGAGGTATTAAAACCATTGTTTGCCAATATTGGGGCCGCACCCTTTGCCATAGCGAGCGAGCACAAGTCGCTGTATCACGCAGCCACAGTAATGACCTGTAATTATTTGGTTAGCCTAATGGCCCTAGGTGAGCAAATGTTGGCTGCATCAGGTGTTGATAGCGAAGCCGATAACCGCAGCCCACTTGAGCCACTCATTCGTCAGACCCTCGACAACTATCTGAGCACAGATGCAGTAAGCGCCCTGACCGGCCCTATAGCTCGGGGCGATAGCGCAACTATTGAGGCGCATCTGCAGGCATTGCAAGGTCAGCCAGAGCTGTGGCAAAAGGTGTACTGCGCGCTGGGTAATGCAACGATCGAACTCTCGGCGCAACAGGGGCAGGCCAGCGCCGACAGCCTTGCTACTATTTCCACCTTATTAAATTCAGACAATCAATAATATGAGTAAATCTAACGCACCACCGCGCACTGATAGTGCTGAATACCTGCAGCGAAAATCATTTTTTGATCAGCTGATAACAGTTTACGGTCGTAAACCTGTGGTGGAAATACTTCAGGATCAGAGCCTGAAAATATTCCGAGTGCATCTAGCTGACTCCAATCGTGGAGGCGGTATTATTGATGAGATCAAACAGCTCGCAGCCAAACGTAGTATTGAAGTCTGTTTCCACAGTCGCGCTCAGCTATCAAGGATTTCACGGAACAGCAAACAGGATCAAGGGGCCGCCTGTGATATCCACTGTCCTGGCTACTTACCCTATCAACAGGCACTACAAGCCAACCTGTCTGAAACTCTTATCGCGCTAGATGGGGTTACCAACCCTCAAAATTTGGGCATGATTATCCGCAGCGTTACCGCCAGCCCTGCCTATGGCTTATTACTGCCAGGCAAGGGCACTGCCGACATCTCGCCACTGGTAATCAAAGCCAGTGCCGGAACGCTATTTAAAGGTAATATATTACGCTGCGACTCATTGCTCAGCGCACTTAAAGACTTTAAACAGCAGGGCTATAAGATATGTACGCTGTCTGCTCATGAGTCCACGGCTATCGCGGATTTTGCACCCACAGCGCCGGTTATTTTTGTCTTGGGTAACGAAACTGAAGGGGTTAGCCAAGAGATCGCTGCGCTGAGTGATCATCGCATTGGGATTCCCATGGCAAATGGTGTTGAGTCTTTAAATGTTGCAGTGACGGCGGCATTAATTGCCTTCAGGCTCTAGTCACAGGCGAGCATGCTAAGCCTTGGAAGTATCACCGCGGACATGCCACAGCGGCGAGAAAAGCGCTGTTAGTAACGCCACCGTGAAGGAGCTTGCGGCCACCGCCATAAAGGCAGCGCTCAGACCGAGGTTCTCTACCGCAAAACCACACACCCAGGCGCCCAGTGGCGCACCACCAAACAAGCATACTTGATAGACAGATGCTGCCCTAGAGCGCACTAGGTGCGGCACCTGATTATGTAATATGGTGCGCCCCAATGTCATTGATAGACCAGAGAAGAATCCCCACACATAGACCACCAAGATTAGCACCCACATGCTCGGCACTGTGGCAACAATACCTACCAGACTACCGCGCATTAAAAAACTGATAACCATTAGTCTACCAGCACGATTAAACATTTTACTGCGTTTCATTACTCCGAAGTTTGCGCTAACGATACCCACAGAAAACACAATCTGCAGGGTGGCATAGAGCCCTACCCCACCGTTATAAAGCTCACGAGCAATTAACGGCATGCCCACCAGATAAACACCAAAGGCTAAAAAGCCCGTGGCAAAAACGATCATTAACAGATGTAGTAGGCCTTTATCATCGCGAAATATTTGCAGACCTTCACGCAGCTCCTGCCAACTATGTTTGACCGTTTTTGTTTCAGTAGCGGGCTTTTCGGTCGTTAAGGGAGCTGGATGACTACGCTTTATAAGCACCGAACTGATGATAAATATCAGTATCTGAAAACCTAACAACTGGGGAAGACTAATAATATCGAGCTGCCCAGCAACCCAAAAGCCAACACCCTGAGCGATAAACTGGGTCATCAAGACCTTGGCCACGGCCTGATGCATAATCTCTGGCGCCGCATAACCGACCAGACTTTCACGAGCAGGTTGAACAAATGCCGAAATGGTGCCGAATGCCACTCCAAACAGTAGCAACAAGCTAAAGGAGAGATCACCAGTCATTACCGATGCCAGAATAATACCTAGAGGCAATAGATAAAGCAGATACAGAAAGGACAACCAAGTGCCGCGATGGCGTCGGTCTGATGCTACGCCGCCGGGCAGCAGAAAAATTAGATTGGGTAATAATACCGCCATCTGGGCCAGGCCCAAACGACTGGGGGATTCCATCAGAACACCGACAACCAACCAGGGGTACAGCACCTTTTGCAATCCCATCGCCAGATTACTGGTTCCTATGGTCGCTAGAAAATAACCAAATGAAAAACGCTGCAATGACACCTAGCGCAATCGCTTACGCAGATAGGCAATCACCCAGCCCAGCATTGCTGCTGCACCAATAATCAGTATTAAACCGCCCAGCATAAACATTAAATTGGCGGTCATGGTGGAAACTGGAACGTCGTAGACTTTGACGGCCATCAGCAGAAATGCAAAACAGGCGAGCATGGATGCTATCCAAGTCGATCGCTGTTTAATCTCTTTTTTTAAGTTGGCCATCTCTTAACCTTTCCATTATTTTTTATTTAACCGACTTCTTTTAGCCACTCACAGCGGATATTAATATCCGACTGATTGGGCACATGGGCGGCACTACCAGTTTCAAATACAAACGAATGTATCCCCGACATCTCTATTTCAAGATGCACGGTTGCCGATACCCAGTACATTTTACGCAACAAGTTCTCAAACTGCTCAAGCCAGTATTTCCACTCATGCTCTACCCCCTGATAGGAGGCGCCGAAATGCATGACTTCGGTACTTAAATTAATATTTTCCGTGACACTGACTGGCAGCACAAAAATCTCTCGCTTGACCAGCGTCCAGGATTCAACCGAGGGTAATGCCAGCATGGCTTAGCGATTACTGCGTCTGTGCCCACCAATATCTACCAGTGCGACATGTTTGATACAGCCATAGACCACTGACTCAGATTGAATGTCCATATTCGATTTCCTGTTATCCTAAGGTTTCTAAAAACGCCATAAATCCAGCTTCATCCAGCACTGGAATATCTAAAGACTGAGCCCTGGTCAGTTTGGAGCCGGCACCCGGCCCGGCCACTACCTGTGAGGTCTTGGCCGACACACTACCCGCAACTTTGGCACCTAATGCCTGAAGCCGATCTTTAGCTTCGGCGCGGCTCATGATTTCCATTCCACCCGTAAGCACCCAAGTTTGACCCTTTAATGGTTGAGACGCCTGAGCGTTCTGATCTATATCGGCCCAGCGCACACCTGCCTCGCGCAGCGCCTGAATAATAGATAGATTATCCGGATTGTGGAAAAAATTAACAATATGCTTGGCCACTACAGGACCAATATCATCGACCTCTAGTAGCTGTTCTCCATCAGCTGCAATAACGGCCTCCAGTGAACCAAAATTATTCGCCAGCGTTTGCGCTGTCGCCTCTCCCACTTCACGAATGCCCAGCGAATACAAAAACTTGGCCAGCGTGGTTTCTTTGCTGGCATCAATGGCCGCGGTTAAGTTACTGGCAGATTTATCCGCCATTCGTTCGAGACCGATTAACTGCTCAACCTTTAGTTCATAGAGGTCGGCAACCGAATAAATCGAACCCACATCAACTAAAAGCTCCACTAGCTTGTCACCGAGGCCATCTATATCCATGGCTTTACGTGAGGCAAAATGTTTTATCGCCTCTTTAATCTGTGCGCCACAAAATAGCCCGCCGGTGCAGCGCGCAACTGCTTCGCCTTCGGCGCGTTTGACCGAAGACTGGCATACTGGGCAACGCTCGGGAAAGATTATGGCCTGAGCTTCAGCTGGCCGTTTTTCTAATACCACTTTGGCAATCTGCGGAATCACATCACCAGCACGACGGATGATGACCGTATCACCAATACAGACACCCAGACGTTTAATCTCGTCACCATTATGCAATGTGGCATTACTGACTGTCACGCCACCAACAAACACTGGCTCCAGTCGCGCTACAGGGGTAATCGCACCGGTGCGGCCGACCTGAAATTCTACATCCAACAGTTGGGTCATTTCTTCCTGTGCTGGAAACTTGCGCGCTATCGCCCAGCGCGGCGCCTTGGCCACAAAACCCAAACGCTGCTGCAGGGCTAGATCATTGACTTTGTAGACAATACCGTCGATATCGTAACTCAGTTGATCACGGCGCTCGGCCATGGTGCGATAATAGTCTTCACAGGCGGCGATACCAATCACAGCCTGTACATGCTCATTAATTTTAAAACCCCAGTGGCCCAGCGCTTCGAGCATATGAGTATGGCTGTCTGGTGTAACCTCAGCCTCAAACTGGCCCACTGAGTAGGCACACATCTCTAGTGGTCGGCTGGCAGTTATCTTAGAATCTAGCTGACGCAGGCTTCCCGCCGCGGCATTGCGAGGATTAACAAAGGGTTTTTCGCCTGCTGCAATAGCTTTGGCATTCAACGCATCAAAGCCGGGACGCGGCAAATAAATCTCACCACGCACTTCCAATAACTCTGGTATATTTTCACCGTTAAGCTTGAGCGGAATACTATTAATGGTACGCACATTGGCAGTAATATCTTCACCCACAGAGCCGTCACCACGAGTGGCGCCACGCACCAGAAGTCCATTTTCATAGAGCAGACTGACTGCAACACCATCGAGTTTTGGCTCACAGGCAAATTCTATTTCCATCGGGTTTTTAAGTGCCGCATAATTTAGACGGTCTTTGATTCTGCGATCAAAATCTTCGAGTTCGGTATCAGTAAAGGCATTATCCAGAGACAACATGGCCACTGTATGGCGCACCTGAGTAAAAGCATCCAACGCCTGACCGCCCACTCGCTGACTGGGCGAGTCATCACGCAATAGGATTGGGTACTCTTGTTCAAGCGCCTGTAGCTGACGCATTTGACGATCGTATTCGCTGTCCGGAACCGAGGGATCGTCCAGAACGTAGTAGCGGTGATTATGCTGGTGTAACTCATCTTTGACACGTTCATACTCCCTTAGAACGTGCTCTGGAATGTTTTCCATATTGTCGCCGTGGTAATTCAGCTACTCTGGTCGCGTCGAAATGACACATCCCGCGCGCGCTGCCGGTAGTGATCAATGGTTTGTCGCGTCATTGAGCTGCGCGATTCGTCCATTACATTTAGTTGCAAGCTGGCAACTATACTGTCTATAGCCTCCATCATAATATTGAAGGCAGAGACTGGATCTTCTATATCATCCAACGCCATAAATAATGTCACGCCAGGCACCTCAAGGTCACCCATGGTATTGAGGTCAAACGTACCCGGGTTAACCAAATTAGCCATACTAAAAAGTACTGGGCCCGAACCATCGTCGTTAAGATGACGATGAAAAATTTTCATCGCGCCATACCGCAAACCAACCCCGAGAATGGCATCTAGCAATTGCTGACCAGCAACTGTTTCACCTTTGTTCGCCATCAAATGAATGACCAAAACTTCTTGCGGCTGGTCATTATTATCGTCTTTAACGGACTGCTGGGGCTGAGCTTGTTCAGTTCCTAACTCCCGCTGCCGCTCATAAATTGAGTTGTCTAGATCAAAAGTTTCCTGCTCTGGCTCACGATCAAAACCAAAACCGCCAGCACGGCGCAAGCTATCTTCCACCTGCTGGATATCACCATCGTCGCGGATACCCACTACACGAGATCGCCCGGAGGGAAACTCGCTGGTCTCTAATTGATCTAAGTCTTCAGTACTCAGATCCTGAGCTGTTGCTTTTTGAAGTTTCCGCGATGACATTTGCAAGTTTTCATAGCGATTGCGTTTTATACGGCGAGCACCATCAAGGATGATGGCTATGACAACCAATACACCGACAACAATAAGCACTTCACGGGGACCAAGAAAATCCATACTAATAGCTTGCTCAATAATTCAAGGGCATCAAAATCAGGCGTCAGCCAATTCAGCAGCCTGATTAACATCTACTGTTACCAATCTGGAAACACCGGGCTCATGCATGGTCACACCCATCAACTGATTCGCCGCTTCCATGGAAATCTTATTGTGGGTGATAAAGATAAACTGCACCTCAGATGACATCTCTTTAACCATGGCAGCATAGCGGCCCACGTTGGCATCATCCAGCGGTGCATCAACCTCATCGAGCATACAAAACGGTGCTGGATTAAGCTTAAATATAGCAAATACCATGGCTATTGCCGTCATAGCTTTCTCACCACCCGACAGCAGATGGATCGAAGCATTTTTCTTACCTGGTGGTCGCGCCATCAGGGTGACACCAGTATCCAGAAGATCATCACCAGTCATTTCCAAATAGGCATGGCCACCGCCAAACAACTTTGGAAATAGCGCTTGCAGATGACCGTTAACCAAATCAAAGGTCTCTTTAAATCTGGTACGAGTTTCGCGGTCAATTTTCTGGATGGCATTTTGCAATGTCGTCAGCGCTTCTTCCAGCTCAGCATTTTGCTGATCAAGATAGTCTTTGCGCTCAGACTCAATTTTATACTCATCAATGGCAGCCAAATTAATTGGCCCAAGGCGTTGAATACGATTACCAATTAACTGCAGCTGCTCTTCCCAATCGACCAGCTCGGCGTCGTCTGCAAGACTCTCAAGTAAGGTAGGCAGATCCGCCTCTTTCTCAGCAATCTGCTCTTCAATGGTACGGCTCAGGGTACTGACTTCCTGGGCAGAAATACGCTGCTGCTCGAGCTTGCCACGCACTGCCTGCACTTCTAGCTCTAACTCGCCGCGACGTTTTTCCTGCTCGCGCATCTGGTGTTCAACGGACTCAACGGCAGCCCTGGCCTCACCCAACTCTGTTTCAACAAGCAGGCGCGCTTCAAGCTGGGCCTCAAGTTCTACCTTGTGACCCTCGGTGGGGTCTTCTTTAATATTGAAGGCTTCGCGCAGCTGCTGGCGTCGCTCTTGTAGACGTTCCACCTGAGTCTCTAAACGGCCAACACCCTCGCGGATAGAGTTCAGCTGTGTCGTCAAAGAGCCCTCACGCATAGCCAGCTCTTGGCATCGATCACGATCATGGCGCGCAGTCTGGCGCACCTCATCAAGTTCGGAACGACAGATATCACGCTGCTTCATCAGCTCTTCACGCTGCACCGTATCTGCTTCCATCTTTTCGATAGATTCTTGCAGTATCACCCGCGCCTTAGCTAGGTTTTCCTGTTCGCCCTTGGTTTGCTGCTGTACCTCAGTGAGTTCAGTTTCGGCACGCTCTTTACGCGCTTTATACTGCTCTATTTGCACCTCAAAACCGCTCAGTTTAGAGCGCAGGTCAGCATAACTATTCTGCTGCTGGGCAACATTGCCCGCTATCTCCTGACGCGTAGCTTCAAGGCTGCGCAGGCGCTGTTCATTATCCTGACGAATATCTTCAAGCTCAATAACTTTTTCGTTTAGCTCGATGGTCTCTTGGCCGATGGCTTCCAACTCTTGCTTGCGCTTCAACACCCCAGCAGTGGCATCTTTATCTCGCGCAACACGCAACCAGTTACTTCCCAACCAAATACCTTCGCGGGTCACCACCGACTCGATTGCTGACAATGTAGGCTGCAGCTTCAATGCGTCGGCTAGACTCTCTGCCGCATACACATTGGCCATCAGTGTCTGGGCAGAATCGCCTTGGACTAAGCCACTTAGCAACTGACCTTTGCTGCCGGATGCAGCAGCTCCAGACGCCTTACCAATCAATAGTAATTCACCCTTTTTAAAATCATCTAGCAGACCTATGTTGCTAGCGATATCATCTACTGCAATCGCCTGTAAGTAACTGCCCAATACAGTTTCTGCAGCAATATCCCAACCATCGGCCGGGACTACTGAGTCCGCGAGTCGAGGATGGTTACCCAGACCTTTGGCGGCCAACCACTGCTTCTCAGCATCATCACCCATAGCAGCTTGCTGCAGGGCCTCGAGTGACGCCTGACGGCCTTTTAATGTTTGCTGACGGCTCCGTGCCTCATCATGTTCTGCGGCAGCGACTTTTTCTTGGCCGCGCAGAGTTTCAATCTCTTGAGCATTATCAATGCGCTGTTTATCAATTGACTCACGTGCCGTCTTCGCTTCGACGAGCATATCCTGAATCAGAGCCATCTCTTCTTCGGCCGGACTGGCTTGGAAGCTACTGGCTTCCGTCGACAGTGCCTGCTGACGCTCGGTGAGCCGGCGCAGCAGTTGTTCCAAATGCTGAATGCGAGACTGCTGAACCTCGGCCTGTTGTCTGGGGCTAGCTGATTTCTGGTTAAACTCATCCCAGGCTTGCTGCCAGTTTTGCATCGCCAGCTCTGCAGCCTGCAATGCTTCAGAGGAAATAGCTTCTGCTTTGCTAGCCTCCTCCAGAGCTGGAGCCAGCTCATTAAATTCAGCATCCCAACCAGCGGCTTTTTGACGGTCGGTGTTGAGATGTTCTTCGGCTTCGGTGAAGTTGCGCTCGGTCTGTTCCAGATCTTTGTGCAGCTCTTGCGCGCGCTGTTGCGCATGCTCAATAGCCTGCTCGATGCGGGCAACATCGCCGCCAATTTTATAGAACCGCGCCTGTACCTCATTGAACGCATCACTGTGGTCGGTAAACTGGGTGCGCAATTTTTCAATACTGGTGTCGCATGCGCTCCGCTGGGTAATTATTTTTTCTAGATCGACTTCAAAACCACCAATAACCTGCTTTTGCTCGGAGGCAGACTTATCGTAGCCACGCCATTTAAGCGCAAGTAATTCGGCAGAGACTTGGCGTTCATCTTTTTTGTATTCAGCGTATTTTTCAGCGGACTTGGCCTGACGCTCAAGGCGACCTAACTGGCGCCCCAGCTCATCGCGAATATCAGTGAGTCGCTCAAGGTTCTCCATGGTGCGACGAATACGGCCTTCAGTGTCACGGCGGCGCTCTTTATATTTTGAAATGCCTGCAGCTTCTTCAATATAGATACGCAGTTCATCGGGCTTAGCTTCAATTAGGCGCGAGATCATGCCCTGCTCAATAATCGCGTAACTGCGCGGCCCAAGACCGGTGCCGAGGAAAATATCTGTGATATCACGACGGCGACATTTGCTGCCATTGAGGTAGTAATTAGACTGTCCATCGCGCGTTACTTTGCGCTTGATGCCAATTTCGCTATAGGCAGCGTATTCGCCAACAATGGTGCCATCAGTATTGTCGAAAATAAGTTCAATCGACGCCTGACCCACAGGCTTGCGTCCACCTGAACCGTTAAAAATAACGTCGGTCATGGACTCGCCACGCAGATTTTTGGCCGAGCTCTCGCCCATTACCCAGCGCACGGCATCAATAATATTCGACTTGCCGCAGCCATTGGGGCCGACTACAGCACAAAGATTACTGGGGAAGTGCACATTGGTAGGGTCCACAAAGGATTTGAACCCAGCTAATTTGATCGATTTAAGCCGCATGTTTAGTCATTTCTAGTCGTGTTCGGTCCAGCCCATTGGCCGCAGGATTGCTTAACATTAGGCTCAGAATTCTACACGCTCTGCGCGCTTCAGTCACTACACAGCTAAGGTCTTTGGCGGTTAATATTTAGCCTGACTGATGCTTTGGCCGAAGACAGTTCAAAGGCGTCAGAGAGCGCCTCCCAATCCCCAGACTCTGGAGTGGCAGAACCGGTTGTCGATAGCCGTGCAACGAGGCGAATACGGCTGGCACTAGATAGGTTTTGACTGGCCATCAAGGCATCTTTATCACTCAGGGTTATATTTATAGGCAGATCACCAGCGCGCAGCTTGCGGGCAGCCAGCGGCATAGGTGGCCCACTTTCGCGAATCGCCGCAACAAATACGAGCTGGTCCGGCGTAAAGGAAATATCTGGGCTGATACTAACGACTATCTTTACCTGAGTGGCAGATATCGGCTGCGCTGCCGAATCATCTAAAGCATTTAGTACCTGATTGACCCGATCAATACCTGCCTGCAATGCCTGCCAAGTCGGACTTGCAGGATCGAGACCCTGTCGCGCGCCCTCCCAATAGGTGATCGCAAGCTGGTATTGGCTGTTCTCAAAGGCCTGAATTCCTTTTAAACCAAGCACGGCTGAATTGCTCGAATCAGCGGCAAATGCTCGATCCAGAGCACTGGTCACGCGCTCGGAAAAGCGGCTGCCATCCACTAAAAACAAGGCCTCAGCATACTGCGCTAACAGAAAACTATCGTTCGGCTCAACCTCAATGGCTGAGGCAAAATAATCACTTGCGGCCAATAAATCGCCCTTGGCAATCGCGGATTGTGCCAGCATGGCCCAGTAGTAAATATTATCAGGTCGCTGTTGCACGCGCTTTTCAATTGCAGCGGTTAACTCTGAACTCCAGGCCGCGGCAAGCTCATCAGCAGTCTGCTCGGCACCGAGACTCATGAGATACTGAATATGCTCATCTTGCTCAGCACCTAATTTCTGGTAGCTGTAAAAAGTGGCCGACGACATCAACAGCAATAGTACCGGCACCAACCAAAGACCCTGCCTGATTACCGCAGATGTCTCGCTTGATTCAGCTTCAGTATTGCGCAGCAATAACTGCTGTGCATCTGCAACCAGCCGCTGGCATTCAGTCTGATCTATTTCTGACCTTTCCATCTGTTGCAGAAACTGAGCCTGTTGTTCCTTAAACAGACGAACATTGGCTTGCTGCCGAGTCGCAGAAACATTTTCATTGTCATTACTTTGACGCACTGCAAAGGGATAGAGGACAAATGCACTTGCCGCTAGAAGGAGCCATACAATTGTCAGGGTCATTGCTGGTTTTCCTCATCGTCAAGCAGCGCGGCCAAACGTTGCTGGTCAGCAGCGCTGGCACTGCTGGATGCGGTTACTAACGGTTTTTGGCGATTATGGCGCATCGCTATGAGCAGCCCCAACAGAAGAATCAGTGCCGGCGAACCCCAGAGTAACCAGGTGCTTTTATTAACTTCCGGACGGTATAAAATAAATTCCGAATAGCGCGATTTAAGATAGTCTTTAATCTGTTGATCAGTCATCTGCTGTTCTAGCATACGCTGAATTTCACGACGCAAATCTTGAGAAATCGGTGAGTTGGAGTCAGCCAAATTTTGGTTTTGACACTTGGGGCAACGCAGTTCCTCAACCAGTTGCTGAAAGCGCGGGCGCAGAGATTCGTCAGAAAACTCAACAACCTCCGTGGACGCAACGACTAACGAGGAAAGGAACAGGGTAAAAAGCGCCATCAATCTCATTGCTTAGCACCAGTTAACTGTTCATAGAGCCCACGAAACTCAGCGTTCCATACCCGCTCATCCACCACACCCACTCGGCGGTGGCGAATGATACCCTCGGCATCGACCAGATAGGTTTCCGGTGCGCCATAGACACCTAAATCTATACCCAGGCTACCCTGCGCATCGAAGATATTAAACTGGTAGGGGTTGCCGCGTTCAACTAACCAGGCCTTTGCACCGGGACGTTGATCTTTGTAGTTAAGGCCGACGATCTTAACGCCTTGTTGCGATAACTCATTAAGCATTGGATGCTCGATGCGACAGGCAAAGCACCAGGTCGCCCAGACATTAACCAGCAGAACATCACCTTTCAGATCCTGCTCAGTGAAAGTACTTTTCTCATTCTCAAGAGATGGCAAATTAAAGGCCGGAAAAGGTTCGCCAACTAGTGCAGAGGGCAATTCTGTCGGATCTTTATCCAGCCCCAGCAGCAACACTAGAGATAGACCTATAAACAGTGCCAATGGCACAAATAGCGCTAATCGATTCATATGCCAAGCGCCTCAGCCTGCGCCGCTTTGCTGACCACCGTCTTGCGGCGGCGATAGCGTTTATCAAATGCGGCCAGCAATCCACCCAGCGCGATCATTAGGCCACCGAGCCAGATACAGCGCACAAACGGTTTAACATAGACTCTTATCGCCCAGGCATCACCAGCCAGCGGTTCGCCCAGTGATACGTATAGATCGCGGCTTAACTTGCCATCGATAGCCGCCTCAGTCATAACCTGACCGCCAGCGCGATAGTTGCGCTTCTCGGGAAGCATGGTAGCAACTACTCTATCGCCAGACACAACCTCTATCTCACCGCGGTAAGCAACAAAATTTGGTCCCTGCACCTGCTTGAGGCTAACAAACTCAAACTGGTAACCAGATACTTCTACCCTGTCACCGGGCTCCATACGCACATCGCGCTGGGCATCATAGGCAGTGCTCAAACCAACGCCCAGAGCACAGACGGCAATACCTATATGAGCGCAAATCATGCCCCAGTAACTGCCTGTCAGACCGCTGAATTTAGAGAGTTTGCCCTCAGTTTTAAGCAGCAGATCCTCAATACTCATGGTAGTAACCCAGAGAGCCAAAAGCAGCGTAAACACCGCAATCCAAGAATACTCTTCGGCAAATAGAGGCAGTATCAGCGCCAGCACAACGCTAATAATTATCGGCCACAGGCCTTTGCGCAGCAGCATGCTGGCATCGGTTTTCTTCCAACGTGTAAAGCCTGCAAAGCCAAGGCAAACCATTAGTCCCGTCATCAGTGGAACAAAGAAGAAGTCAAAATAGGGAGGGCCAACGGAGATTTTACCCAGATCCAAAACATCGGCAAACAGAGGGTACAGGGTGCCAATCAGGATCATGACCATAGAACTGACTAGTAAAATATTATTGATCAATAATAGGTTTTCACGAGACCAGCCACTGTACTCAACGTTCGTCTGCATTGCCGGCCCACGCAGCGCAAACAACAGCAATGAGCCGCCAATCACAACGGCTAAAAAGGCCAGAATAAAAATACCGCGTTCGGGATCACTAGCGAAAGCATGTACTGAGGTAAGAATGCCGGAGCGTACCAAGAAGGTGCCCAGCAAACTTAGCGAGAAGGTAAAAATCGCCAGCAGTAAAGTCCAGCTGCGAAACACACCACGCTTTTCAGTGGCAGAAATACTGTGTACCAGCGCAGTGCCGACCAACCAGGGCATAAAGGAAGCATTCTCTACAGGATCCCAGAACCACCAGCCGCCCCATCCTAATTCATAGTATGCCCACCAGCTACCCAGCGTTATTCCTATGGTGAGAAACACCCAGGCAGTGTTAATCCAGGGCCGTACCCAGCGCGACCAGGCACTGTCGAATTGCCCCCCAAGCAGGGCGGCAATAGCAAAGGCGAAAGGAACTGAAAAGCCGACATACCCCATATATAGCATTGGCGGATGCACTATTAGGCCAAAATCCTGAAGTAGCGGATTAAGGTCGCCGCCCTCAACAGGCGAGACCGGCAAAATACGCTCAAAAGGGTTTGATGTCAGCAGCAAGAACAATGCAAAGCCAACTGAGATACCGCCTAACACTGATAGCACTCGAGAGGACAACACCAGGGGCAACTCGCGACTAAATAGCGCCACTGCCGCCGACCAACCGGCCAAAATTAATGCCCAGAGTAACAGCGAGCCCTCGTGGGCTCCCCATACAGCACTGACTTTGAACTGCACAGGTAAAAGGCTGTTGGAATTATTGGCCACATAGGCCAGAGAGAAATCGTCCTGTAAAAATGCATTGGTCAAACAGGCAAATGATACCGCCATCAGCACAAACTGACCCAACGCTAATGAATGGCCCAGTCGCATCCAACTTTTATAGCCGGCATATGACCCCACCATAGGCGTCACCATTTGAGCCACAGCTAAACACAGGGCAACTATGAGTGACGCATGACCTAATTCAGCCGTCATTGAGCACCCGACTTCTGAGTTTGTTTATATTCCTGCTTGCGCTGATAAGCCTCATTCATTGCATCGGCGACCTCTGGTGGCGTGTACTTCTCATCGTGCTTGGCCAACACCTCGGTGGCCTGTAGCACCAGATTTTCATCTATCATGCCTGCTGCAATAGCAGCTTCGCCCTCATCAAACAGATCGGGCAAAATGCCACTGTGCTGGATAACCAGCATAGAGGCGCCATCGGTCACTGCAAACTGCACATCGAGGGAATCGGGAGAGCGCTGCACACTGCCCTCAACCACCATACCACCGGCGCGAATATGCACCCCCTGAGGCGCTTCACCCGCAGCAATCTGTGATGGGGTGTAAAAATAATTAGCATTCTGACCGAGCATATAAACCACTAAGCCCACCACCACTGTGGCAGCCACAACAATCAAAATAACAAACTGCAGACGCTGTTTACGCAGTGGATGCATCATGCTTCTCCATTGGAATTAGTAAGTCGGGCGATATCACGCGCCACGTTTTTCTGCGCCGCTTTGCTATCCGCCAGTGGTTTAATAATAAGCCAGAACATCACCGCCAGTGACACCAGTACAGCGGTCCAAACGAAGGGACCATGACCGTCCATCACGAGCAGTTGCCCTAGGTTTTCAAACTGAAAACTCATCAATGCTGCCCTCCCATTACCAGCTCTTTCACCCATGTGCTATTGCGTTCACGACGCAATATCTCAGCACGGGTAAATAAAAATAATGCCACCGTATAAAAACAATAGAAGCCCAAAATCATCACCAGCAACGGCTGAAACATATCCGGATGCATACTAGGTGCTGAGGTTAATTTGATGGTTGCTGGCTGATGCAAGGTATACCACCAGTCGACCGACTTATAAATAATTGGAATATTTACCGTACCCACCAACGCCAAAATAGCGCTGGCTCTATTGCCGGCCTCATTGCTATGAAATGCATATTGCAGCGCCAGCACCCCCAGATAGAGAAAAAGTAGTATCAGCATAGAGGTAACACGGGCATCCCAGACCCAGTAAGTGCCCCAGGTAGGCTTGCCCCAAATAGCACCAGTAAATAAGGCTAAAAAGGTCAATGCTGCACCTATAGGGGCAGCAGATTTCATTACCATATAGGACAGTTTCATCTTCCAGATCAAACCAATGGCACCGGCGATGGCCATGATGTAGTACCCAGCCAAGGCTAGAAATGAGGCTGGCACATGCAGATAAATAATACGAAAACTATTGCCCTGCTTGGCATCCTGAGGCGCAAAACCCAGCCCCCAGACTAAGCCAGTACTCAATAGAGCCAGCGCTAGTAGGCTAAGCCAGGGCAACCAGCGCCCTGTGGTCTGATAAAACCAGCGCGGCGAACCAAGGCGGTGAAACCACTGCCAGCTGGGGGACCAATTTGTTAGCCAATTCATATTTCTCGTCTCTTCATAGGATGCAGATAATCTAATTAATACTCGTTAGCCGAAGCCCACCAGCCGCAGCGAGGGGGCACAGGGCAATGGCTGCCGCCAGCATGGCACCCAAAATGGCCAGCGGACCAGACCAGGCAAAGCCGTCAATTGCGCTTTGCACTGTCGCGCTGCCAAATATAATCACTGGCATATACAGAGGCATCACCAACAGTGACAGCAAAAGCCCTCCTTTGCGCAGAGAGACAGTTAACGCCGCGCCCACTGCACCAATTAAACTCAAACAGCCAGTACCTAGTGCCAAGCTGGCAACCATTGGCAAATAGCCCTCATCGGGCAATGACAGCATGACACCCAGTATAGGTGACGCCAAAGTCAACGGCAGCCCAGTCACCATCCAATGTGCAGTGATTTTCCCCAATACTGGCATGGCCAACATTTGCGGGCTGATTAAAAGCTGCTCCAATGACCCATCCTGATAATCACTCGCAAATAAGCCATCGGTGGACAGCAATGTTGCCAGCAGCGCCATTACCCAGATAATGCCGGGCGCGATCTCGGCTAAGCGCGCGGACTCCGGTGTAATGCCCAGCGGT
>Ga0209199_1000144_pt1 | contig 111511 bp, 88 predicted proteins | sample COGITO_mtgs_1105_7_FD_184805 | JGI IMG/M metagenome (GOLD analysis project Ga0209199, IMG submission 184805) | Pelagic marine microbial communities from North Sea - COGITO_mtgs_110523 (SPAdes) (version 2) | ecosystem: Environmental > Aquatic > Marine > Epipelagic ... | reverse complement strand
CAATACTGGTTCGAGTGTTCAGCAGTTCCATTAAACGCTCACTGGCACCCGCTGCTTTTTGAACTTCACCAATCACTTCACTAATAGTCGCCACAGCGCCACCCGCCATCACCGCATAAAACATAAATGCGGTGAGTTCACCAGCACTCAGGACCCCTGTTAATACTTGCTGTGCACCTATCCACGCCACTGACGTGATGGCAATAATACTAATAGCCATAATAAATGCTACCAGCAAAGCACGATATTTAATTCGTAATTGCGCAGCCCTCATCACCCCTTCAATACGAGATTGGAACAATGTTTTGTCTATTTCTTCATGAGAATAAGCCTGCACAGTGTGGATTTCATGTAATGTTTCATCTACATAAGCGCCCACATCTGCGACTTTATCTTGACTGTTTTTTGAGTGTAATCTTACTTTAGCCCCAAATACTCTAATTGGCATTAATACTATTGGCACTGCAATTAATACATATAAAGTCAGTATTGGGCTAGAAAATAGCATCAAAAATAACGCACCAATAAAAGTAATACTCGAGCGCAATCCCATTGATAACCCCATTCCTACTACAGACTGAAGTAAGGTAGTGTCTGCGGTAAAACGAGATATCACTTCTCCGGTTCGCGTTTTAGCAAAAAATGCAGGGGATAGCGTAAGCAAATGCCCATACACATTTTGGCGAATATCTGCACTAACCCTCTCACCCAACCAAATCATCCAGTAAAATCGAAAATAAGCAGCAATACTGCCTACCAGGGCAATACCCATTACCATGAACATAGTTTCATCTAGCTTGTCAGCATTATTAGCAATAAACCCTTCATCCACCACAGCTTTAATACCTTGGCCTAATAATAGCCACGACGCAGCACCTACAATTAATGCAGCTATGGCAAAAGCCACTTTTGATTTGTATGGACGAAGTTGACCAAATAGCCATTTCATTACGGTGCTGGTTTTAGGGGATTGCAAGGTCTGTCTCTCTTAAATTTAAAAGTCACTTTTATATTGGGGCACTAGGAGCTAATTACGATACGACAGCCAAAGTAATAAGTATCAAACTGTCACAGGACTTTATGTATCTACACCATACTGAGTAGATGCTAACGGTTCCTTACTCAAAAATATTTATGGAAAACCACAAGCTCACCTACAAATAGCGATATTACCTAAGCATATTTAAACAAAAATTGACAAAACAACAAAATAAAAACTGACCATTATTTAGCCCGTTTGAGGGAGTTCAAGCCACGTTGCTATATGTTTACTTGTCATCCACATTTAGAATAGCCAGTATCAATACAAAAAAACATAACACCAGATTGAACAACGGAATTTGTAAGTTACTTGGCATCATATAAATAAGACTCACTGCAGGTATCCAAATAATCCAAGTGGTCACTATTGTAGTAGGAATTTGCACCTTGATGAGATCATCAAAATACATTTTAGTTTTCTGCCAATTAAACTGCTGATCTTTCCATAGAAAAGCCAATGCAATCAATGGCGAAGTGACAAACACTGTGAATACAAATTGATCAAACGAGGTTTTTTTTAGTATGGTTAACCAGTCGGTTCCTTCACCAAACAACACAATTTGTAAGCCATAAAACGCATTTATTAACCCACCCAACGTTGCCCATATAATGATATAAAAAAGCAGTTGTGTGAAAGGTAGAAATCGTACTTTACCACTTAAAAACAAATATAAAAAAGGTAACAGCCCCCCAAATATTGATGTGGAAATGACAGCATACACCGCACCATATTCTGCTTTTAAGTCAGCAAAAAATTGAAAGGTTTGCTGGGATGCTGGCCAATAAAAATAACTGAGTCCAATTGTTAAAGCGAACAGCTGTAAACATAGGCCTGGTAATAAATTAGCGCCCATAGCACTTTTAATATTACTGACTAGTCGAGCACCATTAGATTGCTTGGATACCATTAAGCTTTACTCTGAAAAGAGCATTTCAACCACACATGCCCCCCCATCATCGTGCAACTTGAGGTCAAAACAGCACCCCAGAGCCAGTCTTTAATCGTAATAGATAGAGGCCAATTTACCACTAATGCGTAATTGCTTAAATTGTAAGTACCATAAGCGGCGGCACCTAAAACAAAACCTCGCCATAAAAAGTAAAATTTAGACTGAGTGCTTAGTTGAACCTTGATGGCTAAAATCAACATAGCCAATGGGTACAATAGATAAAAAACAATCCACGGCCAAATGATGACCGGCTCTCGCATAATATGCCCCATCGCTTGCTGATAGCCGTCTTTTGCAATCAAACCTAACCAGATGCCATCCAGAATTAACAGGCTGAGTAATAAGGTTAAGTAAGTCATGATGTTCGTTTTCATCTTGATCCCATTAAGTTGACTAAACTAGCTAAAGCTATATCAGTTTGCTTGTTCATGTAAGGATTAATTTTATAATGGCCCGGGCTCCAGCCTAATAAAAACCGATAAAAGTCGGCCCACACTAATGGGTATAACGTGCGCCACTCTTTCTGTAAGGGCATAAAATCTATATCAATCTGATAGTGATAAAGCGCATGTTTGAGATGCAAAAAATACTCATCTAATAAGCTTTGTTCATAATTGAATAAATCATCTTGATTAAGACAAGCACCGAGAAAATAAGCAAGGTCTTTTATGCCTACTCCTTTACCCACATACTGGAAATCCACTGCCGCTAATCTGTTAGTGTCACGGTTATCAGGAAAACAAAAATTAGCTAACTTCGCATCACCGTGCAGCAAAGTTTGAAAGCGGGCATGATTCAATGCAGTGTCTAGAGCCTGAGCAGCATCTTTGAGTTTACCTGCCTGCATCACCTTAAACTCATCTTGACGTGTAGCCAGATGCCAATATGTACCGACTGGCCAAAGGTCACAACTGTCTTGCTGTAAAAACCTAGCATGAAAATAGGCCAACCATTTGATGCCTAACTTTACGTCAGCCAGGGTGCATTGGTCTTTACGCACCGAAAACCCAGCTTGATCTAAATCTTGTAATACTAATATTTGTTGTTGGTTCTGTGAGAACCCTGCCAACAGTTTAGGTACCACACAGTGATCATCACACAAGGATGCGTAACCTCGATAAAAGTTGGCTTCAACTTGATAGGACTGCAATTTTCGTTGATGGCTGGTTTGCGTATTCCAACCTCTAGGATGAACTTGTTCTTTGGGGGGTGAAATATGTTTAACAATAAAAGTAGTATCGAGTCTTGGGCTGACATACCGTGAAACATCGCCATAGCCACTCCAAAGAGATTGCACGGTTTGTAATTTATGTAGTGAGGTGTCTTCAAAATACTGTTTAAGCTGCGCTAAAACATCGATAACTGGCACCCGTTCTGCTTGTAAAATTGATTGGCTATCAATATGTTACACTAAACAGAAAACGCTAAGAAGAGCGAATAGATAAAACCACTATGAACGGTTTCTATCTATTCTAAATATCTATCTGTCTATCGCGGCGTGGTGGCTATGATTAATGAGCTCTACTTCGGTCAAGACACCATCTCATTAATATGACAAAAAAATTAGCATAATCATCATCAGCTCAGTGGCTTTATACAAACTCTATAAATGTGACTGCCTCATTTCTGTTCAAGTCTAACAACAATTGCATTTAACGTTACCGAACCATTCGTTGTTTCCCCATTAACAAAATCCATTATATAACCTGCTTGTTTATTTAAGTTCGAATAACACTTGCCGAACATGCAAACGAACAATGTGTAAACGAACAATGTGTAAACGAACAATGTGTAAACGAACAATGTGTAAACGAACAATGTGTAAACGAACAGTGTGCAAACGAACAGTGTGCAAACGAACAGTGTGCAAACGAACAGTGTGCAAACGAACAGTGTGCAAACGAACAGTGTGTAAACAAACAATGTGCAAACGAAAAGTGTGCAAAAAACCTGCAAATAATGCGATTAGAAATCTGTAATAAGTCAAGTAAGGGAACGAAGGAGAGAATTGGGATCGCGCTCAGATTATAAATGTTAACCTGAGCGCTTTAGGTAAAACTAAGGTGTCTAACTTAGATCCATGCCCTGAATAATTTCATGGGCAATTTCAGGGGTGGTAACACTGGGTTTTTCATGCAAATCACCTTTTAACTGTCCTTTACGGTGTTTAAGTGCGGCATCTAATTTTTTACCTGCTTGGGATATAGCCGGGTACATCACTGCACCTTTACCTCTTACCGCAATACTGGTCCCTTCATATTTAGTGGCAACCTCTGCACTAAACTCACCGTGCTCTTTAGTCACGATGATATCTATGGCGATAAGGGTAGGAAAATGGCTGGCTATTTTAGAAAACTTTTGATGAATATCTTCTTTAACTGATTCTGATATATCACAATGATGACCTGAAACATTTATTTTCATAGACTTTCCTCTTTGCTCTGATTACATTTTTATTGTCGAGGGCGTATAGATCCCTCATACATCGCCAAGACTGAGAGCATTTGTTTTTATTGCATCGCGTTAATTACGCGGCGCCCATCTTGACGTTTAGTCATTCTAAACAAATCAAGCGAACAAAGACTTCAGCCTCAAGGGTTTTCCTCAAAACATCCCCATCCTGCGTTAAACCAGTGTATTGGGATAACCAAACCTCACTGTTTATGCCTTGACTGAGAATGTTTTGATGAAAATCTCACCAACATATGGCAGAACAACATTTACATTAGAGCTTGGGATAAGATGAGCAAAAAACAAGTAAAAATCAATATAAAAGTTCATACTGTTTGATTTTTTTTGCTTCCCTAGGGGTCTGTGTTAAATTTGCCTCATTATTAATATGACCATTTCTGGATTAATTATATGACCTTGTACCAAGGCAACTCCCGCAAGATGAGTGTAAGTACTGATGCAAACAATATCGCGCAATATGCACTGCCCATTGGCGATAATGAAATTAATATGAATGCTTTGGTAGGCCAATCACTTAAGGTTACCTATGGCGGCGAGATACATTGCGTACATTGTGCGATAAAAACCAAAAAGAGTTTTAATCAAGGATATTGTTATCGCTGTCTAATGAAATTAGCACAGTGTGATACCTGTATTATCAAACCAGAACTATGTCACTACGAAAAAGGCACCTGTCGCGAACCCGCTTGGGGTGAAGCTAACTGCTTATCAGACCACTTTGTCTATTTAGCCAATACAGGCACTGTAAAAGTAGGGATTACACGCCATGTTACTGATGGGGTGTCTAGTCGCTGGATAGATCAAGGCGCCACTCAGGCCATTGCCATCATGCGGGTACAAAACAGGTTAACCAGTGGCTTGGTAGAGATGGCATTTAAAGAGCATATTGCTGATAAAACTAATTGGCGCACTATGCTAAAAAGTCAGCCCGAACAAGTCGATTTAGCTGCGCTAAAAGAATCACTACTGGAACACGTTGAAGCTGATCTAGACGAAATTATTGAAGAATATGGTTTTCAAGCTATCGATATCACCAATACACCTGCCATTGATATTCATTATCCTGTTGAGCAATATCCTGAAAAAGTGAAATCTATTAACTTAGACAAAGAACTGACTTTTGAAGGCACTCTGCTGGGCATCAAAGGTCAATATCTTATGTTGGATGGCGATCGTGTTATCAACATGCGCAAATATTCTGGCTATAACTTACAGCTTGAAACAGCCTAGCTGTTTGCACAATAAAAATAATACAGCTTAAATATCTATTCCTCGCTGCGCAACACACCGGTATTAGTCTATGCGTAGCGAGGAATATTTCGTTTAGCTAAGTATTCTGGTTATTTTGCAGCAGGGTTATTTTTTGAACTTTTAACGATTTCTTCATCAAGCATTTCAATCAACCTAGCACGGTCAAACTGGTGAACTTGCCCATTATTGAGTTCTAACATCTTGCTAATTTGGCGACGTAAAACTCGGTCCGCTTGGGCCACTGTTCCTGTCACCATATAACGACTTTTAGGTGCGTTACTTTGCATAGCATGTAACGCCGCTTTACCTACTGGCGCTGGGTCTGGTTGTTGGTCCATTTTGGTCAAAGCATCAAGCAGATATGCTAGCTCTTGAGGATATGCCGTGTCTTCAGTCCAATAGTTGGCATCATCCATTAGCTTTTTCGCCGCAACACCTATGTTCGACTTATACGTACTTGGCTCAATGATATGCACGCTAACATCAAAGCGCGCCATTTCTATAGCAAGCGTGTCGTTAAAAGCCTCAATTGCATGTTTACTCATACTATAAGCCCCAAATATAGGGGGAGTAATAATACCCGCGACAGAGCCCGTAGTGGCTATGCGACCTTTGCTCTGGATGATCAACGGCGCAAATGCTTGAGTGACTCGCACCGGGCCATAAACATTAACATCCATCTGATAATGTAGTTGCTCTACTGGCACCTCTAACAACGGGCCAAAAACGTTAATACCAGCGTTATTTATTAGTCCATATAAGCCGCGGCCTTGTGCTTCAACGAAGGTCACCGCTGCATCAATTTCAGCTTGGCTGCGAACATCAAATTGCACAGCGGTAACATTGTCCATGGCATTCATTTCTTTCATTTCGTCTTTATGTAAAACGCCAGCGTAAACATAGAAGCCATTTTTACTCAATTCTTGGGTCATTCTTAATCCAAGACCTGAATTGGAGCCTGTCACCAAGACTGCTTTTTGATGGGAATGTGCTTCGCCATGATGAGCGCTGTAGCCATCGAAACTGATGAATAAAGTTATGCTTAGCAGGATAATTCCTAATCTTCTCATTGAGATTCCTTTTTAGGTTATATTAAGGGTGGGTGATCTGACATATTGAGTCGTAATGGCGGTTAGTATATGTGAATGTCGTAATTGGCTACATTTACATCCGCTATAGGTAAACATTACTCATAGCTATGTTAAGTGTTTCGCACTTGCTAAATCAATCGCCACATTAAATATGAATAAAAAGCGGAGTCAGAGAAAAGTATCTAGAGCGCCATTGATGTTTTGAAATTTGAAAGGTGATGATAAGGTGGGTTAACAATAAAGATGCTGCATTATTGACGAGTGGGAACAAATATCATTCCCCCCATTACATCTTGAATAATCATTAATTAAAAATATCAATAGCAAGTCATATTGAGAATACATATCTAAATTAACGGTTTATTGAATCTCTCTTCACGAGGTAAATAGTAGTTTTCAGGGTCGAGCGATACCAACACTTTATGCGCCTTGCCCTGAATTTCTATGGCTGGCACAAATCCATAATATCGTGAGTCTGCACTATTATTTCTATTGTCGCCCAACACTAAATAATGCCCTTGTGGCACAATGATTTGTGCAAAGTTATCTCTCGCTTTGGCCACAGGTATCAACTGCACAGAATGTGTAACGTTCCCTAAATACTCGGTTTTATGAAATGCATTAGCATTATTTTCGTAGAGGATGGGTTCACCATTGATAATCAGTTTGTTATTAACCATGGCGACTCTATCACCCGGCTCCCCAATCAACCTTTTAACCAGTCTATTACCGGCCTTTTCAGAATTAAACACCACTATGTCACCCCGTTTGGGCTGGCCAGTTTGCATAATTTTGATATCAGTAAAGGGCACTTCTAAGCGGTAGGCCATCTTATCTACAAAGATCCGATCGCCCTCAACAATGGTTGGTAACATAGAGCCTGTAGGCACCACATACCAATCAGCAAAACTACTACGTGAGGCGAATAACACTAAGGTAAAAAGCAAAATACCCCAGTTTTCTTTTACTAATTTTTTAAATGAAATGTTAATGTTCATAGTGTCATTATCTGGGAGAGTTGTGAAATATATGACCGAGAAAACAGATGAAAGTTTTGAGCAGTTTGTAACCCTTTGTGTCTGAAATCGTGTCTAAAAATCAGTAACAAGATATGATTATGGATTAACTGTGCCTGTGATTAACTATTCTTTTCTGCAGGTAATTTGACACTTCACAATATCTGAGCACAAACAAATCTGGCAGTCGGGTATGTGCCATTTGCAAACCTTCACTGTAGAATTAATTCAGAGGGAAAATACCTAAAAAGTGGGCTCTAGCATGGCCAAAAATATCGGCTAACCGACTCTTAAAATGAACGTCTGCGCAATTCGTGTAAAGCTTAAACTAGCTGACGTATAAGTTTTAAATTAACCCTGCCCCTAGTTTTACCAGTTTTAAGTAACGGCATAGCCTTTCGAGTTTACAACTATTCTGCGCGTTGCTGATGACAACTGCATAGAGACTGAACCTGCCACATTTGAGGTACAGCCTGACGCAAGCCTTTTATCTAAAATAGATGCAATGGTTTGCAAGGTAAAGGCCTTTCGCCCTTGCTGTTTTACTGCAGCGATAGCATTTTTTCGAATAGTGACAATAGGTACCGAGGGAGTTTGATGACTGTGCCCCAGACGCCTCTGTTACAGGCTATTATTATCTAAATTATCAAGTTCCTACAATAGAAAAAGCCGTCAGGTTGTCTAATAACCCCGACGGCTTTGCTTAACTATGCATTAATTGTCAGTAGTGATAACACATTCGACGATCACTCGTGCCATTGACCAGTGCCCTTTGAGATGCCACCTTTAGTGTGCCAAGTAATGGAACCGGTCCGAACTTCAAGCTCTCCAGCCTTACCCTTAAGTCCGCCTACGCAGCTTGTCTCAGTCTTTTCCTTATTCATGAAATTGCAGCCTGCTGCAATACCGTATTCAGCCCCTTCTCGTTTAACATCACAGGCAACGTGCACAGCAAATATATTCCCATTTGGCGGCTGCATCATAGATACGCATTTAGTTGTAGCCTTTAATTTGCTGCCATCAGCGTTGGTCGTGACTCCGCTGCCGGTGACGTAACTCCCAACATAACTGCCTCCGTCTGGTCCGATGCCCCCTACCACGACTGGGGTATCATTTTTCGATTCGAAATTAAAGGTTTGTGCGTAGGCAGAACCAAAGCCCAGAGCCAGTATGGCTATGGCGATATACATGGTAGATTTAATCATTAAAATATCCTTTTTTAGTTATCAGATTTATACTTCATTTACACAGTCTTGTGTTGTTGGAATACTGACAAGCTTATCCCTATCAGTAAGTCTTTTATGCTCCCGCATCCATGTTGTTTTCCTGTTGCTGATCAATATATTATGTAGCATGCAGGTAAAAGGAATATTGGTAAGATAAACAACCATTTTCTTAAGGTTTAAAATATACTTTAGCGCATGTCTTCAATTTCACTAGTTTTTTATCAATGAATGATTGATAGTCATATACTTCACGTCTATTACTCAGCTTTTTTCACAAAATTCAAAATAGAAACAAGCGCCTCCCGCTGTTGTGCAAACCAGTTTTTCTTATGATGATGAACGGCTTTTACTCAAACAGACACATCTGAGGCGGTGCTCGACTTTGTGGGGGCAATAGCTCGACGACATCGTCATTTTTTGTATTGAGGTGACTGAGTATCTTTTAGATCACCAATGGATACTCATTAGACACATCCCTGTGTTTAACCCTTCGGGCAGCATTCGCTGTGCAAACCGGCTTTCCTGCCAATTTGTCGATGCAATATCGCTATAACCTTAACTGAAAAACTTCTAGGGTCAGAGTAAACTTTAGATAATTGAATGCCTGAAATTGCCACAACGCCTCAATAACCATAATAGCCGTGACTATCGGCTATCCCAGTAAACTTTCTGTAGAATGATTCGTTAATGACCGAATTATAAGGACACCCATAGTAATAAATTCGAAACTTTTTTTGCTTCTCGTTATCATGGATGTCATGTTAATTGGTTTCTAGCATAGGACTTGATGCTACTGCTTATGGTTCACATGCGATGAGAAGAACGAAAGCATCGCTTATCTACAAGTGAACAAAGAACCTTCGTGCAGTTCAAATATTATTAGGGCATACCAAGTTAGAAAGCACAGTCAGATATCTTGGAGTAGAGGTTGATGATGTCTTGAACTGTCTGAGCTCACTGACATCTAGCCCAGTATTTTCAAATAAGTATGTACGCTTAGAACACATTCCCGACATTATTATTTTGTCTAAAAATAGCAGCTATCGTTCTAAAACAGAACTAATTGAAGTTGTTGATTATGAACGCTTTGTTCGTGCAACTGCTGCTCTCGAAAGCAGTGGATTGATTAATAATTGCACAGCTGTTATGCTCAAATATCATCCATCGGAGTAGTGGGATGTGAATTATATAATTCTATTAATTAAAAAGGATCTTTTAATGAAAAAAATAAAAACTATGATAGTTACTCTCATAATCCTGATATCAGTTCCATTCTATACCTTCGCTGACCACCTCGATGTAATACAAATGGAGTTGAACAAAGGCTGTGATTTCAACCAATTTATGGCGATAAAAACGGACTTCAATAGTAATTGGGCGAAGGATTACGATTATAAAGTGGAACTCCTGATGCCTGTGCAGAGCAATGACCTGAAATCTATATTCTGGGTTGGCAGGTCTTCTGATGCGGTCGCATTTGGCAAAGGTTGGGAGGCTTGGGTAAGCGATTTAGGCAAATCGGGTTCGGTGGCAGCGAAATTAAATGCACGCTTTGAGAAGTGTGTCACCAATATGTCGCGACGAAGCTACGGCGCCTACTAAAAAGACGAGCGCGACTCTCGGCGCTGCGCTCTAAATGCAAAAAACAGTATCGGCTGCCTGCCAGTGGTACGCGATGAACAGCTGGTTGGTATCGTTACTGATTTTGAATTCGTCTCTTTAGCCATCGACTTGGACGTTATCATTAAAGATGGAACAGTTAGAGAACGCTGAAGAAGCTGTACTGGCCTAATTTTAAGGAGGTATCGAATAACGAGTACGGGGCAATTACCATCCCAAACACGCCGCTAGCCCGACGGGGTCTTTCGGACTACATTTTGCCTGATGGACCTTAACAGTAAGTAATGGTGGTGTTAGCCACCACCTTCCCAGTCTATTTACCCTGTGTTTGCACTTTTTTAAAGACTCTTAAGAAGTTTCCACCCCAAATTTTGATAATGTCTTCTTCATTGTAACCCCGCTCGACCAATACTCTGGTGACATTCATGGCTTCGCTGGCATCTTCAAACCCGACTATGCCGCTACCGTGATTGAAATCTGTTCCTATTCCAACGTGGTCAATACCTATGCGTTTAACGATGTAATCAATATGGTTCACCATAGCATCCACGCTACCCGGCCCCAGTAAGTCACTAACGGTCTGCAGAAAAGTTTGCTGAACGCCTTTATCATCAATTTCCCAGTACAGTTCAAAGGGATAATAGGAATCTTCTTTAATACCTGCGGCGCGGCGTGCTTTTCTAATCTGCACATCTAGGTCTTTATTCGACGAATCAAAAAGGTAACCCTTAAAAGGCGCAATGTGAATAACACCACCATTTTTGCCAATAAGGTCAATTTCGTCATCCGACAAATTGCGGCTAACGTCTGACAGTTTTCGCACGTTTGAATGACTGGCAATAACCGGCGAAGTCGACAAATTCAATACCTGAACAGCAGCAGTTTTGGAAAGCTGAGAAATATCAACGATACCCCCCAGCTCATTAATACGTTTTATTGCTGATTGCCCCAACTCAGATAAGCCGCCGTGTTCCTCTTGGGGCTCATGATCTGAAATTTTAGCTATATAAAGTGGGCGTGAGGAATCAGCAAAGGCGTTATGGCCCATGTGGGTTAAAGCGAAGACTCGAACACCCGCAGCGTAAAATTCATCCAGCCCGCTAATATCTTCACCCAGTATTAGCGCATTCTGAAAGCTTAATACAAAAGCATTTTTTCCATCTTCATGTGCTTTCACCAGCTCCTCAGAACTACGAACAATAACCGCATTATTAGCGGGATCACCCGCAATTTCCATAATGGCTTCGAGCTTTTCGTCGGCGATGGCTCTAGCTTGGGCGAAGCCTTCAGCTGTTCGCGGCAGAGGACCCACAGCAACAGCCATTAACACTGCGTCCACGCCACCAGCTTCCATCTTCGACGGTTCAACCTTGGAGCGACCATCGGAACCAACATAACGAGATTCTTTGCCAGGAATCTCTATATCCGCATGCGCGTCCAATACCAGTGCTTTACTGTGAATGACTTCAACACTTGTAGAAGGCAAAGCAACTGGCTTAGGCGATTCCTTATTCGGATCATCAGTATCGACTGAACAGCCCATCAAACCTATCACGCATAGTAATGAAACTATCATTTTTCCCATGAAAAACTCTCTCCGTGTATATGTAAAATAAAACGTCATTTTTCCTAAAATCAAAATACATAATGCCTTATATTTTCTATATTGACATCTACTTCATATTCTTAAGGGAGTGAAAGTTGGCTATTTTTCGTCTATTAATCAACTGTTACCACGTAATTCAGAATTCAAAACAAGGGCCTCCCACAGTTGTGCAAACCCGTTTTGCTTAAGATGATGAACGGTTTTTATTCAAACAGACTTATCCATGGCGGTGCTCGACTTTGTGGGGGTAATAGCTCGAGGATTCGTCATTTAAGTGACTGGGTATATTTGCTATCACTACTTGATATTCTATGCTTGGAGTAACTGGAGGTGACTGTCCGTAGATCGCTTATTGGCGACTGTCAGAATTAGTCCAGTGTTGTTCTTGGAAATAAACATTTGAGTGCTACCCACACTATTTTAACTAGCTTGAATTCACATAACATTTGCATGAAACTGCATGATATTACAGCTCCTTACCCCCATACTTATTAGCCAGATCATCTAATTCTGAACACGTATAATCAAAACCCTTTGTATCAAACTCATAGGTGATCTTGACGGAGTCTGAGCCGTTGAATAATTTGGCTTTCACGTCTGCTACTGTCCAGTGTTTGAGTTCGTTTAAAAATCGATTGGCTAATTGTGCTCTTTCAAACCGATAGCTAATTTCTGTTTGCATCATGGGGACCTGTTTGTCGTTAAGAAACGGTGTTTTCGAGGTTGAGCAGTGTGGACATTTTTATAGGTTAGTCAAGATACAAATTTTAATCTTCAGGGCGATCATTTTGCTTCACTTTCACAGCCAGCGAAGCTCCGCAAATAGTGACAGTGATAGGGAGCATTATTGACTACCTCTCTAGACTTTAGCTTGCACTAAGCCGAGAGAGGTGACCTAGTGACCTGGTAACCTGGTAAGTTAGTTAAAATATAAAAAAGTCTTATTCAGTATCCATCATCACTAGCGAAACTACTGAGTTAATAGACTACGGACCTCGTTCAACGCTGCAACAGAAAACCCTCGGTCATAGAAATAAACAATATTCCCTTGTTTGTCGAGCAACATAACGCGGGCATTGTTAGGGTTTAGATTGCCAGTAAAACGCTGCACTTTATCGCCGTCTTCATATACTGTGACCACTCCTTTCCATAAATTTTTAGGAATACCTTTACGCATACCACCATCGATAAAACCGCTAAACATACGTGGCAACATGCCTTGGATCGTAGGTATTTCATAAGCCGCGACATTAGTTTTTGTCATATCTAAACCGATTAACCAGCGGTCGATATCAAATTGTGAATTTTGTTTATAACCAAACAGTAGTAAAGTTTCTTGTCCGGCAAAATCTCGCGGAATAACCACTGAATTGCCTTCCAAACTCTGACCTGTCACTTCAATCATCTTATCGCCAATGGTCACTTGGCTAGGGTACTCGTAATTAGCACAACTACTAAAAAACAAAAAAAACACCCACACTATAAAAATTTGTTTAATCATATCAATCACTTATATTAGTTAGCACCATAATTAGGTTAAAACACCAGACAGCATTCATTCGTCTAAAACTTATTTTCATCAACAAAATTCAACGCGCCTATTATGGCAGAAACTTGGGCTTGTATGCAGTTTTCAGCATCTACTTTGGGACTATCTGGGTACACTTCCGTGGTACTCACAAACCTGGCATTGGTTAACCCTGCACATAAACCTAGCGCTTTAGTTGCATAGTTAATCACGCCTTTTTGCTGCAAAGTCTCTCCAATAAGCCTTCCACTTTCATCAGCTGGAGCGATGTGGGTGACATTTTCAACAGACTCAATAATGGCTTTCTGAAATTCAGGGCAAGGTTTTAAGGTATCACCCACCGCATAAAAACCATCTGGGATGGCCCATTCTTTGTGCTCTACCGCATCTCGTGCGCCCAAGGCTGGTCTAAACTCAGAGTTGTCGGAATCTGTGGTTTCATGTAAATCGATGTGCATAATAAATGCTAAACCTGAAACCAATTCCATCAATGCAGCAGACTCTGGTGCAGGGCTGTTTTGACAGAATGACCGATTAGGATCGACAGCGTTTGGATTCCAACGGTTAATCGTTTCGTAAGCCCAAGGGCTGACACAAGGCACAATCAAAAGATTAAACCTATCTTGATAGCCCTGAGCTGCGGTTGCAGCAAAACGTAACGCACCATGCACACCACTGGTTTCATAACCATGCACACCACCGGTTACCAATACATTGGGTTTCGACGGATCCCAGTTCAAATTTCTCAGTGCAAATACCGGAAGCGCACCTGATGCATAATCCAAACGTGCGTATTCTTTTATATCAAATTGATTTCCCAGTGCGTCTAATTGACTCAGCACATCATCAGCATAAGAACGTTTAACATGTTGTAGAGCCAACCACTGGGTTCGTTCTACTGGGCCCCATTTGACGCCGTCTTTACCTATTGCATAGGTGTCGTTATGTTTCATAAAATACTTCCTCAATAATTTATTTAATCTTTTTGTACAAACGCTTAATAATTTTATGCATAAGTTGAAGCACTCAAAAATCAACCAAGGATAATAGTCACCTTATCATCCTTTAATGCGTGTTGAACCATACAGGTGTGATGGTAGTGATGGTGGTGATGGATTAATTTGTAAATAAGGTATATCTCGGTAAAATCCAATGCAATACTTTCTAGGGTCCCAACGCAAACACTGTTGTGCTCCCTAGCGACAATAGCAGTAATCATTCTTTCATTTATAAAAGGTCACACCTTATGCATCCATACCGTTTTTTGTGTCTGTTTATCTTCGCCAGCCTTACGGCATCTGCTAGTGAAAAAACACCCACTGCAGTAAAACCATCACCTGTGATGGTGGTTACCGCCAATCCCCACGCCACTGAGGCGGGATTAGAAATATTAAGAGCTGGCGGCTCTGCTGTTGATGCAGCCATCGCTATCGAAGCGGTACTGAGTTTAGTTGAGCCACAAAGCTCTGGATTAGCCGGTGGTGGATTTATGGTGCACTTTGACGCCTCAGAAAATGCAATCTCTGTATTTGATGGCCGAGAAACGGCTCCTGCCGCGGCCACTGCAGATATGTTTTTGGATGCAGACAATAAACCTATGGGTTTTCTTGATGCTAAAAACAGCGGTTTGTCTACGGGTGTACCCGGTGTGTTAGCCATGTTATCACTTGCCCATGAAGACCAAGGTTTATTAGAATGGAGTTTACTGTTTAAGCGTGCCTCCCAGTTGGCAACAGACGGCTTTAATATTTCGCCACGTTTATACGGCATGTTACAGCGCTATGGAAAATATATTCCAGCTACCCTAGAAGAAGGACCTACTGAGGCCCATGAGTATTTTTTTGGTGACAATGGCCAACCTCATCCTGTAGGCCATTTATTAAAAAACCTAGACTATGCCAACACCTTAAAATTGATTGCCGCAGATGTGTCGGCATTTTATAAGGGCCCTATTGCGGCGCAAATTGCTGAGATGGTGCAGCGTCCTCCCCGTGCTGGCAGACTGACAGTAGAAGATATTGCCGGTTACCAAGCGGTCAAACATCACGCTTTATGTCAGCCCTATAAAGATGTTCAGGTTTGTGGCGCTCCCCCGCCGTCTTCATGGGTAGCAGTGGGTATGATTTTAGGTATATTAGAAAACAGCCATGGATTCTCAGAAAAAGGCGCTGAAGACCCAATGAACTGGGCGCTATTTGCTCAAGCCCAGCAACTGGCTTATGCCGACAGAGATCAGTATGTCGCTGATACTAGGCAAGTTGATGTGCCACTTCAGGGCATGTTGCACCCTGACTATCTTGCACAACGCGCCGCACTGATATCTAAAGACTCAGCCATGGCGTCTATTTTTGCCGGTGATCCTTGGAAATATAACACCGCTACCACTGCTCAGGTCAATGGAATAGATGCCACTCTAGACGTGCACGGTACCACTCATTTTGTCATTGTTGATGCACAAGGTGACGTAGTGTCAATGACGGCAACAGTTGAAAGTATATTTGGCACCACTCGTATGGTGGGAGGCATGTTTTTGAATAACGAATTAACTGACTTTTCCTTTAAACACACCGATGATAAAGGCTTACCTATTGTCAATGCAGTAGCGCCAAACAAAAAGCCTCGTTCGTCCATGTCACCCACCATAGTGTTAGACAATAAAGGGCAATTTTTGATGGCGACTGGCTCCCCTGGTGGAAACAATATTATCGCCTATACCGCAAAAACATTAGTGGGTGTATTTGACTGGGGGTTGAGCCCACAAGAAACAGTAGATCTTCCCAACTTGGTGGCTCGGGGCGAAAAAGTGCGACTAGAAAAAGATGCTGCCCCCGACACTTTAATCAAAGCCTTACAAGACTTTGGTCTAAATGTAGATGCATCTCGAGGTGAGAATTCGGGTTTAAGTGTCATTTTACGTAAACCAGATGGCACCCTAGAAGGTGCAGCTGACAAACGCCGAGAAGGGGTAATAGGCACATTATAAATCAGCAGTGACGTATACATTTATGGCCTAAACATTAATGACTGCAATGTAAAAACTGCCGTCATATTTGGCCAGGAAAATCATGACAGACCTAAAAACTTAAAAGAGTAAAAATCAGCAAACTGCCCAACCTGGCGTATTTTTTACAATTAAAAAAAACCATCTCTCGCCAAGTCATTAAGGCAAGACAACGCTTGAGCAGCCTTTTCTGTTGGCACAAATATATGGTCGTGATAATAGGCAGCCACCACATTGGCGCTGATACCGTGAAGGGCTAATGCAGTCGACACCGCTGCCGTTAGTCCAACAGCATCAAGGCTTGAATAGACGTTTAAGGTAATACATTGAAATACGCCTTGATAAGCAAGACCTGATACATCGGCATGAGTTTTTGACACTATCACAGTTAGCCCTTCTTTCTCATGAAAAGTACCAAGAGGCGCTAACGCCGTCAATGAAACGGAGCTATCTGTATCTAATGAAGCGAACACATATTCTGGCTTACCCAAAACAGGCTGCATTGCACCTATCAATTTATCTAAATCCGTCTCACCCGACATATCTATTCCTCGTCTGAAAACTTGCAGCTCGCCAGTTATCATATCCCCACTTGTTTAAACATAATGAGAAAGTCTTTTATCGTTTCTGCCGCTATTGCTATTATCTAGTCACGACCAACTGCCCAGCTGATATTATTGAAAGTTAAATCATTAGTACTCATTTTCCACTGTGTGGTTTTTTCTTGATATAAAACTTGATGCAAGTGTTTATCAACCAACGCCACTATTTAATGCTCAGCCACACTTTGTGCATCACAGCTTGTACACAACACACAATCAGGAATAGTAGTATGCAAATTTTAATTTTGTATCTCAATTTTTTAATAGTTGTTTGAATTGATGATCTTAATCGTCGCGCTGCTCGTTCAAAAAATAGGCAACTGAGAATTATTGAATGAAATTATACATTGAATCAATTGAAGGCGGGACTTATCTAGCGGCAGTAGGGGAACAAGACCAACACCATCTTGTTCGAGATCCTAGTAGTAACCCCATGACATTTCATTGTCTCAACGAGATAAAACAACATTTTAAGAATAAACATTTTGAACAAGTATGGTTAAAACAAAACACGCCTTACGATGAAATGTGTGGGTTAGACGACAAGCAAGAAAAATTAGAAATATTGATTGATTGGCATTAACAGTGTGATTATGAATTGCATTAAGTTGCGGTTAATCCCTTAACAGCAACTTAATGTTAGTCAAACCTACATTATCTGTCTAGATTCATCACCTTAGTCCATGCTTTAACAAAATCTTCTACAAATTTTTGTTTAGATGTGTCAAAAGCGTATACCTCTGCCACAGCTCGAAGCTCTGAGTTAGAGCCAAAGATTAAATCCACAGAGGTGGCAGTCCATTTAGGTTGCCCCGTTTTACGGTCTACACCTTGATATACACCGTCAGTTTCAGATTTTTTCCATACGGTTGACATATCAAGCAAGTTCACAAAAAAGTCATTGCTTAATGTGCCGGGTTTACTGGTCAGCACACCATGCGCGGCTTGACTATGATTAGCGTTCATGGCTCGTAAACCACCGACTAAAACTGTCATTTCTGGTACCGTCAAGTCTAACTGGTCAGCTTTATCAACCAACATTTCTGTGGGCGACTTGTAACTAGCCGAAGGCTTAAAGTAGTTGCGGAAACCATCTGAACTTAGCTCAAGTAAGCTAAATGAGTTCACATCAGTTTGCGCTTGGGTTGCATCACCTCTACCTGGAGTAAAGGGCACCATCACATCAAACCCAGCGTCTTTTGCTGCTTTCTCGATAGCGGCAGCTCCACCCAGCACAATCAGATCAGCCAGTGACACTTTGTCACGATTAAAAAGGCCACTAGAGGCATCGTCTTGAATATTCTTTAAAACGTTCAGCACTTTTATAACTTCAGCAGGATTATTGACTTCCCAATCCTTTTGCGGGGCAACAGCGATACGTGCTCCGTTAGCACCACCTCGCATATCTGCGTCACGATAACTTGCAGCAGATGCCCATGCCACGCGAACTAATTCTGCAGCAGACAGTCCTGAATCAAGGATCTTAGCTTTAAGCTCTTTCACAGTCTCAGCATCAATATTTGATTGCGTGTCTGGTGATATCGGGTCTTGCCAAATCTGTATATCTTTGGGCACATCGTTTCCGAGGAAGTTACGCGGTGGCCCCATATCTCTGTGAGTGAGCTTGTACCAAGCTTTTGCAAAAGCTAAGCGATACTCTTCTGGATCGGCCAAAAAGCGCTCAGCAATTTTTTTGTAGTCTGGGTCAAACTTCAACGCCAAATCTGCAGTGGTCATAACAGGTGCATTAAACTTACCTTTAATGTGCGCATCAGGTACAACGTTTTGCATCGATTCATCAGTAGGTATCCACTGAATGGCACCTGCAGGGCTGCGAGTTTGCTTCCATTCAAAGTTCAATAAGTTACTCAAATACAAAGATGTCCACCGTGTGGGAGCTTGACTCCATGCACCTTCTAGCCCACTGGTAGTGGTATCTTCAGAGTGGCCCTTGCCACATTTATTTATCCAACCTAGGCCTTGTTCTTCAATACCTGCTGCGGCAGGCTCTGGCCCTAAACAGTCGGCAGGCTTGCGTGCACCGTGCATTTTTCCAAAGGTATGACCACCCGCAATAAGCGCCAAAGTTTCTTCATCATTCATCGCCATACGTGCAAATGCCACACGGATATTTTTGGCGGAGCCTATGGGATCAGGTTTGCCTTTTGGGCCTTCTGGGTTTACATAAATCAATCCCATGTGTGTGGCACCCAGTGGCCGTTGTAATTTACCGTCTGTGTCTTCACGATCACTGGCCAACATTTCTATCTCTGGGCCCCAATAGACCAAATCAGGCTCCCAGTCATCGGCTCGGCCACCAGCAAAACCATAGGTTTTAAACCCCATATTATCTAAGGCGACATTTCCGGCCAGTACTATTAAATCAGACCATGAAAGCGCTTCACCGTATTTTTGCTTGACTGGCCATAAAAGACGTCTTGCTTTGTCTAGGTTACCGTTATCAGGCCAGCTATTCAGTGGTTCAAATCTTTGCTGGCCTCCTCCTGCCCCCCCACGACCGTCTATGGTGCGATACGTACCTGCACTATGCCAGGTCATACGAATAAAAAATGGCCCATAGTTACCAAAATCAGAAGGCCACCAGTCTTGTGACGTGGTGAGTAATGCATCGATATCTTTTTTTGCCGCATCTAAATCCAGTTTACTAAATGCCTTGGCATAATCAAACCCAGCACCATAAGGATTAGATTTAGTATCGTGATCTCTAAGAGCAGATAAATCTAGTTGATCTGGCCACCAAAATTGATTGGTTTTTGGTTGACCATCTTGCGTATTACCCGTTCCCATAGCTCCTTTGGGTTTGCTCATTTCAGCAGTTTCAGCAACGGCAGTGCCTGCCATCAAGACCATACTGACCAGACCAGCTATGGTTGATTTTACAAAGACGTATTGTTTTTTCATTTTTTGTTACTCCATACTAGACCGATATGACTCGTCTGTTTATAGACGACTCAGTAAATCCCTCTAACGGCTAAAAATACTCACTAATATAGACGATCGGGATCCTTCATAACTTATCCTCCCCCAACAATACTCATTGGGAATTAAGCCAGAGAGTTAAAGTTCTTTCGTAGTTTAGTTAACAAAGTGTAAAAAGATATGTAAAAAAACGATTCACTTAATCGAATAATCAAAATAGAAGACTTAAGTTAAGCTTTACATTTTAAGATGAACGCTGACTTACACATATCATGATCAAAATGAAAGACAAATGGACGCAGTGAGTTCAATCACTCAACTGCCCTGACTAACCTTAGCTTTAACGGCAAGTTTATCGCAATAATCGACGGTCAGATTTTTATATGTTTGTCGATTTTTGTCATTTAGCGTGAGTCAATAGGCATATAATAAATTCGTAGTGTCTCAGTTTGAAATAGCCACAAAAAATCTGGGAACTTGCAAAAAATGCTTGGAGAAGCTTAGTTTTTTAGGAAAATGTAAACTTATTGACAGTTTCTTAAGAGCAAAGTGAGAATGATGTCATAAAAGATAGGATAAAAGTTAGTATGGATCAGTGTAATCATGGCAAACGAACAGGCACGAAGTGCATTGACTATGCCGAACATAAATACATTCAAATCAACGATGCTGAATATTGTTATCTTGAAGCTGGCGAAGGGCCAATGGTTATATTAATTCATGGCTACCCAGACAATGCTTATTCGTGGGAGCATCAAATTCGTTTTCTCTCACATGCTGGCTGTAGAGTGGTCGCCCCTTTTACAAGGGGATACGCTCCGACTAAGACAAAATCAAATAGCTATTTTGATCGTGCGACGCTAGCGACAGACATTATCGGTTTGGTTAACGGACTCAACCAAGGTAAACCGGTATTTTTAGTGGGGCAAGATTGGGGCGCAGCCATCAGTTATGGTGTATTAGCTGCATTTCCAGATAAAGTGTCACGTGCAATGATTATGGCAGTGCCACATCCGGTGGAAATCAATAGAACGCTAAAGAGTTCTCCTCGTCATTGTATTCGCTCTTTTCATTGGTTTCTATTTCAACTCCCGTGGTTACCAGAACGTCTTATTCGCTTGTCAAAAGGGCGATTATTATCTTGCCTTTGGCGACTTTGGTCACCGAGTTTCAACGATGAGGAGCATGTGGAACAGGTTATTGGTTCAATGTTAAAAAACCAAGGTATTGAGGATACGCTTTCATATTATAGAGCAGCGATCCAACCAAAATATCGTGACCCTCGCTATGTACACATCTTTGCGCGCCTTAACGACAAAATCAAAGTACCGACACGCGTGCTATGTGGTCAACAAGATATGAGAAAAGAAATGTTGCCAAGAGCAGCTGATTTGTTTGAAGCTAGTGCAGATTATCAATGGAATTGCATTGATAATGCGGGCCACTTCCTGCACCGAGAACAGCCAGATGTCGTTAATGATGAAATCCTAAAGTGGATTAATGGCTAAATGAATATCACTGGGTTGTATTGTCTGCATATGCTTTACGGGTTCTGAGTCAGTCAACTCAGGTACAAATTGAAGTACGATGACTTAAGACTTTTTAAAAGCTTAATATGTTGGGCTTTGACAGCAAATTACAGAATAATTTTATTGTGGTTTTGAAATAAACCTTTCACATCAATACACTCAGCTGTGCTCGCGGCAAAATGGCACATTTCTAGTGGATGCGCCTAATACCATTGCGTATTCACCTGAATAAGAGTGAGTGAAATAGATCCCAGTTAGTCGAAGTGTTCAACTCACTGGATATTTTCAAACCTATATACATCTTATAATTTTGGATCAACGCCAGTCATTTCAATAGACACATCCCATAATTTTTTTGCGACAACTAGGTCGTGACTGCGCCGATTCGACTTGACTTTAATCGCCGGGCCCGCAATCTCTCCTCGCTGAGACGGTCCGTAGTATTCGCCACCTTTTACACCCTCCATAGTGGCGGCACATAAGGTTGGCCAAGCACCTTGTTCGGCCGAATTAAAAAACAGTTTTAAAACAGGCATCATTAACATAAAAGGTTTCGGGATATACCGAGGCAATTCTGTATCGGCAATACCCGGGTGAGCCACAACTGAAAGAGTGTCACCACCTATGGCGTTTAAACGGCGTTGTAGCTCGTAGCCAAAATACACATTTGCCATTTTACTTTGAGCATAACGCGCCCAAGCACTATAAGACTTGTTGGCATTAATATCGTCAAAGTTAATTTTCCCTCTTCTATGGGCAATACTAGCAGTACTCACAATTCTGGCATTGGCAGTGGCACGGATTTTATCGAGTAATAATGACGTTAACGCAAATGGCCCTAAATGATTAATACCAAATTGTGATTCAAAACCATCTTGTGTGTATGCAAGTGGTGGCACCATAATGCCTGCGTTGTTGATCAATACATCCAAGCGAGGTTCTTGATTAATTTGCTGTGCCGCTTTTTGAATGGATACCAAACTCCCTAAATCCAATTCGACAATAACCACGTCTGCTTCAGGGTACGAAGCAAGTATCCTATCTTTGGCCACTTGCGCCTTCAACTGAGAACGACACCCAAGTAATACTCTTGCACCTTTGCCCGCTAAGGCTTTTGCTGTTTCAAACCCTAAACCTGTATTTGCACCCGTCACAACCATTGTTTTTCCTGTTTGATCCGGCACGTGCGCTGCTGTAAAACCTTTCATATTTTTCTCTTTAAACAGTGTTAGGTGGATTAGAGGCATATCACTGTTAGTGAATTTATCACTCTGATTATGCTGTGACTATTTTATAGCCCACGCGAGGAAAGTGTACATAGACCTCCCCCGCCTTTTCATCAATTCGTTTAATCGCAATTTCATCACTCTTAGACACGATTAATTCGCCGTTTACAGGTGTAATACCATAATCATTGGGAATGATTTCAATACGCTGACCAAAGGTAAAGCCATTCACCACTAAAAAATCATCATTAGAAAACAATACCTTCTGTGCCGAGCCCGCAATTTCAATAGCGGTTGTTGCATCGATAGTGGTTTGTGTGCCGTGCCCAATAGCTTTTATGATTTCAAACCACTGATGCAGTTTTGGATAACCTTTCAATAAAGGACTCACGCCAGCGTTATTATTAATGAACCAAAGGCAGTGATAAATTGAAAAATCTGCAATGCTGATCTGATCGCCACAGATATAAGGGCCCCCAATGCTAAGTTGTTGCTCCATCTGTTGCAGGTAAATGGGTATAAGCTGCAACGCGGTATGTGTATCCATGGATAAACCGTTGCCACCTTCGCGCATTTTCGCTCGATCGTTCATAAAGGCATCGATAAATTTTTCAGGCACCTGCTGACGAAACACTTCAAAACCTGTAGGAGAAAAAGTCAGCGCCACAGCAACACTAAACAAGTGTTGGTCGGCCCATTGAGCTAAGGTATTGACGGTGAGTGATAACCCTAGGGGGAAAATACTCTGTGTAGAGAATTGTTCATCAATCACCCTAGCTATCAAGCGTGTGTCACAATAGATGTGATTGTCACGCTGCAATACAGGGGTTTTACGATAACCACCGGTCAGTGCCACAAGCTCTGGTTTAGGCATAATTACTGGAATGTTAACGACTTTGTAGTGTGCGTTTTTATGCCCTAACAAGGTGCGGATTTTTTCCGAAAAGGGAGAGGCGTCATAGTGGTGTAAAATAAAATCATTCATCGACAGTAACCTTTGTGAGTGTTCTGAGCCATAACACTAGGCTAAATCTGTGAATGGCTAAACCTGTTAGTGACTATAGCTTGAGTGTGCAGTGAAGACTCATTCAAACATTGAATATTCGATTATTGATACTGGCAATAGTGAGGGTGAACAAAACATTTATGAGTGTGTTTTTTACACATCGTAAATTTAACTCTCTAACCAGCCATGGATAGAGCAGACATACCACTAGTTTAAGGAGCAGAAGTGGCCGATGGCATATCCACAGTGAGATTGCGCAGCCAATATTTTGCTTTTAAACGATACACAAACAAGACTGATTTAACCACCTCTTCTGAATAAGTAATCAACACCACCCAGTAAATAGGTAAGGCAAAATAAAATGCTGCGGCAAAGGTTAACGGAATACCTATTACCCACATGCCAGAAAAATCGATAAGCAAACAGTGTTTGTTGTCTCCCCCAGCTCTCAAAATGCCCATTGAAGCTGTCATGTTAAACACTTTGATACAGGTGCCAAACGTAATAAGCATAAAAATATCATGAGCGACAGCTAGGGTATCCTGATCCAGATTGTCATAGGGCATGAAAACTAAAAATTCTAGGCTCCACATCACCAGACCTAAGAAAAAGGTGACAATAGGTGCGCTAATGGCAAAACCTCTGGCGACAGACCAAGCAGAAATAAATGCGTTTTGTCCCAGTCGTTGGCCCACCATAATCGAACAGGCCGAAGCAAAACCAAAAAAGAAGGCAACTAGCAAACCTTCCAAGGGTGCCATAAGACTCATTACAGCCAGTTCTTGTGTACCGATACGACCGTAAATAAGCTGATAGACAAAAGTACCCAATGACCAAACACCAAAGCTCAGCATCATCGGCCACACTAATTTAATTAAATGAGTCCACTGTGCTTTGTCATAAAACTCGTTACCGATAGGGCGCGTAGGAAAAACAACATGTTTTCTTTTATAAAGCCAAAATACAATCAGTGATGCATGAATAGCTCTGGCAAAGAAGGTTGCCCAAGCAGCACCTGCCACACCCAGCGCATCGATACCTAACCCACCATTAATTAGCCAGAAGTTCAAAGCGATATTGATAACAATCGCAATCATTCCAAGCATCATAGAAAACTTAACCTGGCCGAGTCCACGCAAGGCATTCTCAAAAACCATGACCACTACAACAAACGCTAAACTGGGCATAGTGACCCACAGATAGGCTTTACCCGTATTGATGATGACTTGATCAGTGGTTCCCAACCCAACAATAAGATCACCAAAAGCAAAGGTCAGCAGTACCACAGGTAATAAAACCCCAGCGCCAATAGCGAGAGTTTTTATCATGATAGGACTAATACGACCTTTTTTACCTGCCCCAAAATACTGCGCAGACAACACACCCACGCCTGTCGCTAGACCAGACAAAATAATCAGCACCACAAACTGGATCCGGTTACCTAATCCAACAGAAGCAATCGCTGTGTCACCAAGATGCCCCACCATCATAATGTCACTCATTCCCAGCATGGTCACCAAGACACTTTGCAACGAAATGGGCCAGGCAAGTTTAAGGCTTTGCCGCAGTGTTGAGGAATGGTTATTTAACATATTGATAGAAATATAGTCTAAGACACATAAGCGATATTTTATAAGAGTGCGAGCAAATAAACATCATTACGAATATCATGTATCATGTCTAAAACTATCATCTGAATAAAAACATGTGGCGTGAAATTCTTAATATCGACCCTAGTTGTAAAGAATATTTTCTTAACTTTGAATCACTTCCTGGTAACGGCAAAGCCTTTATTGCCTATGCGGGCTTATCTCATTTAAGAAAGGCCTATCAGATAGGAAAAACCGGTAAAGATGAGTATTTCCATGGTAGGAAAAATGACTCAGTTCATGTCCATTACTTAATATCAACCCAGTCAGGTGCAGGCAAACTCACTCTAGAAACAGGCTGCCAATCCATTGCCGCAAACACAATAATGCTGATCCCAGCAGGGACCCCTTTTCTATATGAGCTTGACGCTGATCATTGGGACATGTGCTGGTTATTATTACATGACTGCCCAGAGTATCAGTTTATCCACCAACTCAAGGCAGGTGTGTGGCAAAGTGATGACACATCCTTGCTGTATCAAACCATGTCATTGATTAGGGATTTTGATCACAACGATGGCCGTTACCAGTCTGACATTCAGCTAAGACTTATCGAAGTGTTGCTTTATCAGATTGAACAGACGCTAAAAAAGACACCGACGCAAAATGCGCAGCAGCAGCGTTTTCATACTCTAATACGTAATGTGAACAAACAGTTGCAATTGCCATGGACCGTCAGCGCGCTTGCAAGTGAACTCCACATATCAGAGCCACAATTTTATCGGTTATGTAAAAAAGAAACGGGCAAGACACCCATGAAATTACTGACCCAAGCGCGAATGGATTATGCCTGCTACCTGCTGCGTTATACGAATTACAGTCTAGAGCAAATAGCCGATACTGTAGGGTATGCCGACAGTGCTAGCTTCGCCCACCGCTTTAAACAACTCTTCCAACTTAGTCCTGGGCGATGGCGTAATCGTGAAAACGTGTTTTAAAATCAATTGCTGGAGGCCTATGAACTTGCCCCCTAACATTCATATTTACAAGGTTTCTAACTTAGCTACCATTTGGCTAAATTCCACAAGCTCCAACTCTATGTATTCACCGCCATCACGCCATTCCACGCCTATAAGCACATTATCTTCGGCTAAGTCTTCTACCCAAAACTCCAACCAGTCAGCTAACGTAATAGCCATAGGTACATAATCTTGCCATTCGTCAACACAGTGACTTTTTGCTAATTCCATACTTGACCATACTGGCATCACATCTGCATTTTCAAAATTAATAGAATCAAGGACCACCCAACCCTCGCTGGCTTGGTCTTGTAGCGCCCATAATGTTTGAGTGGCTTGTACTTGAGCCATAAAATCGGCAGGAGGAGGATTGGTATCTGTCATGGTAAGTTTTATCTTGTCTATGTGTGTGGTCAATCATACGGATTTAGTCAAGCACGAACAACGCTAAACTTAGGTTTGTGCTTAAACAAGGTTAGCATTTGATTGGGATCGAAGAAGTGAACGTTATTGAAAATAAATCTATATATTAACCTCTGTTTTACCTCGGGAAGCAGCGTGGTCAGATACCATTGCAACTAATCTGACCAAGCTGTTAAAGACGGTGTGCTTTATTGAAGTTTACTCTCTATGGCGTTTTAAAAATGTTATGTCTTAGCTTATTTTAACTGGCAGATCCCGAATTCTATTACCCGTTGCAGCAAATATGGCGTTGGTTAATGCTGGTGCAATGGGTGGGGTTCCTGGCTCACCGGCACCACCTGTTCTTTCACCACTGTTGATGATTTCAACATAAATGTCTGGTGCAGTATCCATTCTCAGCATTTTGTAGTCGTGCAGATTACTTTGCATCACAGCACCATTTTTAATAGTGATCTCTCCATATAAGGCGGCAGATAAACCAAAAATAATGCCACTTTCCATTTGTGCTCTAAATGCATTGGGACAATAAGCGAAACCTGCATCTGCGACACAAAAAACCTTATTCACTATTATTGAGCCGCCAGACATATCGACTTCGACTACTTCGGCAACAATACTATTAAATGAACCATGAATAGCCACTCCCCGGCCCCAACCTACTGGTAATGCGCTATCCCAATCTGACATTTTTGCAATCGCATCAAGTACTTTTAGGTAACGCGGTTCTGATTGCAACAGTTTCCGGCGATAATAAAGGACATCTTGATTGGCTTCATGAGCCAGTTCATCAATGAAGGATTCTGTAAAAAACGCATGTTGGGAATGATCAACACTTCGCCAAGCACCAAAGGGGATGTGAGTCGGACTTTCGGTGTAATGCACAAATTGATTATCAACCTGATAAGGTATATATGGCGCTTCTTTGGGCTCATGTTTGTCAACATATTGATTCTCCCAAGCAATTGGCAAACCAGAATCACCTAACGCAGCCTTGAAACGGCTTACAATCGCAGGGCGATAAAAGTCATGTTGCACATCTTCCTCCCGCGACCAAATCATTTTGACTGGAACCCCAGGCAAGGCATTAGCCAGTTTTACCGCCTGAATAGAATAATCTGGCATAGCTCTGCGCCCAAATCCGCCACCAAGGTAAACATTGTTGACCACTACGTTTTCTGCATCGATATCTAAATATTCTGCTATCGCTGCTTTGACCCCTAATGGGTTTTGCGTGCCACCCCAGACTTCAATGTTGCCGTCTTTCACCAAAGCTGTGCTGTTCATGGGCTCCATAGTGACATGGGCTAAATATGGCACACTATATTCAGCGGTAATAACTTTAGCCGCTGATTTGATAACGCTGCGAGCATCCCCCTCAGACAAGTCTTCTTTTTCATCGCTGTTGGCAACCGCTTTGTCCATGTCGACACGAAACTGCGCCATTATCGACTCAGAGTCTGTGTTATCCCATTCACCGCGAGAATAGGTCACATTCACAGCAGCGATGGCTTTTTTGGCTTGCCAATAACTATCCGCAATCACACCTACACCATTGCCAAGATTCACCACCTTAATAACCCCTTTCATTTTTTCTGCCGCGGCCCCATCAATTGACTCAATGTTGCTGCCAAAAACTGGAGAGGTTTTTACCGTGGCATATTTCATACCGGGCAACACCACATCAATTCCAAATTTAGCAGTGCCGTCCACTTTTTCAGGGATATCCAATCGCTGAATATCTTCATTGCCCATTAAGTTGAATTGTTCTGGTGTCTTGAGCGTGGGAAATTCAGGTCCTTGTTGTTGTGCCGCAATTTTAGCGAATTTTATATAGGGTGCGCTGCGGTTACTCGCATCATGATACAAAACACTTTTTTCTGCTCTAACTTCAGATACCGCGACTTGCCATTCTTGTGCCGCCGCCTGCACCAACAATTCTCTTGCGGCAGCACCCGCCACCCGCATGCCGCGCTCACCAGTTGAGCGCACAGAAAAACTGCCGCCTGTGACTTGCAGTGCGATTGATTTAGAAATCGTTAGAAATACCCCATTGATAGTTTGATTGAGAAAATTGGGCATTTTCCCCGGTAAAATAAACTCTCTGGCCATGTGGAAATTAGCATATTCATCATGAGCTGGGGCTTCTTCTATTGTGACTGAGTCCCAATCCACGTCCATTTCATCGGCCAACATGATAGCTAACGCCGATTGCGCACCTTGTCCCATTTCTGCGTGAGATACGATGACTGTGACACTGTTATCAGGGAGTAATTTAACCCATGTATTGACCAGTACTTCATCGTCATGCTCCATGAATTTAGCCAATTTAGGCGTGCGATGACCAGGCCGGATCCCCACACCAACCATCAGTCCACCGCTAACAATTAGGCCCGCAGTCAAAAAAGCTCTTCGCGTCAATTTACTCATGATATTTACCCTTACAAAATTGTTAAATCGATGCAGCGTTTTTGATTGCTTTTTTAATGCGGCCATACATACCACAGCGACAGACATTACCGCTCATTGCGGCGTCAATATCACTGTCAGAAGGATTAGGGTTACTTTTTAGCAGCGCAACAGCAGACATAATTTGACCTGACTGACAATACCCGCACTGTGGTACTTGCTCATCAATCCACGCTTGTTGTACTTTTGATAACTTCCCGCTGTCATCCGCGATACCTTCGATGGTGGTAATGGCTTGCCCTGCAACTGCAGAGATAGGGGTAACGCAAGAGCGAATAGGCTGGCCATTTAAATGTACCGTGCAAGCACCACATTGAGCCATACCACAGCCAAACTTGGTGCCAACAAGATTAAGTTGTTCGCGGATAACCCATAAAAGCGGGGTGTCGGCTTCTACGTCAACTTGTTGTATTTGGTCATTCACCTTGAGTTCAATCATGTTTTACCTTTGTTTAAAATAACATGGCAAATAACGTCTCATTCACACAGAAATCATTTACGCATGATGCCTTATCCCATAACAGCATTGTTGGGTTTGAATACTCTTCTAACAACCTTTCAATGCACTTGTTTTTTTAGAATTAACTGGTTCAGCTGTTGTAGACTTTAGAATAAGAAACCCTATCCTTATTTCCTAATAAAAGCGATGCTACACCCAACCATTTTGCCTGAATGCCATTAACGTTTGAGTGAATATCTTCATCTCATCAGGCGTGCCCAAGGATATACGATTCCAGCGATCATCCAGAGTCATTTTTCTACCTACACGCACACCATTACGCTGCATATGGTCGGTATAATCAGCCAATGGGGTGCCTATTCTGTGCAATACAAAATTAGTATCACTTGGAATATAATCTAGCTCCAATTCATTTAATGTATTGACTAATATCGTTTTAGATAATCGATTGTATTCAATACTTTTTTTATAAAACGTTTTGTCATCCAGTGTTGCAGAAGCGGCAGCGATACCCGCTGCACTTAAGTTAAATCCTGCAGCAAAGGGTGTTATTTTATTCGCTGTTTTTATGGTAGTGATACCGTAACCCATTCGCATGCCAGCCATACCATGCACTTTAGAAAACGTTCGGCTGACTATCACATTATCTTTACCTTGGTTAATTAAATCTAATCCACTTTTATAATTGGGATTTGCTTGAGCGTAGTCAAAATAGGCCTCGTCGAGCAAAAATAAATGTGTATCAGGCGCATTATTTATCCAGTCGAACATGATCGTGAAATCAACAATGTTTCCGGTGGGATTGTTAGGGTTACAGATATTGATCAACACTGGGCCAGTTTGTGCCATGGCCTGTTTTTTCATGGCAGTGATATTCATCTCGAAATCTTGACCAACAGGGACCTGAATAACATTCAGGTTTTCAGCTTTACAATATCCTCTGAGCGCACCAAATGTAGGCGAAGGCTCAATCATAGTACTGTGTTGCCTGGCCGCATAGGTAGCAATGGCCTGTAATACTTCTGTCGAACCGTTGCCAAAAATCAATTGTTCTGGCTGAACTTGATGATGGTCTGCCAGTTTACCTTTAAATTCATCAACAGACGCACTTGGGTAACGATTACCATAACGTTCAATGGCAATCTTTGCCGCAGACAAGGCATTGGGCGACATACCAAGAGAGTTCTCATTATAATGCAACAAAAGGGGTTGAGCGTTTTGACGAAAGGGTAAAACAGAGGTGTTGTGAGCAAATGCAAATGACGTATTGGCCGCCAGTCCTATCCAAGCAGCGCCTAAACCCAATTGTTGTATAAATTGCCTACGAGAAGGTTGCATACTCAAAGTCTTCATTGTTTGTGCCCTATTATTTCATTACAGCAACTTTAAAGGTGTTTGCGCAAAAAAGAAACGACACAAATGATCAAACCTGCGTTTATTGATTAACTGATGATCAGATATAGTGACTAGCAATGGATGCGTCAGCCAAAGTACTAGGTGTCTTTAGATAACAAATTTTTTCTTTAGTAACATAAAGTGCCTGCATCAGCACTTGGGGGGTAAGAGGCCTGCTTCATCGAAATTCAACACCCCATCGCATATTAACGGCCTTAGCAAGAGTTATTTGTTTAGACTAAAATAACATTCCCATAGATATACATCTGCATTATGCCCATTCAAAAAACAGCTATGCTCTGATCATTCCCTTAGGAATGAAGGTGATATTAAAGATATCTTTTTCTAAGGTATGCTGGCTTATTTAGAGAGGTGATAAAGATTGACTATGCTGTTGGGGCGATGATAGTTAGCCCCTCACTTATGACACAGCCAGCAAGGGCGGAGCGTTAGGAAATATTGGCACTAGATAATTTGGCTGCTTGAATGCCCAAACCTTCACATACAGAATTAAATGCATCACCTTCCATAAGGGGCAAACCGGGTAACATGTCTAACAGCTCTTTTTTGACGATAGGCGACAAACTCATACCGCCAGTAACAAATAACATCTCTGGTGGCTCTGAGCTATTTTCTAAACATTCGGTCACTAAACTTTTCACTCTCGCTAACCAAGATTGCATGGAGCGCTTAAGTTCCACGACGTTCAGCTTTACGTCGTAGTCTTCCTCGATATAATGCAATGGTAAGATAATTTCTTCTTTTGAAGACAGTAATTCTTTGGCTAAGCGTGATGAGTTCACTAACCTAGCTGAGAGCTTTTCTTCTTGTACTTCTAATAACCGCTCTAACAATTTAGGCTCTTTCACCAAGGACTTTGTGTTAGCAATATCCAACCAGTACTCTTCTGAGAAAAATCGATTGAGTTTTGGAATATCGTCTACCGCACACATATCAGAAAAATAAGCAGGTGGCACCGGCAAACCGTTATACATCAATAAACCTTGTCCCATAGTGGGTGCAATGGATTTTATGATCAGATTTTTATCGCATTCCATGCCACCCAAGCGCGTTCCGGTTACCGACATAACATCTTGTTGCCGATCGACATTTGCTAATTTTTCTGGTGACAACTTAATGCAGCAAATATCCGTAGTTCCACCACCAATATCCACCACCAGCACGTTAGTGTGTTTATCAAGAGTACGTTCAATCTTGTATGCTGCGGCTATGGGCTCTTCAAGGAAGTCGACTTGTGTAAAACCTGCCATATTTGCCGCTTGGGTCATAATATCGATAGCTTGGTTGTTACCATCTAGCCCTCGCGTACCATGAAAGCGCACAGGGCGACCAATAACAGCAGTATCGACAGACTGCCCTAATTGTTGCTCAGCACTTAAACGGAAAAATTCTAATTGCCTGGCTATCAAACCGACAAATGCCTGATATTGTCCTGCCACTAAGTTGGCACCTAAAAAGTTTTTAGGCGAATAGATTAGCCGACCCTTTTCAGGCGTTTTCAAATAACGCCTAAATCCTTCTTCACCAAAGGCAAACTCACCTGTTTCAACTAACTGTTGCAGGGGCAAGTCTTGCACCGTCATGTTTTCCAACAAAAGTTCGATAGCACGCTCTTGTAAAGCAGGCACATCATGTAATTCAGCGCGCAGCTCATCTATTCTTTCGCTGTGAATACGTTGCTCTCTTGGTTCTGAAGCCTCGTAATATCCATCTTTGGCTTTATCAATTTTATCAGAAATAGCACGCTTTATTTGCGCGATTTTCGCTTCAATCATAGGGATAGGAGGTGTAGGCAACTCGTCTTTATAATAGATAAAAACCGAAGACCGAATTTTGTTTGCTGCTTCTAGACTAGGATCGAGTTTAACAAAATGATGCTGCTGACCATCAAAATACACCACTTCGGAATTCGAAGTCCCATAATCTATACCTATTGCTGCCATATCCGCCATTCGTCACCTAAAAATTAGGCCGAGGATTGTAAAGTAAAAGGTCATCTAGTTCATTATTTGTTTTGATTGAAATACACACGCACAATGACTGATTGAATCAAATTCGTCTCTACCTCTTATTTATTATGTTTATAGACTCTGAAAATCGCACAATTTTGGATAAATAAGCAGTCATTGGGTGCTTTTCAAAATACAAAGTCGCTTTCAACCTAGGTGGTTACCCATACCACCTAGATGCAGCTCCGCGTAGCAGTTGATAATTCTATGCTTAGCTCATTAATATTTACTTGTGTATCTTCCGCAGAGGTGACATGGATATAACAATAAGAATGATTATGAAACGAGGACAGGTGTACTGAATAATCAATTAGTAGTTTTGTTTAACAACATCAATAAATTGTTGGATATCATCAGTGTCATTATAAATATGTGCAGAAACTCGCATGCCTAAATGGCGAGCATCAACGCTTATATTGGCATGACTTAGTGCTTGCATAATAACCGTTTGTTTATTTTTAAAATCTAAAATCACGGTACCACTGCGTGTTTCAGCATGTAACGGTGACATTATTTCAGTCTCAAATTCATCTACAAGTAAATCGATCATCCCTTGGTTGTGTTTTCTAACTTGGTGAATACCTAACATGACAAAGTAGTTAATTGAATGACAGGCTAGTGCGAAGGGTGTAATAGATGGTGTACCCCCCCAAAATTTAATTGCAGATTGATTATAGTTAAAGTGGTGAATATCAAATTCAAATGGATCCTCATGAGAAAACCATCCCACATCTTTTGGTTGGCAATGCTCGATTATATCTGGGTTTACCCATAAATAAGCAGCGCCTGGTCCACCGCATAACCATTTTACACTTGAGCCAATCATGAAATCAGGCCTAACATCTTGCAAATTTATTGGGAGCACACCAGCAGATTGTGCAATGTCTAACACTGAAATGATGCCTTGTTCCTTAGCCCATGATGTTATCTCGCAAACGGGAGCCAATTGGCCAGTATTGGAGTAAGCATTCGATACAAATACTAGATCAATATCTGTCGTTAATTGTTGCTGCCAAACATTGGCATCAGTGATGTCTAAACTTTTGTTGATAAAACGGATTTCAGTGCGTCTAGGTAAGGATTTTTGTAGAGCAAAACCCATACTAGGAAAATCAATTTCGCTCATTAAAATAACCACATTCTCTTTATTTAACGAGGCAAGAGACATGACTATTTTTGTAAGGCTACTCGATAAATTGACTTGCGGACAAAACTCTTCAGCCGGTGCATTAAATAATGAACTCAATGCTAATTGAAAATGATTAATCACCTCTAACCAATTCGCCCAAGGTTCTTTTCCAGAGTTTTGCCATGGAGATAGAAAACTATCTTTGAAGGCTTTCTCAGTGGTTTTTAATGGTCGCCCTACCGAATGATTTAATAGGTAGTTACTATCAGCTAACAAAAAATCTTTTTTGTACTGGCTCATGTTCATTCCTCAGCAAGACTACTTTTTAAAGCTTCTATATCAGCATAACGAGTTCGAATATCATCACGTTGATGCGCAGCACGTCTATCTCGTAACTTTTGCAACGTGTCTAATAATTCATGCAACGGTGGACCACTGGCGGTAAGTTTCTGCATATGCTGTTGTGCAATACCAGCTGATGGTTTTGTGATGTATCGCTCAACCAATTGATTATGGTGCTGTATTGCCGTAGTGCCATGTAATTTACATACGCCTAAAAACAACCCCAAGTTTTGTTGATACCACTGCTGCTGACCATTATTAGCATCTAAAAAGTCATCCATTATACTGCCCCGGCGCATACAATCGCGAAGTATCAACTGATCTTCTGGCATCATGTACAAAAATTTGTCAACTAACATTTGTGAATACGAAGGTTCATTGGCAAAACACAATCCAAGCTGCAGATCGATAACATTAATACCGGCAAAATCCCCAGCATTAGCTCCGCGATAGACTTCTTTGCCTACTCGGTATGGCTTGTAATAAGGTCGTACACAATTAAAAAATCGACCGGTATCTAGTTTTTGAAATAATGATTTGTTGGACTCAATAACCTCCTGCAAACCCTGTTTAGCCACCTGTAACAAGTCAGCAGTCATAGGATGGGAAATACCCAGAGGTTGGATCTTAATCAATGCATCCGCGGCGCGCTTATAGGCCAGAATAGCTTTAGTGTTGTAATCGATGAATACCTTTTCATCATCTAAATGCGTAAACCGCTTGTAACGTCCGTTAAGGGCTTTGTTATGTGTGGTTAAATGGGCAGTGGCAAATCGTGGTGTCACACCAATTGACGCACCAATATGCATCGCTAGGGCGGACGCTTCTATCAAAGGAGACGATTGTTCTCTAGAAGGTTCAGTAATTTCATGGCGTCTACATGCCCCCATATACAGGCCAACATTTCCCAATAAATCAAAAGCATTATCAAACCCATTGTCCGTATTGCCTTCATTCAGTAATGGCAGTATTAAACGACGCCCCTCGCTTTCAAGTTGTTGTTTTAGCTTGTCACCTACATTAACCACGTTGGCCTTATCTTCTTGTTGCCAATAAAGCTGCTCTAACTCTGTGTTTAAATCACAAAAGTCGCTTCTAATCCATCGGTCAAATGCTTGGGAATGTGCGGTCACGTTTTTATCCTGAATTAAGAATAAACTTATTGATGTATCAAGGTTCTAGACTAGCAGGATCATAAAACAGTAATTCGCTAAAACTCGATGATAAAAATCAGCTTAATAGTGAATTTCAATTAAAAATGCTAATATATTAAAGAATTTCACCTATTGAATGTAGATATATAGTGATTTTAGATAAAAAAGACAGGTTAATTGTTGAGATATTGCAACGCAATGGCCGCATATCTATGTCAGATTTAGCTCAAGAGGTTAACTTGTCTGATACACCATGTTTGAGACGAGTAAAAAAATTGGAACAAGCTGGTGTGATAGAAGGTTATCAAGCAACGCTTAACCGACAAGCATTTAACTTGAACGTCTTGGTTTATGCCTTTGTGCGCTTAAGTGCTAACTCAGATAAATTGGCAACACAATTTGAACAGACGGTTGCAAGCTTAGATCAGGTGTTAGAGTGCTCAGTAGTAACAGGCGCGTATGATTATTTACTGAAAATTATTGCCGAAGACTTAGAAGACTATGAAGGCTTTGTTAAAAAATCTTTAGGGAGAATAGATGATATTGCCACTATTGAGTCTACTGTAGTGCTCAAACAAACATTTTCTAGGAATGTATTACCTATAAAAATGAATTAAATGTATCGATTTTTCGTGGGAAGTATTGGCAATATTTTCAAAGGGTGTGTCGGTAAGCTTGAAAAAGTTATCGACTTAAAATATTGTTTCATTGGTTTCTTCAAATACAACAATAGAATACACTTTCACAGAGCACTATTGATATTAGTGTCAACTTTACATCGCTTAACGATATTATGCTTAGTTACAATATTAACGCTTACTTGTTGGTGATGACTCAGTAGATAACTCCTAGTCTGCCAACTAATGTATGTATATAAAAACGATAAAGACGGACATAAATCATATCAAGTTTCGCTCAGAATTTAACCTATTGTTGCACTGATAACTGCTCACAGCGATCCTCTATACCTTGCCCTGCAAAATTAAGTGTTACAAAACAATGTAAGCGAAAAAACCTAACCAGCTTAACGTCAGTAAAATCCATGGCAAAGGTTTTAAAGAATTATTAGATGCCTCTTTCACGGTCACGGTAGATGTATTATCTCGCTGTTTTATTTTTTGTTTACGCTGTTTATCTATTTCACGTAACTTTCTACCCTGCTGTTTTTTATATTCAGCAATGCCCTTCTCAATACCTTGGGCAATCAACTTAGTTTGTTCTTTAGTTTGCCCCATTTTTTGGGTGCTTTTGGCCATTCTCATTGCTTGCGCTTCAACTTCAGGTGATACTTTATGTTTCATTTTTGAATTTAATATATAAAGACTCATGACCAATATTAGCAGTTTATGAGTGTCTTGAAGACAAGTACTTTTAACTGTTTATTATCTTAATAGTCTTGCTTATTTTTTCAGGAAAAAGATCAGAGTAACTTAATTCTGATTTTTTGGTGTATGGGTTTTTACTCCGGCGCTGTCCCATAAACTACCAGCAGTATTAGCAGTAAGCCCACCAGCGTAACCATTATTGTAGTGTCAAGAATGTCCATTGTGTGGTCATTTTCTAATAGTGACGCTAATGTATGTAAAGTAGGGAAAAGGAATATTAACAATAAAATATTGGGCACCGAAAACAAAATAGGTAACTCAGGATGATTAGGGTTAACAAATGCTTGGTAATAAGCGATGGCAAGAAAGGTAAAAGGTACAATCAGAAACATCAACTGTGCAATGCCACCAAAGGCATTTGCTAGGGCTATTCCGTATTCTTTTTTACGATGGGATGTCCACAATATTACATATTCACTCATGCCCGCAAAACCGGCAAGGATCATTGCCGCTACAATCCCGCTCAACCCCATGTCTTGTATAGATAATGACGCAAAATCAGCAATACTTTCGCCTCCCAAAAATGCACTTAACACACCTAACGCTAGCAATAACATGATTTGACCAAGACTACTTCGCTCAACATTTTTGAAAGCCAGTTGCTGACGTTCAATCATTTCGTCCTCGGTTAACTTTAGTGTGGCCTGGACGTCATCTTCCTCTTTTCCAAGGTCTCTGAGCAACTTATAGAGATACGCCACAAAAATAGCCAACAGTAAAAATGCAATAACCCCCAAATCAATAGCGTCAAAAGCTTGTTTAGGGTGCCCATTCGAAGATAAAATCAACATGACAATGCCTATAACCATCCCCAATGCCCCACCAGCAATCAACACTTGCGTACCAGCATCTGTAATGGGTTTAGGCATAAGATATTTGCCCTTGTAGTCTTTTGGCAGGAAATAAGAATAAATACTAAACACCAAAGCATTGTTGTAGATAGTGATCATAGCAATAATGAAGGCCGTCAAAGGGCTCACCGGTACAAGAAACCCAATAACTACCAGTTCAGGCAAAGTAGACAGGATCTCTGACGCCGTCCCTGCTACATAGTGTGTCCATCTCATTCGTGCAGCAAAACGTTCGGTGGCAGTCACCAAAATCTGGCAGGCCACCTGAATAATAATCAGTCCAACCACAAGTGAAAATATGGCTTCGAGATAGTGAGGTAGCTCAATCGAATAGACATCGAGAAGAAATAAGGCTATCCATAACAGATATCCCACAGCCATCCGTACTACCCAAGGTGGGGTTTTATACTTGTGCAAATTAGCAGGTCGGCCTAGATGTAAGATGGATAACCTGTCGGGGTCTATGCCTGTTTTACGCAAATATTTGTGTAGTGCTGACGGAGCACCAGGTAAGCCAGCGGTGACTTCAGGTCTTACAGATTCTTGACGTTCAGATTGGGAATGGGTTTTAGTGTGTTTCAAGGTGGCTCACCGTAAATCTAGCCTAAGGAAAGTAACGTAGAAATGAAATGGTTGCTAACCCAAACAAGTTTTACTCTATCGGGACTTGACGCGTATCAATAAGTCGCACACTAGACGCTTTATTAACGACAATATTCTCTTATCTTAAAAGGAATATATTAAGCCTGTCACAAACGCGACATAAATATGAATAAGTTATTGTTATCTATTGTCTTAACCCTTGGTCTGCAAGCTTGTAAGCCTGGACCCGAGTCTCCGATAGGCTTTAGTTTACCCAAGGGAGATACAGTTGAGGGTGAGAAGGTCTTTATGAAATATCAGTGCTTAGCCTGTCATAATATTGAGGGATTTGCATACGATATGGTCAACAAAGAATTTGAACCCCCAGTACTATTAGGTGGTACCTCGATTCGGGTTACCACCTATGCTGATTTGGTAACCTCTGTCATTAACCCCTCACATAAGCTTGCCCGCAACTATCAACTTGCACTTATCCAACATGACGGGGTGTCAAAAATGCTAGTCTTTAATGATGTGATGACTGTCACTGAGTTGATCAATTTAGTCACATTTTTACAACCTAAATACAAGGTGCCTCATTACGAATATACCTATTATGGGCCTTATGAAATTGAGTAAATTAGAGGGCAATTAAGATTCACTAGTGACACACACTGCGTTTTTTTTATTGGAAGCCATTAAAACTGAAGCATCCCAAATTCTATCCCAAATACTGCCAAGCTGACTCAAGTCAGGCCGATCACTAACCTTCTCAAAAGTGCCAGTAACAACCCCATTATTTGTTTGCTTGCCTACAAAAAAGTTAAAAACGTAACTGCATTCTGCACCCATACGCAAATCAGATAACACAATGTTCTGTTCATCCTGCTTAACTGAATAAAAACCTTTCGTGAACCATTGAAGTCTCTGCACGCCCCATTCATCTTGAATATTATCGAGTAGATAATCTGACGAATGATAAACATCTAAACTCACATCAGATACTGAATCAAAAATAGATACATACCCCACATAATACTGTTCATCCGACATGATCAATATCCGCCAAAGCAATGTGGATAAAGGCGCCGGTGTACTCAAATAATGGTTAACTTTTATCTGCCTATCGCTTAGAACTATGGCTACTTTCTCGTCTATATAAAATTTTGCTGCCAAAGACCAGCATAAATAAAGGCTACTGATTACTATCCCAAGCATATTCATTTTAAAGGCGCGTTTGGGCTTAATGTTAGGTAACAAAACAACAATAAAAGCGATCAATAAAGGCAAGGTATAAATAGGGTCAATAATAAACACATTAGATACAGCAAAGGGATACTCGGTGATAGGCCATAACAATTGTGTACCATAAACCGTGAAACTATCTAAAATCCCATGAGTAGATAAACACAGAAATATCATCCAAAACCAGTGCTTTTTATATTGTGTTGCCCCTTGATGACATATGGCTATTAACCATACAATCAACGGGCTGATCAACAAATGCACTAGTATAGAATGGCTAAATCCTCGGTGATAAGTGAAAGCTTCAACTTCACCTGCATAAGGCAAAAATACATCTAAGTCTGGCAAAGTACCCAGAATCGCGCCATAGATAGCCGCTTTGCGACCCACTTTGCTGCCTAGTACTGCATAACCAACCGCCCCTCCTAATACTGCTTGCGTTAATGAATCCATACTGCCCTTGTATACTTAACTTCTAATGATTGGGTACGAGTTAACTCTCAAGTTTCGACCAGTTAAACCATACATTTCCCTATGTCATCATCCCAAAGATATGCCAATAGCTAATTTTGTATCATGATGACACTTCAGGTTCATTCTTGTCGAAATATACCCATTAAAATATCGTCTTTAAAAATTTTATTTATCAAAATAATGAACTATATGTGATACCTAATGACTTAATATTACCAAAGATTGTATCTGCATGTTAAGTCTCAGCAATTAAGGAGTACAAGTTGAAAAACAAATATTTCATTAGATTTCGTGAATTTCTTAGGCTAACAGGCCATGCATTTAAAATAAATAAATCGTCAATAGTGATCATAGATTGCCCCGATATTATTTTCATATTCGAGCAAGACTGTGTGGTAGTAAAACGACCATTATTGCCACTTCGCAAGATCAGTTATTCGCGCCTCAATTATGATCGTTTATTAAATCTGGGGATTTCTCCCAATTAAATATACACGGTTACCTAAAATAGACCGGCAGTGAAGTTTTCCTCTATTAGATACATTATCCTGATGCTAATAACTGGTAAAAATGAGTACTTTGTAGCAATCGCTTATTTTTGTTATAAACCGTTAGCTATTGATTCATATATAAAATCTACTAAAAAAGCATCGCGAAGCATCTATCATAAAGTAGTTTGCTTACTAATTTCTTCGACTAATTTTAAAAATTCTGAGTAGGGTTATGATGTGTCGCCATTTCACTTTTTAATCTACACATGACCCAAAACGTTTACATTTTTAACTGGGCTTTTTCTGAAAAAAAAGTTGCGTCTCTGGGAGCCGACATTGTTTATTTCGTGACAACTTTTTAGTGCTCATTCAAGTGCCAGCGTATTATTTCTTCTTAATTTGCACACTATGCTCCCCCCCAAAAAGAATCGAGTGTTAGAATACCCAATATCCAACATAAATAGGAAAAGTGATGAAATTTATTATTTTAGTTGTTGTCATTGCATTGACAATTTTCTACTTCGCTAGAAACTCAATAAATAAAAAAGAAGCGGTTGAAAATATTGCGATAGGAAAGGATTTTTTAGCAAAAAATAAAACCAATGAAGGTGTAATTGAAACGGCTTCTGGTTTGCAATATCAAGTATTACAAAAGGGTGAAGGAAGTGAGAACCCAAGTGCGAGAACAAAGGTAAAGGTACATTACCACGGTACATTATTGGACGGCACTGTATTTGATAGCTCAGTAGAACGTGATGAACCTATCAGCTTCCCTTTAAATCAAGTCATACAAGGGTGGACCGAAGGGGTTCAATTAATGGTTGTTGGTGATAAATTTAAATTTTTCATTCCATCTGAATTAGGATATGGCAATAGAGCCACAGGGAAAATAACCTCAGGCTCTTTACTCATTTTTGAAGTAACCCTTTTAGACATCCAATAATGAAGTAGATACCTGTCAATACGATGACTGATAGTCTGCTTGATACAAGTTAGATTAACAAATTACGTTATGTCCATTCTCAGATCATGATGTACATAGCAAAAATATAGTTGCAGTATCAGGTATCTCATTTGTGTTTCAAATATATTTAGCCGTCACGCATCGCATGAATTACAGCTCGATTAATCAAACAGATCTGCTTTGCCTAGCTTTTACGCACCCCAGAAAAAAGACTAAGGTGGTGACCAAAATAACAAGGCTTAAACACCTTTCTAATCTTCTATTATGTTGTTAAAAACTCAGCATTGTCATCGTCAATCAATCGAATAGCATTTTGAACCCTTTCACTATGAGGTTTGCCGGCTTCAGCTGTTCATCAAAAGATCGAAGTCAACTATCCTAGCCGTAACAATTCCTATTTGTTAAGGTAAGTAACATACTAATTAATATGGATAACTTGTAACAATGATTGAGCTAAATACTTTTAAAGCTTTGCTAGTAGAAGAAACGGATAATAAACAATTTACTTTGAATATAGTCAATCGCTCAGTGAGTGACTTACCAGAAAATGACTTACTCGTTAATGTTCACTATTCATCATTGAATTATAAAGATGCTTTATCTGCTAGCGGCAATAAACGGGTCAGCGCACATTTTCCACATACTCCTGGGATAGATGCGGCAGGCGTTGTTGTGCGCGATAAGTCAGGCACCTTTTCACCCGGAGATGAAGTCGTGATGTTTGGGTATGACTTGGGTATGAATACCCCCGGCGGATTAGGTCAGATGATTTCCATTCCCGCAAACTGGGCAGTTAAACGCCCAGACAATTTAACGTTGAAAGAAGCTATGAGTTACGGAACGGGGGGGTTAACGGCAGCTCTTTGTGTCCAAAAACTAGAAAAAATGGGTGCGCGTCCTGAAGATGGCCCCGTCGCGGTTACAGGATCAACTGGAGGGGTCGGCAGTATCAGTATCGCCCTGCTCAAGCATTTAGGTTATAGCGTAGTAGCCTTTTCAGGTAAACCTGAACAAACTGCGCATTTAAAGTCTATTGGTGCCGATGAAGTATTACATCGTGATGTGCTCAATGAAGTGGCAGGTTTACCAATGGGCAAAGAAAGGTGGGCACATGGAATAGATACCTTAGGCGGTGACTATCTAAGTAACTTATTGAAACAAATTAAATCAGGCGGCGGCGTATCAGCATGTGGACTGGCGTCTTCTGATTCATTTTCCTCTACTGTGTTTCCTTTTATCATCAGAGGTGTGTCGTTACTCGGTGTGGACTCGGTATACATACCACTTAGTGATAAACAACATATTTGGCAACGCGTCGCTAGCGATATGAAACTACCCAATCTGCAAAATCTATGTGAAGAAATATCCTTAGAACAAACCCCAGAATATCTGAACCGCTTTATTCAAGCTAAGGTTGTGGGGCGTTATTTGGTTAATTTACACAGTTAAAGTAGTAAATTTATAGTGCATTAGCGAAGAGCATTCTCTATTGGGGTCATCAACTATAGTGTTCTGACTCCAATAGTCACCACTACCACTTTTGAGTCGAAAGAGTGTCAAATAGTTACACTAACAGCTGTTGCTGTGTGGTTTGGATTAAAAATTAAAATCCGTGATTAAATGCTAAAACTCAATTTAAAGAAGGGGGGGGGTCCTTGGGTATAGGTCCCTACTTTACCTGTTAGCAATATTGTTATTATATTAGTTTGCACCCTAAGCCTTGCCCCTATTACAACGATTTTCTGGTGGGCATGACCACGTTAGCGAATATTAATCCTGCCACCAGCGACATCAATATCAAGAAGGTTTCCTGACCAATATGGTCAGTTTTAATAATATCTTGCCCTGAGATAAACGAATTCAACCCAATATAGGTTTTTGAACCCGGAACCAGCACAATTAAACCGTGCATAGCGACTATGGTAGAGGGCGCGTTAACAATGCGTGAAAATAGATTGGCAAATACCCCCAGTGCAAATGCACCCACAAAGGCACCAAGTCCGTTTTGAAGATAACCTGAGCTCCACGTCGACGTCCCGTACGCAATAAAAGTAGAGGTCATTGCCCAAGGCACATGTTTCATTCGAGTACGAAATATGGCGACTAGACCTATACTAAGCAAAAGTACGCCCAACCAGTTAACCCAAATAGGCAAGGTGACGGCCATTGCCAGCTCTTGTTGACCAAATAATTGATAGCCCAAGCTCACCCCTAAAAAAGCACCAAAATACAGTTTAAATAGTTGCATGGTGGCATCCATTATCCGCGCCGTTCCAGATACCATATTCCTTGAGGACAATTCAGCTAACCCCATAGTCAATGACAAGCCCGGCACTAAGATGATCAAAGAGGACAGGATGATCAGCCAAATATTAAAACCTGAAGAAGAATAATGATTGATGGCACAGGCCACAAAACCTACCGAAAACGAAGCCAATGGCTCTAACATCAAACTAACCCGTTTTGAACTAAATGCCCAAAGTGTCCAGAAATACACCATCAACCCCAATAAACCAGAATAAATAATTTCTGACCAACCGGCTCCCATCAACATCGCAAATGCGCTAGTAGACAAGCCAAAAGCGATGCCTGTTAAGCTTTTTCCATAAGGACTCGGCATAACATTAATCTCATCTAAGCGCATATTGGCTTCTGCAAGTGAGATATCACCAGATAATAATTCGTACGCTAACTCGTCAGTTCGAGACAAAGAATTCATATCCAGATCTCCAGGTTGCATACGTGCAGAATGGTTATATTCATCTTCATGATGGTCACTCCACAGCACGATAGATAAGGTGGTAGGTGTGGAGTTAAAAGACGCGTGCAGACCAAAATGTGTAGCGATTTCAGTTAAATACGCTTCCAAACGAAAAGAGGGAGAACCGTACTTGTGCAGCATTTTACCTAGCTTAAGGATAAAACGACGTATTTGGATAAACTCTAACTGGTCCATTTTTATGCTACTACTTCAAAAATAAAGGTCATACAAGGAGTAACAAAAAAGCCACTTGCATATACAACGGTGATAATCAGGGCGGGGATTTTAGTGATAGATATTGCTTGGTGCAACGAACATTTTTTGATTATTTTAATTAGAATAACTAATGAATAAAATTCTCTATAACAAACTTTATTACACTTTCTTACAGCATGGTATGAACAAAAAACCGGCTTAATCTGTGTATCTAAAATTAGCAATGCAGGTCGTAAATGGCCGCCCCATTATGCATTAATCATTAATCATTAATCATAATAAAATACGGTAGCTATGGTTTCATTTGCAAACTCAGCAGTGGATAAAACAGGAATGAAGCACACACCATGCATTCATATTGCGGCTAATCAATAGAGAAATAAAATCAGTATAAAACAACACCCGTTGATGCAGCGGGTGTTGTAAGTTGTATTTTGACAACTAGAAAATCCTGATGAGTAAAAATGCCTGAACGCCTGTTGAATAGCAAATACACCTGAAACTTTTAGCAGTTCAGTTTAGCGCCATTAAGCCAATCGTCAGGCTTTAAACATGTGTAAATGTAGGACATTTATTACTATGACGTAACCTCAACAAAACAAAACCCGCTTTTATGCGGGTTTCAAATAAACCAATCAAGTCTGCAACCAGTAAGCTGATATTAAGTCGTTGAAGTCTGACTGCCTAACCAAAGCTCGCCGCTTTGATGTAAGCAGAGCGCTCTTGTACTTTTGCCAAATAAGCCAAGGTTTTATCCCGACCTGTTAGTAAACCAAGAATACCAGCAATTTCTAGCATGACTTGCATCATAATGTCGGCAGCTGTGAATTGTGCACCTGCAAAATAATCGCGATCAACCAAAGTGGATTCAATATAACCAAAGTCTACAGCCACTTCTTTAGCAATATAACCGTCCATCTCTTGGTCGCCGCTGCGCGTTTCCATGCCCATAAATAACGTAAACATCACCGGTAATGCTAACGAGCCTTCAGCAAAATGCGACCATTCTAAATATTGATAATATTCTTTGGTGCCCTTTTCAGGGCGTAGACGTTTTTCAATGTCTTGATCTAAAATGTATTCCATTATTGAACTAGACTCACACAAGGTAATATCACCGTCCACAATAATGGGGGCTTTATTCAGAGGGTGAATTGCCTTCAAACTTTCAGGTGCTAGATTCGTCTTTGCACTGCGCTGATAATCAATACGATGATATGGCATCTCAAGCTCTTCTAATAACCACAATACGCGTTTAGAACGAGATTTATTTAAATGGTGTACTGTTAACATAAAATTTCTCTTTAAAGGTCGTTATCACTTACAATTCATCAGGACCGACACGCATTACAAGCTTACCAAAGTTTTTGCCTTCCAATAAACCAATGAAAGATTCAACCGTATTTTCTAAACCCTCGACTAGGTCTTCACGATAAGTGATTTTTGCCTCTTCTAACCACTGTGACATCTCTTCTTTGAACTCATTATATCGATGACCATAATCATCAAACACAATAAAACCCTGCATCCTAATACGCTTGACGAGTAGATTGCCCATCAACATAAACAAACGGTCTGGCCCTGGAGGTAAATCGGTCGTATTGTATTGAGAAATCAATCCACATACCGGAACACGTGCGCAAGTATTTAATAGTGGTAATACTGCATCAAAAACGTGACCGCCGACATTTTCAAAGTAAACATCAATCCCCCCATCACAGGCCTTTGCTAATTGCTGTGCTAAGTCTGCTGATTGATGGTTTAGGCAAAGATCAAAACCCAAATCTGTAACGGCTGAATGGCACTTTTCTTCGGTACCGGCAATGCCAACCACTTTACAGCCTTTTAACTTAGCAATTTGCCCCACTAAGCTGCCTACCGCCCCCGTTGCCGCAGCAACAACAACGGTTTCGCCAGTTTTTGGCTGACCAATATCCAGTAATCCCATATAAGCGGTTAAACCTGGCATTCCCATTACGCCCAACGCATAAGAAGGGTGAGAGGGTCTCTTGCCTAGTTTTAATAAGTCGACACCATCGGAAATAGCATAATCTTGCCATCCCGAAGATGAAACAACCCACTCCCCTTTACTGTAGTCAGGATGATTCGATGCTTCCACGCGGCAAACGGTACCGCCAAGCATGACAGCACCAATAGCAAGTGGCTCCGCATAGGACTTAACATCATTCATGCGCCCACGCATATAAGGATCAAGGGATAAGAAAACCGTACGTAATAAAATCTCACCAGATTGCGGGCTTGGCTTGGTATTTTCTACAAAACGAAAGTTGCCTAAAGTCGGAGCCCCTATTGGGCGTGAAGCTAAAGTCCACTGGCGATTAACCCGCACACTTTGAAGCGTCGAATGATGTTGATTTGTATTTGTCATACTCGTTGTCCTATTCCCGAATCAAATTAAAGTGCAGTGACTAATATTTCTCGGCTGATATCAGGTGTAACGGCGCTATGTTCACCCAGCTTCACCATACCGTGTTGCGTTAATTTTTCGATTAATAAATCAATATCCGCGGCACCTAAATCAACATGGGATAAACGAGTGGGCACTTGCATTTTTTCAAAAAACTGCTCGGTTAATTCAATAGCCCGATCAATACGTGCATCTTCGTCGCCTTGTGTCACATTCCAGATACGTTCAGCGTACTGTAATAATTTTTCACGCTTTGCTTCTTTACGTATTTTCATCACTGCAGGTAATACTATGGATAAAGTACGAGCATGGTCGATGCCATGAGTACCTGTTAGCTCATGACCTATCATGTGAGTTGTCCAATCTTGTGGGACACCGGCTCCAATTAAACCATTAAGCGCCATCGTTGCTGCCCACATAATGTTGCCACGCACTTCTAAGTCTTTAGACGTTTCAGGGGCCAATGCTTTTGGCCCTTCTTCAATTAAAGTCAGTAATAACCCTTCAGCAAAACGGTCTTGCACCTTAGCGTTCACACTATAGGTAAGGTATTGTTCCATAGTGTGCACAAACGCATCCACCGCACCATTACCGATTTGGCGGTCTGACAATGAAAGTGTTACCGCAGGATCGAGTATCGCAAAAATAGGACGAACTAGAGGGCTTGCGAAGGGTAGCTTATTACCATTGCGGGTCACTACCGCGCCAGTATTTGACTCAGAACCGGTTGCTGGCAAAGTCAGTACACAAGCAAGGGGTAACGCTTTTTTGATACGTACTTGTTTGCTCACGATATCCCAAGGCTCTTCACCTTCGTAAAGCGCCACTGCTGCGATAAATTTAGAACCATCCACCACCGAACCACCGCCAACGGCTAGAATAAAATCGATATTATTTTCTTTAATAATATCTTGTGCCTTCATTAACGTATCGTAAGATGGATTGGGCTCGATACCTGAAAATTCAAACCAGGTATGTTTGGCTAACGCTGCGACAACTTGATCATAAACGCCGTTACTTTTTATTGAGCCACCGCCATAGGTCACTAATATTTTTGCATCACTGGGGATCTGTTTACCTATAGAAGCGATTTGACCTTCACCAAAACGAATTTGAGTCGTATTTTGAAAACTAAAATTTAACATGATTATGATTCCTCATTATTTCTAAAATTAAGCAAGAGCGGTTAAATCATCCACAACTAAATCGAGTCATTGCATAAGCTGCTTTGCTTGCGCCCTGTCAATACGCCTAAATTACAGCTTATTTTATTTGGAATGTTAAGCGCTTTTATCTTTAATGCCTGCCCTTATTACGTTAGCTGTACTAGGCGTTTGTGCTTATCTTGTAGTTCCGTCACTATATTAAGTAAAGTTTTGTCGACCATTTTCTTTAAAACTTGTGTCACGGACAATCATCAATCGCCGTTTTTCCACAAGCTGTGCCATAGTACAAATCTAATAACCTCTTTTTTTCCAGAACTGGATCTCACCGTCTCCGTTTTCTACTAATAAACTGAAGGTTTTCTGCGCAATAACTTTACCATCACACTCTATCACCATTCGCCAATCTCCGAATTTATTATGAATAGGTGCCCATACTGTGTCACCTAGATAAAATTCCCAATCATTATTTCTTATATATACCACTCCCTCAAAGGGTGGCATTGCATGTCCATTTTCATCGGGTACGTCGGGATGAAAGATGCTCCAATCTAAGCGTTTTCCTTTGGCTTTTTTAGCGTTAAGAATAAAACCAAATTCAACCTCCAATTGTGCTGGGATCTGCGTAGTCAATGTTTTTATTTTTGGAAGGCTTTTACCTTTTTCATCCCAGTTTTTATAAATACCGTAACTGGTCATCTCAAAAGATGTACGTGATTTAGACAATAAGCCTCCAAAAAATTAATATTTTAAGTAATTAAAAAGTGCGTCTTTTGATACAGTTACCATGGTTAGCCAGTAGTTATTAATATGGATATTGCTACGAATAATCAAGGAAAACGCCATTAATGAATCGATTTCATGACCATGCCTGCCTTCATAATAAAATTCATATTCCGTAAACTAGAGATATCTTTTCATGGGTTGCTGGATACTGCGGTGATATCAGCAAGCTTACCTTTTTCTTAGGTTCCCAGTTATGATTAAGAAAGCTTGGTTTTAGATATTATATCTGTGGGCTTTATTAGGCAGTAGATCAACATGGCTGCCCAGCTAATTTAATCTGTTAATTTAGATGTATTTCTGCTTGCATGATTTTTATATCCTATTAATCTAATCACCATAAGACATCAACATATATGTAGCAATATCTGATTATTGTTCTTTAAAAAGGCTTCTGTAGGTGGAAAAGATGAACCTCAAAAATAAACTAAAAATAACCGGTACCGTTGGCCTAAGCTTGTTGTTGATGTCATGTGCTGAAAATGACGTATCCACTGCAGAAATGACGACAGAATGTCTTGTCGCGGATATGGTACTGCACAATACAAAAATTTATACAGCAAATGATGCACAGTGGACCGCTGAAGCAACTGTAGTGCTTGGAGATAAAATTATATTTGTGGGATCAAATGCCGATGCCACCAAATATATGTGCGGTGATGCACAAATAATGGATATGACAGGAAAATATGTCTATGCAGGTTTCACCGATAGCCACCAGCACGTGGAAGGGGTTGGACAACGCCCAAAAACATTAAGTCTGTTTGGTATCGAGACACTTAAAGCAACCGTTGATGCCATTAAAACCTTCGCAGTAAGCGTACCTGCGAATGAATGGGTTCAGGGTCGTGGTTGGATTGAACGGCAATGGACCGACGAAAAAAGATTCCTCACGCGACATGATGTTGATTCATTTACTGCTGACAAACCCTTGTTTATGCCCCGTGCCGACGGTGTTTCTGCCCTTGTTAACTCAAAAGCTCTGGCGCTTGCCGGCATAACCAAAGACTATCCTGATCCACTGGGTGGAAAATTTGAGCGTGACGCAGACGGTACTCCAAACGGTTATATTCTTGCCACTGCCATGAATATTTTCCGGGGTCTCATCCCGCCAAAAACAAGGGAATATAAAAAAGATAGCCTAGTGCAAGGCATGTATGAAAACGCCAAGGTGGGTTGGACCAATACTCAAGATGCGGGAATGCCTTATGTTAACGTTGAAATCATCAAGGAAATTCATGCGGAAGGTAATATGTCCACCCGTATTTATGCGGCGGCAAATGTGAAAGAAGCGGCGACAATGCTGGAGCGAGGCCGCGAAACAACGGCCGATAATATGTTCGATTTGCGAGGAATTAAAGTGTATATCGATGGCACGCTGGGTTCCCGTGGTGCAGCACTGCTTGAAAATTATGCGGATGCAGATCATAAAGGATTTATGAACCGCACCACCAAACAAGCACTTGATCCAATCTTACGTGCTGCATTGCGTCAAGGAATTCAAGTCGAAACCCACGTAATTGGAGACCGAGCAGTTCGCACACTTTTGGATTGGTACGAAGAGGCATTTAATGCTGTGCCAAAATCAGAATGGGCGATAGCTGAACCTCGCTGGAGACTTGAACACGCTCAAATTATTCCGCCACAAGACCAAGCACGTTTAGTTAGCCTAGGTATTCTGCTGTCTATGCAACCAAGTCACGGAATTGGTGATCTTAACTTCGCACCCGATAGACTGGGTCCCGACCGCCTTGCTCACGCTTACCCATGGCAACAATTGATTGACCGCGGTTTGATAATTCTAGGTGGCTCTGATGCGCCAGTAGAACAAGGAGATCCACGGATTGAATTTTATGCGGCAGTAACACGCAAAAGGCTTGATGGAACATCTGGCGCAGGCTGGCATCCCGAGCTTGCGGTAAAACGCGAAACGGCCCTAAAAATGTTTACCATATGGCCTGCTTATGGGGCATTTCAAGAAAGTATTCGTGGCTCTGTAGAAGTAGGGAAATATGCCGATTTCACAATACTTGACCGTGATTGGCTTACTGTCCCAGAAGCAGATATTTTGACCTCAGAAAACCTAATGACCATAGTAGGCGGGAAAATCACTTATCAAAAATAGATATGACATGTAGGGAAGAAGGGAGGGAGGAAGGGAAGACCTTCACAACACTTGCCCCTACTCTAAACAATAGGTAACGAAAGACTGTCAGTGGACTACCATTTTATATTCTAGAAAAAGTATTGACTGAATCAGCCATTTGGCTTAACTAGTCAAATAATACGGCAATAGCCGATTATCAAAAGCCACCGTTAACATGGAATTTACCCAAACAACATTGGCAGTATCAAAGTAGTGGCAATACCGTTCATGCAAAGCGCCAAAGTAGCGAATGCGCTGCACTGCTCGCCAATTGAAATAGCTCGGGTGGTACCTACTGCATGCGAGACAGCACCTAAGGCGGTGCCTTGAGCGGCTTGATTGTGCACCCCAATTAACACGAACAAAGCCGGACCACAAATAGCGCCCACAATACCCGTGCTAATAACAAAAACAGCGGCCAATGAGGGAATGCCACCTATTGCACTCGCCGCATCCATTGCCAATGGTGTGGTAATAGATTTTACTAACATAGTCATTTGTAAGTTAAGGGGCGTATCAAGTAAATATAGGCATGTCCATGATAAGGCCGGTGATACGATCCCAGCAACCGATAAAGGCACTAATACTCGCCAGTTCATTTTCATCAAAATATTGAGTTGTTTATATAAAGGTACCGCTAAAGCAACAGTAGCGGGGCCCAATAAAGCAGACAGTAAATTGGTGTAATTTTGATATTCAGAAACACTTGTATGGGTCCATGATTGCAACAATATAATAAGCAGTGTACTCACTATAAGCGGATGTAAAGCGGGCTGTATAAACCATAATGGCTTGGTTATTTTATAAAGGTGCAATGCGCCAATATAAATTATCACTGTGACCATCAGCCACAAAAACGTCGCCAACCAATTGATATCGTTTAGGAGGGTAAGCATATTAACCGCCTTCTCTTGGCGGTTTATCACGGTTTACATCTGTAATATCCAACTTATGCATTAATCGCTGACTGATCCAAGCAGTAATAGCCAAACTCACTAATGTCGACACCACGATAGAAAAGAACAAAGCCAAAGGAAACGCCGCGATCAAGTCAATAAAGTTCACAATGGCAACAATGGCAGGAATAAAAAATAGAGACATATGCGCTAGCAATGGGTTGGCTGCATTAGAAATTACCTTTGGGACACCTTTAATCCATAACAGGCCACAAAACAATACCGCTATACCAAGCAAGGCAGGTGGCACATTTATCTGAACTTGGAGTAGCAGATATTGCGCCACAAAAAATAAAAAGCTCAATAAAAAAAGACCTATCAAAAATTGGAACAGGTTTATCATCAAGCTGAATTTAGAAGGTCTATTTTTGGGGGATGGTGATAGTGGTGAAATAATAAATGCCTTACTTTCAATTTTCGACTTTGAACTCGTTATTACTCAAGTAAAGTCAAAATTAACAATAAACGATATCTATAAGCGAGGCAATGACAAAATCATCAGTGTCAGTGTTCATGTAAATCACGGCGCTTTAACTTAACATAATTGCTCTGTTAATCCCCTACCAGAGCACAATCCAGTCACCTATATACCGCAAAGCTGTTATTTATATAGACATTATAAATATTGTCTAAGAATGACAATATTTATCTATGAAGTTGCGAGTCCACATTTTTAGTTACACTGCGAACCTGAGAGAAGTCCAAAAATGATGATAGCTTTATTCACTGAATGCTAAAGTAGTGCAAAATTCCCTTGGGGCGCATTCTAAATAAATGAAAATTTGTAAACAGGTGATGCCTGTTAAAATGTCAAGCGTATTTCATACAAACCAGAACAGTGTTAGTTTATAGGTATTAAGGAGTCTCCTAGAACCCTTGAAAAAAAGGAATTTTAAACCAAATAGTACCGACATCTGTTTTCCAAATATCAAAGGCATACCCGTCTTCAACCCCTCCATTTTGTTTATCTCTAAGGTCAACTTTATAACCAATTTTGTCTAGGTATCGATAACATAACTTCATTGCATCTTGACTAGTTTTTGCACACTTAAAATGAAATGCGGTGTCTTTGGACTTTCCATCGCCAGTAACTGCAGGCTGATTTTCAGAAAAAATATTCGACATTGATGTTCCTTGTTTAAAATAAAGTCTGACAAAGTATTTAACTTTCCAACTGGAGCACCGGCACCGGCAAAGCTATAGTAATTTACCAAAGAATAACCAAAGGAATATCGGTAAATAGTGATAAGCTAAGGTCGAACGATGAGGATGAGTAAGATAAAACATCAATTTTTATAAAATGATATATTCAATGCCTCAAATTCTCTATATTTACCTCTCTTATATATCCTTCTGGAAGTGAAAGTTAGCGATTTGTCGATGCTCGCTATAACCCTCACACAAGCGTATTGCTCAAAGGCTTCTATTTTTATCCTCCAAAAAAAACTTAAGTTTTTGTACCCAGAACATCAACGGGGCTCTTTTGAAATTATTGTTTCTGGCATATTGGCAACGCTGTTTAGCGAGCGTTATTGTTACGCAGTATTCAAATTTGATTTGACTTGGCTATTGCATATAAATTTAAACAAAAAGAAATATAAAAAAATTACTTTCATAAAAATTCATTTTGTTGGATTATGAAATTAGCTTTAATGAAATAATATATTGAATTCACTAACACTTTATCTTTACCGAAGGTATTAGATTATGTTGAAATATTTATTAGTAGTGATAGTCGTTTTTTGCTCTAAATGTCTCGCACAAAGCACCCCTTCAGAATTTGCTCAAATGAATTTTCAAGAGTTGTTTGAGCAGAGTATTTATGAAAATCATACAGATCGTTCTCTAATTTCTCCCTGGTTATTAGGATATCAGTTGAAATCTGTGAAATTTGAAGGTTATCTTGATGGTGACAAAGCACTCACTTTTGATGATGTACTTTGGAATGGACCAGGAGAAGAAGACCGCACGACTAAAAACTTTCCTGTTGTACCTACAACGATCTATCAAAAAGCACATATCATTTCTTTGGGATATCAGTTCAATTCAAGTTGGAAAGGGCAAATTTCTATCCCCTACCTCAAACAAAAAACCGACCACATTAGCATCGTTAGTAATTATAATTTTTTTGTTATTGAAACTGAAGGAGTGGGAGATATAGCCGTTTCAACTAGTTATAATTGGTCCAACTCTGGGACAGGCATCTGGCGCTTTTCATTTGGGGTAAGCTTACCAATTGGATCTGTCGACGAAGTGGGAGATACACCGCGAGCACCGGGTGATCAGGAGCTTCCTTACACGATGCAGCTAGGCTCAGGGACCTATGACTTCCCCATTGAATTAAGTTATAAAAATAGTGATTTACATGATTTTAATGTGAGTTTTTCAGCCAATATACGCACCGGCTACAATAGCAGAAACTATCGGTTAGGAAATAATTTCAGCCTAAAGGGACGCTATCAAAATGAGCTATCTCCGACGCTTCAAATTTATGCTGAATTAGGTCTTATATATAGTAATACTATTCATGGGCAGGATGATTCATTATTGGTTGATGCACCTATTCCATATCCTGCTAGTATAACGAATCCAAAACTTTTTGGTGGTAAAAAGATTGATGCTGGTTTGGGACTTTCTTGGAAATTTGCAGAAAACTATCAACTGAATGTAGAAATAGGTAAGCCTATTTATCAAAATCTCAATGGTCCACAACCCAAAGAGCAATGGCGAAACAGTATTTCTCTTTCAAAAGTTTTCTAGTGCAATTATACAATTTTGCAAAATTAGCTTGTCGACTATTTGATAGAAATACACGAGGTTATCTGGTTGGTTTATTTTGTTTATTTTGTGTTGTGGGCAATGCCTCAGCCACAATAAGCAAAGAGAATAAGTTAAAAGCTGCTTACTTGTTGAACTTTACCAAATTTATTAAATGGCCAACTGAAGGTGAAAAAAAATCATTAACTTCAATCAAGATATGTGTTGAAGAATCAGCTGAGTTTATTGCATTTTTGAGTGAAATGGCTGTCAACCCTATATTCAATAATAGGGAATATGAAGTGAAATCGTTAATATGGGATACAACAAGTGGATGTGACTTAATGTATGTAACCTCAATTAAAAATGTTGATGTTATCGACCTTCAAAACATCGTTATTGTAGTCAATTCAAGAGAAACTTACTTTCCTGGTGCGGCTATCGTATTTTACAAGGATGATGAAAAACTGCGGTTTGAAATTGATTTGCATTACATAAATTCACTTGAAGTAAATTTTAGCTCTGAATTATTGAAACTGGCTAAAATCAGAAAATGACTGAGAAAAAAAAAACTAAAATAGGTTTCTTCGGTAAACAGCTTATCGGTGCTGTTGCAATTAACATTATCACATTATCGATTATGACAGCTTTGTTATATTCAAATTTTATTAATGATTACAAGAATAATTTGATGGCTTCAATGGCTAGCAAAGTCAATTTATTGGCCGATAGCAGTGCCTCAGCATTATTATTTGATGATCAGCAGTCAGCCAAAGATATATTGTTTAGCCTTGAACAGAATCCCAGTATTCGATACGCACAAATTTATGATAGGAATAACCAATTATTTGCAGAGTACATAAGCACTGGCGAAGTTATTGATTTGATCCCTGAAAATTTTAAGAATACATCTTTTTTTAAAGGAAATAATTTTTATAACTTACAACAGGTCATCAGAGATAATGAATATCTGGGCTTTATTCTGATATCTGCAAATACAAATACTTTAGCTGATCAGAAAAAGCGCTATGTATTAATAGCTACTATTTTATTTTTATGTAGCTTTTTGTTGGCTTGTATATTTAACTGGAAATTACAGCAAAAAATGTCCGCTCCGATCAAAGATTTAATCAATTTGGTTGTCTATGTCGCAAAATATAAACGTTACCATAAACGACTTGATAACAAGTCAACTGATGAAGTAGGTACTCTCATTTTAGGTGTCAATGCCATGCTTGATACTATACAAATTAATGAATCACAACTTTATGAACGCGCTAACTATGATGAATTAACCAAGTTACCCAACCGGCATCTATTTATGGAACGGCTAACTCAGGCTATAAAGAATGCTGATAGAAATAAAAAAGGCATTGCTGTGTTATTTCTTGATCTCGACAGATTTAAAATTATCAATGACAGCCTTGGCCATAGTGTAGGCGATCAGTTGCTGGTGCAAGTAACCGCTAAGATACTCTCGACGGTTCGACTATCTGACACGGTCTGTCGTTGGGGAGGAGATGAATTTGTTTTGCTCCTTGACAATATTAATAAACCTGAAAATATACAATTTGTTATTGAAAAAATCATTAATGCGTTGAGTTTCCCAAACATCATAAGTAACCATTCGTTGCATGTTTCAACCAGCATAGGTATTGCCTGTTATCCAAATGATGGTCGAGATGCGATGAGTTTATTAAAACATGCGGACATTAGTATGTACAAGGCGAAAGCAGAAGGCCTAGGCAAGTTTAAGTACTTCAACACCAGCATGCTTGATGGGTCTGTAAAGCGTCTAACACTAGAATTGAAGGTGCGTAAAGCATTTGAAGAAAATGAATTTTTTTTGGTGTATCAGCCACAATTGTCAGGGAATACTAAAACCCTTGTGGGATTTGAGGCATTGATAAGGTGGAAAAGTGGAGGTGAATTTATATCGCCAGAAGAATTCTTACCTGTAGTAGAAGAAATAGGGCTCATGTATGACTTGAGTCTATGGGTGCTAAGGCAGGCTTGTGAGCAAAATGTAAGCTGGCAACAAGCGGGCTTTAAACCCTTAAGCGTAGCGGTAAACTTGCCCGCATCTTTTATTTTGCATCCAGAATCTATGGAAAAAATTCTGGCAATTATTATTGCAACAGGACTTGCCCCTGAATATTTGGAAGTCGAACTAACTGAGAATACCTTTTTGGACGCCAGGGAAAACGCAGTATCGGTATTAAATTCCTTGGTAGATTTAGGTGTCAGTGTTGCCCTTGATGATTTTGGAACGGGCTACTCTTGTCTAGCTTATTTGCAATATATACCTGTTAAGAAGCTTAAGATAGACGGGGTTTTTATAAAAGAACTGGGACGAAGCGGAGCTGACGAAGCTATAGTGCAGTCAATCATTATGCTGGGAAAAGGTTTGGAAATGTCCGTAGTAGCAGAGTGTGTAGAAACAAATGAACAGCTCAGCATTCTTAAAGAGATGGATTGTGACGTTATACAAGGATATTTGTTTAGTAAACCGCTACCGGCTGATGAAGCCACAATTTTCATTCTTGAATCTATGGCTGACAATCGTCAGATTTGGTTATGAACCAGCCTTTATCCAAACAGAGTTGTCTGAGGCGGCCTCTACTTTTTATTAGCAATATTCGCTGTTAAAAGCGGCTTTTCTGCGCTGTCGGCAATGTTTATTTGACCTTATTTCGCTAAGCCACTGTTACTATTACTCGGTACCGAACGACTGTCTAGGGGTGGCCACCCCGCGGATAGCCCCACACAAAACCACCATGACAAATTCATTAGAAGTGAATCTAATACATAACATCCATGTAATTCGCCTTAAAGGCCACCAGAGCTGTTGATGCTTATTCCAGATAAACAGGCTAGATAGCCACAGGTTGTCCAAAAGTTGAGAAACAAAGATATTTTATTGGATACCAAACCTTGCCATAAGTCGTGATTGCTAACCTTTTGATACTCCATAGCGACTATCTATTATTAGGCAGTCTTACTCATCACTTTAGCCTCGACTCAGGGCGAGTATTTTCTCGGGAGACGTTTCATCTGTGAAGTCCTGCCAACCTGTTACCTGTTGCAATTGAGCTTGAACTGATAAGCGGTCTGCGAGTTCGTTTCCCTCTGTCCCTGAATGAGCCTTGACGTGTGTCATCTGTACCTTTCCGATCAGAGAACGACTTAAGGCGTAACACTCTTTGATCAACTCAAGATTTTGTATCGGAGCGCTGCCACCCTTGGTCCAATTCTTTTTCTCCCACCCCCTTGACCAAACAAAGACAGCTTTAAGGGAATAATCCGAGTCGCTTAAAATTTCTACTGGCTGACCTTTTTCGATGTAATCGTGGGCTAACTTAATGGCCTCTCTTAATGCAACTAATTCGGCCGTGTTATTTGTGCCGTTAGGGACGTGGTAACCGTACTTTAAAGTCGTTAACTTTCCATACTCATAAATTACAAGGCCAGAGCCCGTCGAACCCGGGTTGGGATCGCAAGCACCGTCTGTGTATATCTGTATGGGGAACTGATAGGCCAGCACCACTGTTAATCCTTCAGGACTATTGACAGCTGAGGTCGCTTGGATAGAATTCTTGGGTGAGGTGCCCGGTGACGTAACCGCATTCCCAAGGTATTCGTCAGCCTCTTCCTGAGTCGTGAACGATTTAAATGCAGCTCCAGAATAACCCTTGGTCGATAACTGACAAGCTGCCCATGTAGTGAAAATACCAACCTTATGGCCCTTGAGGACTGCGTAAAATTTCTTAGCCATTATGCTCCTTAAAACACTGCATCGTCATCAAATCCATCGCTTTGGAATTCGTTTGCCTCATCGAGAATGATTTTAACATGTTATCAATATTCTGTAGAACACCATGTATTGACTAATACAGCAATTATAAATACTCCCCGCTTAAGACACTTCTAATTCTACTAGATAAAATTTACGCCAGCGTAACTATAAAACTATAATGAATGAGTAATAGAGTAGCAATAGCCTCACACGGAGTAAGTAACGCCGATGATGCATTTTAGGCGAAACAGCCGTAAAGAACGTTTTCAAAACAACAACTTCATTCATGGTATTGATTTTTAATGATGTTTGGAGATTGATCTGATCACTAAGTAACCTGAATGTTCCAAATCATCTTAAAATTACTACCTGTTTATTTTGTGGGGTATCCTTCAGACCCTGAGACCATTTAATTATATTGACATCATATCTAAAGCCCACCAATCTAAATGATAACCATTATTATTTAGATTGGTGGGCTTTATGTCTTTCAAATATTGTTTTACTTTTACCGCTGTCGAAATGTCTGTACGTTATGGCGATTGCGATTGCAATACCCACAACGATGACATCATAGCTTGTTATGTACACTTAGGGTTGGAACGGGCCAAACAACTCACACATCTTGCTGCTGTGCGACAAGCACATATGCGGGTAATCAACACTCTGATTGACACAATGTGCGATCACCGTATCGCTAGTTTTTGGCGTAAAAAATGTTATCGCTATATAAAACGTTTGTTACCACTGTTATACGAAATATTAGACCAACAGCAATACAAACAAAAAACCCAAGAAATTAATAAATTACACGCTTACTACATCGGAGATAAGCAAAATAATTATCCACTGCAAAATTCGCAACCCTAAAACTTACTCAGTATAAAAAACAGTCTTAAGCAGCGCATCCATAACAGGAGTTTGCCATGTCAGAATACAGATACATTTGTCCTAATCACAGATTTTGGATAGATGCCAACCCAAAAGAAGCTTTTATTAGCGTTCAGAATATGACTAAACTAGCTGAACATTTACTACACAGAAACCAACCAAACAAAGCGATACCGCTCTTAGGCTGTGCATTTGAAACAGCAGAAATCATTTTTGACAACCGCTTAGAATCACCGCAACTCACCACAAATTTAACTTCATTAGTAATTATGTTGGCCCATGCTTATGCATCCACTAATCAAGTCGATGCAGCCAAAAGCTTATTACAACGGTTCAAAAATAAAATGAAATGTGCCATCGAATGAGCCTTAGATTATGCCACTAAAGTCGCATTTTTTGAACATTGCTCCAATGCTATTACCGAGGCAAGTATCGACATAATGTTATCTGATGTAATCTCACCACAAGAAATAAAAAAAACGGCCTATGTCCACTAAAAAGTTAATTTCACTCAGTAAATAGGAAAGGATGAATTAATAGAAATAGGATAGAAATTAACAGGACATCCATGATAATCAATTGCGAAGCAACCCCTTTAGTCAGCAACGCCGATGCTCTTGCCCTCGACTCTAAGTACTGTACGATTAAAGATTTCTAATAACAAAATCAGTTGTTTAAAATTATCATTGGCTGTTGAGTTTATATCATGGGTGGCTTGTTAATTGATGTTAATTGTTTTGTCTCAACACAAATGCCTTGTATTTGACGATTTGAATTCCCGCTGAACTGTGCTTTTTGAGGTCACTTGGGTATATAAGGGCGTTGCTTAGTTAATGGGGCTCACCGCGATAATACTTTTTGTTAAGCTTATTGAATAAGCACCGCTATTTGAGCTTATAATGGCGGTCAAATAGTTTTCGCAATTGATGAACTCATGTGAGTATAAAATGACACATAAAGTACGTTATAAGTTTAATGGTGTGGCAAAGGAAATGAGTTTTTCTTACAGCCGCTATCGCAATATGCATGAGGCAGTGGCCGATGCTGAAGGACTAGACCTTACCCACTTTTTGCAAACTGAGCAGCGAGTTGCCACCATCAGTAAAGGCAAAGCGACCGTAAGAAATTTTAGAGATGCCGAATTTGTAAAAATGGGTTTTACTGAATTATACTTCTTAAAAAATGGCCAAGAATGATGGTCGTTTTTGGTCATGCACTCAATAGTTTCGTCAGCAGTAGCGGTGCTGCAGTTAAGATTATAGCGAGCATCAACAAATCGACAGGAAAGCCTTAGGCACAGCACTGGCTGGCCTCAGGCTTAGATACAGGGATGCGCCTAATGCACATCCATTACTGATCCAAAAGATACTGACCCCGCAGGTCAGTGCCTTGTCGGCAAGGCTTGTTTAGTCTTATTTCGTAAGGCGGGTGTTATTGAATAGATAATGCAGTGATTGCAATAACCCTGCCCCCTTTGAATACGGTCCTGAGGGAACAGAGTTAAGCACTATCTCGTTTTAGAATATCGCCATAGGATTAAGCGGCGAGCCTGTGGCACCTTCAACATTGAGCGGCGCTGCCACTAACATAAAGGTTGGGCGTTTTAGCTGTCTGGCGACATCGCTAAGCTTTCTTAAATCAAGGTTATCAAAAATCGGCATGCCCATACCGATAAGGGTCAGCTCGTGAAGCGGGTTAAATCGGTTTTCGACTCCTGAAGGCATAACGTCCGAAACGCCATCGCAGCCAATAACCGCAACATCACGCTCCTTCAGAAAAGTCGCCACAGTGGTGTGCAGGCCCGCAGCTTTTTCGGTAAAGGTCCACTGGCCGAGTTCTTCAACCGCTTTCCAACGGCCAGTCTTAATCAACAGTGCATCCCCCGAGCCAATCTTAACACCGGATTTTTTCTCCCATGCGAGGAGATCTTCGGTAGTGATTGCTCGTCCTGGCTGCAGGAAATCAACGCCAAAAAACGCCGGAAAATCAACCAGTACACCGCGGGTAATAATGCCAGACTCGGCAATGTTTTCGATACCGAGTTTTGCAAAACCGCCGGCTTCAAGTTTAAAGGGGAAGCCGTTATACATTTTTCCTTTGTAGGCGAAATGGGATATTGCGTCTAAATGGGAATGGGCAAAACCGTGATAGGCCACCGAAAAATTATCTCCCGCAGCTTCAGGGTGTTGCTCTGGAGGTATGCCAAAGGCAGCGGGGAAAATAAACGGTTCATGAATAAAAGGCGATTGATTAACCTCATCTTTCTCTTCATTCATTGGCAGGGCAAGGGACACCACTGCGCCAGTTTTAACCAGCTTTGAGGCTGATATGCGTTTCTCTGCAGTAATTAGGTTCAGTGTGCCGAGCTGATCTTGGTCACCCCAGCGACCCCAGTTGGAGACTTGGAATAACAAATCTTCAAAGCCAGCCGTGTTGATAAACTCAGGTTTTTTTTGATCAGCAAAGCTATCCGCTGAAAACATGCTGGACGCGAGCAGTGTTGCCAGCGTAAAAGATGCGGTAAAACGTTTCATATTAAGATCGCCAAGAAAATTCTTATTATATTTTGTCTCTGAGACCCACATTAATCAATAGATCTGATGTGTATACAAATGTTTGAGTACAGGTAAAACAAAACGTCATTTTTTTAAATAAAATACATCATGCCTTATATTTTCCATATTTACCTTTTTTTTATCCATGAGGGAATGAAAGTTGGCAATTTTTAGTCTATTAATCAACTATTTCTACTTAATTCAGAATTCAAGACAAGCGCCCCCAGCTGATGTGCAAAACCAGTTTGCTTGTGATGATGAACGGCTTTTATTCAAATAGATTTATCTGATGTTAGGACATTAACAGGATATCCATGATAATTAATTGCGAAGCAATCTCTCAGTCGGCAAAGCCGATGCTCTTGACCTCTCCTCGATTCAAGGCTCGCCGATTATTTTGTGAATTCAGTAGGGCAATTAGCATGGATGCTAATTGAGTTTGCCTCCCCAACCTGATGTAAACGCAACTTAGAAAAGTGAAACCTTTGACGTAGTCAAATACACTTCCTTGATGATTTGTACCCAAACCCAACATCCATGTTGGGTTGTTCAACTGGGCGAAGCCGTGCTTCTAAAGAATCTAGTTGAACCCTCAAGCGGCACTTTTTGCTTACTTTTTGCTGCTGTAGGAAAAATTAAGTCATTCAGCAAGGATGCTGTGTGAAAAAAGGCATGCGGACGCCGCGCGGGATGCCAGTAAGCGCAGCGCATAAAAAGCGTAGCCTCAACAAAGCCGCCAAGCTACGAGCCCCATGAGCATATGATAAATATGTGATTGGGGCGAGTAGCGACAGCAATGCAGCTGAGGTTTCAAGGATGACGTAGAAATGACTGGTCACATTTAAGTTTGGGATTAAAGAGTCCTTCGATATCCTATATCTCGGCTATGGTTTTCTATTAAAGTTTGGGAACAATCTCAGCCATTACTTAAAGAGTTCAAGTCAAAATAGACCTGCCTTACGTAGAGTGATGTCATTACCAAGGGAAATATCGGTTTAATGAGCGAATTGCAGCTGTTGGATCTGACTTAGCCGAATGACTGCCAAGCCCAAGATTATAGTCCCTTTTGAGCGATCTATAGTCGTTCAAGCAATCTGTATACCTTTAGACTTTTTGATATTTTCGGTTGGTATTCTAATGGCAGGTGATCCGACATAGCAGACATACGAACGAAGCATTATATTGCTGCTAAACCCCTCAACATCAACTTCCTCTATCCGTCGTCCATGTCCCAATTGCAGACAGTCGCGGTCATAGTAATTCAGGAGTAAGAAGCCTAAGTTTTAGCAAATTAGGATGGCTCCAACTGCTGTAGGGCACTTTTGAGTGGGTAACGAACCTTGCTCTTCAATAGGAGCAATGGTTTGCAAGGTAAAGACCTTTCGTCCTTGCTGTTTGGCTGTAGCTCCACTGACATTGCTGTCACTAGTCGCTTAAGCTATTACCAATTACGCAGCCAAATGCATCATGAACAATTTAACGTTGTTCTTGACTCCGATAGTTTGAATCAATCGCTATTTGTGCTAGTTCCAACGCTGCACTATAGTGGTGTCATACGTGTCGGCGACTATTTACACATTAAAGAGGATAGCTGAAGTGGGATTAGACATGGGTTGGCCTGTTGCAAATGGAGGTTCGCATCATGTTTCGTTGCGCCAGACTCTGCTGTACGCTCTTCTTGTTGGTTTCGCTTTTTATCTTGGGTGTAAACTTGGGCTAGCGTTAGCTACTCCAACGGATAAGATCGCTACGTTTTTTCCAGCCAATGCAATCGTTTTGGCGGCATTGCTTTTAACAGATCAGCGTCGCTGGTGGGCATATCTTCTGGTCATGGTGCTTGTAGACATCACTATCTCTATGGAATACGACTTGTTAGCACATCGAGTGGTTCTTTTCTCTATCGCTAATTTTCTTGAAGCCCTAGTTGCAGCGGTTAGCTTGAGATATCTTCTTGCAAGCCCAATAAAATTCGAACAAATCTCTGAGATGTTGCGATTCTTCTTAGTTGTGCTTGTGAGTGGGTCATTTGCTGCTTGTGTTGCCAGTGCCGTAACCTTCTTTGAGGCACCCGAGTTGAGTTACTGGTCTTTCTGGCGAGCGTGGTTTCTAAGTGACACAATTGGTCTACTCATAGTAACTCCTTTGATTATACTTGGGTTCCAAGCCGGACTTAGCTGGCTCAAGTCTGTCAAGTTCAACCGCACACTAGAGGCACTGGGATTAGCCTTGTGTCTATTTATAGTAAGCTACTATGCTTTAGGGGCAGAGGCAGGCGTTACGGATAATTTCCCAGCTTTACTCTACGCCCCTCTACCGTTTCTTCTTTGGGCGGCAATCCGTTTCAACGGTATTGGTGTTCACCTTGCCATCTTGGTGATAACAATTTTTTCTGTCGGCACTGCCGCCAACGGCTTAGGTCCATTCACCTCTAGTTCGCCTATAGAAAATGTGTTGTCTGTCCAGTTTTATCTGATCGCTACGGCAGTTCCAATTATGCTACTTTCAGCAGTTCTCTCGCAGCATAGGCTGACTGTGCAAGAAAAGAATAATGCAATCGAAGAGAAAGATAAACGGGCAGCTGAGTTAGTTATTGCCAACGAAGAGAAAGATAAACGAGCAGCTGGGTTAGTCATCGCCAATAAAGAGCTTAGCATCGCCGCCACAGTTTTCGAATCCCAAGAAGGTCTGATGGTGACTGATGCCAGTAATGTCATTGTTAGGGTGAACCGCGCCTTTACTCACATTACAGGTTATAGCGCAGAAGATGCAGTCGGTCAGACTCCTCGTCTACTTAGCTCAGGCATGCAAAGTAAAAAGTTCTACGCCACCATGTGGGATAGCATCAACAGAACTGGTATGTGGGAAGGCGAAATCTTGAATAGGCGTAAAAATGGCGAAGTCTATCCAGTATATCTCTACATTACAGCAGTTAAAAATGCTAAAGGAACTGTCACCAACTACGTAGGATCAAGCACTGATATTACCTCTATTAAATCTGCAGCAGATGAAATAGAGAGACTGGCTTTCTATGACCAACTCACACAGTTGCCAAACCGCCGTCTTTTTCTTGACAGGCTCAATCAAGCTTTAGCAGTCAGTGCCCATAGTGGTAAACGAGGCGCACTACTGTTTCTCGACTTGGACCAGTTCAAGAACCTGAATGACACTCAGGGACATGATGTTGGTGATTTGCTGTTGCAACACGTTGCAGGGCGCCTAACTGCATGTCTTCGGGAAGGCGATACCGTGTCCCGTTTTGGGGGGGATGAGTTTGTCGTGCTATTGGAAAACCTGAGCGAAGATGCCATTAAAGCGGCAGCTCAAACTAAAGATATTGCTACAAAAATCAACATCTCACTCAACCAACCTTATCAACTTGACGAACACGGTTGCCTTAGTACCGCTAGCATAGGCGCTACATTGTTCATTGGCCATGAACTGATGGCGGAGGAATTGTTAAAACAGGCAGATATTGCCATGTATCAATCCAAGGCCCAAGGCGGCAATACCCTTCGTTTTTTTGACCCAATGATGCAAGAGGTTATCATTGCCCGTGTAAAACTTGAAAATGAGCTACGGGAAGGCATTGAACAACAGCAATTCCAATTACACTATCAAATGCAAGTGGACAGCACCGGTCAACCTATAGGTGCAGAGGGCTTAATTAGGTGGCAGCATCCAGAGCTTGGCATCATTCTCCCACGGCACTTTATTCCGTTGGCAGAAGACAGAAGATTGATTCTGCCCATTGGGCAATGGGTGCTAGATACGGCTTGCGCTCAACTCAAGGCATGGCAGCAATCCCCTCTCACCAGTGATATCGTACTTGCAGTCAATGTGAGTGCTAAGCAATTACATCAAGTGGACTTTGTGGAGCAAGTGCTGGCAACCATACAGCGCCACGGCGCTAACCCAGTGCGACTCAAACTAGAGCTTACAGAGAGCATGTTGCTTGATAACATCAACGACATCATCGCAAAAATGAATGCACTAAACAAGATAGGCATTAATTTCGCACTAGATGACTTTGGTACCGGCTATTCATCTTTGCAATATCTAAAAATACTACCGCTAGCGCAATTGAAAATAGACCAGTCATTTGTACATGATATTACCACCGACAGCAATGACAGAAAGATAGTGCGCACCATTATTACTATGGCATCCAGTCTGGGTATAGAGGTCCTCGCTGTGGGTGTGGAGACCCCTGAACAACGTCAATTTCTGATGGATAGCGGCTGTTTGCAGTATCAAGGTTATTTATTTAGCAAACCGAACACGATTGAAGAATTTGAGGCTAATCTGAAAAAAGGCTGATGCAATTCTCGGCAGTTGATAGGCAGAGTAGAAATAGAATAAACGTTATTTTTCACAGAATCTAAAATATAGTTACCCCGATATTTTCTATATCGACCTCTTTTTCATATATTATCAGGGTCATCAGGGTCAGAGTCAATTTAAATGGCTCAGCCCTAAAATCATTAGAGCAACCATCCTAAATAATGGCTAAGCCATTAAAACACCCTGTCGGCAAAGCCGATGCTTTTGACCTTCCCTCGACTCAAGGCTCGCTGATTATTTTGAGAATTCAGTAGGGCAATTAGCATGGATGCTAATTGAGTTTGCCATTGCCGGGAGCAAGTGCAAACGACCTGCTTAATTCGCAAAATAATCGGATAAAGAGTATTGCCCTCGAGCGGCACTTTTTGCTTACTTTTTGCTGCTGTAGGCAAAAATTAAGTCATTCAGCAAGGATGCTGTGTGAAAAAAGCCATGGAGGGCGGTAAGCGCCAGCGCATGCTTTAATTCTGTATAAAAATTCAAAAGCACTCTTCGCGCCATCGTCCCGCGCGGCGTCCGCTGATGGTTTTGTCTCGAATCCCTTCGAACCAGATACTCTTTTTCAACAGCAAAAAAGAGTATCCAGAAAATGCCGCTCGCTACTAAAGTTCTTAACCGCAAAAAATGACTTATTCTTGGGTCGTTACGAATGTATCCCTTCAAGCTCCACTCAAATGACTTCCCCGCGCGGCGTCCGCTGCCATTTGCCCCAAGAATAAGCCATTTTTAACTGAAACTTTAAAGGCGGGAAATGCAGTGACGGAGCCACCTAATCGGATATCGGCAAAGCATAAAAACAGCGTAGCCACAAACAAAAAAACGAGCCTAAGCTCGTTTTCATCAAATCCCAAAGAAAATTTGAAACCCTTTCAAAAACACATTCTCTTTCTACTAAATCATTGGAGCCTCAGCAAAGCCGCCAAGCTACGAGCCCCATGAGCATATGATTAATATGTGATTGGGGCGAGTAGCGACAGCAATGCAGCTGAGGTTTCAAGGATGACGTAGTGTCGGTGTCCGTGAAAACTGCAACTGCACTCGGCTTGTAGCAGCTACAAAATCGGCCTGTTTTTACCATGAAAAATGCAACTAATGGGTATTGATTTCATTATTAATAGGTACTGTCGGCTAATTACCGAGCGATCTTGTCGTAATGATGCTAGCAAACTAACAGTCTCAAATGAGCGAGGGAGTCATACGATTAAAACCTGCTGCTCTTCTCAGAAACTGAGCAAGCGGTCATTCATTCCCTGACAATTCTGGGCATGGCTTTTCTTATTCCTGCGAGAATTTGACTCTATCCTATGCGTTTTTCCCAAAGTGAGCCGTCAATATAAACGTCATAGCAGTCAATTCGGTCAGAACGGAATAATTCGAGTGTATAGACAACAGGTTCACTGGCGTCGTAGTCAGTAATTTCAATAACCCGTCTAAGCCTTGGAATTTCCCTAACAGGGAGAGGCGTTTCGCCATCTTGTCTATTTCGTTCAGTTCTCGCTCGGTTAGTGTATGATTTGGATACCGATTTTTGATATTTATTAGTGCGCTGAGACATGGCCATCTCCTAGTTTGCAAGGTAGTATAGCTTGCAAGATCTCACTAATAAGTATATTAGAGCACCAGTAATCAAGCATGGATGATCATATGAAGTTTGGTGAGATTTGGGATAAATTCGAATTATACATAATGTCACTTTGGTTTCTTTTCTTCTTAATCATTGTGATTACAGTAGATATACCACTGTGCTTTGGTGAAAATTGCCAATACATTGGATTTTGGGAAGTTATAAAGAAAAACATCGTTCCTGTTATTTCTCTGTTGTTAGTGTTATTCGGTGTGATTTTTTATTACCACTTTGATTACAGAATTTCAGGTAGCAAAAAATTACCTGTCGAAATAACAGAGATTGAAGATCTTAATTACGAACACCTAACATTTTTAACTACTTATATAATCCCCTTAATTTGTTTTAACCTCACTAGTACACGGTATCTAATAGCTTTAGCCTTTTTGCTAATTGTTATTGGTATTATTTATGTAAAAACAGATAAATTCTATGCTAATCCTACTCTTGCAGTTTTAGGATTTAGACTATACAAAGTCACGGTTAAAACAAGGACGGGTATAAAAGAAAATATTGTTGTAATAACAAAAGATAGGTTGAGTGAACAGGATCAATTAAAAACTTTAGATTTAGATAACAAAGTATATTTTGCAAGGAAAATTGAATGACGATTGAAAACTTAAAGGAAGAAATTTCATCAGTTATAACAGCGAAAGGATGTTCTGCTGAATTTTTCTTTCTCTTAGATGGTGATGAAGGAATGTGTGTGAAATCTGTAGATATTAATGAAGAAGATCAAACCGAACTAGCTAAAATGTTTACTGAATCACTAAGTAATAATATTTTGCTGAATGATGACCTTTCACTTATCCCTATATCAAGTGCGGATGATAGGAAGAATGCTTTATATGAATATGATTTAGATGATATTCCTGAAGAATTATCAAACTTAAAGAAAATAATTGAAAATGAAGATTTCGATACGTTTTCTTTCAGTGATGATTTATTAAAGCAACTTGAAGGTGTTCTAATTTTAATTGGTAATCAAGACGTTCAACTTGCCATTTATAAACATCACTACCCAATTACGTTATTACAGAAGGACAGTGGCTTTAGCTTAACTAAAATGCGAGGTTCAAATAGGTTTCAAAAATTAGATCAGGACATTCTAAAAATTGATCCTAAGTTTCAGTTCATCAAATTGAATGGTAAGTATTACATACTTGATATTAAAGCCTTAGAACGATTTTTTGGTTTCCATGATGCCATTAAAAATATTGCTACACAGGGTGTAGAGAATATCAAAACATCTGACTTAGTAATGGATTGTGGTGTGTTTGAGTCTCGACTTGATGATATTACCTTTTCAAGAAAACTAGTTAAATCTGCTAGTCAGTCTCCTGTTTTATCAGTCATACCTAATCGTGAAATACTATCTTTTACAAATACCCATCCAGCATTAAAAGGTAAGTTTAAATATAGTTCCGACGGTTCTCAATTTGATTTGAAAACTAAAAAATCTCAAAATTTATTTCTTAAGTTATTAAATGATGATTTTTTACAATCTGAATTAACTAAAAAATATTATGAAAGCGTAGCAAAAGATAATATTGAAGAAGCTGTAGCTGAAAGTGCGGCGTAATGGTGCTCTATTCGGGTGGCCAGTGGTCTCTAACCTCCAGCACCTGCATGCGGCTCCGCACAGGGCGTTTCACTTAGGATAGTGAAGCGCAATCCAACCATCACGTAATGAATAAAGCCCTTCGAATTTTAAATAATCAAGCGACAGAGCTTGATTGATCCCCGAAGTTTTAGCGCCTAACTGGCGTATTAACCTGACCATCTCCTTACTGCTATAACCGCTAACTCGGCAAGCGACCCATGACTGGCTGCAATGGAAAATTTCGGATAAAAGCAAAGTGCAAAAATCTAACATAATTACAGGCAGAAGATTTCTCATCCTCAAATGGACCCAACAATTCAAATGTCCAACAAACTGTTGGACAAACTAATGATGCACTGTTCTAAAACATGCTTATTTACTAGCTTTATCCTGCCTTTCTGACTTAAGCTCAACAGTTACATCACAGTTGCCTAGCAGCAAATTCATAGTCTCCATTTCCGTAAGCTGCTCTGCCACAATTTGGCCAATTCGTGCCCACTGCTCAATGACTTCCTCTGGCGTTTTAGGTAATCGCGCTAAGTACGCTTTAGCACTTTCGATTAAATCGTCTGATATCTCTAATGTTTTTGTACTGTCCATTTGTTGTTTACCTCTTTAATATCGTCTTTCAGATTTATTAACAAACTAACCATTTAACTCATCACTTTCTCGTGTAGTTGCGAGGTTTAGGTAGAGTTTGATATAGCCATGATTGGTCATATTTGTATAGCCACGTATAATCCGCATAACAGAGCTTTTTGATTTCATTTCTTGATACTAGATCGTTTGTGTTAATTATGTTTTGAATAGCCTGTCTTGCCACATCTCGCCTCGTTAGCATTCTTTGATATTGCCTCCAAGCACTTAAGTGCGGCGTAGACTCAATGATTTTCTCGATGGCTCCGACAGAGACGCATGTTGTCTGTGCTATTTTCTTTCGGCATTCTCCATTGATGGCCATTTCTCTAATTTCAACAGTAAGCTGCTCGTCAATGAACTGAGTTCGTTTTAAGTATTCGATTTTATTTAGCTTGGCGATCCGCAAAACAAAGCCAATGCTGCACTTTGCCCGTTTAGCAACCTCACGTAATGAAAAATCCCGTAACAGTAACAATTTAAGCACTTCAGATGCCGATGGCTTGATGAAGCTAACAGTAGAATTTTTCGTCGAGCTACTTCGCTCAATCGAATCAATTTGCTGTAGCGTGTATTGAAACAACAATGGTTTCAGAGGATGGCAATGATGGTTTGATTTATACAATAAGTTATAAGTATCAGCTTTAGTCATCACTTGCTTTCCAAATAACAGATAAGAAAATTTGTTTATTTGCTGATATAGGCGTTCAGTATTGAATACTTTACCTCGCACTAAACCTCGCTCTTTTGTAAAAGGTGATAAGTCTTTATCGTAAACGTCAGCTTCATATCTAGGCTCGGATTTGTAATATTCATTATGCTCTAAAACAAAATAAGCAAACCTCACTGTATGACTTTCAGCTATTTCAGGCTGTAACTTAACGCTTTGTGGAGGCAGACGGAAAACTCGATTACTGTGAATTTGTTTAAAAAGTTTAAGCCCGTGAGAAACGCAGCAATTTACTCCGTTGAACTGATGAGCTAAATGCCAGTAAGCAACACCAAACGACTCAACATCTTGCCGAACACATTCCGCGCAATATTTATGACAATTTCTTGATGCAAATTTCAACTGAGAAACATTCGCTGTGCTTGCTACGTTTAAACCATAGTTATCCAGCATTATTTCTTTTAATTTTTGCGGGTTTGCAATACTCATGCTGTACAGCGGAAAGTAAGTGTGCTCCTCCAAAAGGTGTTGAGCATTACAACCAGTGAATTTTTTTAAGTAAGGAAGCCCAACAGGCAACTGTTGATTAATAGACATTCCATAGTGTCCAAGCCACTTTTCGTTAAATACTCGGGCATTTGAATTTACCCGCAACCCCGCTAACCGTGTGACCAACGAGTATATCGTTTCATCAGGTAATACGGGGGTGGTATTCATCTAAAACTGTACCCTAAAGCTTGAATATTCCTTCGCAAAGCTCATCAACAACATGAATATTATTGGGTGTGTAGTAGTTGCAGTCCCTGATAACAATGAAGCAGGGGTAAAGTGATTCGATGTCGTCAACATTTGCATCGCTTGTAAGTCCGCTTGATTTAACCAATCATTACTTTTTAAGAATGCACGCCAATCCTTATATAACTGCTGCTTTTTAGTTGATTTCCCAACCCCCAAATGTAGAGCGTATTTCATATCAGCCCTCACATCATTTAACCAATCACGAGTTTCCTCCGATGGTCGCGACATAATGGTGCCCGACCAAATATCAAGCTGCTGTAATATTTCCCCCCTATACACATCGCTAGACCTTTTAATTACAGATTCATTGATAACAGGGTAATCTAATAGAGTCTCGGGGCTTTGCAGGTTTATTTGCTTTAAGTAACATTGATGTATTGGGCACCTTTGAGCAGTAGGCACTTGATGAATACTGTGCCAAATACCGACCCCAAAAGCATCCTCATCTTGTACATGGCATTCCTCACACCACTTTAATGGTTTGAGTGACGCTAACACCTCCTCACCGTCAAATAACCTCTTCGTACACTTATTATTAGCCTTAATAGTACTTAACGATTTTTTAAAGTAATCTTCCTTAATAAAACCACGCCAAAATCGAGCATTTTGATGAGAAGCTAAGAACGCTCCTCCTCCATTTAGAGATTCACCAACGTAAGCAAAATTTAATGCAACTTTAGGCACCAGCACGTCTGTCTTACCTATTGTTCCTGACAAATTAAATGAAAAAAACTGCTTCATATTATTACTTGCAAGTAAATGAAATAGCCTAGCGATGTAACCCGGAAGATATTCACTTGGAAAAGGTGGAAATTGATTCGATGCGAGAGCTATTGCGTTCATATCACCACCTATAACAATGACTGCAATGCATCATAACTTTCTTGGGCTGCTTGTTCTCCAGCCTGCTCGACGGCGGATTTTTGCTTACCAACAACATTGCTACTAGGACTATTTTTCTGTTTCTTTACTTTTGCCTTTACTGCATTATTTTTACTATCACCGAGCAAAAGGGTTTTCATATTCTCAATTTCATTTTGCCCATCGAGGTATGCCATTTCGATCAGGCCTGACATCGAAATTTTCTTATCGCTTTCTGCCATAGATAAACACCCCAAAGCTCTACTAACGAGTATTTTTAATAGGGATATATTACCGACTGAATGTTCGTGAATAGTTGCCAAATCAGCGGAGGATAAGCTGCCACTTTTTGGCAAAACGTAAGATTCAAAATACACTCTCACTAGATCTGTCCAAAAAGGATCATCAACACTATACAATTCCTTTACCATGGCTGACTCTTCAACAAAGCGGCGATATAGAAATGAGGACTGTGCAAGGTAAGGTTCAAATATTGGCGTACCGATCAATAAAAAAGGAATAGGAATTTCGTTCACTATTTGTTGTAAAAAATCAGCTTTCCCCTTCGAAGCAGTGGTTAATTCACCATTTTTCTTATAAGAAACCATTATCTGGCATTCGTCCAAAACAATCATACCAACATTGTATTTGGCGCAGTGTAGTTTAAGCTTATCTATGTGAGTTGTAACACTTAGGTTATCAGTTAACTCTCGCGCTAGATTATCGTCGGTTAAATCGTCTATTTTTTCTATAATATTGCGAACAGCCGCCTTCATGGACAAGCCATGAAATTTGACTTTGACCCAGCTAACTTGGATAAACTCTCTGTTGTAATAGCTTTCCGACGCTTTATGCCGATGAGTTTGGGGGATAGCACCTAGCACTTTATCCATTGTTGTCGTTTTGCCCAAACCAGATTCGGCAATTACTGCAGCACCAACACCTTTATCTCGTTCGGTCAGCTTTAAGACTCCTTTTGCTTTTGCAGGATTAAATGCACTCAAGTTGACTTGTTTCTGTTGAGCCGAATCACTGATATTACGGTCTGCGTAGTTGTAGCCGCGATACATCATGTCAGTGACCAAACAATATAAACGCCAAGACAATTCATTTGGCAAAAACATCTCATCTAATGCGACTCGCTTACGTTCCTTTATCGGTGCATTTGCAAAACTATAGCGTTTATCTTTTCTAACCTCGCATCGAGAAAAGAAGGTTGCCTTATCATCGGTAATATTCAGTGCAGATAACATCGGATTGTATGCAGGCTCCGGCCAATCTGGTAAATATGCGGTTTCATCAGCATGTGAGTTAAATGAATTTTTCATAGTTTTCATACCTTCTTTTTAATTTGAGTCATCTGATTTAATGCCAAACCCAGACCTCACCATTTGCATATTGTCACGGTCGAGAGCCGCTATATCTATTTTAGTATTTGCTTCTGTGTCAGTTACCGGAGCCTTGCCACGTAGTGGTTTTAGACCTTTATTCATCAATTTATTTTTTTGCTTTATACGATTAGTTCTTGCTGACTGTATTGCTCCACTTTCGAGTTTCTTTTCAGCAGTATCCCGCCGCACCTCTCTAAGTCCATCCATAATGGCAAGGTGTTCCTCGATACTTTTTAGCTCATACTTTTTGCTACCCTCTGCCAGTGCAAACTCAATAATATCGGGACTAATCTGGTCGTCTATGAGCCAGAAAAAGCTCAAATTATTGGGTATAACCATCACTTCAAGTTCATAAACACCATCCCCATGCATTGAAAAAGCTCGCTGATGAAACCGTCTGAAAGCTGGAGAGTGAGATACGTATGAAATATCTTCACCTTTTAATTTGATAGAATGCTGGTATATGAGTGCAGTTCGCCTTGGAAGCAGCGTTTCAAGGACTTTCGAGGGAGTAGCGACTTCGCCACCATTTAACTCTCGGGTTATATCATGAACCCATAAATCTCTGGGATGTGGTAAAACACCATTCATGATGTGTTGCCCTTTAACACGATCCTCAACTTGAGAATTATTATTCAAATCTAAAATAGTGTGTATCAATATATGGTTGAGATCGTCTAAAGTAAAAATCGCCTTTTTAGATGCATGTTGAGCAGCTTTCGGGGCTTTTTTAAAAACCGCACCAGATAACCTGTGAATTGTTTTTGTATTAAAACTCCCGAACTTTCGCTCTGCTGTTCCTTTTTCTTTACCTTGATACGACTCAGCCAATTCAATACTTAAGATAGCGAGCTTTTGCTGAACGACTCGGTCTAAAAGTGACTCTTTATTTTCATTGCCATTGTCAAATAAAATAGAGGTCGGAATATGATGACAAGGCCAGTCGTCATATTCTATTTCCACACCATACTTACGGCAAAATTCAACTTTATCGGTAAAAGCATTGTAAAGTGCCATGCAAATATCTTCTTCGGTTGGAGACCGAAAAGTGAGATAATATCCAGCTGTAATTGAAGTTGCTTTGTCCACAACAGCTATTAGCCATGGACGTATCGTTGCTTTGACTTCGCCCATTGAGTATTTTGACGTTAAATAAAGATCTACCCGAGTCGCGTCAACTTCGTATTGATAAGCGGCTGTGACGGCCTGCGAAAGAGCGGAGCCTGATCCCACTGCATCATCATTTTTAAAACCTTTTCGTCCTTTTTTAAACTGAATATATTTATCTTTTCCGCCTAAGGCTTCGATGAATAATCTCTGAAATTGACGATAAGTCAGCATATTTTCACGAATCGGTATAAATTTTTGCTCCTCATCATCAAAATATGTGCCATATTCTCCGTTATAATCGTCACATAAACTTGCCATTGAAAAATCCTGCCTACCATGCAAGCTCTTTATGAACGCTTTCATGAATTCAAAATCATCGTCATTCACTACTTTATTGAATATACTTTTAGCACCTCTTCCAGTCGGAAACTTGATAAGTGCCATTTCTGCATTTTGAGGGCGCAACGCTTTGTTTCGCTTACTCGCTACATGATATTCAGGTAATAGAGCTTCAAATGACTGACCAAAAGCGTAATAGCGATAGAGCATCCGTAAGAAACTTGCATATGAAAGGCCTTCATAATGGTTTAAAAATGCCTCCACTTCTTTCTTGCCAATGAATCTATTGAAGTAAAGATATTGGTTATCTTTCTTTTGCTTAAGCGTATTTACTGGATCTAAGTCATTTTTCAATTCACCAAAACAATTTAAATCCCAATTCCTTTGATACTCAAAAGCCTTTACAACTTCCAGTTTATTGTGAGTCGACTCTTTGTTTTTAATATAACGTTCATACTGTTCGTTATAATCAAAATTTTGCTTATCTTGAGCAAGCTTAAGCTTGTTAAACCATTTAACCGATTCCGTGTTATGAAAATTATTTTCAATAACTTCAATGCTTTTCCAGTTCTTAAAATACTGCAATGGTTTTTCGCCATCGTTATAGACAAAAAGCGGGATTGGATCACCGATATTATGCATAAATGGGCGCTTAGGGCGCTTCTTATCTTGAAGACATAGAACAATCTGATTAGTACTAACATCAACTATGGTGTAATGAATTGCTGGTAGGTTTTCGCCCGGTAAAGGGTCTTTAATGAAAATGACTTTGTTTATTGCCAAACGCATTTTTTTGCTCCTTTTTTAAGTGGAATACGCTTATGGATTGCTATCTCTTTATCCAAATCCCAAAGTAGTTCCTGATGCCAAATTAGGTGGAGAACACATGTATGAATCAAACCTACTTTTTGGTCAGTACGTTGAGCAACTTCATCTTCAATCACTCCGAGAGGATAACTTCTAGCTTTAGGCACCAATTCAAGAAACAACCTTTTTATGTCTGCTTTGAGAGATGGAGTGATATCAAGATCAATGTACCGCTCTGCTCGTTTAAGATTCTTGACGAAATCAAGCGCAAAGAAAGGCTTATTTTGAGTAATAATTCTGTGAGTTCTGTTATTTTTATCCCAGTAAACACGCTCAATTTCGAGTTTATTTACAATATTCTGATGCCGAGTCTCAATTAAAGAATATAAACCGTTCTCTCTAAGCTCTTTGAGTGCAATAGGGCTTCGCTGTCTTTCACCGTTACCATCGGCATATTCAACAATTTTATCTGTGGTCATAACATTGGCGTGTTTTACTCGATGTTCTTCCTTAATATTTCCCGTAGGCATAAAACTTGGGTGTTTCACATTTAAGTCCGCAGCAATTTTAAGCGTTTTCTGAATAGGAAAAAGTGGAAATTGAGTACGTATATCTATGACATTAGGCAAAAATTTTAGATATCGTACAAATTTTGACTCCAGCGTAGACATTGTTTCATGTGCGTGATCTGATTTGTCATTTTGCGTTTTAGATCCTACTGAGCAAACCGACGCATTTTTAATTCTTATCCACGGTTTATAGCACCCGGTTTTTTTATACTCACGGCTGTACGCAATTATCTGATTTGTGACAATTGTTGAAATTGGTGGCTGCCCTTCCTCAGGGTAAATTAAGAATTTATTTTCGTTCATGATTCCGTACCTCTTCTTATTAAGATAGAGCGGATCAACTTAAAGTCAAGTTTTTAACCATTTAATTTAGAATTTCACATGAAACAGCCAAAATAGTAAGATTAAACCATACAATTATGTCAATATTAAAATGTTAATAATAATAATAAACACTAGAAACATCGTAAACAAAGGGATTTAGAAGAAAAGTTAACTATAATTACCAATTGAATTAATAAACAGTATATAAGGCATGTTTAATAACATTAAAATTAAATTTGTCAACATGAGCTACATGGTAAGCAATTGAAAAATATGGATTTTAAATATGATAAAAACAAACGAAGAAAAGTTAAACTTATATTTTGACCTAAAAAAATCATTAAAGACTTCAGAGGGAAATGCTTATAAATATATGGCATCTAGTGGAAACAAATATGGAATAGCTCCGCTCGAATTATTGGAGACTTTAGAGGGACGGATTGTTTTTATCATGCTGGTCAGAGATATTTCACTAGAAAAGGGATAATCCAAATAGGCCTCACCAATAGCCATATTTTAGCTACCCAATAGGGCAATATTATCTAAAATATGTATGCTTTCATCACGACAGTCCTTGTGATCCCCGACAAATCGACATCATTTGATTTGTGATACCACTAATTTGTCCTTTACGTTTTCAAGATTTGCTGCATTGCTACACCTTGCGTATCAAGCCCCAAGCACATCTGCTCTGATGTACGTCTACCGCAGTTAATTTGCACCTTGATTTTTTTGCCTAGAGAAATCTGGCTAATTTATGAAATGGCTGGAGCATTAGTCAACTGAACATTGTCCAATACGTAAACGGAAATCTACGCTTGTTCATTCCCGAATTTTCCCATATTCTCTCATTATCACTTTTGTGAGAATGACCATGACAGAACAAATTTTGACCCTGAAAGAGCTGGCCGCGTATCTAAAGCTAACTGAAAAAACGGCATACAGACTAGCGGCAGAAAAGAAACTACCCGGTTTTAAAGTCGGTGGTTCATGGCGATTCAAGTCTTCCGATTTAGAAGCTTGGATAGAACGACAAAAGGAAAAGGAATGATCCCCAACTATCAACAATTGATGCGACCACTTCTTGAAGTAGTGCAGGCGGCTGGCGGAAATGAAGTAAAGCTTCGCGATGCCATCAAACAGCTTACCGATAGGTTCGGTTTGTCTGACGAAGAGCGCAATGAAACGCTGCCAAGTGGCAAGCAAAGCATTTTGGATAATCGGGTGGGCTGGGCACGCACATATCTCACCAAAGCTGGATTATTGAAAGTAACCAAACGTGCCCATTTTGTTATCACCGAGCGCGGCACTAAAGCACTTTTAGATACCGATGCGGTGATTGATAACAAATACCTCAAGCAGTTTGATGAATTTGTTGCCTTTACAGGACAAAAAAACGAACCCAGTAACTCTGTGACGGCCAATACTTCAGAAACCAACGAAGCAGTGACTACCAGTGAAATAACGCCTGACGAAGCCTTACGTGCAGCGTACCAAACCATCAACGATGCCTTAACGTCAGAACTGCTATCGCGCACACGTGAAGTCACTCCTGCCTTCTTTGAGGATTTACTAATCGAACTGCTTATAGCTATGGGTTATGGCGGCACAGGCGAAGGTGCGGCGCACGCTTTGGGCAAGAGTGGTGACAATGGTATAGATGGTGTTATTGACCAAGATCCACTTGGCGTAGACCAGATTTATATTCAGGCCAAACGCTACACTGAAGGCAATAACATTGGGGCTGGTGATATAAGGGATTTCTTCGGTGCATTGAACCTTAAGAAAGCCCAGAAAGGTATTTTTATCACTACCTCAAATTTCACCGCCTCTGCCACACAAACAGCCAAAGACCTTGGTATGCGAATCGTACTTATTAACGGTAAAGAGCTAGCCAAACTTATGCTGCGCTACAACATTGGCAGCAGAGACGAACAGGTATTGCACCTGAAGAAAATAGACGAAGAATTTTTTGAAGCGTAAATCAAAACAGAACTGGGGCCGAAATGTGTGTAAACCAATCAAAAACTAAATACACGCACTAAGACTAAAAATTAAATAGCTTTGATGCTAAAGGAATAGAAGTTGAACATTAGCCAAATAGAAGAAATCGTTAAAAAGTTAGCGTCAGATATTATTGCTAACGAAGTAAACAAGGATGAGTTTGTATACCAGCTAATGACGGCATATGGTCATCGTAAAACAACCATTGGTCGCATTAAGTCAGGTGAGCGTAACTTAGCAAATATTGAAGGTGAAGTAAGGGCTAAACGCCATATTTACTTTAAGCAAAGCCAAAGTCTTTGTGTGTTGTCAGATATTGATAGCATGAAAAAAGAGCCATCAGTCACTCGTGATAAAATTCGTTTTGTGATTGCTACTGACTTTAATCAGTTTGTTGCTCTTGATACTCGTACTCACGATACCTTAGATATTGAATTTACCGAGCTAGGTAAGCATTTCGATTTCTTCTTACCTTGGGCTGGAATGGAAAAAGCTGTTTACCAAGGTGAAAACCCTGCTGATGTTAAAGCGGCTGAAAAAATGGCTAAGTTGTTCGACTTAATCAAAGCCGATAACTTTAATGAAGAAAATAAAGACGACACCACCGCACTTCATAACCTAAACGTATTTTTAACTCGTCTACTGTTCTGCTTCTTTGCCGAAGACACTGGTATTTTCACACGTAATCAGTTTAGTGAAAACTTAGAGTCAAAAACTAAAGCTGATGGCTCAGATGTTGATAGTTACCTAAATCGTTTATTTGAAGTTCTAAATACCAGTAAAGAAAATCGCGGTGAGTTACCTGATTACCTAGCACAATATGAATATGTAAATGGTGGCTTATTTGCAAATACTATTGCGTCACCAAGGTTTTCGACTAAATCACGCAAAATGCTGATTGAGTGTGGCAGTGAACTAGATTGGTCTGATATTAACCCTGATATTTTTGGTTCGATGATCCAAGCAGTCGTTCACCCAGATCAACGTGGCGGTATGGGCATGCACTATACCTCTGTGACCAATATCATGAAGGTGATAGAGCCGTTGTTTCTAGATGAGCTTTATGCTGAGTTTGAAAACATAGAAGACAATATTGACGCTAAGTTAAAACCAAGCCGTTTGCGTAAACTTCATGATCGCATTTCTGAAATCAAGGTGCTCGACCCCGCATGCGGTAAACGTTACATGAACAATTACAGTTACACACCTTACATAAGTTAAGTGGTGACATTTAAGTTTATATTATGTTTATATAGGGATCTTTTTTAGTAGCATTAATTTGTCAAAAATGAGATCCAATGGCAAGTCTTGAAAAGATAAACTACCGATCACACCGAACTGAGGTTATCGACGGTGTAGTTGAGATGACAGAATTAACAAGAAAACCTATCAAAAACCTCCCTCTTATTTTTTGGGAAGACAATTCACCTTGGGCAGAGGTCAATCTTTGGTCACTTGAACAAGCAGCTTCACACAAACGCGATTTAAAGACAGTTCACTCAAGTGTTTCCCATCTACTTGCTTATGCAAAGTGGTTAGAAGCGGAATCTGTTAAGTGGTGGGATTTCCCAGATAGAGAAAGCGAACGATGTCTTACCCGCTTTAGAGGTGCTTTAATTGCATCTAGAAATAACGGCGACCTAGCACCAAGTACAACATCGCAAAGGATGGCATCGGTCATTAGATTCTATAAATGGATGCTGTCACGCGATCTTATTTCGCCACAGAGTCAAATGTGGAAAGAGCGTTCAGTAGGCATAAAAGTAACAAATTCATTCGGCTTTGAGCATACCATGAGAGTGGCAAGCACCGATCTTGCGATACCTAATAGAAGTGTTTCTGGTGCATTTCAACTTGAAGAAGGAGTTCTGCCAGTATCCGTTTCCGCAACCAACCAAATACTTGCGCTTGCCGACAGTGACGCATCAGAGGAACTTGCGCTAATGCTTCGAATAGGGTTTTTCACAGGTTTGCGGTTGGGTTCCATTACCGATCTCAAAGTCGCAACTTTAGTGAATGCAACTCTTGTTCCTGGCGTGGGTTGGAGGAAATTAGATGTTGGACCTGGCGCTCGCCCTCCTGTATCAACAAAATTCAGTGTTTCTGGATCAGTTCTTATTCCAGACGAACTTTTACAGTCAATCGTTTCCTATTCTTACAGTACACGGCGTTTAAAGCGTCAAATGAACGCTGACCCAGAAAATAGAGATTTATTATTCCTGACTCGTTATGGGAATGCTTACAATGGCGATGAAAGTCGAGCAGTAAATGTAGAAATGTCTCGCCTCCGTAAGGTTGCTAGAAAAAAAGGGGTGCACGTTCTAAGGGGATTTCATTTTCATAGAACAAGAGCTACCTTCGCTACTGAACTTATGCGAGTAGCACTAAAGTTTATGCCGGTAGGAGACGCAATCAAATTTGTAAAAGATGCCTGCTTGCACAAAGATGAAGCTACAACAATGAAGTATATTAAGTTTATTGAGACTAACGAAGCTATGGCAGAGGCAGCAGATGAATTCTCTGCTGCATTCATGGGTCTTGCACGAGGGGTGGTCAATGCATAAGTTAGACCTTACCTTTCCTAATTTTCCTATGGGAACCCATGAAACACCTTGGGACATGAAAATATTACTGTTTCACGGTTTAGCTGGCATGAGAAGAAAGAATGCCATAAAACTCTTAAATGAAGGCTCAATTGAAAAACAAATTGATGGTCGAACAATTATTGTGTATGCATTTCATGAAGCTATTTCATCAACGATAAATAGAGGCATGTCGCGGGAACTCATAATATCAAGCTTCGAGGTGCTATGGCGTTTTTTTGCATGGTCTGATGAAAACTCACATCCGATAACAAAAAGCACTGTAATCGAAACATTTAAGGAGTGGGTTGAATACCAAATATATAGATCTAAAATACAAAAAGAAGTTTCGGAAATCTATGCGTATAGACAAACATCAAGAATCGCTATACTCATCGCAAGAGCTTTGAATTTGCCAGGTGGCAACACTGGGCGTTACCTTCTTTCTCAAACTAGAATGAGAAGACCAAAGTCAAAAAAGAAAGTGCTTAGCACAAAGGCGGACAAGCAAAATCTCAGTCAAACATTTGAATTTGGTCATGCACTAAAAGCGGTATGCAGTGCATTAGACAATAAGACAGTTAGAGGAAATCTCCCTATTTCTATTGAGCTTTCTAACGATGAAAAAATAGTTGTTGCTGGGAGCCTCATGAATATCGATATGAAGCTCGAAGAAATGGAAGACAGCGCTATTAAACGTCGAGCTGAAATAGCAAGAGCGTCACTTAAGGATAACGAGAGCCTGTTTGACAATCATAAAAGGTCTGGATTACTAAATTTAAGAATTGAGTCAGAGCTTTTAATGTTTATTGCACAAACAGGAATGAACGTGACTCAGGCAGCAAGGCTTCAGAGAGAGGATTACCGATGGAAGATGGTTGGTGAGGATCTTGAGGTTTTTCGTGTTTACAAGGGGCGTCGCTTTGGGGAGGCCATTTTTCGATGCTATAAGTCGTATAAACAACATCTTCAGATTTATTTAAATTGGCTGGATGAAGTTGGCTTTTCAAATTTCGATAGTAGACTTTTCCCTCTTCAAGGTAGAGGTATGATAAAGGCCGCCAATTCTAAGATCGGTTTTTATACTTCAAAAGGTGCATTCGCAAAAATAACCATTCCATTTTTTAGTCCTCAAGTACTAAGAAACACTAGGGTGAATTGGCTATTGCGTCGGAGTCGTGATGTTGATTTAACAGCCTTGCAGATGGCTCACGACAAAGAAGTGCTATTTCGAGACTATGAGAGACCACACCATCAATCTGCATCTTCTGAAATTATTAAATTTCATAAGGCAACAGACCCTACTTTCTCCCCCCCTGGACCAGGAAGGTGTATAGATGAAACAAATACACCTGAACCGATTTATGACACTCCAAAGGAAGCGCCAGAACCCGACTGTATAAGCCCTGAAGGATGTCTTTTTTGCTCTAAACATAGAGATATAATGAGTGCTGATTATTGCTGGAAGCTTGCTTCTCACGCAAAGATAAAGATTTTGGAAACAACTTTGTACAAGCCATCGACAAAGCAAGAAGTACACCCCGCTCATCGCGTCATTGAAAGAATTAACCTTAAACTAGAAGCCATCGCTTCCAGTAGCGAAATTCGTGCAATATGGGTAAAAGATGCTCGGGATGCCATTAGGTCTGGTAAGCACCATCCCCATTGGAACGGCCACATTCAACTAATGGAGGTGCTTGTATGAACTTAGCTCATTTTCCTGGATTACAGATAGAATCTTCGCTAACAACAACTAAAGCCTTAAATTTTAAGCCAGACACGTGGCCGCCCAAACAAGACTTCCCTGTTGTCATCGATGCAAATGGTAACGTCGTCTCCCGATATGGTGACGTTCGATGGGATCTCTCCCCATGGTCAGAAAGTACATTAACAATATTCTTTGGAGATGGACTTGGACAGGGTAAAAAAGTTAGCCCTGAGAATGCTATTATTTTACGTCAAATTGTTGCTTGGTGGCTTTGGGGGGAAGCTGCAACACGATCCGCAAAGGCACTAGTGTACAAGTTTGAAACTATCAAACCATTATTTGTAGCTTGCACCGAATCAGCGGTTCTAGTCACTGAACTTCATAAATACCCAAGAGTTATTGAGTCCCTTTCTAACTATTACAATCAACGTGCAAATCGTCTAATAGATTGCCTTCACTCTTTATATGCAACAAAAGATAACTTAGGTTTTTCAATAATAGATGAAAGCGGAATGAAGTTGTTGATTAGTGTGCTGTCAACAAAAGAGTCAACGCAGACAGCGTACATACCGCCAAGGATATGGTCTTATCAAATATCTCGGCTTAGTGAGTGTTTGAGCGATTTTATAACCAATTTTGATAAGGTGGAGGAATGCTACGATTTTTGCCTCGATGCATATGCACGAAATGCCGGAGGGAAATTGGCAGATGCTTTTGGTGGGCTTGGTGATGATGGACCTTTTCTGAAATCTAGAGCGAAAGGAAAGTTGAGGTCTGGAAAGCAGTTTTTTGGTTCGTTTGAAAGTACAGCCGAAAAATATGGCATAGCTACGTTGTTAAAACGTTGGGTTAACTTAAATGAACTTACTGGTGTTAGCACGATATCAAATTACTTAACCCTCATTAGTAGTGCTGGCATGGCTTATATGCTCAATTTCTCACTAATGCGAGTGGATGAAGGGGTTAAGCTTCGTGCGAACTGTCTCGAAATTGAGCTTGACGATTTAGGTGATGATATTCACATTATTTCTGGTGTTACGTCAAAAACAATTGAAGATGATGACGCTCGTTGGATCGTTTCGCCCACAGTTGAATTGGCAATAAAAGCTATGAAGGCAGTTGCAAGGTTACGATTGAAAGCTGCGACAAAAAACCCATACATAAAACTATCAACAGAAGATATCAAAAACCCTATTCTGCAAATGGTGCCTCATGAGCCTTGGAATCCCAAAGCTCCTAAAGCTCAACCGATAAAAAAATATAAAAAAATGAGAACATATGGTGAGTTTAGAAAGATGTGGCCTAACTTGTTTGACGAAAAGCAGTTAAGAATTACAAAGGCTGATCTGGAGATGGCTAACAGAATGACATTTGGCCTTGATTCTGAAAAGTATGCTTTAGGTTTTGTATGGCCGCTTGCATGGCATCAATTACGCAGAACTGGCGCTGTAAATATGTTAGCTAGCGGTTTAGTTACGGAAGCTTCACTTCAATACCAACTTAAACATGCATCTAGAGCAATGAGCCAATATTACGGAAAAAATTTTTATCACCTCAAAGAGCCATTGAGTGGCGAAGCTCGTGGCTTCTACTTGCGTGAAATGTATCAATCAATGGTTCGTGAATTTACATCATTGCAATCTGACCAATATATATCCCCGCATGGAGAAAAAAGGAAGCAACAAATAATCTCTGATATTTCCGAAAAAGACCATGCGCAATTATTGAAAGCAGCAAAATCTGGAAGTATAAGTTATCGACAAACGTTTTTAGGTGGGTGTGCAAACTCTGGACCTCCTTGCCCACTGGGAGGGATCAGCAATATTAGCTCTTGTATGGGTTTTGGAGTTAATAAAGCATGTCCATCGGCACTGTTAGATAAGACCAAACTTCCCATGATAAAGCAGTTGAAAGATGTCCTGATTTCTCAAAGTAAAGACTCAGATATCGGAACACTTTATCATGATTCATTGCAAGCACAGTTAGAATCAGCGGAGAGAGCTATCGATGTCATCGAAAAAGACGGAACCTAAAAAGGTTAGCAAGGCAGAGCTGAAATTTAGAGATGCGTTTCAGCGACTAAAAGATGGTAAGCCCAATATCCTTCCAAAAGGAACGACTCTTAGCCAGAATAACGTCGCAAAAGAAGCTGGTGTAGATCCTTCCGCTCTGCGCCGAGTCAGATTCCCTGAACTAGTTGCAGAGATAAAGCTCTGGGTTGACGCACATAAAGATGAAGCGCCCAAAAAATCTTCAAGACTAATGATGCTTGCTCAAAGGTCGAGAAGCCGGGATTTAAAAGAGAAATATAAGGCACTAGAGGTGCAGCGCGATAAGGCGCTCGGACAATTACTGGACGCCCAGGCATGCATTCTTGAGCTTACTTTGGAGAACCAACGGCTCCGTGCCCAATTGCCAGTTAGCAAAGTCAGGCACCTTCCAGTCGCAAATAATTAAACTTGAACTCGCAAAATGCTAGGCAAAACTATAATTAGTGGTATGCTCCGGAGTTAATTCTAAAACCAAATGCTATAGGAACAGCCATGATCCGCTGCTATCTCGCCCGCATGATGGGCGAGCACAAAATGCGTATTGCCGACGTTGCCAGAGAAACGGGGCTTAGCCGCGCCACGGTGACCCTGCTTTATAAAGAAACGGCCCAGAAAGTAGATCTGGAATCCATTGAGAAGCTGTGCTTGCTGTTTGACTGTCAGGTAGGCGACCTACTTGAGCTGACACAATAATAAACAAGGTTGCCCGTTAAAAGACAAAGATCATTTGATAAAGCATTTAACGACACCTAGTAAACGAATTAAAATAGGATAACAGTATGACAAGCAACCAACAACGCGCCGCCCTGCAACGCCAAATATGGGCCATTGCCAACGATGTGCGCGGCTCAGTAGACGGCTGGGATTTCAAACAATATGTCCTCGGCACTCTGTTTTACCGGTTCATCAGCGAAAACTTTGCCCTATATATAGAGGCTGATGACGATAGTATTAATTACGCAAAGCTCAGCGATGAGGTTATCACTTCAGACATCAAAGACGATGCCATTAAAACTAAGGGTTACTTCATCTATCCTAGCCAGCTGTTTGCCAATGTTGCTAAAAACGCCAATAGCAACGAAAGCCTGAACACCGATTTGGCCGCGATTTTTTCCGCTATCGAAGCCTCGGCCAGTGGCTACCCCTCCGAAGGCGACATCAAAGGTCTATTTGCAGATTTCGATACCACCAGTAACCGACTCGGTAATACTGTTAAAGACAAAAACCTTCGTTTAGCCGCGGTATTGAAAGGCGTGGCAGGCTTGGATTTTGGCCATAATTTTTATGAAAAGAGTGATTCCGCTCAAATTGACCTGTTCGGCGATGCCTACGAATTCCTCATATCCAACTACGCCGCCAATGCCGGTAAATCAGGAGGCGAATTTTTCACCCCGCAACACGTTTCCAAGCTAATTGCCCAGCTTGCCATGCACAAGCAAACCAGCGTCAATAAAATTTATGACCCGGCTGCCGGTTCCGGCTCGCTGCTGCTACAAGCCAAAAAGCACTTCGACGAGCATATTATTGAAGAGGGCTTCTTCGGCCAGGAGATTAACCACACCACCTACAACCTGGCCCGTATGAATATGTTTTTGCACAACATCAACTACGACAAATTCAATATGCAGTTGGGCAATACCTTAATAGACCCGCACTTTCTTGATGACAAGCCCTTTGATGCCATCGTTTCCAACCCTCCGTATTCGGTGAAGTGGATAGGCAGTGATGATCCAACCCTGATTAACGATGATCGCTTTGCTCCAGCCGGTGTGCTCGCGCCCAAATCCAAGGCCGACTTTGCCTTTGTGCTGCATGCGCTGAGTTACCTTTCCAGCAAAGGTCGCGCTGCCATTGTCTGCTTCCCTGGTATTTTTTACCGTGGCGGTGCAGAGCAGAAAATTCGCCAGTATCTGGTGGATAACAACTATGTGGAAACGGTCATTTCACTCGCACCCAACCTATTTTTTGGCACCACAATTGCGGTGAATATTCTGGTGCTCTCAAAACACAAAACCGATACTACTACCCAGTTTATTGATGCCAGCGGTTTATTTAAAAAAGAGACCAATAACAACACGCTCACCGATGAACATATCCAGCAAATCATGGCGGTGTTTGATAGTAAGGCGAATGTGGGTTACCTTGCCCATTCTGTATCCTTTGAACAGGTCGCCGCTAACGATTACAACCTGTCGGTCAGCAGCTATGTGGAAGCCAAAGACAATAACGAAGTCATTGATATTACCAAGCTCAATGCCGAGCTAAAAACCACAGTTTCCAAGATCGATCAGCTACGCAATAAAATTAATTCAATTGTGACAAAGATGGAATCATTTGGTCTGGAACATTTCTTGATGGGAATACTCGATGATGCGGAATTTGAGTGGTTGGAACTGGGAAGTGTTGCGGACTATGAACAGCCAACTAAATACCTTGTAAAGTCGACAAATTATAGCGATGAATTTCAAACACCAGTATTAACAGCGGGTAAAACTTTTATTCTTGGTTATACCGATGAAACAAGTGGTATCTACAAAGCATCTGAAAACCCTGTAATCATATTTGACGACTTCACTACTGCTAACAAATGGGTTGATTTTGACTTCAAGGCAAAATCATCAGCAATGAAAATGATTACATCGAAAGATGAAGCTCAAGTTTCAGTCAAATATATATATTTTTGGCTGAATACGCTACCAAATGAACTAGTTGCTGGAGACCACAAACGACAGTGGATAAGTAATTTTTCAAATAAAAAAATACCTGTTCCATGTCCTAGTAATCCTAAGAAATCTTTAGAAGTACAAAATAAAGTCATCGATATTTTAAATGGATTTACAGAGCTTAATGCAGAGCTTAATGCAGAACTTAATGCAAGAAATAAACAATACACTCATTATCTATTTTCTATTTTTAAGTTCGCTAAGGTAGATTGTTAGGGTGAACCGTAATTTAAAAGAAATAGCTGAAATTATAAAAAATAGTGATAAAAAGGTACAGCTAATTTATGCTTTTAATGGCACCGGTAAAACGCGCCTGTCGAGGGAGTTTAAAGAGTTATTGGAATCACAGATAACTCTAGAAGATGGTAATAATGAGGATGCATCTGAACTCTCTAGCAAGCATATCCTTTATTACAACGCCTTTACCGAAGACCTGTTTTATTGGGATAACGACTTAAGCGGTGATGAGCATAGAAAGCTAAAAATTCATCCAAACGCCTTCACCAAATGGGTGCTTGAAGACCAAGGGCAAGGCCCGACAATTATTAACCACTTTCAGAGATTAACGAATAGCAATATAGAGCCTATATTTAGCGCTGATTTCTCCGAAATCTCCTTTGTAATAAGAGGTGATGGTCAAGGTTCCCCAATTAAGATTTCTAAGGGAGAAGAAAGCAATCTGATTTGGAGTATGTTTTACAGCTTGTTAGATTTAATCATAGAAGAACTTAGTGGCCCCGTAGATGACAGAAGTACAGGTGATTTTGACAGTTTAAAGTATGTGTTCATTGATGATCCTGTGAGTTCTCTCGATGAAAATCATTTAATAGAGCTTGCAGTTAATTTAGCGAAGTTAGTTAAATCCAGTTCAGCCGGCTTGAAATTCATCATCACGACACATAACCCGCTCTTTTATAATGTCCTATCAAATGAGTTTAATAATAAGTTATCTAAAGACCCCAACGAAGAAACAATCGAGTGGATTTATAGACCTGGAGAATCTGAGAAATCCCGGTTGGATAAAAATGCTGATGGGACATTCGTTCTTACAAAGCTAGATCGTAAAACACCGTTTTCATATCACTTACTCTTGCTTTCTGAAATCAGAGAAGTCATTCGAGATAACCAAATAAAAAAATACCACTTTAACTTTCTGAGAAATATCTTGGAGAAGACAACAATCTTTTTAGGACGCGATAAGTGGGAAAGTCTTCTACCTAAAGGATCCGACGGCAATCCTGATCCGTTTGCTAATCGAATTATAAACCTTTCTAGTCATTCTGCGCATGCGGGCGAAGAAACAGGAGAGGTCGAAGCAAATGATAAAGAAAAGCTAGAAGAGCTCGTTAATTTCTTAAGCACTGAATATGGATTTTGGGAAAAGGAAGCATCAAATGAATGATTACAAAACCATCGCCGAATCGAACAACTTTATCGTTCTGGATAAATACAACAAAGAATGGAAAGTGGCCGAGAGCTACCAGAGTGAAGATGCCTTAGAGCGCGAGCTTATTCAGGATTTGCAAAACCAGGGCTATGAGTTCCTGCCTGGCTTGAATAACCCGCAGGCCATGCTGGCTAACGTGCGTGTGCAATTGCAGTCCCTCAATAACGTGGAGTTTTCCGAGGGTGAGTGGCGGCGTTTTGTGGAGATTTATCTGGATAAGCCTAGTGACACCATCCTGGATAAAACCCGCAAAATCCACGATGACTATATTCACGACTTCGTCTTTGACGATGGTCGCATTAAAAACATTTATCTGCTGGATAAAAACAACATCGCCCGCAACAAAGTTCATGTGATCAAGCAGTTTGAACAAACTGGCAGTCATGCCAACCGCTATGATGTTACTATTTTGGTGAACGGCTTACCGCTGGTACAGATCGAGCTTAAAAAGCGTGGCGTAGCCATTCGTGAAGCCTTCAACCAAGTGCATCGTTACAGCAAAGAGAGCTTTAACAGCGAGGATTCGCTGTATAAGTACTTGCAGTTGTTTGTTATCTCTAACGGCACCGATAGCCGCTATTTTGCTAACACCACCCAGCGCAACAAAAACAGCTACGACTTCAGCATGAACTGGGCGAAGGCAGATAACAGCCTGATTAAGGATTTGAAAGACTTTACCGCCACCTTCTTTCAGAAAAGCACTCTGCTCAATGTGTTGCTGCATTATTCGGTGTTTGATGTGAGTGGCACATTACTTGTTATGCGCCCCTACCAGATAGCTGCCACCGAGCGTATTTTGTGGAAGGTGAAAAGCACTTATGAGGCAAAAAACTGGAGCAACCCGGAAAGTGGCGGTTTTATCTGGCATACCACAGGCTCTGGTAAAACCTTAACCAGCTTTAAAGCCGCGCGTTTGGCCACAGGCCTGGAGTTTGTAGACAAGGTGTTTTTTGTGGTCGACAGAAAAGACCTCGACTACCAGACTATGAAAGAATACCAACGCTTTTCACCCGACAGTGTGAATGGATCAGACAGTACCGCAGGTTTAAAACGCAACCTGGATAAAGATGATAACAAGATCATCGTCACCACTATCCAAAAGCTCAACAACCTGATGAAAAACGAAGGCGATCTGCCCATCTACAACAAGCAGGTAGTGTTTATTTTTGATGAATGCCACCGCAGCCAGTTTGGTGAAGCTCAGAAAAACCTGACCAAGAAATTCAAACGCTTCTATCAGTTTGGCTTTACCGGCACGCCCATCTTCCCGCTAAACGCTTTAGGCGCGGAAACTACCGCCAGCGTGTTTGGCCGCGAGCTGCATTCCTATGTGATTACCGATGCGATACGCGATGAAAAGGTACTTAAGTTCAAGGTTGACTACAACGATGTGCGCCACAAATTTAAGGCCATTGAAACCGAGCAGGACGAGAAAAAACTATCTGCCGCTGAAAACAAAGAGGCGCTGTTGCACCCAGAGCGTATTCGAGAAATTTCCCAATACATTCTGAACAACTACCGCCAGAAGACCCACCGATTGCAGGCCAACGCTAAGGGCTTTAATGCCATGTTCGCCGTGAGCAGTGTGGATGCCGCCAAGTTGTATTATGAATCACTGAAAAAGTTACAGGCCGACCCTTCAAATAAAAACAGCGAAAAGCCGCTGAAAATTGCTACCATTTTTTCCTTTGCCGCCAACGAAGAACAGGATGCGGTGGGTGATATTTTGGATGAAAGCTTTGATGTCTCAGCCATGAATAGCAGCGCCAAAGAGTTTTTAAACGCGGCGATAGGCGATTACAACGCCTTCTTTAAAACCAATTTCAGTGTCGATAGCAACGGCTTCCAGAATTACTACCGCGATTTGGCCAAGCGGGTGAAAACCAAGGAAATCGATTTGCTGATTGTGGTGGGAATGTTCCTCACCGGCTTTGATGCCCCTACACTTAATACTCTGTTTGTGGATAAAAACCTGCGTTACCACGGTTTAATGCAGGCCTTTTCGCGCACCAACCGCATTTATGACGCCACTAAAACGTTCGGTAATATTGTCACATTCCGAGATCTGGAAATGGCAACCGTGGATGCCATCACCCTTTTTGGCGATAAAAACACCAAAAACGTGGTGCTGGAAAAAAGCTACAAGGAATACATGGAAGGCTTTACCGATGTGGTGACTGGTCAAGCGCGGCGCGGCTTTATGGATGTAGTGAGCGAGCTGGAACAGCGCTTTCCTGATCCGACCGCCATTGAAAAAGAGTCCGATAAAAAAGACTTTGCCAAACTCTTTGGCGAATACCTGCGCGTAGAGAACGTGCTGCAAAACTATGATGAGTTTGCCAGTCTTAAGGCCATGCAAAGCCTTGACATGAACGACCCCGAAGCGGTTCAAGCATTTAAAGCAGAACATTATTTGGATGATGAAAAAATGGCAGAGTTACAGATAATACGCCTGCCAGTCGAACGTAAGATTCAGGATTGCCGCTCTACCTACAACGACATCCGTGATTGGCAGCGCCGACAAAAATTAGCAGAAGAAAAAGAAAAATCCACCATCGACTGGGATGATGTGGTGTTTGAGGTGGATCTGCTCAAGTCACAAGAGATCAACCTCGATTACATTCTGGAGCTGATCTTTGAGCACAACAAAAAGAACAAGAGCAAAGCCGACCTGGTTGACGAAGTGCGCCGTGTAATTCGCGCAAGCCTGGGCAACCGCGCTAAAGAAAGCCTGGTAGTGGACTTTATTAATCAAACCGACCTTGACCAGATAGGTGAGAAAGCCAGCGTGATTGAGGCCTTCTTTTCCTTTGCGCAAGCCGAACAACAGCGTGAGGCAGAAGAGCTGATTGATGCTGAGAACCTGAATAAAGAAGCCGCGAAGCGCTATATCACGACATCTCTTAAACGGGAGTACGCCAGCGACGCAGGAACAGAGCTCAATGCCATAATGCCCAAAATGAGCCCGTTAAATCCGCAATATCTGACGAAGAAACAGAGCGTTTTTCAAAAAATCGCCGCGTTTGTGGAGAAGTTTAAAGGTGTGGGCGGGAAAGTTTAATAAATCTAAGAGAGTAATAAAGAATCATACTGGAGTTGACTCCTTGAGCGAATTCCAGTTATACGATTAAGGTCTGTTTACCGTCTCAAAAACTAAGAACACAGCTGTAGATGGACTGATTTTGTTATGATGAGAAAATCAAGCAACAAACCCTGAAATCAACTTTACTGTGAATTACTATTTAATTTAGTAATTAGAGGGAGGCGAGAGAGCTTTCTCACATTGGCAACAAATATATTCAATTTAAATTTGTTGGCTGCTGATATTTTAAAAAAATTTACCTAGTGCCACATTGGAGACAGGAGTGAAACGATTATGAAAAAGGAAATCCCAGCACCGGTTATTGCTGTATTAGCAGACAATTTGCCAGTTTTGGAATCTCACGCTGGATTGGATAACTTGTTTCTTCACGCTGACGCACCCGGTGATCCTCCAGAGGGCTCTAAACCAGTCAAAACTCAAGCATGGTTGCGTAGAATTAATAAAGATTCAGAAAATCCATTGACTGTACTAGGAAAATTGATTGAGTGTTATATGGAAATTCCTGATCAGGATGAAAGTGAAAGCACACTTTTTGGAAACCCAATAGCTAATCCTAAGAAAGAGTTTAAAGAAAGATTAGAGTCAATCCTAAGCCGTTGTAATTTAACTTACATGTCGGGAGGGTATGTATCTGATGGAAGTTCAGCACCTAGTAGATCACTAGCCGAACTCATTAAAGGTAGGGATATCCCTGCAATTGATACAGAGTTCAATAGAGCTTTATCTAATGTGAATTCGGAGCCAAGAGAGGCAGTGTCCGCTGCATGCAACATTCTAGAGTCTATATTTAAAACTTACATTTCAGATGAAAATTTGGCTATGCCGCAAAAGCAGGACTTACAGAACGTATGGAAAGTAGTACGAACTGATTTAGGTTTTGATCCGAGCCTTGTACAAGACGATGATTTAAAGAAGGTATTAAGCGGAATTTTATCTGTTGTAGACGGTATCGGTGCCTTTAGAACTCATGCTAGTTCAGCTCACGGGGAGGGCCGTAAACTGTATAAACTTAAACCAAGGCATGCCCGATTAGCCATTCATTCGGCACATACACTAGCACTCTTTGTATTGGAGACTTGGGATGAGAATCGGGCCAAGTAATATGCTTTTATGCGGTAAAAAGTACTCTCCCGAATGGTTGTCAATGGCACATTTGAGCCTATCAATATGACAATAAAGAATTACTCATCGACAATAAAAGAACAAAGAGGCCCTATTCTTAGGGTTAACATCAAGCAACACGGTTGTGATTGTGTGGTGACAAAAATATAAAAATGTCACCATCTAGAATGGTAATCTATGGACAATTTTGAAATCGCCGACAATACAGAGAAATCTTAGCCTGAAGTCCATGTCACCAGTAGTGAATGTTACGGGTGATGCGGCTCGGGTAACTTCTTGATTATAGCATTTAAAGAGCTACGCAAGCTTGAAATGGAAATTATTAAGCGATTACAAGAACTTAAAGTGAATCAGTATCAAGAAGATATTTTCGGCGACACTGGAATAGGCTCCTATTTCTCCAGAATCAAGCTCTCTCAATTTTATGGCATCGAGTTGGATGATTTTGCTCATGAAGTGGCGATACTTTCTCTTTGGTTAGCTGAGCATCAAATGAATGTTGAGTTTAAAGCTGAGTTTGGCGAATGTGCACCTTCATTACCCCTTAAGCAAGGTGGAAATATTGCAAATCAAAATGCAGCTACATTTGATTGGGCCAATTTTGTAGGACCTACAGATTCAGAAGTTTTTTTACTTGGTAATCCTCCTTATTTAGGAGCACGACAGCAATCACAAGCGCAAAAGTCTGATATGAAATCTGTTTTAGGAAATGTAAAAGGTTTAAACAATTTAGATTATATTTCTATTTGGTTTGTAAAAGCTTCTCGTTTGCTAGAGAAGTTTGCTAAGTTACATGCTGCTTTTGTTTCAACAAACTCCATTAGTCAAGGAGTGCAAGTTGCAACGCTTTGGCCTCAAATCTTTAAAAATGACGCTGATATTTCTTTTGCTTATGAATCTTTTAAATGGACAAATAACGCTAAAAAGCAAGCTGGTGTTATATGTGTGATAATTGGTATAAAACGGAAAGGTGATTTTCCTAAATATTTATATACGAATAACTTTCGTTATGAAGTTTCACATATAAATTCATACCTAAGAGAAGGTTCTAATGTCTTTGTAGAGCAAAGAAAAAAGCCGATTTCTTCACAGTTACCAGAAATTAATTATGGCAGCTTTGCCTTAGATGATGGTAATTATACTTTAGATAAAACTGAGTATTCGCATTTACTAGAAGATAATGAGCGAACCAACGAGTCAATTAGGGAGTTCATTGGGGCTAAAGAATTACTTCAAGGTCAAAAACGGTATTGTTTATGGCTAAACCCACAAAAAGACTACTCCTCAATACCATCTATTCAGAATAGAATCGATAAAGTTCGGAAGTGGCGTTCTGAAAGCACTAGGGAAGCGACTCAAAAATTGGCGAATACTGCTGAGTTGTTTGCAGAGATTAGACAACCTAAAGTAGAGTATTTGGCGTTTCCAACTATCTCATCAGAAAGAAGGGAATATATACCTTCTAAATATTTTGACTCGCAAGTTATTGCTTCGAACCAAATATATGCAGTTCCAAATGCTCCGCTATGGTTATTTGCTGTTTTATCATCATCTATGCATATGAGTTGGATTAAAAAGATTGGAGGGAGACTTAAGTCAGATTATAGATATTCATCGTCGCTATGCTACAACACATTTCCAGTTCCCGAGTTAAAAGATGAACATAAAGAGAAACTAGCAGAATATGCAGTAAATATTCTGTCTAGTAGAGAGGTGTATTCAGATAGAGCACTTGCCAAACTCTACGATCCAGAACTAATGCCAAATGATCTGAAACTTGCTCATGAGGAGCTAGATAACTTTATTGAACATATATATGCCCAAGCATGTAAATCAAAATCAAAAGACCATTTAAGTTTACTACTCAAAATATATTCAAAATTGACAGGGGGTAAAAACGTCTAATTTAATGCACTTAGAAAACACACAAAGCTTTGCTAGTTCAAGTACAAATAGTATGGGAATGCGAGCTATGCAGCCCCGTACTTTTGAAGCCCGTAATAGCCAATATTTGCTACTTAAAGCACCGCATTCATCAGGCTCAAGATCGATAATTTTTTAGCATTGGATAAATTACATAGTTAGGGGATTTAAAAGGCTAATCTAGATGTGCCAGAATGCTCTATTGGTAGTTCATTTGACTCAACTCAAATCAACTGAATTGAGTAAATTTGGACTCTTTTGTGATTGAAATGTTGATGTGATTAAAACTATTTATGCATTATTAATAAGCGTATATGGCATGGATGTGATCATCGAGTTAGAAAAGGAAAAAGAAGGCTTTGACTGGGAATAATGTGAACATGATTTAAGGGTAGGCTTTAGAAGTTTGCTAACCGAAATTATTAAGATTATGGGACGCTGCCGCGTGACAGCTCAAACAAAACATATACTCAATTTAGCAAAATATCTTGATCTTAAACTTTGTTTACTGTAAAAACTGCGCAAAATATGTCATTAGGGTAAACTGCTAATCAATTTTTGATTGCTACCAGAATTGAATTTAAAGTAATGTGGAGATAAATCAGATGTCCAAAGTATGTCAAGTTACAGGCAAGCGTCCGGCGGTAGGTAACAACCGTTCTCACGCTAAAAACTCGACTCGTCGTCGTTTTTTGCCAAATCTTCAGTCTCACCGTTTTTGGGTTGAAAGTGAAAACCGTTTCGTGAAGTTGCGCTTATCTGTTAAAGGTATGCGCATTATTGATAAAAAAGGTATCGATACAGTATTGTCTGATATGCGTGCCAACGGTGTTAAAGTTTAAGGAATCAGATTATGCGCGAAAAAATTAAATTAGTGTCTAGTGCTGGTACTGGCTTCTATTACACTACAGATAAAAACAAACGTAATATGCCCGGCAAAATGGAGATCAAAAAGTTTGATCCTAAAATTCGTCAACACGTTTTGTTCAAAGAAGCCAAAATCAAGTAAATTACTGGTTTTGTCTCTAGAAAAGCCCGGTCTATGCCGGTTTTTTTTTGACCCGCCTAAATGCGCCATTGTTCCGCATAGTCTCGCAAATAACGACCAACGATGACATGTTCGGGCGTTTGACAAAAAAGAATAATAATAAGTATTGGAATAGCAATTATGAAATTACTCTCGAATCACTCCGTCTATAAAATATTTTGAAGCGATAGAGCCAGATTGTGATGGTAGGCGGAAAAATTGACTTGAATGTGCGAGAAGCACTTTTGGGGTACTTAATGAGGCGATGGAACGTAGATTGTTCACAAGCAAGCACAATAATTGACGAGCAGTATTAGCTTAGGCTCGCCAAAGTTAAAGAATTACAGGGAATTAATATTTTGGCTATTGCATCTGATTATGTCAAATTATAAAAATGATGGATTATTAAATGAACATTACTCAAACAGAAGAAATCGTCAACAAGTTAGCTTTAGATGTTTTCTCTAACGAAGTTAATAACGACGAGTTTAGATAGGAATTAATGGCGACATATGACCATCGTTAAACAACCATTGGTCGTATTAATTGATTGTGTGTTGTCTGATACTGATAACATGTCTTTTTATGTACTCTAAAATGGAGAGCCAAGAGAATGCGTAACTTAATGGAATTCAAATATGCCCAAAGTGGCGCTAGTTCAAATACAAATGACATGGGCATGCGAGCAATGCAGTCTCGTGCATACGAAGCAAGAAACAGCCAATATCTTCTATTAAAAGCCCCTCCAGCATCAGGTAAGTCTCGTGCATTAATGTTTTTGGCGTTAGATAAACTGTATAACCAAGGTGTTAAAAAAGCCATTGTTGCTGTTCCTGAACGTTCTATTGGTGGCTCGTTTGATACTACAGAATTAAGTAAATACGGTTTCTTTTGTGATTGGGATGTCGATAACCTTAATAACCTTTGTACTCCCGGTGGCGAAACGAGTAAAACTAAAGCATTTAAACGTTTTATGGCTGGTGACGATAAAATACTTATTTGCACGCACGCTACGTTACGCTTTGCTTTTCAAGAAGTTGAAGACAGTGCTTTTAACGATTGCCTGATTGCCATTGATGAATTTCACCATGTTTCTGCCGATGGTGAAAATGTATTAGGTGATGTATTACGTTCGATCATGACAAATAGTAGTGCCCATATTGTTGCGATGACAGGTTCTTATTTTCGTGGTGATAGTGTTCCTGTATTAACGCCTGAACTTGAAGCTCAATTCGATAAAGTGTCGTTTAACTATTATGAGCAACTTAATGGCTATAACTATTTAAAGTCACTCGGTATTGGTTATCACTTCTACCAAGGTAAATATACTGAAGTGATTCATGAGGTACTTAACTCAGAAGAAAACTACGGTAAAAAGACCATCATTCATATTCCTAATGTTAATTCAGGTGAATCTACCAAAGAAAAATACGATGAAGTAGACGCCATTCTTGAAGTGCTAGGTGAAGCAGGTAAACGAGACCCTGTTACGGGGGTTATTCCTGTTACGCGACCTGATGGCAGTGTCATAAAAGTTGCTGACTTAGTGGAAGAAAATGGTCGCGATATTATTCAAAACTATTTACGTAATATAAAACACCTTGATGATATGGACGTTATCATTGCATTAGGTATGGCGAAAGAAGGCTTCGACTGGGAATACTGTGAACATGCTTTAACTGTTGGATATAGAAGCTCGTTAACTGAAATTATTCAGATTATTGGTCGCTGCACTCGTGATAGCGCTAATAAAACCCATGCTCAATTTACTAACCTTATCGCGCAGCCTGATGCTGAAAATGACCAAGTAACCATAGCAGTGAATAACATGCTAAAAGCGATTACCTGTTCATTGCTTATGGAGCAAGTATTAGCCCCCAACTTTAAGTTTAAAACCAAGAGAGATGATGACTTTGAACCCTTGCCTCCCGGCACAATGAAAATTGGTGGTTTTAAAGAGCCAAGCACTAAGCGCACTAAAGACATTATTGAATCCGATTTAGCTGATTTGAAAGCGGCTATATTGCAAGATGACAAAATAATTGCGGCATCAGCAGGTAAAGTTGATCCAGAAGTGGTTAATAAAATACTTATACCTAAAATAATTCAACGCAAATACCCTGACTTGTCTGAAGCTGAAGTTGAAGAAGTGCGTCAACAAGTGGTTGTTGATTCAGCGATAAGCGCAGCGGAAATTACCGAGCAAGGCGGCAAAAAGTTTGTTCGTATGGCTGATAAATTTATCAATATCGATGAATTGAGCATTGATCTAATTGATGAGATTAATCCGTTCCAAAAAGCCTTTGAGATATTGTCAAAATCGGTAACAACAGACGTACTAAAGCTGATTCAAGAATCCATTGAAACAACACGTATTAAAATGGACTTTGATGAAGCTAAGTTGTTGTGGCCTAAAGTTAAGCAGTTTGTTCATGATAAAGGCCGAGAGCCTGATTTAAACGCCTCAGACTTTACAGAAAAGCGTTTAGCGGAATGTTTAATTTACATCAAACAAGAAAAGCGCAAAAGGATGCAAGCGTAGTGAAGAATGAAGAGTGGCAAAAATTAAAGTCGATGGAAATGGATGACTGGTTAAGCTTCATTAATGACGATGATGAATTAGGACTTACTGAGGTTAAGATTAAGCCAAAGGTTCCAACGGCAGACGAGCATTTAGTAGCTAAGTTCCAAGAAATAAATGACTTCCATAAAGCCAATAGCCGTTTGCCTGAAAACAATATGGCCAACATTAGTGAGCTAATGTTGTTTAAGCGTTTAGATTCAATCAGAGGCAATGATACACAATGTCATGCATTGGTTGATTTTGATGAGTTTAACTTATTGCCGCTCACACATGAAGTAGCAGAGCCAAAAGCAGAATATAAGCCTGTAGTAAAAGAGATAAACTCTGTTGAAGATATATTCGAAGATGATGATTTTGGCCTATTAGGTGATTCGGAAGACAGTATTTTTAAAATTAAACATGTAAAAACGTCGCTTACTATGCCTAAAACAGTGGCCAGAAGGGAAAGGTGTAAAAACTTTGAGGAGTATGATGAGCTTTTCAAAAAGTGTCATGCGAAGGTGCATTCTGGCTATCTTGAAATGACGAAATTTGTTGGTGAACAGCAAATTCAAAAAGGGGAGTTCTTTGTCCTAAATGGAATCATGTGTTATGTGGCTGACATGGGAGAAAGAGAAAAGAAAGGGGGGAAAGTTAATGCAAGACTTCACCTTGTTTTTGAAAATGGCACAGAATCAAATATGCTGTTGCGTTCTTTGGCCACTGAGCTTTATAAAGATGAGTCAGGAAGACGAATTATACCTACTGAGCTTGATTTTGAAATAAACGAAGACGATCAATCAGCAGGATTTATTTATGTTTTATCAAGCGAAAGCAACGACCCTCGCATTAGTGCAATTGCAAACTTATTTAAAATTGGCTATGCAACAACGCCAGTTGCAAAACGTATTGCCAATGCTGCGAATGAACCAACCTACCTAATGGCACCTGTGAACGTAGTTGCTGAATATGAATGCTACAACATGAACACGCAAAAATTTGAAAACCTCATTCATACTGTTTTTAAAGGTGTTTGTATTGATGTAGAAATTGCTAACTTACAAGGCAATATGTGTAAACCAAGAGAATGGTTCAGCGTGCCTTTAGAGCAGATTAATAGTGCAATTGACCTTATTGTAAACGGGCAGATTGTTAATTATAGGTACAACCAAAATACTAAAAAAATAGAGCTTAAGTAAACTACTGACAAGATTTAAATATTACTGAAATTAAAAAGCCCACTTTTAAGTGGGCTTTGGCTATCTATTAAACATCTTATTTACTTTAATCACAAAATAACAAATGGGTACGCACTTTTTAGATCCACGTACCCATATCAGATTAGTTGCAATTTTCATTGTCGTTGCAATCTTCAAGGATATCGGTTGCAATCTTCATTGTCACCGACACGTAGAAATTAATCCTCTCTATAACTATCCAAATCTGGGCAGCTACACATCAAATTCCTATCCCCAAACACATCATCAATACGATTCACTGTTGGCCAGAATTTATTTTTAGCCACTGAAGCGACTGGATAAGCTGCAAGCTTTCTGTCGTAGCTGCGATTCCAATCGTTGTCGCAAATATCTTCAAGGGTGTGGGGGGCGTTATGTAATGGATTATCTGTAGCATTCCACTCACCTGACTCAACCTTGGCGACTTCTAAGCGGATATTCACCATGGCTTCAATAAAGCGGTCGAGTTCGGCTTTAGCTTCTGATTCTGTGGGTTCGATCATCAAGGTGCCTGCTACAGGGAAACTCATAGTAGGCGCGTGGAAACCGTAATCGTTCAAACGTTTTGCTACGTCAACTTCGGTAATGCCCGAGCTTTCTTTGAGTGGACGTAAATCAATAATACATTCGTGTGCTACGCGATTGTTACGACCACGGTATAACACGGGGTAGTGAGATGATAATTTCTCAGCGACGTAGTTTGCGTTGAGCATGGCGACTTCGGTGGCTTTTTTAAGGCCCGCGCTACCCATCATCTTAATGTACATGTAACTGATAGGCAAAATCGAAGCACTGCCCCAAGGTGCCGCTGAAACAGCACCGTGCTCGCGTACTTCGCTATCGCCTGCGTTTTCAATACCTATGATTTTATGATTAGGTAAAAATGGCGCTAAGTGGGCTTTAACACCTATTGGGCCCATACCTGGACCGCCACCACCATGTGGGATACAGAAGGTTTTGTGTAGGTTTAAGTGCGACACATCTGAGCCAATATAACCCGGTGAAGTCACGCCTACTTGGGCGTTCATGTTGGCACCATCCATATACACCTGACCGCCAAATTCGTGCACTATGTCACACATTTCACGCACAGTTTCTTCGTAAACACCGTGGGTGGAGGGGTAAGTGATCATGGCACATGATAGGTTATCGGCCACTTCGGCGGCTTTAGTGCGTAAGTCATCTAAATCGACGTTGCCGTCTTTATCGCAATTTACGACAACCACTTTCATACTCACCATTTGCGCTGACGCGGGGTTGGTACCGTGGGCAGAACTTGGAATTAAGCAGATATTACGATGCCCTTCTCCCCTGCTCTCATGATATTTCTTAATAGTGATCAAACCTGCATATTCACCTTGAGCACCTGAGTTGGGTTGCATAGACAAAGCATCGTAGCCAGTAATGTTGATGAGCCATTCACTGAGCTCATCAATCATTTGTGTGTAACCTTGTGCTTGCTCAAGAGGTGAGAATGGGTGTAGTTGACCAAACTCAGGCCATGTCACGGGGATCATCTCAGCGGTGGCATTGAGTTTCATGGTGCAAGAGCCTAACGAAATCATCGAGTGATTTAAGGCTAAGTCTTTGTCTTCTAGTGATTTGATATAACGTAGCATTTCAGTTTCAGAATGATAACTGTTAAATACTGGATGCGTTAAGAAGCCGGATGTTCTGGCTAACTCTTCTGGGATTGAACCACTGCCGTTATCGGTAATCACTTTATCGAAGGCGTTGATATCTAGTTCAACATTAGCACCAACAAACGCTTGATATACGGCCTGCAAATCGTCACGTGACGTTGTTTCATCAATACTTATGCCCAACGAACCATCAACGTCGGTACGCAAATTAAGGTTGTTGGCTAAAGCGGCATCAATTATCTGTTGTTTATTGCTGCTCACATTAACCGTTAACGTGTCGAACCAAGTGTTATTTGCTAACTCAAAACCTGCTTTAACTAAACCAGCAGCAAGAATGTCTGCAAAACGGTGAATACGTGAAGCAATGGTTTTTAAGCCTTGCGGGCCATGATAAACCGCATAAAAAGACGCCATATTAGCTAACAATACTTGTGCGGTACAAATGTTTGAGTTAGCTTTTTCGCGGCGAATATGTTGCTCACGAGTTTGCAGTGCCATACGTAAAGCGGGTTTACCACGGGTATCTTTAGAGACACCGATGATACGCCCTGGCAATGAGCGCTTGTAACTGTCACGGGTGGCAAAAAACGCAGCATGAGGGCCACCGTAACCCATTGGTACGCCAAAACGTTGCGCGCTGCCCAATACTACATCAGCGCCCATTTCACCGGGTGGTTTTAGTAAAATCAAGCTAAGTAGGTCAGATGCCACTGCTACTATGCCTTTTTTGGCTTGCACGGCAGCAATGATATCTGCGATATCATTTACTGCGCCCGATGTGCCGGGATATTGTAATAGTGCGCCAAACACATCGTGCTGACTGGCGTCTTGAGCTTTACCCACAACGATATCAAAACCAAACATATCTGCGCGAGTTTGCACGACATCTAATGTTTGTGGGTGTACGTCGTCTGCTACAAAAAACGTATTCGCATTGCGATTTTTAGAGACACGTTTAGCCAATCCCATGGCTTCAGCAGCAGCGGTAGCTTCATCTAACAATGAAGCTGATGCGAGTTCCATACCAGTAAGGTCGATGGTCGCTTGCTGAAAATTAAGTAGGGCTTCTAGTCTGCCTTGAGCAATTTCTGGTTGGTAAGGCGTATAAGCGGTGTACCAACCTGGATTTTCTAGTACGTTTCTCTTTATCACATTAGGGGTGAGTGTATCGTAGTAGCCCATTCCTATAAAAGAACGCATGACTTTGTTTTTGCTCGCTACTGTTTTTAAGTAGGCCAGGGCGTCAGCTTCTGTTTGTGCTTCACCCACTTTCAACGGTTGCGGTAAACGTATGCTTTCAGGCACGGTTTGTTGCATTAAATCATCTAACGACTCTGCACCAATTGAAGCAAGCATCTCTGCCATTTCTGCTTCACTGGGACCAATATGACGACGAACAAAATCCTGCTTTTGTTCAAGCTCTGATAATGAAAAATGAGATAATGACATGGCTAGCTAGCATTCCTGATGTGTACAAAAAATGGGAGCAAAGAATGCGAGCAAAAGATTTACCCACGCACTTTGATTTTAATAACGTTTAAAACGGCTTGAGGACTGAATAGTCCTCCCTTGTGAGCAGCTTACTCGTCTTCGATGTTGCCTTCATATGCTTCGGCATCAAACAAAGCTTCTACTTCTTTGGGATCTTCGGCTCTAATTTTAAATAACCAGCCTTCACCATATGGGTCAGAATTGACCAACTCTGGCGCGTCTTCTAGGCCTGCATTCACTTCTAAAACTTCACCACTGATGGGTGCATATACATCAGATGCGGCCTTCACTGACTCTGCAACAGCAATATCATCGCCTGTACCGACTTGAGAACCTATATCCGGTAGCTCCACAAACACCATATCGCCTAGTAATTCTTGGGCATGGTCGCTTATACCTATAGTAAATACACCATCGCCATCAGGGCGCACCCATTCGTGAGTTGAAGCGTAACGTAAATCTGCTGGAATATTACTCATGTTTGTTCCTAATAATTATATATTTAATCTTGAATGTTTGTTCTGTGGGCTACAGAACACTTTTGCCATGTCTAACAAAACTAGGTTTGACCACGTTTACTGTAACCCACTTTTTGCGTATTTCAACTTCAGCACTATCGCCAACGGTTGAGGGCACGCGCGCCATAGCAATACTGTGACCTAAGGTGGGTGAAAAAGTGCCTGAGGTAATCACTCCTTCACCGCCGGTAACTTGCACTTTTTGGCCAGCACGTAACACGCCTTTGTCGGTCATCACTAAGCCCACTAGCTTGTCTGTGCCTGCCATCTTTTGTTGCTCTAGCGCCTCACGCCCCACAAACTTTCTATCCTTGGGTTCCCAGGTAATTGTCCCAGCCATATTCGCTGCTAATGGTGAAATAGTCTCATCCATATCTTGACTATACAAATTCATTCCAGCTTCTAAACGCAGTGTATCTCTGGCACCCAAACCACAAGGTACCACACCTACGTCTAACAATTTTTGCCAGAAATCTGCAGCATCAGCAGCAGGTACTATAATTTCGTAGCCTGCTTCACCTGTGTATCCAGTGGTAGCAATAAATAAATCTTCTGCCTGCACACCAAAGAAGGCTTTCATACCCTCTACTGCTTCTTTTTGTGCCGCAGAGAACAGCTGTGCGGCTTTGCTTTTAGCATTAGGGCCTTGCACCGCTATCATAGCGAATTCTGGGCGTTCGGTGATCATCACGTCAAATGATTTGGCTTGTTGTAATAACCAATCCATATCTTTTTCACGAGTGGCAGAATTCACAACTAAGCGGTAATTGGTTTGGTCAAAATAATAAACAATTAGATCATCCACCACCCCACCTGTTTCATTCATCATGCCGCTGTATAATGCTTTACCTTTATCTTGTAGTTTAACCACGTCGTTGGCCAACAAAAACCGCAGATACGCTTTTGCATCTTTGCCAGTTACATCCACTATCGTCATGTGAGATACATCAAACATTCCCGCATCTTTGCGCACTGCGTGATGTTCTTCTATTTGTGAACCATAATTAATAGGCATTTCCCAACCATGAAAATCGACCATTTTGGCCCCCGACTCCAAATGTTTGGTATGTAAAACAGTTTTATTTGGCATGAAATATTGTGACCATGACTAAAGTATTCATTAACTATAATGACAGTAACCAAGTACAACAAATTGAAATATTTAATGTTTACATTTACATTTCTTATGAATGATAAGAGAATCATTTAAAAGTCTTATTTAAAAGGCTTGTTTACAAACCACTTAGATTAGATTGCATGAAACAACTTTCTCTGGATAACCTGCGCACTTTTGTCACTGTCGTGGATGTTGGTGGCTATGCGAAAGCAGGCGAAAAAATTGGTCTTTCACAACCTGCGGTAAGTCTGCAAATAAAACGCCTAGAGCAACAATTATCAAAACGACTTTTTGCTAAACAAGGGCAAAGACAGATTGTTAATCGAGATGGCTTAAGTTTATATAAAACAGCACAAACTATGCTGGACTTAAACGATAGCATTTTTCGCCAATTTCAGCCGACATCTTTGAAGGGCCGATTACGTCTGGGTATCCCTAGTGAATTTGCCACCACCTTACTGCCCAGTATTATTGGCGAATTTGGTCAGTTATATCCTGATGTGTCTCTGGAAGTCACCTCTGCATTGAGCAAATCCTTACTTGAGGAAGAAGCGCTTAATGGTTTTGACCTGGTGATGGCACTCGTCCACCCTGACACTCAAATTGACGGACAAGTATTACTGATAGATGAATTAGTTTGGGTGGGCGATAGAAGCTTACCTAATTTACCATCCACTTTATCGTTAGTACTAGCACCTGATGGTTGTGTGTATAGAAGCCGTGTCATCAGTAAATTAAAGCAGCAAACTCAGCAGTGGCGGATCAGTTATACCAACGCTGACTTAAGCGGTATCACTGCTGCCATTAAGCAGGGTTTAGGGATTAGCGCATTGGCTAAAAGCAGTGTACCCAAACAGCTAGATATTATTCGGTATAATTATCTGCCAAAATTAGGTGCGATAAAGATATGCTTATTAACTGGAAAGTCTCAACATCCACAGGCTAGTGGCAAATTAGCAGAATTTATTCAATCGAGATTAACGAAATCGAACTGATTGAGTATTAAAAAATAAAAAACCTTAGCTATTATTTAACTTAATAATAGCTAAGGTTTTTTTGTGCTTACTATTTTTTTATGACTATGAGTTGAGTGCCTTGCCTGACTAAAATGAAGGCCACAACACTTATCAATAACAAAACAAATAACTATTTTTGCTGAACTTGCTGTGATGATTAGCTTTGCGTCGTTCCTTGAAAACTGGTCCGTCAGCAAACACCCCGAATAAAATAAATACAGAAAGGTCAATTCTGTATTTTTGCAATGTACAACCTTACAGTAAAATATTAAATTTAAGTTCTATCATTCAATTGAATCTTTAACAAAAAATTACTTGATCGAACATTATTTTTACCTTAAAGCGTTACAAGAACATTTATTTTAATCATCGGACTTCAAACGCACATACGTTTTGTACTTCTTTTGTAATAAGCGATCGATATAACGAGTGAGTTTAATTTTTTGACTAATAGCGTTATCTAAAGCATCGACTAATTCAGTAAGCATAGTTTTATAATACTCTACGTCTTTAACTTGCCCATCTTCGGTAGCCACATCTAGAATATTTCTAGGCTTTGCTTGAGTTTGGAGTTGCTTTTCCGGTAGAAACATCTCTTCTGACACTTCTTTGATCACGCTTTCAACTGCTGATTCGTCTAGAGTTTTTAGCTCTTCAAGAAAACCAAAAAGCAAGATCCTGTCCATCAACGTATTGATTTTTCTTGGAATGCCATGAGTAAACTGAAAAATTCGATCATATGCCCCAGCTGAAAACAATGTCTGCCCATCCCACCCTGCGTGTTGCATGCGATATTCGATATAAGCTTGGCACTCTTCATCGGTTAAAGGCACTAAATGACATGATGCCACAATACGTTGTCTAAATTGCTCCATATTAGGCGCACGTAAAATAGGCTGTAACTCTTCTTGTCCCAGCAAGAAGCTTTGTAACAAGGGTTTACCCGAGGCTTGAAAGTTAGATAGCATCCGTAATTCTTCGATGGTTTCTAAAGGCAAATTTTGTGCTTCATCAACCAATAACAATGCGCGTTTACCTTGTTTATGCAGGTCCATCAAAAATGCTTCAAGATCATTCAAAATGTCTGACTTAGAACTACCTTTGACTGGCACATTGAATTTGCTGGCAACCATTTTCACTAATTCATCTGGTGATAATTTTGGCGTGACAATTTGTGCGGCAACAATATCTTGTTGCATGTTATCTAATAAACTGTTCGCGATGGTAGTTTTACCCGTACCAATATCGCCAGTGATGATAATAAAACCTTCAGCTTGAGATAAACCATATTGTAAATAAGATAAGGCACGTTTATGCCATTTACTGCCAAAGAAGAAGTTAGGATCAGGTGTCAGTTGAAAGGGCTTAGAAGTCAGTCCGTAATAATTTTCATACATAATAAAAAACACCTAATCCGTTAAAATAAAAATCCTATACTTAGCATAAGCTATCTGCCCAAGGCTTAGCAATCAAATACCGCAATTACATTTAAAAAGAGTATGAGTTTTAAAGGTTGACTGTATTATTTCTAGAGCCGATTAAATGACATGATAATAGATAGAAAAGAAATGACAGATGCACCCAGCAACCACAAACACATGCCAAATTGCATGAGTAAACTGGACTTTTTTAGCCACATAAAACAGCACACCTACCGTGTAACAGAGTCCACCGGCAACCAATAACCATAATCCTTGGGTGGTTAATGCATTATACAAGGGATAGATAAAGAAGATGGCTATCCAACCCATTAATAAATACGTAATAACCGATAACTTCGGAAACCGTTGATTGGCAAAAATTTTACAGGTTATGCCTACCAAAGCAATCGACCAGACTATTATCATCCCAGCCAACCCTACCCAACCACCAATGGCTAAAAGCATAAATGGTGTGTAAGTACCCGCTATCAATAAGTATATTGCACAGTGGTCTACGACCTTAAGCAAGGCTTTTAGGTTAGGGCTTTTGGCCCAATGGTAAAGGGTTGATGATAGAAACATCAAGATCATCGACAGGCCATAAATTAAACAAGCAAATTGCCCATATATGCCCTCGACTTTTAACAACAAAAAAATCAAACCTACAGTGGCAGCGATTACCCCAACGCCATGACTTATGGCATTGAGTCTCTCTTCAAGTGGCGAATAAGTTGTTTGCAAAGTGCTAGAATGATTCATTAATTGGATCATGATAAAAACAGGATTTCATCATATATTTTGAGCGTACAGTTGTACACTCAAATATATATTCTAATTAAAACCTGTTACCGAGTATATTGTGAGATTGAAGGTTAGTGAACTTATACTAATCGCCATAAGTATTGACCCTCTAATTGAGATTTAAAGCCGCTTTAAAGCTCACCCTTTGGGAAAGCACCAGCCGATTTTGTGCTGCGTTCTCGCTACTTGAAAAGGGAAATGCCATTCATTCGCAGCAACGCTTTGTCCAAAAACGGCTGGTGCTTTCTGAGTGGGCAATTACTTCTGGTGAGCGGTATTTCGCCAGTGTATCTTCTCTATGTAAGTGGATGTCTATCTGCTCAACAAGGGTTTTAATTAAGACATCCAGATTAAGCGGCTTACCTATATGGGCGTTCATTCCTATATCGAGCGATTTCTGAACATCGGAAGGCATCACGTTTACTGACAGTGCTATGATCGGGATACGGGTGAGCTCTAACTGGGTCCTGATATATTTAGTTGCCTCGTAACCGTCCATCACGGGCATTTGAATATCCATAAGGATTGCATCAAAACTGTTTTGCTTAACGGCATCTATCGCCAGCTGCCCATCTTCAGCGGTGACGACAGCTATCCCTGCATGGTCTAACATTACCTCAGCAATAGTCAGGTTAATTATATTATCATCAACCAGTAACACCTGGTTGCCCTTTAGAACTAAAAGCGAAGCCTCTGGCAATGTATTATTTTCGGTCGAACTATCAATTTTTTCATCTTCGAGCTGATACTTGAGCGGCAGCACGAAAGAAAAATGACTGCCGACGCCTTGCTCACTTTTTACCGAGATCACCGCCCCCATTAACTCAAACAATTTTTTACTAATAGATAAACCTAAGCCTGTTCCACCGTAATTACGGGTGGTAGAGGAGTCAGCCTGATTGTATGTTTTGAACAAGTTTGTTTGCTGTTCAAGGGGCATTCCTATACCGGTATCACTCCCTTAACCTCAATTTTCAGCCGTTGAGTCCCTTTGCTAAGCAGTTTAGCGCTGATTGCAACACGGCCTTGATGGGTGAATTTCGCCGCATTATTGGCCAGATTTAGCAGGACTTGTCAAACCCTTAGAGGGTCGCCGGTTAACCGACTTGGGATATCTGAGTCAATGCCAATATTCAGTACAACCAATACATCTTTTAGTAGGACTGGAGCTGTGCCTCGATGTTTTTGAAGACCTCTGTCAAATTGAAGGGAATGGACTCGAACTCAATTTTACCCGCTTCGATTTTGGATAAATCTAAAATGTCGTTGATTATCACTAATAAGGACGAGGCGGAACTGCTCAAGGTTCGATTAAGTTTCATTTGTGCCTCTGTCAATCCCGACTCACCTAACATGTAAGACATACCTAGCACTGCATTCATCGGTGTTCTAATTTCATGGCTCATATTGGCTAAAAATTCATCCTTAGCCTATTGGCACTTTCAGCCCTGTCCCTGGCTATTCCAAGCGAATATTCAACCTGGACGCGGTGTAGAGTAAAACGTACTTATATCGGTGCCAACGTTAACCTGGATCGCCAGCCAGTTTTTAGTGATTGAGGTCCGTTGTTTGGCGCTAATCGTCTTTAGCGCTTTATCCAGTATCGGCACGCACCCCTATGGCTATTTCCAGCTTGTAGGGGGTATATGCTGCCACTCTTATATTCTCAAAATCATCCGTATTTAATAGGTATTGAATAACCCCCAAATGTGTATAAAAGCATCTATTTTCCGCTGCTGCAGCAATAACATACCATGCCTGGCATCATCAACCTCCAGAAGCCGGAGCCCTGAGTAATTTTCCTACAGCAATCCTTTCGCGGGTGTGCTTCTTTCAATACCTACCACCTTGCCTTCAAGATCGTCCAAATCTGTCAAAAACCCTGAGTTTATATGGGTTGCAACAACCAGATGCAAGGTAATGTAGGCCTCTGTGAAAACCAGAAAATTGCTGCGTTCTGGGGTTTTAACAACCGAAGGTAAGATGTCAATTTTTCCAATTTTGATTTGCTCTATTAGCTGTGTCCAGGACAAACCTAGTGTCGGTGTCAAATCAAGTGCCAACTTTTGTTTTTAGATCCCAATATAATCGGCACTAATATCCCCATCTTCATTCAAGGTCTCAAAGGGCTCTAACAGAGGCGATATCCCCAAACTAAAACTCTGATGCAGACGTAACCACTCCACTTGTTTACTGCTCAATGAGGGAACATTCAATAACTGTTTTTCTGGAAAAAAGGGGTTTTACTTCTCAACCATCGTGTCTCTAATTCGATTAGTTTTAAAATCGGGATAGACTGGATACCCTCGTTGATTTTTTTTAGCAATCCAGAACGGCCCTTGACAACCATAGCGTGAACGGAATTACTCAGGAGTAATTCCGTT
>Ga0209199_1000143_pt1 | contig 112025 bp, 96 predicted proteins | sample COGITO_mtgs_1105_7_FD_184805 | JGI IMG/M metagenome (GOLD analysis project Ga0209199, IMG submission 184805) | Pelagic marine microbial communities from North Sea - COGITO_mtgs_110523 (SPAdes) (version 2) | ecosystem: Environmental > Aquatic > Marine > Epipelagic ... | reverse complement strand
CCAACCCGGCGAAGTCTAAGGAGACCTTGGCGTTCTTTGACTGGGCGTTCAAGAGCGGCGCCCAGATGGCCGGTGATTTGGACTACGTGCCCATGCCCAAGGCCGCGATTGACTACATCCGTCAATCTGTTTGGACTCAAATTAAGAACTAATACGGTGTTGGGGGCGTATCGGCGCGTGAACCCGTTTTAAACTAGGCGCTCGAGCGATCGGCCGCCTTTGCCTTTGACCCTCTAACCAAGCCCCCACTATGAATGGACCTGTGACCCCGTCTTTGACGGATACCGTGCTCACCGACGAGAAGCGCATGGCGATCGTCAGGCGTCAGCGCTGGCAAGACGCCGCTTTTCATGGCGTCACCAAATTTTTTGCGGCGACAGTGCTGATTGCACTCGTCGGCATCATCGCGTCGCTATTCGTGCGAGCTTGGCCCGCGCTTGATGGTTTTGGTTTTGGTTTTTTGACCACTGTCGAATGGGATATCGTCAACGATGACTTTGGCGCGCTCATAGCGATTTACGGCACGGTGGTTACGGCGATCATCGCCTTGGTGATCGCGGTGCCATTGAGCTTTGGCATTGCGCTGTTTTTGACAGAAACCTGCCCCGTCTGGTTGCGTCGACCGTTGGGTATTTGCGTCGAGTTGTTGGCCGGTGTGCCGTCCATCATCTACGGCATGTTTGGTCTGTTTATCTTTGCGCCCCTTTTCGCCGACTACGGCCAGCCTTTCTTGGCGGATACGCTGGGGCAAATCCCCGTTTTTGGCGTGCTGTTTTCGGGCGCTCAAATTGGCCTCGGTATTCTCACGGCTGGTCTGATCTTGGCCGTGATGATCTTGCCATTTATTGCGTCGGTCATGCGAGATGTGTTCGCGATCGTACCGCCTGTGCTTAAAGAGTCGGCGTACGGGCTGGGCGCGACGACTTGGGAGGTGGTTACCCGCATCGTCCTGCCTTACACCCGTGCCGGCGTTATTGGCGGCATCATGCTCGGGCTCGGGCGGGCGTTGGGCGAGACCATGGCCGTGACCTTTGTCATCGGCAATGCCCACAAATTAAGCCCATCCTTATTTGGCTTGGGTAACTCGATTGCGTCGACCTTAGCCAACGAGTTCGCGGAAGCAGACAGTACCTTGCATATTTCTTCGTTGTTTGCGCTTGGGTTGGTGCTTTTCTTAATCACCTTCGCGGTGCTTTCGGCAGCCAAATTTATGTTGATGCGCATGGAAAAAGCGCAAGGTACGAAAACGTGAGGGGCGCATTATGAATGACATGACCCATACCGCATCCGGAGACAACGGGCTCAAAAAGCCTTCTGCGCGTTATGCCGGCCGGCTGAGGCGCAACCGCCTGGGGCTGTCGCTTTCCATGTTTGCCATGGCGGTTGGTTTGGCGGCCTTGTTTTGGATATTGGGCGTGCTGCTTTACAAAGGCTTGGATGCGATCTCGTGGTCCATGTTTGTGGAGTCCACGCCAGCGCCGGGTAGCGCCGGTGGTTTGGCGAACGCTATGTGGGGGAGTTTGTTGCTGGTTGGCGTGTCCGCATTGGTCAGTACGCCCGTCGGTATCTTGGCAGGCATCTACCTATCGGAATATGGCGCGTCTAGTCGCTTTGGCTCGGTCACCCGTTTCGTGACCGACATCATGTTGTCAGCGCCCAGCATCGTGATTGGTCTATTTGTTTACGCGCTTGTCGTCGCACCCATGGGTTATTTCTCGGGCTGGGCAGGCTCCATCGCTTTGGCCCTGATTGCGTTGCCTGTCGTCGTGCGGACCACCGAGAACATGTTGCGTCTGGTGCCCGCACCGCTGAGAGAGGCTGCAACCGCGTTGGGTGCTCCCAAGTGGCGTGTGTCGGTGTCCGTGGTGTTGCGTGCTTCCAGCAGCGGCGTCGTGACGGGTATTTTGCTAGCGATTGCCCGCGTGAGCGGGGAGACAGCACCTTTGCTGTTCACCGCGTTGAGTAACCAGTTCATGAGCTCGGACATGTCGCAGCCGATTGCAAGCTTGCCCGTGGTGATTTACCAATTTGCAATGAGCCCCTACGAGGATTGGGTTTCATTGGCTTGGGGTGGTGCGCTGATGGTGACATTCACGGTGCTATTGATTAACATCGTCGCCCGCGTGCTCTTCCGTGATAAGAGCAAGGGCTAATACGCATGCTGTGCCCGCGATCAATACATGCTTAGGACCAAGGAAAATAACGGAATGAATTCAAATTTGCAGGCTGACAGCCCGCCATCAAAGCTGGCGTTGGAAGTCAAAAATCTCAGTTTTTTCTATGGCAAGTTCCAAGGCTTGAAAGACATTTCGCTTGGTATTGCCGAGAAGAAGGTCACCGCGTTTATTGGCCCTTCAGGCTGCGGTAAGTCAACGTTGTTGCGTACGTTTAACCGCATGTACTCGCTCTACCCGGGTCAGCGTGCGGAGGGCGAGATCAATTTTTACGGGCAAAACATTTTGTCCCCCAAACAAGATTTGAACTTGCTTAGGTCGCGCATCGGTATGGTTTTTCAGAAGCCCACCCCTTTCCCTATGTCGATCTATGACAACATTGCGTTTGGGGTTCGTCTGTACGAGAACCTGTCGGCCAGTGAAATGGATGACCGGGTTGAGTGGTCACTGCGCAAAGCGGCCATTTGGGATGAGGTAAAGGACAAGTTGAATCAAAGCGGCTTGTCGCTGTCCGGCGGACAGCAGCAGCGCTTGTGTATCGCTAGAAGCGTCGCCATTAAGCCCTCTGTTTTGCTGTTGGACGAGCCCACCTCAGCCTTAGACCCGATCTCCACGGCCAAGGTCGAAGAGCTGGTGCACGAGCTCAAAGAGGACTACACCATTGCCATCGTGACGCACAACATGCAGCAGGCTGCGCGCGTTTCTGACTTCACGGCATACATGTATTTGGGTGAAATGATTGAGTTTGGTGATACAGAGCAGTTGTTCTTTAAACCCAAGCGCACAGAGACAGAAGACTATATTACGGGAAGGTTTGGTTAATCATGAGCGGAAAACATATCTCATCTCAGTTTGATTCTGAGCTCAACGCGATCTCCACCCGCGTCATGGAAATGGGCGGAGTCGTTGAGTTGCAATTGCGCACAGCGATTGCGGCACTGTCCGACATGGACGTCGAAGCGGCGGACAATGTGATTGAGCTTGAGACCGAGGTGAACAACTTCGAGCTTGAGTTGGATCACGATATCTCCTCAATCATCGGCAGACGCCAGCCCACAGCCCGTGATCTGCGCCTGCTCATGGCCATGGCTCGCACGACGGGTAATCTGGAGCGTGCGGGAGACGAGGTCACGAAAATGGCACGCATGGTGCACTCGATTATTCAGAGCGGTGAGGCGCGCTCATTGCCGACGTCTGAGCTGCGTTCTGCGAGTGAAATGGCGGTTAACTTGTTGCGCAAGTCATTGGATGCGATTGCACGCCTCGATGTACACATGGCGCTCACGATCATCAAGGAAGACGATCTGATCGACCAAGAGTACAACGGCTTTTTGCGCAAGTTGATGACCTACATCATGGAAGATCCGCGCACGATCTCAGCATCACTCAACCTGCTGTTTTTGGCGAAAGCGATTGAGCGCGTAGGTGACCATGCAAAGAATATTGCGGAGTCAACCATTTACGTGGTCAAGGGTGAGGATGTTCGTCACGCGTCGCTTGAGAGCGTCGAGTCCTTGGTGAAATAAGCGACCGATGCGGTGAGCCACAAACCTTCTGTACTGGTTGTTGAGGACGAGCCGTCTATTGCCGAATTGATTTCGGTGAACCTCCGCCACAACGGTTTTGACGTGACCGTAGCGCAAGAGAGTGTTGCGGCCCAGCGGGCGATTGATGCAGCGCTACCCGATCTGGTGCTGTTGGATTGGATGCTACCTGGGCAAAGTGGCGAGAGCTTGACGCGCAAGTGGCGCGCAGCGGAGCGGACGCGGTTCATGCCGATTGTGCTGTTGACCGCGCGCGGCGACGAGCAGGACAAGGTACTGGGCTTGAACGCGGGTGCCGATGACTATGTGACCAAGCCCTTTTCCACGCAGGAGCTCATCGCCCGAATCCATGCGGTCTTGCGGCGGCGGTCGCCTGTTGCACCGACTGATTTGCTGGCGGTTGGCCATCTGACGATGAATATGGCAACGCACCAAGTGCGGGCGGATGGTGTGGTTGTCAAGCTAGCCCCGACGGAGTTTAAGTTACTCCAATTTCTTCTTCAAAGCCCCGAACGCGTTCACGCGCGTAGCCAATTGCTAGATAAGGTCTGGGGTAATCAGGTGGCGATTGAAGAGCGCACCGTCGATGTGCACGTGAAACGCTTACGTTTAGCGCTGGGTCCGTTTGGTGCCATGGTTGAAACGGTGCGTGGTGCTGGCTACAGATTAACGGCGACAGCCCCAAAAAGCCCAGAATAGCGGGTGGCTTAAGGGCATAATCGCCCTATGCTTTTTCGTTTCTTCGAGTTGCTAGCCCTGTCTCTTGTCGGCTGGATTGTTTCTAAGCTGCTAGGGTTCTCTCAGGGTGCGACTATTTTCGGCCCCATTGCGGGCATCGCCATTTGGGTGGTCTGGGACGGGGTTCGGGCCACGCGCGTGACCACTTGGTTGCAATCGCGTCGCTACGATGCGCCGCCGCAGGTGTCCGGCGTTTGGGGCGATGTGGTTGAGCGATCGCGCAAGGCATTTCGCCGCTTGATCCGCAGAGCACAAGACCGGCAGCGCCGTCTGGATGAGTTTCTCTCCGCTATTCAAGCATCCCCCAATGGTGTGATTCTCTTGGACGAGCAAGGTCGCATTGAGTGGTCAAACCAAGCGGCGAGCGAGCACCTCGGGTTAGATCCGAAACGGGATGTCCGCCAATACATCAGAAACCTCGTGCGTAGCCCGGCATTTGCCGCTTACGTGAACCGTGGTGATTTTTCTCACCCGGTACTGATCGATGGGCCGAATGTCGCTCACGATGCGTTGGCTGAGATCTCGTTGCAAATGCATCCCTACGGCACCGCCAGGCATTTGTTGCTGAGTAACGATGTCACCGCATTGAAACGGGTCGAGTCCATGCGGCGTGATTTCGTTGCCAACGTATCGCATGAAATTCGCACCCCCCTGACTGTGATCCGCGGCTTTGTTGAGACACTTCAGTCTCTCCCGCTGTCGGAAGCGGAGCAACGACACTACTTGGATTTAATGAACCAGCAAGCCATTCGCATGGAGTCTTTGGTGGTTGATTTACTCACGCTGTCTAAGCTGGAGGGTAGCCCGCCGCCCGCGATAGGCGAGTGGCTGGACGCTGATGAGCTGCGAGACCAGGTGTTACAAGATGCACGGGCGCTGTCTGCTGTGATGGGAGAAGGCGCGCAAGCCATTGAGTCGTTTGGGGAGACGGGCGTGCGCGTCGCAGGCCTGCGCTCGGAACTCGTGAGCGCCATGGGTAACTTGGTTAGCAATGCCGTACGGTATACGCCCACCGACGGTCAGATTAGCGCGGGATGGCTTCGTCTACCTGACGGGGGCGTGAGCTTTGTTGTGAAGGACAGCGGTCCGGGCATCTCACCTGAGCACCTGCCGCGTCTGAGTGAGCGCTTTTACCGCGTGGACCGCAGTCGCTCACGGGAGACGGGGGGCACTGGCTTGGGTTTGGCCATCGTGAAGCACGTAACGCAGCGCCATGGCGGCGAGTTGCATGTCGAGAGTACGGTGGGAGGAGGCTCTCAATTTACCATTCAGTTACCCGCTAGGCGCGTCAAACAGCCACTTCCGTAAGCGTTGTTTATGGCGCTTGCAAGCGCTGGTAGACATAAATGATTTCAGAGCGGTTGTTGAGCTGCCAGGCACGCGCTTCGAGCGCCCATTTGGGCAGGTCAATGTGGTTCTCAATCGTAGAGGCAACATCGCTACTCACCAACAGATACGTACAGGCATCGTCTATGCGTTCTGGCGCTAGCTCGGCACGGGTATGAAACGCCAAGGCGCTCAACTGCGACTGCGACAGCCCTAGGCTGTTGACACAGGATGCGTCTTGCGGCAAGACGGCGCTCAACTGTCTGGCAAGCGGTCCGTAGCTGAGCCCATGGTTGAGCAGCGGCAGCCAGAGGGTGGTGAGCAACAACCAGCACCAAACACTGCCGCTCGCCGACAGTACCAAGCTCTTCCAAATGGCAGGCTTAAGCGATCGCGTTCGCCACCGAATCACACCGATCCAAAGAAGGGTGACGGCGGCGGCTATCAACGTGGCGATCGCAGAGAACTCCATGCGAAAGCCGGGTGCCAGCCGCGCGACATTAGCCGCTGGTTGCGCTGGAAAGCCGGTTTGCATCGCTAGCCAGATGATCCAGATAATCAGTCCCGAGCCGGAAAAAAACAGCAGCGCAAACCAATCGATTAGCGCGGTCACACGCCGTCTCAGTGTGGGCAAAGCGAAGGTGGCGAGCACAGCCATCGCAGGTAGCGCCAGGACCAGTTGTCGCGTGGCATTGACAACGAGCGCGCTCATCACAACAGCCGAGACAGCTAGGCACAGCGGCAGGGCGACGTGCGTGAAGCGCCAGTGTGCGCGCCAACGCCAAAGGCCCCACAAAGCGAGAGGCCAGGCAGGCCACGTAAACCAAACCAGCAATTTGACCCAGCGGTACCAACCCACGTGTGGTGTGAGTGCTGCAGTAAGGGCGTAGCTCTCCGGCAGTGCAAACGCGACCCATAACACCAACGCGACTGCCGTTAGAACGCACCAGCCCATGACATGACGCGTGGTGTGTTGTCTGATCAGCGTGCGCTCACTTAGACTGCTTGTCGTTGCGCGTGAGTCGGCGTGGCCTCCGCGCGCACTGTGGATTAAAAAGGCGGTTGCCAATGCACAAAATATCAGTGCGATCGAGGGCTGTCCACTCAGCATGAGTCCGAATACGCCAATGGCGCCTAGCGTGAGTGACTGCAGATGCCGGCGGTGGAGAAAGGTTGGTAGCGCCGCGTAGGGTGTGTGTGCCTGCAGGCGGTCTATCTGCGCGATTGCGTGGCTGATGCCCCATAGGAGCGCGGCAGCGAACGCCAGTTGGAACACGTCGACAGCGGCTTCATGGCCTATTCGCGCTAGACCCAAACAGGCCATGAAGGCGAGCACGGCCGCATCGGCCATGGCCAGCGCGTAGTCTTGGCGTCGTGCCTGACCACCAAAGGCAAATACCACCGGTTGTGCTTGGCGCAAGTGAGCGAGGTGATAGACCGCGTACCAAACGCCAGACAGCGCAAAAATGAGCATCAAGGCAAACGGGATGCGCACCACAAACTCAGGGTTCAGCCCTCCGAACAGTTGGATAAATAACGCCCCGCACCAGTAGGGAAGCAGCCCCGGCGTTTGCGGGTCTAGGCCAAGAAAAGAGGGGTCTAGCCACGCGCTCTGGCCATTAGCCATCGCCCACATGAGACCAAAGGCGCTGGCATCAGCCTCTTTCCAAGGTTCGCGACCGATGAAGCCGGGCAGTACATACAAGAATGTCAGCAATGCCAATGCCCACCGTGGCAGCCTTCTGGCGCCAGATAGGGTGACGATGGCGGGTGAGGGTGGCGTCACGGCAGAGGTCGGTGTGTTGTGCGGGCGGTTAGAGGAGCGGCTTTGTCGATGGGGGTCAGTCACGCGACGTCAACGGTAAGCGCTAAAGGGTAAAGGGTAAAGGGGTAAAAGGTCAGCTTACGGTCCCAAAAGCAAAACAGCCGAACCAACGATAAATCGGTTCGGCTGCTGTTGCGGTAACCAAGGTACCAAGCCACAAGTGGCTTGGCGCCGCTAAACCGTTTACTTGGTCGTACGGTTTGCGTAACGGTTACGGAAGCGCTCAACGCGACCACCCATGTTATCGACGCTCTTTTGAGTGCCGGTGTAGAAAGGGTGTGACTCGCTAGAGGTCTCCAGCTTGAACAAAGGCAACTCACGGCCGTCATCCATCTTGATCATTTCTTTTGTAGGCGCGCATGAGCGGGTTACAAATTGGAAGTTGTTGGACTGGTCCAAAAAACACACTTCACGGTAATTGGGGTGAATGCCTTCTTTCATGGCGATTTCTCTTTTCTTAGGTCAGGTGCGGCAGCCATGTTGGGCGGAATTGCCCAAACACACTTTTCGCAAATTTAAAAAGCACAGCCGCTGATTATGGCATGAAAACGACTGAAATCAGGGCGCTTAGCCGCCCCGGCGCATCATGTCGAAGAACTCAGAGTTGTTTTTGGTCGACTTCATGCTCTTCAGCACCATTTCCATGGCTTCGATCTCGTCCATGTTGTACATGAACTGACGCAAAATACGCGTTTTCTGCAGTATTTCGGGTTGCAAAAGCAACTCTTCGCGTCGCGTGCTGCTGCGGTTTAGTTGAATGGATGGGAACACGCGTTTCTCATAGAGGCGTCTATCCAAGTGGATCTCGGAGTTACCCGTTCCCTTGAATTCCTCAAAAATTACCTCGTCCATGCGGCTACCGGTATCCACCAACGCGGTCGCGATAATCGTCAAGGAGCCGCCTTCTTCAATGTTGCGGGCCGCACCAAAGAACCGCTTTGGTCGTTGCAACGCGTTCGCGTCGACACCGCCGGTCAACACCTTGCCTGAAGACGGTAAAACGTTGTTGTAGGCTCGGGCAAGTCGCGTGATCGAGTCGAGCAAAATGACGACGTCTTTCTTCAGTTCAACCAAGCGTTTGGCGCGCTCAATCACCATTTCTGCCACGTGTACATGGCGTGCCGCTGGCTCGTCAAACGTGGAGGCGATCACCTCACCCTTAACGGTGCGTTGCATCTCGGTGACTTCTTCTGGTCGCTCATCAACCAGCAACACCATGAGTTCTACGTCGGGGTTGTTCGATGTGATGGCGTGTGCAATGTGCTGCATCATCATGGTCTTACCGCTTTTTGGCGGCGCGACGATCAGGGCGCGCTGGCCCCGACCGATTGGCGCAATGATGTCGATCACGCGTCCCGTGATGTTGTCATCGGCCTTGGTGTCACGCTCCAGTCGCATCTGCACCTTGGGGAACAGGGGCGTGAGGTTCTCAAACATGATCTTATGTTTGTTGTCCTCGGGAGGCAGGCCGTTGATTTTGTCTAGTTTCGTTAGGGCAAAGTAGCGCTCACCGTCTTTAGGCGTGCGAACCTCGCCCTCGATCATGTCGCCGGTGTGCAAGTTAAACCGACGAATTTGGCTGGGGGAAATATAAATGTCGTCGGTGCTCGCGGTGTAGCTTGTGTCCGGCGCACGTAGAAAGCCAAAACCATCAGGCAACACCTCAAGCACGCCGTCTGCAAAGACTTGCTCGCCGCCGCGCGCACGCTTCTTGATGATGGCAAACATCAACTCTTGCTTGCGCATGCGGCCGGTATTTTCGATCTCTAACTCGTCGGCTTGTTCGAGAACCTTGGAGATATGCAGGGCTTTAAGCTCAGATAAGTGCATGTGATGGGGCAACCGCGAAGGTTTTTTTTGAATTAGGACGCAAGAAAAGCGCCGAAAAATAGGGGGGAGGGGCCTGACATGGATTGGCAGGCGGAATCGGCGAGAAGGCCGACGTTAGTTCTCGTGACGGTGCCGATGTCAGGCAAATCAGAAAAACTGAGTGAACTATACCAGTCGCGAGGCGCTGCTAGCGCTTGTCGCGGCAAAGCAACTAAAAAAATCTAAACCGTCCCCGCATTAAGCGGGGACGTCGTTGGCAATTAGGCCAACTGCTCGTTCACAAACTCTTCTAATTGTGCTTTGCTGACCGCGCCAACTTTGGTCGCTGCCAGCGCGCCGTCTTTGAAAACCATCAGTGTGGGGATACCGCGAATGCCGAACTGCGCAGGAATGGCTCGGTTTTCGTCCACATTTACCTTCGCCACGTTCAACTTACCTTCGAAGCTCTGTGCGACCTCGTCCAAAATAGGGGCGATCATTTTGCAAGGACCACACCATTCGGCCCAAAAATCGACCAGCACAGGGGTGCTGGACTTCAGGACGTCTTGGTCAAAAGAAGCGTCGGATACGTGCTTAATGAGATCGCTGGCCATGGTGGTTCTTCCTGTAAATTGAGTTTAGTGGGCTATATTCAGTTGCCTATGTCTAATTGTGACAGAAACCGCTGGGGCGTGACGCCGCTTTTAGGACACCCGTGACATTGCCACCGCCGAACCCGCCTGAATCAGCCCCCACCGTGACGCCCTCGTCGATTTGGGATTGGACGGGCACGCTGGAAACGCTCTCCCAGTGGCTAAGCGATAACGGGGTTCATCCCGGGGAGGCTGTGGTGTTGCTTCCCTTTGCACAGATGATGGCACCCGCGCGCGCCGCTTGGGGGGCGCGATTCCCCGATAGCTTTGTGCCGACTTTCGAAACAACCCACAACTGGGCCCAGCGCCTGAGCCTGTCAGACAAGCGGGCCGATGACCTCACGCTGGATGCGGCACATGACAGCGTGGTGGCGGCTGCCATCCTGTCGGCCGTCAACGTGCGCGGGCTAGACCGCGCGTGGCGAGCCACCTTGGCGCCGCAACTGGTGTCGGCGGCGACATCCATCGCGTCGGTTGCCGCTGCGGTGCACCCATCTGAGCGAAGCGCGTGGGCGCAACAAAAGCAAGTCGCGTTAGCAGAAGGGTCTGGCGATGGCTTTCAGCGGTGGGAGTCCTTGTTGGGTGCCTTGGCCGTTAGTTGGGCCGGCGGTAGCCAGTACATCAGCGACGTCTTGTGGGCGCCTTGGGTGCAAAAGCAGACCAAGGCTTTGGTGCTCATACCGGGCTTGGGCGTTGACCCGTTGGCGCAAGCGCTGCTGGCACACTGGCCGCTAGCGACGTGCCTTCCGCCGTTGCACATTGCGGCGCAGCCACTAGACGAGGGCCCGGCGGCAGAGGCGGCGCCCATACAGCCCATACGCATTTTTACAGCGGAAAGTGCCCAAGACGAGGCCGAGATCGCCGCGACCAGGGTACTTGGCCACTTGCGAGAAGGGCGCGTCCCTGTGGCCATCGTGGCGCAAGACCGTCTGCTAACCAAGCGCATACACGCCCACTTGCAAGCTGCGGGCGTGGACTGGCGTGACGAGACGGGTTGGCGCTTGTCGACCACGCCAATTGCCGCGTTCGTGATGAGTTGGTTGCAGGCTTGCGCACGCGATGCCTCGTCGGATGCGCTGCTTGATTTTGTGAAGCTGTGTCCCCGTTGGACCGAGGACGAGGTCATGTCGTTTGAGGCGGTGGTGCGCCGGGAGCGCCTCCGACGCGCAGCCGCCGTGATGGCGCACGCCGATGTTCCCACCCTCTCAGGGCTTGCTGACGTTTTGGCTGCGGGTGCCCAGCCGCGTACGCTCGGCGCGTGGCGGCGGCAGGTGCTCAGCATACTATTTGAGTCTGCGTTTTTGTCGGCCGAAGACGTTGCGACGTCTGATTCACTCACTGACGATGCCGTACCCTTTTTTGAGTTGTTGCGCCTGCGTCAAGAAATTGCACTGGATGCGGCATCGCTTGACGCCAGCGGGTGGACGGGCGCATTAGACGCGGCTGTTTTGGATTGGGACGTCGCGCAAGCCCCCGATTGGCAAGCGCTCTCGCGTACCCGTTTCACGGCTTGGTTGCGAGCAACGCTGGAGGGAGCGAGTTTCAAGCCCGGATACATCGGGCGTATAGAGGTGGTTGCGCTTCCTATGGCCCAGCTGTACGGACGCCCATTGGGCGCCGTTGTGCTGGCTGGTTGCGATGCGACGCACTTGCCCTCTTACGTTGCGGAGCAGGGTATCTGGACGCCCCAACAGCGCGAGATCTTGGGTTTGGATTCGCCGAGCGCGAGCACCCAAAAGGCCTATGACGCGTGGTGTGTCGCGTTGCGTAGCGCGGTGGTCGATCTCTTGTGGCGGCAAAGCGATGGCGAGCAGGCGGTGCAGCCCGCACCTTGGCTCAGCCGACTCATGCAAGGCGCCCAAGAAAGCGTGGCAGATGAGGCGCAGATTACCAGCGCCTGGTTCGCCAAACGCGCTTGGGAGGCCGGGGTTGATGAACGGGAAACGACAGCGTGTGAGGCCAACGCGACTGCGCCTGCGCAGGGTCGTTTGGATCAAGACCTCCCTGCCACGGTCTCTGCGAGTGCGTACCAAGCGTTGCGCGACTGCCCTTACCGTTTTTATGCGCTGCACGCACTGAAGCTAAGCGACGCCGCCGAATTGGCAGAGGCGCCCGGCAGCAGAGAATTCGGTAACTGGGTGCATGCGACGCTACACCGATTCCACGTGCAACGCCTTGCCAGCGGTGAGGCGGCGAGCAGCGCGGCGCAGGATCGCCTAGCGCTGGATAGCCATGCGGATGCATCGTTAAGCCCGTGGCTGCGTGATGACCCGGACTTCCTACCGTATGTCGCGGTTTGGCCTAGCTTGCGGGATGGGTATCTCGCCTGGTTGAGTACGCACGAGGCCACTGGTCTGCGCGTAGAGGCAACGGAGGACAAGCGTGACAGACTGTTGTGGCTGACACCTGATGCAGAGAGTTCAGCGGACGCGCCGGCTGCCGCGCTCTCCGTTTCACTAAAAGGCACCATCGACCGCATAGATACGATCGGCAACGGCAACGGCAACGGCAACGGTGTTTTGCGCCGTGTGCTGATGGATTACAAAACGGAGCGATTGGATAAAACCAAGGCGCGCGTGAGCAAGCCGCTAGAGGATACGCAGCTGGCTTTCTACGTTGCCCTGGTGAACGAGGAGCAGGCCGAGTCAGCCGTGGCCGCGCAGTATCTCAATCTGTCGGGTAAGGCTTTGGCCGATGGCCGTCCCGACGGCCAAGCGACCCAAGCGGTGAGCTCGCCACAGGCCATTTCTAGCGCGCATAGCTTGCTAGAAGGTATCCGCACCGATTGGTTACGCATGGGCAGTGGTACGCCGCTATTGCCATTGGGCGACGGCGCTGTGTGTACCCATTGCGCAGCCAAGGGCTTGTGCAGAAAACCCTATTGGGGCGATGTCGCGGGAGACGCCTCATGACCGCCCCCAACGCGCCAGATCAATCGATGCAAGGTTTGCGATACAGCCTGGACGGCAGTGCCTGCAGCGACCGTGTGTTTTACGCCGTCGCCTGTAACCCCAAACGTCCTGCCGTGGTCGAGGCCTGTGCGGGTGCGGGTAAAACATGGATGTTGGTTGGGCGCATTGCGCGTGCCTTATTGGACGGCACGCCTGCACACGAAATATTAGCTATCACTTTTACGAAAAAAGCCGCCGCCGAAATGGCGCAACGTCTGTCCGAGCTACTCGCTGCTTGGCAAACAATGACTGACGAGGCATTGACGCAGGCGCTGATGGAGCGCGGTCTCTCGGCGAGTGAGGCGGCCAGTGCAGAGCGCCTCTGCGCGGCGAGAACCTTGCATGCGCAGGCTTTTCTTGGCCGCGGCGTGCAGTTGCGCACCTTTCACGGCTGGTTTGCTTCGTTGCTGCGTATGGCACCCCTGTCGTTGCTGCAAACCTTGGGGCTGCCATCGCCTTACGAGTTGCTAGAGGACGACAGCGAGGCGGTGGCCATGGTTTGGTCACGCTTTTACGGCGCGTTGAAGCATGAACCGGCTTTATTAGCCGACTTCACGGATGCGCTCAAAATCAGCGGGCGACACAACGTGACTGAGGCCTTGAGCTTTGCGTTGACCAAGCGCGTCGAGTTTTCTCTGGCCGATGCGCATGCAGCGGTTACGGGGAGCGATTTGACGATGGCGGTGGCCAACTACTCCGCCGTGTTTCCCGCGTTCTCGGATTGCGCAAATTTAGATGCCGCGTTAGACGAGGTACCGCCTCTGCGTGAGGCGTTACGTGCGGCGGCGGTTGCGATTGGTCAGCTGACAAAAAACAAAACATCTCAACGCGTCGCGTTGGCGCTGGGGACGGCAGTGGATGACGCTAACTTGTTAGCGGCCAAAGACTTGCTGCTCACCAAAGACGGTAGTCCGCGCGTGAAAGGCGTTGCGTCGGTAGATCCTGACGCGGTCGCATTGGCCCAAGCGTGGTTGGTGGACTGGCTCGGGGCCATCCATCAGCGTGCGTGCCAGGCGCATCAGGGACGTATGGTGCGCCTGTCGCGTCTGCTGTTGACGTGTTTTCAAGCGCTCAAACAACAACGCGGGTGGGTGGACATGAACGACATCGAGTCGGCGGCGACAACGCTGCTCGCTGACTCTGATATCTCTGCGTGGGTGCAGCAACGTTTGGATGCCCAAATAACTCACTTATTGATTGATGAGTTTCAAGACACCAATCCGATGCAGTGGCGTGCGCTTAGGTCATGGCTGGAAGGCTACGCGGGTGCGGGTGGTGGATCGATGCCGAGTGTGTTCATCGTCGGCGATCCCAAGCAATCCATCTATCGTTTTCGTCGCGCTGAGCCGCGTGTTTTTAGAGCCGCCAGTGCTTTTTTGCAAGACGCGATGGGTGCGGCTGTGTTGGCCTGTGATCACACCCGTCGCAATGCGCCGGAGATTGTGGCGGCCTTGAATGCGGCCATGGTGGCCACACCATCAAACGATCCAGACGCGCCCGTGTTTCGGACGCACAGCACAGGGCGAACGGCCCCTGGCCGTGTTATCTGCTTGCCCTTGGTCGATACACAGCCGGGTGGCAATAGCGAGAAGCGCGCACCTGCCAGCAGCGATCAAGAAAACGGCAGTGACAACAATAACGACAACGACAACGACACCAACGACACCAACGACAACGACAACGACAACGACACCAACGACGGCCACAACGCAGGCGATACGTGGCGCGATAGCCTGCTGACCCGCAAGGTACATGTGGAGGAGAAGCGGGCGGTACGTGAGGTACATCAGGCGGTTGATTGGATCGTCGATCACCTGCGTGGCACCAGCGATCGGGCATCAGACCCGCCAGTATTAACTAGCGACATCATGGTCATTGCCAGAACGAATGCGCGCTTGGGACTGATGCAGCGCGAGCTGGCTGCGCGCGGTATCGCGTGCGCGCAGCCTGAAAAATCCACGCTAATTGAGAGCCCTGTGGTGGCTGATATGGTCGCGCTACTGGACGGTTTGGTCTCGCCCAGCGCTGATCTCGCCATTGCCCAGGCGTTGCGGTCTCCTTTGTTCGGAGCGAGTGATGAAGACCTCACGTGGTTGGCTCGGTGCGTCGCGCACTACCGACCCCGTGGCGCTGGCCGCTGGTTTCTGACCATGCGGCACATTGCGTCCACGCAGAATGCGGACAGGCCGTCAGATGGTGGGGAAGCGCCTTGGCAAACAGACCGCCATCGTGCGGAGACAGTACGGGCATGGGTCACAGATTTTCAGGCCATGCAGCGGCTGCTGAGAACACGGTCTGTGCACGAGGCATTGGTCGCAATTTTCCGATCGAAATCTGTGCTGCGGCGCTTTAGCGAGGCGGTTCCTGCCAGCATGGTTGCCGCCACCAAGGCGCAATTGCAGGCTTTCTTAGACGAGGCGTTGATGGTGAACCAGGGGCGCTTTATGACGCCTTATCAGTTTGTACGTGCCATCAAGGGCGGTGCGCGCAAGCAGGCATGGCCATCGCCGCAACACGCCGTTCGCTTGCTAACTGTGCATGGTGCCAAGGGCTTGGAGGCACCCATTGTGCTGCTACTGGATACACACGCCGCCCCCAAAAAGGCCGCGACCATGTCTGTGTTGGTGGATTGGCCCGCCACGGAGATGGCACCTCAGCGGTTCGTGTTCGTTGCACAAGAAAGCCGCCCACCCGTCTGTGCAAAAAACCTGTTACTGACGGATCAACAGGCCCGTACAACGGAGGAAAACAACGCGTTATACGTGGCGATGACACGTGCGGAATCGCAACTGGTTTTGTCGGCTCATCAGCCGCGTGGCAATCCGCAGGCCAGTTGGTATAGCCGCCTAAGCCCTTACGCCGCGCACTTACCAATGGGCTCTGTGCTGACCGACAACGCGGATGAAGCCGCACCGCAGGACGAGGTTCCCAAGACGGTACACATTAAATCGGTCCCCGCTTGGCAGGCGCTCAAAGTGGACAACGCGGCCCCAGCGCAGGCACCGGAGGCGGACGATTTATCCGCCCGGATAGGGCAGGCGATGCACGAGTTGCTACAGTGGCGGCGCGCCGACGATAGCGTGGTTTTTTGGACGGCAGAGCGCGTGCTGGCCGTGCGAGCGCGCTGGCGTTTGGACGCTGTGCAACTGGCCCAAGCCCAGCAGTTCGCTCAAGCCATAGTCGATGGGGAGGCGGCGTGGGCTTGGGATCCCTCGCAAGTAGCCTTTGAGGCCAACGAGGTGAGCCTGTTCGATGGCGGCGAGCTATTGCGTCTTGACCGACTTCTTCAGTCACGAGCAGATGGGGCGTGGTGGGTGTTTGACTACAAATCGAATCGCCAGCCTGATCGCGACCCGATTTTGTGTGCACAATTAAGGCGCTATCAAACATTTGTACAACGCATGGTCAATGGTCAGACGGTGCATGCCGCCTTTCTTACCCCTGACGGGCGGCTGATAAGCCTACCCGAATAAGTCGAAACCCCTAAAGCAGAGACACACTATGAGTGACAACCTTGCCCCGCAGCCTCTACACATCACGGTCGTCTCGGACGTGGTTTGCCCTTGGTGTTTTATTGGAAAGCGACACCTGGAAGCGGCTTTGGAACTGTTTGCGGAGGCGCACCCCGGGCATCCATCGCCCGCTATCGAGTGGTCGGCGTTTCAACTAAACCCCGACATGCCAAGCGCTGGTATGGACCGCAGCGCCTACGTGCAGAACAAATTTGGTGACCGCGTCGAAGAGATCATGGCGCGCATGACCGAGGCAGGTGAACGCGCGGGTATTGCTTTTCAGTTTGATGACATCAAGAAGCAGCCCAACACCCTTGGCCTGCACGCGCTGATTGCGGCGGCGGAAACTGAGCCACAACAATTGGCTGTGGTCGAGGCCCTCTTCGATGCCTATTTTTTAAAGGGCTTAGACCTCACCGATAAGGCTGTTATTATTTCAGTTGTTGCCCCTCTCGGGTTGCATGCATCGGTCATTGAGGCTTGCTTGACGCCGGACGCAGCCGCTCAAAATGCGGTTGCCACGGCAGACGCGCACTGGCGATCATTAGAGGTGAGTGGTGTGCCTCTTTTTGTGTTTGAGCGCAAATGGGCGGTGTCGGGTGCACAGCCCGCGCAGGCGCTGTTTGAAGCTATGGTGCATGCGCTGGAAGAGCGGGCGAAGTAATTTTTGTTAACAGAATCAAAGGGTAAAAAATGTTTAAACACGTAGCACGTTGGGTCGTAATGGCAGCCTTGGTAGCAATAACCGCCGGCTGTTCGCTCACCAACCCACTGGCATCCAAGGACCAAGTGGTGTTTCAGGTCAGCAGTGGCGATTTGAAAACATGGAACCTGGCGCTTAACAATGCCAAGAATGTGCAGACGGCTTCTGGCGGCAAAGCCGACATCGAAATTGTTGTCTACGGCCCGGGTATCGCCATGTTGAAGGCAGAGTCAGAAGTGGCTGGACGTGTCTCAGCGGCGGTCAACGGCGGCGTGAAAGTGGTTGCTTGCCAAAACACCATGCGCGCTGCGAAGTTAACGCCTGCGGACATGAACGCTGATATTGGTTACGTTCCTGCTGGCGTGATCGAATTGATGGCCAAGCAACAAGCTGGCTGGTCTTACATTCGCCCCTAAGCACCGTTCATTAAGCATCGTTCATGAAGGACCTGTGATGACTCATGCAGACACCTTTGACGCCTTTGAGGCCAGTGCGAAAAGCGCTGGCTTCACTGAGGTATTGAAAAAAGACTGGCAATCGTCGCTGGCGCTTGACACCCACACCCACCCGTTTGACGTTCAGGCGCAGGTGGTGGCGGGTGAACTGTGGCTAACTGCCGCCGGAAAAACGCAGCACCTCACGGCAGGCAGCGACTTCGCATTGGCCGCCAATGTGCCTCATGAAGAACGCTACGGCGCCGCTGGCGCCACTGTTTGGATTGCGCGGCGACAGCCCGTCGCCCAATAAGCGTCTTCGCGCGCTAGTCGCCTACCGGTTACTAGTTACCAATTGGGGGAGCGCTTGTCGATGAAGGCCTGCACACCCTCTAAGGCAACGTCGTCCATCATGTTGCATGCCATTGTTGATGTGGCGTCGTTGTAGGCGGCACTCATGCCCGTCTCGAGTTGGCGGTAGAAGAGCGCCTTTCCCATTTGTAGGGCAACACGCGGTTTTTCTAGTATGTTGTCTACGAGCGTAGCCACCTTGTTATCGAGTTCGTCAGCGGCCACTGCGTAGTTGAGCAACCCTTTCTCAACCGCCTGCGTCGCGCTGATAAAGGCCCCAGTTGCCAGCATCTCGAACGCCGCCTTACGCGACAGGTTTCGAGTGAGCGCCACACTTGGCGTCGAGCAAAACAAACCCAGATTCACGCCGCTCACCGCAAAGGACGCATCGTGCGACGCAACCGCCAAATCACACTGTGCAACCAACTGACAACCTGCCGCCGTCGCCACCCCTTGCACCTTCGCAATGACGGGAACCGGGAGCTTTTGTAAGCTCATCATGACGGCACTGCACCGGGTAAAGAGGTCGCGGTAGTAGGCCTCCGACGGTTGGGCGCGCATTTCCTTCAAATCGTGCCCCGCGCAAAAGGCTTTGCCCTTTGCCTCAATGACGACCGCTCGCAGCGTGGGGTCAGACGCCAATTGCGCGATGGTTGCGGCGAGTGCATCGAGTAGCGCTTCGCTCATCGCGTTGAATGCGTCGGGGCGGTTCAGGGTGAGCGTCGCGACACCCCTGTTATCGATACTGCTCAGTAAAACACTTTCATGACTTGGCATGCTGTCTCTCCTGTTAGTGAGGTCGTTGAATGTGACCGTGATCTTCAAGCTTTCGCGCGTTCCCGTAATTGGAATTTTTGGATTTTCCCAGTTGATGTTTTAGGAATATCCTCGAAGCGAATGTCTTTGGGGACTTTATACGCAGCCAATAGGGTTCTGCAATGGGCGATCAGCTCATCTGCGCTGGCGGTGCTTGCTGGCTTCAGTTCAACAAAGGCCACGGGTGTTTCGCCCCATTTGGCGTCGGGTTTGGCGACCACGGCGCACGCTTGAACGCTGGGGTGGCGGTAGAGGGCGTCTTCTACTTCAATGGAGCTGATGTTCTCGCCACCCGAAATAATGATGTCTTTGCTACGGTCTTTGATCTTGACGTAGCGGTCTGCTTCCATCACGGCGAGGTCACCCGTATGGAACCACCCGCCCTTGAAGGCGGCATCGGTCGCCGCAGGGTTTTTTAGATAACCCTTCATGACAATATTGCCACGGAACATGATCTCGCCCATGGTTTCGCCGTCTGCCGGGCATTCGGTCATGGTCTCTGGGTCCATCACCGTCATACCCTCTTGCAACACGTAGCGCACGCCTTGCCGACCATTCAGGGTGACTTGCTCAGAGAGGGGTGCTTGCGACCAGCTGTCGCGTTTTACGGCGACACTTGCTGGCCCATACACCTCGGTGAGTCCATAGACGTGGGTGATATCAAAACCAATTTTTGCCATTCCTTCGATCATGGCCGCTGGTGGAGCCGCGCCCGCGACCATACCGCGCACCGTCCAATCGATGCCGGCACGCCAAGCGTCTGGCGCGTTATAGATCTGACCGTGCACGATGGGTGCGGCGCAATAGTGGTCGACACGGTGCGTGCGGATGGCTGTCAAAATGGCCTCGCCCTCGACTTGTCTCAAGCACACATGCGTGCCCGCTTGCATGGCAACGGTCCACGGGAAGCACCAACCGTTGCAGTGGAACATCGGCAACGTCCACAGGTACGTAGCGAAGTGGGGCATGGTCCACGTGGCGACGTTGCTCACGGCATTAAGGTAAGCGCCTCTGTGGTGGGTAACCACCCCTTTGGGGTCGCCAGTTGTCCCGCTGGTGTAACTCACGGCGATGGCATCCCACTCATCGGCGGGGCCGTCCAGCGTAGCCAGTGGCGCGTGTGCGGCAATAAAGGCTTCATACGCTACTTGACCGACAGAATCACCGGTACCGGTGAATTCGGTGTCGTGCACGTCAACCACCATCATGTCTCGTCCATGCACGGTTTTCAATACATGGAGTGCCTCTTTGACGGTGTCAGAGAACGCGCTATCGGTAATGAGCACCTTGGCCTCGCAATGGTTCATTTGCCACGCGATGAGGGCGGCGTCTAAACGGGTGTTGAGGGTATTTAGCACCGCATTGAGCGCGGGTACGGCGTAGTGTGCTTCCACCATTTCGGGCGTGTTGGGGAGCATGACACTCACCGTATCGCCGCGCTCGATGCCATAGGCCTTGAGTGCGGCCGCGAGTTGCGCCGCGCGATCGCGGGTTTGTCGCCAGGTGTAACGCCGTTGTCCGTGAATCACGGCCGGTAGATCACCAAAAACCTCTGCGCTGCGCTCGACAAAACTGATGGGCGACAGGGCGGAATAGTTTGCGGGATTAGGCGAAAGGTGGGTATCGTAGATATGGCTCATGGCGTGGGTGCTTGGCTGATCATGCAGTGGATGTTGGTTGTAAGGATGCGCTGTAGCTCGTTGCTCGTTGTTCTTCTAGCCTGTCATGGCAGCGTTCAGCGCCTGGTCAACATCCCACAGGATGTCGTCAATATGCTCTAGCCCAACGGAAATACGCACCATGTCGGGCAGCACACCCGCTGCAAGTTGTTGCGCGGGGTCAAGTTGCCGGTGCGTTGTGCTGGCCGGGTGGCTAATGAGGGTACGGGTATCGCCAATGTTAACGAGGTGGCTCATCATCTGGGCGCCTTCAATAAACCGAACGCCCGCGCTGAGGTCACCTTTGACCCCGAAAGCGAGCAGGCCGGAAGCGCCAGACATTTGCCGCTGAAGCAAGGCGTGCTGTGGATGCCCGCTCAAGCCAGGGTAGTTGACCCAAGCCACCCGCGGATCATCTTGAAGAAACGTGGCGAGCGCGAGGGCGTTTTTATTGTGTTGTGCCATGCGTAGTGGCAGCGTTTCAACGCCTTGCAAAATCTGCCAAGCACTGGTGGGACTGAGCGCGGCACCAAATACGCGTAGCGACTCCATGCGGCAGCGCATCGTAAATCCGAAGTCACCAAATGTTTCGTAAAACTTCACGCCGTGGTAGCCCGGTGATGGCTCGGTCATGCCAGGAAACTTGCCGTTGTCCCACGGAAAATTGCCACTTTCCACGACCACGCCACCGAGGGTGGTGCCGTGACCCGCAATGTATTTAGTGGCCGAGTGCACCACAATGTCCGCCCCAAACTTGATGGGGTTGCACAGCATGGGGGAGGGCACGGTGTTATCGATGACCAAGGGCACGCCGTGGGCATGGGCGATATCGGCAATGGCGGCGATATCTAAAACCACCAAGCTGGGGTTGCCTAAACTTTCGGCAAATACCGCGCGGGTGTTCGGCCGCATGGCGGCGGCGAACGCCTGCGGGTCTGTGGCATCAACGAAAGTGGTGGTGATTCCAAACTTCTCCAAACTCACTGCCAGCATCGTTACCGAACCGCCGTATAGCGCACCCGCTGCCACGATGTGGTCGCCCGCTTGCGCAATGGTCATCAGCGCCATCGCCTCCGCAGACATGCCCGATGCGCTGGCGACCGCAGCCCGGCCGCCTTCTAGAGCGGCAATACGCTCTTCGAGCACGGCCACTGTGGGGTTGCTTAGGCGCGAATAGACGTTACCGAATGTTTGTAAGTTGAATAGCTCGGCAGCATGCTCTGCGCTATCGAAGACGAAGCTGGTGGTTTGGTAGATGGGTAGCGCACGAGCGCCGGTAGCGCTGTCGGGAATTTGGCCCGCGTGTATGGACAGGGTGGCGGGATGGAAGGTGTGATCAGACATACGGCGTTAAAAGACTCAAGGGTTTTTGATTGCGTTGAAACCGGACTGGTTTTATGCTGCCGGTTAGCGCGCGGTCGCGCGCTTGGCGGAGATGACACCTGTATTCACGCCCACCCAATTAAGGCCGCCGAAGAGCCGGGCGTGCTCAATTTTGACGCATCGGTTATCGACGGCATCGCGTCCTTGCTCTCTAAACAGTGCCGCAGCCGCCTCGTTGGTTACGCCCAATTGTTGCCATAGGCAACGCGCACCTATGGCCAGCGCTTGCTCGGCAATTGGACCCACATCTTCGGTTCGACGAAACACGTCTACCATCTGGATAGGGAAGGGAATGTCGTGGAGCGTGGCGTAGCAGGTTTCCCCCAAGATCGTCTCTCCTGTGGCGGCGTAGCGGGGGTTAACGGGCACCACTCGGTAGCCGTGCCCTTGCATGTACTTGGCGGCAAAGTAGCTGGGGCGGTTCCAATCTGCGGATAGACCAACCACGGCGATGGTTTTATTCTCCGTCAGTATGCGGCGCAGGTCGCTAAGGGTGTCTGGCATGCGGTTCTCCAATGGGGTAACGTCTTTTTAGCACTTTTCGCAAGCTGCGACTGTCCAGCGGACAGCGCGTACTTAGCCTTTAAAATAGCAGTTTACCCACCCGCTATGGTGGGCATCAACCTTTCAGTCTTATGCCCCATCAAAAAATACTCGTTCTCGACTTCGGCTCCCAAGTAACGCAGTTGATTGCCCGCCGCGTGCGCGAGGCGCAGGTTTATTGCGAGGTGCACCCGTGTGATGTCACCGACGAATGGGTACGTGAGTTTGCCGCGGATGGCCAACTGAAAGGCGTGATTCTCTCAGGCAGCCACGCCAGCGCCTACGAGGAGTCTACGGACCGTGCGCCCGATGCCATCTTTGAGCTCGGCATTCCAGTGCTCGGCATCTGCTACGGCATGCAAACCATGGCGCAGCAGTTGGGCGGCAAAGTGGAGAGTGGCCATACGCGCGAGTTTGGCTACGCCGAGGTCCGCGCCCACGGCCATACGCGTCTGCTAAAAGACATTAACGATTTCACCAGCGCTGAGGGCCACGGCATGCTCAAGGTCTGGATGAGCCATGGCGATAAAGTTACGGCCATGCCACCCGGCTTTACGGCCATGGCGTCCACACCCAGCTGCCCGATTGCGGGTATGGCCGATGAGGCCCGTGGCTACTACGCGCTCCAATTCCACCCAGAGGTTACGCATACGGTGCAGGGCGCAGCCATGTTGCACCGTTTTGTGCTCGACATTTGTGAGGCGGAGCCCGACTGGATCATGGGTGACTATGCCGCTGAAGCCGTAGCGCGTATCCGTGAACAAGTGGGTGACGAAGAAGTTATTTTGGGTCTGTCCGGCGGCGTGGACTCCTCTGTCGCTGCGGCCTTGATCCACCGTGCGATTGGGGATCAACTCACGTGCGTGTTTGTGGACCACGGCTTGCTGCGCCTTCATGAAGGCGATATGGTCATGGACATGTTTGAAGGGAAGCTGCACGCCAAAGTTATTCGTGTGGATGCAGCGGACATGTTTCTAGGCAAGCTGGCCGGCGTCAGTGACCCAGAGCAAAAACGCAAGATTATTGGTGGCCTCTTTGTTGACGTCTTCAAGGCAGAGGCGGCCAAGCTCAAGGCAGGCGATGGTGGCCACAAAGGGGCGACCTTCTTAGCGCAAGGAACGATTTACCCCGATGTCATCGAAAGTGGCGGGGCGAAGAGTAAGAAAGCCGTCACCATCAAGAGCCATCACAACGTGGGCGGCTTGCCCGCGCAATTGGGCCTGAAGTTATTAGAGCCGTTGAGAGATCTGTTCAAGGATGAGGTGCGCGAACTCGGCGTCGCCTTGGGCCTACCGCACGGCATGGTCTACCGTCACCCATTCCCCGGTCCGGGTCTGGGCGTCCGCATTTTAGGTGAGGTGAAAAAGGAATACGCGGACTTGTTACGTCAAGCCGATGCCATCTTCATTGAAGAGCTGCATAATTTTAAGGACGAGACATCAGGTAAGAGCTGGTATGACCTTACCAGCCAAGCTTTCGCCGTGTTTTTGCCGGTCAAGAGTGTGGGTGTGATGGGGGATGGTCGCACCTACGAATATGTGGTCGCCTTGCGGGCGGTGCAAACAAATGACTTTATGACGGCGGATTGGGCGGAGCTACCGTATGCGCTGCTCAAAAGAACGTCTGGGCGCATCATTAACGAGGTGCGCGGCATTAATCGCGTGACTTACGACGTGTCTAGCAAACCGCCAGCGACGATTGAGTGGGAGTAGTAGTCGAGCCTAAGGGTAATCGTCCCCCAGAACCAAAGGGCTGAGAAGTAGAATTTTCTCCAAAGAAAGAGCCTCTAGATTAGAAAGTCAAAATTCACCGACAGTCAGATCATGGATGCGGTCAAACGAGTTGAAGCGGGTCTTGCGCTTCTCGAAATCTTTAGTCACTGCTGTTGCGACTGTTCGAACAAATGAATAACACCCTGAAGGCGGCGCTTTGGATGACCGGCGCCATTGTCTCGTTTTCTGCCATGGCCGTGTCAGGACGCGAGGTCAGTGTCGAGCTGGATACTTTTGAAATCATGACCTATCGCAGCCTCGTGGGGATGGCTGTTTTATGGACTTTGCTGTCTGTTACGGGTTGTTGGGGTCAGGTCTCTGGGCGCTTTTTTGGCGTTCAGGTGGTGCGAAATGTAGCGCACTTTACAGGTCAGAACCTGTGGTTTTATGCACTCACCGTGATTCCCTTGGCGCAGGTATTTGCGTTGGAGTTCACCTCTCCAATTTGGGTGGTGTTGCTGTCGCCGCTGATTCTGGGAGAACGACTAACCCGTGTCCGGGTGCTGTCTGTGTTGGTAGGATTTATCGGCATTCTGGTGGTGGCTAGACCCTCGCCTGACACCATCAGTCCTGGCTTAATCGCTGCGGCCAGTTCAGCGGTGTTTTTCGCGCTGACTGCGATGTTTACCCGTCGCCTCACGCGCACGGAATCGGTGCTGTGCATCATGTTTTGGTTGACGCTGATGCAAGCGGTGTTGGGCTTGGCCATCAGTATCTGGGACGGCGAAATGGCGCTTCCGACTGCAAAGACCGCACCGTGGTTGTTTTTGATTGGTTGTGCCGGTTTGCTGGCGCACTATTGTTTGACAAGTGCGCTAGCCATTGCCCCGGCAACGGTGGTGGTTCCCATGGACTTTGTGCGCTTACCAACCATTGCGGTGGTTGGTATGCTGGTCTATGGCGAGGCGTTAGACGTATGGGTATTTGTTGGCGCGCTGATCATTTTCGCGGCCAATTACGTCAATATTTGGTTTGAGACACGCACAGCCGTGAAACGCTGAGATAGAAGCCAAGAGCGGGGGCGATGTCTAATTAGCCCGCGTTAGCTAACGGATGAGCGCTCGTTGAGCATCAGCATCAGAATCTGCGCCATCGGTTCGACTAGCCCCACACAGATCAGCTCGCCGTGTGAGTCCCTGCGCGCCAAGCCGACAGTATGTAGCGGCTCGTCATTAAGTCCAAATGGGCACCTCCGCCATTTTTAAACAAGGTAATGGCTTGGTCTGAGGTTCGTTGGAAGCGATCGAGTTGATAAAAGTCGGCTTGCATATGCGCGCGCGTGATGGCGCCGCTTTCTAGAGGGATTTTTATTTCTCCGATATGTCCGACGGTCGTGTCAAAGCTATCAACGAAAACCGATGCGCGCTGCAACGCCGCGTCATCGGCCTCCCTCATGTTTGGGCGGTAAGCGCCTATGAGGTCGATGTGCTGTCCGGGTTGTAGCCACTGACCGCGCAGTAGCGGTGTTTCGCTCATCGTGGCGCTGGTGATGATGTCTGCGCCGCGAACGGCTTGCTCCAAATCATCGCTGACCCGCATTCCGGGAAAGGCGCTTGCTAGCTTGTCAGCAGCGGGGCGGGAGCGGTTCCAGACGGTGAATTGTGCGTTGGGGAAGGCGGCGCCATAGGCTGATCGCGCTGCCCATGCAACCGTACCCGCGCCAACGATGAGTATATTGTTACTGTCAGGTCTAGCGAGGCGCTTGGCGGCTAGCAAGCTATCGCCCGCTGTTTTCCACTTCGTGACGAGGTGAAAGTCGATCATTGCCTCCAGTTCCCCCGTCGTGTCCGAAAACAGACTGACCGCTCCATTGACGCGGGGCAGATGGCGTTGGGTATTGTCCGGAAATATGGTCGCGGCTTTAACGGCGATGCCCATGCCGTCTATCCAGGCGCTACGTGACAGCAATGTATCGGGTTGGCGGTAAAGAAAGCTATCTGCAATTTCCGCCTTGGGTAAGGTGTGACCGTGCGCCAAGGCGTCGGTTAGCTGATGCCAATCTAAATGGGTCTCACCTTCTGTGAAGGGAATGAATGTCAAAGACACGGGAGGTTCCTAGTTTGCAAATTAAACGGTGCGACCGCGACGTAGAGCATAGCGCGGTTGACGCTCGCAGATGGCTTGCGGGGTTTGTCGCGCCTACAATGAATGCCAATAATCCCGATGGGATCTTTAACCTACTCCTTTCGCTATGACCAGTCTATACATGCCGCCGCAATTTGATTGTCGCGATATCGCGCTTGCCCAAGCCCTGCTGCGCGAGCATCCATTGGCGCAGTTGGTATCCGTTAGTGCGGCTGGGGAGCCTTTCGTTTCACCGTTGCCATTAGAAACCTTGACGGAGGGGTTTGCTTTAAGCGGCATACCTGCTGAAAACGGGGGCGATGAACAGGGCGGCGATGAAGAGGGCGGAGGCGGCGACATGCCCTGGCAGCTGCTGGGACACTTGGCCAACGCAAATCCGCAGGTGGCGTTGCTAAATGAATCTGGTCGCGCACTGGTCACGATTCTGGGACCCCAGGGCTACATGTCGCCTAGCGTCTACCCTGATCTGCAGCGGGTTCCCACCTGGAACTACATCACGCTACACGCGCGCGTGCGGGTGGCGCCGGTGACGTCCGCTGCTGAAAAAGATGCCTTGCTAAAGTCGCTGATTGGGTCGCATGAGCCAGCGTATGCCAAGCAGTGGTGCGGTTTACCGGAGCGCTACACCGAAGCCATGTTGCGTGCGATCACGGGGTTTGTATTCACGGTTGAGGACTGGCAACTAAAAGTGAAAATCAATCAGCACCGGCCAGAGGGCCGCGAGGCATTACGCGCCCAATGCGCTGCGGGTAGCCCGTTGGCGCAAGGGCTGGTTGCGTGGATGGACCGTTGGGAGCAGCGTGCATGACGGGCGCCTTGGATGATATGGGTGCGATGCGGGAAGCCTTGCAACTTGCGGCGCAAGCGCAGGCTGCAGGCGAGGTACCCGTTGGTGCGGTGGTCTTGAAAGATGGGGTGGTTATCGGTCGCGGCTACAACGCGCCTATCTCCGGTAATGATGCCTGCGCTCACGCTGAAATAATCGCCATACAGGCGGCGTGTGCGGCGTTAGGTAACTACCGTTTGACGGGGTGCACCATGGTGGTCACCTTGGAGCCGTGTGTGATGTGTAGTGGCGCGATTCTAAATGCCCGATTTAGTCGTTTGGTTTTCGGCGCACATGAACCCAAGACGGGGGCCGCAGGCTCTGTTATCAATGTGTTTGAGACCGCCGCGCTTAATCATCAAACGGCAGTCACAGAAGGGGTATTGGCCCCCGCTTGTCGTGCCCTGATGAATGACTTTTTCCAAGGTCGGCGCGAGGTCATCAAGCGCACGACGACACCATTACGGGAGGATGCGTTGCGCACGCCGGATGCCCGCTTTAGTGACTTGGTGGATTGGCCTTACACGCCCTGCTACACAACAGAAATCCCTGCGCTAAATGGCCTGCGGCTGCACTATGTGGATGAGGGAGTTCGCGCGGTCACGGCGGCGCCCATAGACGTCGACGCGTCGGGTCGGCATGGTCAGGGCGCTTGCCTGTTACTGCACGGTGCAGGCGGTTGGGGCTATCAGTGGCGTTACTGGATTGAGGCACTGCGCGCACGCGGGCAACGGGTACTGGTGCCCGATCTGATCGGGTTTGGTCGCAGTGATAAACCCAAGCGCGTCAGCGCGCATTCCCTCGCATTTCACGCGCAAGTGATGGCGGGCTTGGTTGCGGCCTTAGGCTTATCGCAAGTGCGCGTGTTAGATGCATCGGGTGGGCTGGGAGCCTATTTGTCGCAGGTGCACGCGGACGTGTTTCCTCGGCTTGCGTCCATTGAGGTGTCGCGCGTCGGCGCGCAGACCGTCGCATCAGCCCCTTTCCCAGATGACGGCTATCGTGCGGCAGAGCGTGCGTTCGCCGCAGCCAGTTTCTTTGGTGACGACGTTCATTTGTCTTCAGATAAAAAGAGGGTCGGCGAGGCTATCCGCATGGACGCCATGAGGCCTGACGGTGAGCCTAGCGCGCGTGCAGCGGCGTTGGCGTTTTTAGACGCTTTTCTAGATGCTTGAGTCCGAAAAAAATCACGATGCGTCTTGTGCCACACTACGGCTATGAGTCATATATATTTGTTATCGCCGAGTTCGGCAGTCCTCGACAAGCTGGGGTATCGGCGCGGTATCAAGCGCCTCGTGGCTGCGGGTCACACGGTCGAGGTGGATACCGATGCGTTGGCGCGTGAAACGCGGTTTGCTGGCGACGATGCGACGCGCCTCTTGGCGATTGAGCGAGCCATCGCGAGTGGCGCGGACGCCGTGATGACGACCAGAGGTGGCTACGGCCTGAGTCGGCTATTACCGAGCTTGCCGTACAAGGCGATTGCCAAGTCCATTGATAAGGGAACGCAGTGGATAGGGTTCAGTGACTTCACCGCCTTCAGCCTCTCGGTGTTAGCCAAGTCTGGGCGTCAAACGTGGGCAGGGCCTGCCTTACTGGACGATTTTGGCGCGGCTGATGGCGTAGACGACATTACCCATATGTGTTTGAACGATGTGCTATCTCACATGAGCGAGGGGACGGGGTGGCGTATGGGGCGTCAAGACCCCACAGACTTCACCGTAAACAATGTCACGTTGTGGGGTGGTAATTTGGCGGTACTGACGTCGCTGGTTGGCACACCCTACATGCCCGCTATTTCTCGCGGCGCGCTCTTCTTAGAAGACGTTGCCGAGCCACCTTACCGCATAGAGCGCATGCTGACGCAGTTGTTGCATGCCGGTATTTTGGCGAAGCAGAAAGTGATTTTTCTTGGCGCATTCAATCGCTTCAAGGCGTCGCCCCAAGACAAGGGCTTTGGCATGAAGTCGGTGGTTGCGTGGTTGCGCGCAAATACCAAGGCGAAAGTGGTCACTGGTTTGCCCTTTGGGCACGTGCCTACCAAGGTGCTTCTGCCCGTGGGGCAACCGGTGAACGTGGTCGCCCATGGCTCCGAGGTTTTGGTGCTTTGGGCGCACGAACACCACCACGACCATGATCACGGACACGCCCACTAACGCCCATGAGGAGTGCATGTGATGCCGTTCATTAGTCGACACCGAACTTACGAGATCCTAGAGCGTGTAAAGCCCAAAGATAAGGTCGCGCTGTGGGTTAACGGGTTTCTCATACTGTTGGTACTCGTTAATATTTTGGCGGTCATTATGGAGTCGGTTGAAAGCCTCTATCAGGCGCACCGCACGGCATTCGATCTGCTTGAGTTTTTTTCGGTGGTGATTTTTGCTATCGAGTATCTGCTTAGATTATGGTCCCACGCTGAAAACACGGCGGTGGCGCCAACCGTGGCGAAGCGCCGCTGGAAGTACGTGACGAGCATTTTTGGCTTGGTTGATTTCATCGCCATCTTTCCAACCATTTTGTCGATCTTCATGCCCGGCATGGACTTGCGCAGTCTGCGTGCAATCCGTCTGCTGCGCATCCTCAAGTTCACGCACTACTCCTACGCATTACAGGACGTCGGTCGCAGCTTGTATGAGGAGCGGCGTGCATTCACCGCGACCCTGTATGTCTTGGGGGTCGTCATGATCATGGCATCCACGGTGTTATACCTCGCAGAGCACACCGTGCAGCCCGATAAATTTGGCTCTATACCCGACGCTATGTGGTGGGCCATCATCACCCTGACCACGGTGGGCTATGGCGATGTTTCACCCATTACGCCGTTGGGGAAGGTGCTGGGTGGTGTGGTCGCGATTATGGGTGTGTGTACCGTCGCGTTGATCACGGGTATTTTGGCCTCCTCGTTCGCCGTGCAAATGCAGCGGCGCAAAGAGGCCTTTGAAGCGCAGGTCGATCAGGCCTTAAGCGATGACATCTTGACCGATGATGAGCTACACATGCTGATGACCCTCAAAGACGATATGGGGATCAGCGATGTGGAGTTTGATCGCTTACGAAAGCGCATGCATGACGAGAAAATTAAGCGGGTTCGCACCTTGCCCTGATGACGGCGCATGCCCGCTCCGTTTCTCTACGCGTTAGCGCTGACTTTTCCCTTCATCGTCTCGATGCTCTCTGTCACGGCTAGCCATTCCTCTTCGAGTGTGGCCACGGTGGTCTCTAAGACTTTTGCCCGTTTGCCCATGTCCATTATGGCGTCCCTATCGGGGTTGTCTAAAAGCATCTGACTGATCTTCTGCTGCGCAACCTCTGCATCAGCGATCTCTTTTTCAATCGCCTCTAAGCGCTTTTGCAAGGGCTTGACTTGGTTGGCTATGGCTTGGCGCTTGGCGGCTTGCTCTTTCCGGTATTGCGCTTGGTTGCCGCGTCCCACTGATTCAGTTGCACGCTGAGGCGCGCTGCTGGCAGTGATGCTTTCACGTTTGCGTTTGGCCTCTTCCAACAGGTGGGTTTGGTAATCATCCAAATCGCCGTCAAACGGCAACAGGGCACCGTGCGTGACCAGCCAAAAGTCATCACAAACGCTGCGCAAGAGCGCGCGATCGTGGGACACCAGCATGACAGTCCCTTCAAACTCATTGAGCGCCATCGCCAAGGCCTCACGCGTCGTGAGATCCAAGTGGTTGGTTGGCTCATCGAGCAGCAGCAGGTTGGGGCGCTGGTAAACGACCATCGCCAGTACCAAGCGGGCCTTTTCACCACCGCTCATGGTGCCAACGGCTTGTCCAACCATATCGCCGATGAAGCGAAAGCTCCCTAAAAAGTCGCGTAACTCTTGTTCACGCGCGTTGGTTCCCAAGCTGGTGGACAGCCTGACCATGTGCTCAAGTGGTGTGTCATCGGTGCGCAAGACATCCAGTTCTTGCTGGGCGAAATAGCCAATAGACAGGCCTTTCCCCTCGGTGAACTCGCCGCTCAGCGCCTTGATAGAACCTGCAATGGTTTTTACGAGTGTCGATTTACCTTGGCCATTGGCGCCCAGTAAACCGATACGCTGACCCGCAACCACCGAGCGTGTAATGCCCGAAACAATGGGCGTGGTGGCGCCGCTATCGTCGCTATAGCCCACCACCGCATTGCGGATGGTGATCATGGGGTTGGGCAGACTGTCGGGTTCCTTAAACTCAAATGTAAAGTCAGCAGCGGCCAAGACCGGTGCTATTTTTTCCATGCGTTCCAATGCCTTCACGCGGCTTTGGGCCTGCTTGGCTTTGCTGGCCTTGGCTTTGAAGCGGCTAATAAAGCTCTGCAAGTGTGCAATACGGTCTTGTTGCTTGGAAAAGGATGCGTGCTGCAACGTTAGCTGTTGAGAACGCAATTCTTCAAACGTGCTGTAATTGCCGCCGTAGCGCGTCAGCTTGGCTTGATCTAAGTGCACGGTGACGCGCGTCACGGCATCTAAAAATTCGCGGTCGTGGCTAATGACGAGCATGGTGCCGTCGAAACGCTTAAGCCACGCTTCCAACCAAACGAGCGCATCCAAGTCCAAGTGGTTGGTGGGCTCATCTAAGAGCAACAGGTCAGCGGGGCACATCAGCGCTCTGGCTAATTGCAAGCGCATACGCCAGCCGCCAGAGAAGGCATTGACAGGGCGGTCGAGTTCGTTCACCTGAAATCCCAGCCCCAAGATCAAGGTTTGTGCACGGGATTTCGCATCGAAAGCGCCGGCATCAGCCAAAGCCGCGTGGGCGGCACCGATCGCTGCGCCATCGCCGCTCAGGTCTGCGGCGTCCAGTGCCGCTTGTGCTTCTGCCAACAAGGTGTCGCCGGCCAATACGTAGTCGGTTGCCGACGCATCGGTTTCCGGCATGTGTTGTTCGACTTGTGAAATACGCCAGCTTTTAGGGAAACTAAAGCGGCCACCGTCTTCAATTAGCCCGCCGGTAAGCAAGGAAAAAAGAGTTGATTTTCCGGCCCCGTTACGTCCAATCAAGGCCGCTTTTTCGCCGGGGTGAATGGTGATGCTCGCAGCGTCTAGGACGACTTTGGTCCCTCTGCGAACAATGATGTCTTGTAAATTAATCATGGGTGTTGGATGGCAATGCCGGATTCATCCAACATCTCTTTCGTTAATAAACAGACGTGATCGTCGCCCGCACTGGTGGCAAGCCAAATGGGCTCAAGTTGTGGGAAGGCTTGCTCAAAGTGAGCGCGTTCATGGCCGACTTCTAAAACGACAATGCCTTGCTCTGCGAGGTGGTGTGTTATGGCCGCGAGGAACGGCCGAATAAAATCCATGCCGTCGCCGCCACCTGCTAGCGCAAGCGCCGGTTCCGCTAGAAATTCTTGGGGAAGCGTCGCCATGCTGGCTGCATTGACGTAGGGCGGGTTGCACAGGACGAGGTCGTAGCGCTGCGCCTTTAGGGTCGCCAAGCCATCCGACTGGCTAAGGCTAATGCGATCAGCAAGTTCGTAGCGGGCCACATTGATCTCAGCCACCGCAAGGGCGTCTGTTGAGATGTCCAGCGCGTCCACAGATAGGTCGGGGTAGGTCAACGCGGTGAGCACGGCTAAGCTGCCATTACCCGTGCACAGGTCGAGCGCGTGTGAGCTGTCTGGGTCAAGCCATGCATCGAAGTTGCCTGCCATTAAACATTCGGCAATCAAACTACGGGGGATGATTGCCCGCTCATCGATATAAAACGATACGCCCTGTAACCACGCTTCCTTGGTGAGATAGGCAGCGGGTTGGCGACTGGTAATGCGTTGGGCAATCAGCGCATGAACCGCGTCGCAGTCTGCGTGTTCAATGGCTTGCTGCGCAACCGCTGGGGTATCTAGGTCGGTATCTAGCGGTAAGTGCAGCTGCCACAAAACCAGCCAGACGGCTTCATCCCACGCGTTGGTGGTGCCTTGGCCGAACTGAATCTTTGAGAGATTCAATCGGTCATAGGATTCTTGTATGAGAGAGAGCAACTGCATAACGTGGGAGCGATCAAAGAAAGGGCACCGTACCGTTACGCTTTTCGCGTCAGGCCGCCAGCGAGGGCGGTTGGCGCAGCAGGGAAGGGGGAGAAACTGGTCAGCTTACCTGTGGTCAGCTTACTTGCGACGACGCGGAGTCGAGGGACCACGGCCTTCAATGTGGCGAAAGCTAATACGACCCTTGCTCAGGTCATACGGCGAGATTTCCAAAGTGACGCGGTCACCCGCCAAAATGCGAATGTGGTTCTTGCGCATCTTGCCTGCTGAGTATGCGATAAGCTGGTGCTCGTTGTCCAACGTCACGCGATAACGTGAGTCAGGTAGCACCTCATTGACGATGCCCATCATCTCAATCAGGTCGTCTTTTGCCATGTAGTTTCCTTCAGTCCAGTCGGTTAGCTAGCCGCGGTGATCACGGATTGATCTGTTTGGCTAGCGAGCTCTGAGCAATCCGCCCGAGCAAAGCCACCCATTATAGCTTTTTAGGCTGGGAAAGTGGCTTACGCTGTTGCGAATGATGCACATTCGCACCGTCCGGCAAGTCCGGCAGGGTCTGTGCGGGTGGAATCGCTCAGGACGGGGACGCTAGGGCCTCCAAGACCCGTCGATAGATGTTTTTGAGAGGCGGGATGTCAGTCAGGGGTAGGCATTCGTTGATTTTGTGGATGGTCGCGTTGGTGGGGCCGACTTCAACGACTTGCTTGCAAATTTGTGCAATAAAGCGTCCGTCGCTGGTCCCTCCCGTGGTGGACAACTCCGTGACCAGTCCGGTCTCGTCCAGAATCGCTTTTTGAACCGCGTGCACCAAGGGACCGGGAGCGGTGAGAAAAGGCAAGCCGCTGGTGGTCCAGGTGAGGTCGAAATCAAGCGCATGGTCTCGCAGCAGCGCCTCGACCCGTTGCTGCAGTGATTCTGGCGTGCTTTCTGTGCTGAAGCGAAAGTTGAAGTCGATGACAACATCGCCGGGGATCACATTGCTGGCGCCCGTCCCACCATGAATATTGCTAATTTGCCAGCTCGTCGGCGGGAAGTAGGCGTTGCCCTCATCCCACGTGGTGCTGGCCAGCGCTGCCAAGGCGGGGGCGGCCTGGTGGATCGGGTTGCGAGCCAGGTGCGGATAGGCGATGTGGCCTTGTACGCCTTTGACTGTCAATTTGCCGCTCATGCTGCCACGGCGCCCGTTCTTGATCATGTCGCCTGTTTGATGCACAGACGTGGGTTCGCCAACAATACAATAGTCGATGTGTTCGCCGCGTTGTGTGAGTTGTTCACAGACCTTTACCGTGCCGTCTCTGGCGGGGCCTTCTTCATCGCTGGTAACCAACATGGCGATGGACAGCGGCGCGGTGGGTTGGGCAACACGAAATTCACGAATGGCCACGACCATGGCAGCCAAGGACGTTTTCATGTCGCTTGCACCCCGTCCGTATAGCTTGCCATCTCGGTGGGTGGGAACAAAGGGGTCACTGTCCCACTGCGCGCGCGGCCCCGTGGGGACCACGTCGGTGTGCCCCGCGAACACCAGTAACGGGGCCGGTGCACCCGTCCCTAAGGATGGCGCTGTGTACTTCGCCCACAAGTTGAGCACCTGTGCGTGATCAGGACCGCCTACAAACCGCTCGCAGATGAAACCTAGCGGTTGGAGTTGGTCCTCCAGCAGATCTTGGCAGCCTGCGTCATCTGGCGTGACCGATGGCTTGCTGATAAGGGCTTCTGCGAGTCTGAGGGTTTCGTTCATACGGTGGATCCGGTGCGCGGTAGAGCGATAGAGCGGCGGTGCTTAGTCGCGCAGCAAATCGTTCAGGCTGGTTTTCGCGCGCGTCTGTGCATCCACGCGCTTCACGATGACCGCGCAATACAGGCTGTACTTGCCGTCGGCTGATGGTAGGTTGCCGCTGACCACGACAGAGCCTGCGGGCACACGGCCGTAGGTGATTTCGCCAGTTGCCCGGTCGTAAATCTTGGTGCTTTGGCTGATGTAGACACCCATTGAAATGACGGAATTCTCTTCAATGATCACGCCCTCTACCACCTCGGAGCGCGCGCCAATAAAGCAATTGTCTTCAATGATGGTCGGGTTGGCTTGCAGCGGCTCGAGAACACCGCCGATGCCGACACCACCCGACAGGTGCACGTTGGCACCGATCTGCGCACATGAACCCACGGTCGCCCACGTATCCACCATGGTGTTTTCGCCCACATACGCACCAATATTGACGTAAGAGGGCATCAACACCGCGCCTTTGGCCACGAAGCTACCGCGTCTGGCCACAGCGGGTGGCACCACTCTTACGCCAGATTGCGCCATTTGCGCATCGCTTAGGTTCGCAAACTTGGTTTGCACCTTGTCGTAAAACGAGAGGTCGCCCGCAGAGACGGGCTTGTTGTCATTCAGGCGAAAAGACAGCAGCACGGCCTTCTTGAGCCATTGGTGTGTGGTCCACTGACCCACGCTCTCACGCGTCGCAACACGCAGGCTTCCGTTGTTTAAGCCGGCAATTACATGCTCAACGGCATCGGTGACCTCTTTGGGGGCTGATTTGGCCGACAGATTGGCGCGGTCTTCCCATGCGTTGTCGATGATTTGTTGCAATTGTTGTGTCATGGGTTCTCCCGTTTGGTGAAATTAAATAAATCGCTGTGTCACTGATCGCGCGCTGTTGTGGCGGCGTAGTTGTTGATAAACGCCTTGATGCGGTTGGCGGCCTCTAGGCATTCGTCGGTTTCCGCGACCAAAGCCATACGAACGCGTCCTGCTCCGGGGTTAAACCCATCGGTGGTGCGCGCGAGATAACTACCCGGCAATACGATGACATTGTATTGACGTAGCAAGGTGGCCGCGAACAAGGCGTCGTCACCCCCAAAGGCGGCGGGGACTTCGGCCCAGAGGTAAAAACCGGCATCCGGCAGCGCCACCTGCATCACGTCCGCTAAGACGGGCGTCACTGCCGCGAATTTCTGTCGATACTGCGCGCGGTTTTCAATCACGTGTGCCTCGTCCTGCCATGCAGCGGCGCTACCTGCCTGAACCATGGGGCTCATGGCGCCGCCGTGGTAGGTGCGGTAAAGCAAAAAGGACTTGATCAGCGACGCATCGCCCGCGACAAAGCCACTGCGCAAGCCAGGCGCGTTGCTGCGCTTGGACAGACTCGTGAACATGATGAGGTTCTTGAAGTCTTTTCTACCCAGCAAAGTAGCCGCCTGTAGGCCGCCAAGCGGGGGCTCATCTCTAAAGTAAATCTCGCTGTAGCACTCGTCAGATGCGATCACAAAACCGTACTGATCAGACAGTGCGAAGAGCTGTTCCCATTCGGCCAGAGGCATGACCGCACCGGCTGGGTTACCCGGTGAACAGACGTATAGCAACTGCGTCTGCGCCCATTGGGCTGGCGTCACGTGAGACCAGTCGATAGCGAAGTTACGCTGCGCATCGCTAGGCACAAACAGCGGCTCCGCGCCCGCCAGAAGGGCGGCGCCCTCGTATATTTGATAAAACGGGTTGGGGCACACCACCAGCGGTTTACGCTGATGAGATTGGCTCGCATCGACCACGACCTGCGCAAGGGCAAACAAAGCCTCGCGAGAGCCATTAACCGGCAATATCTGCGTTGTGGGGTCCACGCTGACCGCATAGCGGCGCTTGAGCCAGTCGGCGCACGCGGTTCGCAAGGCGGGCAAGCCACCGGTCGCCGGATAAGTCGACAGCGTATTTGGCGTCTCCGCCATGGCCTGCATGATCAGAGCGGGCGTCGGGTGACGCGGCTCGCCGATACCCAGGCTGATAGGCGCTAGAGCTGGGTTGGGTGCAATGTCCGCAAACAGCGCGCGTAAACGTTCAAATGGATACGCTTGGAGCGTGGTCAAAAGAGGGTTCATAGCCGCTAATTATCGCTTGGCTGTAGACGCCTTTGGTGGAGCAGGCTGATCAAATCCGTGAATCGCTGGCCTTGCACCAAGACGTGTGACTTGGCCGCTTGAGCAGAAACCGCTTCGTCACCACTTTTGAGCGCGGCGAAAAGCGCTCGGTGCTCCGCCATTGACTGCGCCAAGCGATTGCGCACCTGAAGCTGCATGCGTCGATACGGCTTCAACCGGTTTTTGAGGTGAATGGTCTGCTGTACGAGGAACGCATTGCCACTGGCGCGGTAGATCAGTTGGTGGAAGGCGTCATTCGCGTGGTAATACGCGTTGGCAGCCCCTTTTTCAGCTTCTATTTCGCACTGCAACATGGCGCTGGTGATGTCCGCAAGCAAGGCGGCATCAATCCGTCTTGCCGCCAAGCGGGCGCACATGGCCTCCAACTCCGCCATGACCTCAAACATCTCAATGAGGTCGGCGGCGCTGATGGTGGCGACGTAGGTTCCCTTTTTGGGCATCACCTCCACCAGCCCACTGGCCTCTAGCTGCTGAAAGGCCTCACGTACCGGCGTTCTGGAAACGTCGTATTGCTTGGCGATGGCGTCTATGTATAGCTGTTCCCCCGGACGCAAACGACCCTCGACGATATCGTCTTCGATTTGTTCGCGAACGCGTTGGACCAAGGATCTTGTGCGGGTAGATGTGTTCATGGTAGCCAAAGAGTACTGGGGTAAACCACTAGAAATGACGCTGTCTCATACATATAACATTCACGCTGTTTTATACAACACAAGGAGACAGAAATGAAACCCGTATTGAAGAAGATTGCCGCTATCGCGGTTTTGGCTGGCGTTGCCATGTCGGCACATGCTGAGATTGTGTTCAAAGCATCCCACCAGTTCCCAGGCGGAAAAGGCGATGTACGCGACGAAATGATGCAGATGATCGCACGTGACGTCGCCGCTGCCAATGTGGGCCTGACCATTAAGGTATTCCCTGGCGCGAGCTTGGTGAAGCCAAAAGAGCAGTGGAAAGCGATGCTGAGCGGTCAAATTGACATGACCTCATTGCCCTTGGACTACGCGTCTGGCTTTCACCCTGAGTTTGGCGCGACCTTGATGCCCGGCTTGGTGAAGAACCATGAGCACGCACGCAAGATCAATGCATCACCTTTCATGAGCGATATTCGCGCCATTATTAACGGTGGCGGTGTTGATGTGTTGGCCGATGCTTGGTTGGCAGGTGCTTTTGGCGGCAAAGAAAAATGTATTGTTGAGCCTAAAGACGCAGACGGTCTGAAGATTCGTTCAGCTGGCGCGACCTTCGCGCAAATGTGGGCGGGTGCGGGTGCCTCAATCGTGTCGATTCCTTCAAGCGAGGTCTACAGCGCCTTGCAACAGGGCGTTGCGCAGGGTACCGACACGTCAGCAGGTAGCTTTGTGTCATTCCGCTTGTATGAGCAGCTCGAGTGCTTGACAGCGCCTGGTGACCAAGCCTTGTGGTTTATGTACGAGCCAGTCTTGATTTCTAAGAAGTCTATGGCCAAGCTAAATGCAGCACAAAAAGCCGCATTGCTAGCCGCTTCCAAGAAGGCTGAGGACTACTTCTCGTCCGAGTCTAAGAAGCTTGACGAGAAGCTGGTTGCCGCTTACACCAAGGCAGGCGTAAAGGTCGTCACCATGACTGCCGAGCAAGCCGATATGTGGCGCGCTGTTGCAGCCAAAACGTCCTATGCCGAATTTGCTAAGAAAGTGCCGACCGGTAAGGCATTGATCGAAAAAGCACTGGCTGTTAAGTGATTAGGAGCGCTCTTTGAAACAGTTACACAAGTGGGTTTGCCGACTGTCTGAGTGGAGCGGTGTATTCGCCGCCGGCTTGATGGTCGTGTCTGTGCTCGTGGTTTGCCATATGATTTTTGTTCGAGCGGTGCTCGGAGACTCGTCTATTTGGCAGACAGAGTTCGTAACCTACGCGTTAGTAGCGGCTACGTTTCTTGGAGCGCCTTATATTTTATTGACCCGAGGACACGTCAACGTCGATTTGTTGCCGATGTTCTTGGGCGATAGGCAGCGTATGGCGTTGGCTTGGTTGGCGTCTATTTTGTCTTTCGTGTTCTGTCTGCTGTTTCTATACAGTGCGGCCCATTGGTGGTGGGAGGCGTGGACACTCGACCTCACAACCGCCAGTATCTGGCGCGCACGTTTGTGGATTCCCTACCTGAGCGTCCCCGTGGGTATGACGCTGGTTTGTTTGCAATATGTTGTTGATATGTGGGCGTTAGCTACCGGGCGGGATTTGCCGTTCAACATGCCATCTAAAAGTAAAATGAAGGAGATGGTATGACGCCGTTGATGCTGGGCGGCCTTATTTTTGCCGTCGCGTTGCTGTTGCTCGCTACTGGAATGCCTATTGCCTTCGCGCTGGGTAGTACGGCACTTATTTTCATGCTCTGGTCGGACGGCTTTAACTCGGTGATGTACATGGCCGATACCGTCTTCTCTGGGCTCGATGACTTTACGCTGGCATCGATTCCGATGTTCATCATCATGGGTGCCGCGGTGGCTTCTTCGCGCGCTGGAAGCGATTTATACGAGGCCTTAAACCGCTGGTTATACAAGGTGCCGGGGTCGTTGGTTATTTCAAATATTGGCGCATGCGCCTTGTTCTCGGCGCTCACGGGTTCGTCTCCTGCGACGTGCGCGGCGATTGGCAAGATGGGTATCCCCGAAATGCGCCGCCGCGGATACGCGGCGGACTTGGCCACAGGCTCCATCGCGGCCGGCGGCACCTTGGGTATCCTGATTCCACCCAGCGTGACCATGATCCTGTACGGGATCGCCAGCGAGACCTCTATCGGTCGCTTGTTCATTGCGGGTATTTTGCCGGGGCTGTTACTCACCGGTCTGTTTATTTTGTGGGCGCTTTTTTTGAGCTGGCGCCGCGGCACGGGCTTGGGTAAAACCGGCGAGAGCTACACATGGGCGCAGCGCTTTGAGCTGATGCCCCGCTTGATCCCGCTGATCGCCGTGATCGTGGGCGTGATCTATTCACTATATGGCGGTATTGCAACGCCATCAGAAGCCGCTGGCGTGGGTGCCGCACTGTGTTTGCTGATGGTGATCGTGATCTATCGCATGTGGAACTTCACGGCAATCTGGGGGATCATTCGCGATGCGATTCGCGAGTCTGGCATGTTGCTGCTGATCATCGGCATGTCGGTACTGTTTAGTTACGCCATGTCATCTAGCATGGTGACGCAGAGCGTTGCTGAAGCGATTGCTGAGTTGGATGTCAACCGTTGGGTGTTGCTTGGCATCATCAACGTGTTGTTGCTGGTTCTGGGATGTTTTCTTCCGCCCGCAGCGATCATTTTGATGACAACGCCGATCATCCTCCCCGTGATCATGGCGGCGGGTTTTGATCCCATCTGGTTTGGTGTCGTGCTGACGATCAACATGGAACTGGGTTTGATCACACCGCCAGTTGGTCTCAACCTGTTTGTTATTAACGGTATTACGCCTGACGTGAAGTTGACGACCATCTTGCGCGGTGCGGTGCCGTTCATGTTGTGCATGGTCTTGTCTATTGTGTTGCTGTGTGTGTTCCCTGAGATCGCGACGTGGCTCCCCACCTACCTCATGGGTTGATCCCGGCATGATGTCTTGGAAGAATTTGCTCGCTCTGAGCAAACGCGCGAAGACCGATGGCGGTTTTACCCGACTGGTGGATGCCTGCCATCAACTGGTCTCCGAGCGAGGGCAGGCGAATCTGTATGCATTGGCGACCGCGGTCGTCGAAGGATGGAATGGCCTGAGCGCCGATCGCCAAGAGGCTTTCTTTGCCGTCTTGGCGACGGAGTTTGCCCCAGATGGCGACGCGGTTAAGGCCGCGGCGCAGGCGTATATCACGGAGCCATCGCCTGATGCGTTGACGACGTTGTCTGGCGTGACGGAGCCGCCGCGTCAAGAGCTCTTTCGGCGTATCAACCGAACCACCGGTGGCACGGCAACGCTGCTGTCTATGCGTGTCGCGTTGATGGCCTGCATGAAAACGCGCAAGGGCTTGAATGCCGTTGACGCCGACTTTCTGCACCTGTTGAGCTCTTGGTTTAATCCGGGATTTCTGCGTTTCGAACCGGTTAGTTGGGGCTCGCCAGCAGCCTTGCTTGAAAAAATTATCCAACACGAGGCGGTGCACGCCATTGACAGTTGGACACACCTACGCCGCCGCCTGGAGTCAGACCGACGCTGTTACGCTTTCTTCCATCCGCAACTGCCCAACGAGCCATTGATCTTCGTAGAGGTGGCGTTAACCCAAGAGATACCGGGTGAAATTGCCCCGCTGATCGCGTTGCGTAGCGAGACGCCGCCTGCAAAGGCTGCCAAGCCATCGAAAGTGCCGCCACCGACGACGGCTATCTTCTACTCGATCAGTAATTGCCAGCCAGGTTTGCGAGGCGTGTCGTTGGGTAATTTCCTGATTAAGCGCGTTGCCGAGCACTTGGCATCCGAGGTCAACAGCTTGAAGACCTACTGCACCTTGTCGCCTGTGCCTGGCTTCATGCGTTGGTTAGACAAGGTGGATGCAGTAAGCTTATCTGCCAAAGATGCGTTGGCTGCCGACCGCCTAAAGAGTTGGCTGGCGGTGCATAAGCCGTTGAGCGCTAACCATGTGCAGCTGATGCCCGCAGACGTAAAGGACAGCTTGTTACGTTTATGTACAAGCTTTCTTGTGTCTCACTCTCACAGCGCCTTTGCCGATCCCGTTGCGCGCTTCCACTTAGACAATGGCGCCCGGTTGGAGGCGGTGCATGTCGGTGCTGATGTATCCGCCAAAGGTCTAAAGCAATCAGCGTCGGTGATGGTTAATTATTTATACGATCTGGGTGCTGTAGAAGCGCGCCACCAAGCGTTCGTTAGTGAAGAAGTTGTCTACGCTAACGCCCTAAAAAAATGGGTTAAGGCCTAAATCAATTTTTATCTTTCTTCCTATGGCTACAAACGGTAATTTTTTCGCTGTACTTCAAAAAGCATTCCCTAAAAAGAAACAGGCACCTGCCGTATGGGCCGAGGGTGGCCTGACCTACAGTTGGCAAGACTTGGAAGATGCCACCGCCATGCTGGCGAATTTAATCGACTCTCTGAACCTCCCCGCAGGCAGTCGCATTGCGGTGCAAGTCGATAAGTCAGTCGAAACGCTGATGCTGTACTTGGCGACCTTGCGCGCAGGTCACGTTTTTTTGCCGCTCAATACCGCCTATCAGAACAGTGAAATAGATTACTTTTTAGGCAATGCCTCGCCCGCAGTCGTGGTTTGTAGCCCGAGCAATTTCGGCTGGGTGAGCAAGATTGCCTTTAAAAATAAGGTGTCTCACGTCTTCACGCTTGACGACAACCGGCAGGGAACGTTGCTAGATCGTGCGGCGCTATGCAGCCGATCCCACACGCCTGCGGTGGTCGCCGCTGATGCGCTAGCCGTCATTATTTACACCAGTGGCACGACGGGACGCAGCAAGGGCGCCATGTTGTCACACCAGAACATTGCCAGCAACGCCGAGACCTTGAAGGACTACTGGAATTGGCAAGCGGATGATGTTTTGATTCATGCGCTCCCCATCTTCCACGTCCATGGCTTGTTTGTTGCGATTCACGGTGCGCTACTCAACGGTAGCCCGATGATTTGGATGAACAAATTCGACCCCAAGCGCAGTATTGAGCACATGGCAAAAGGGACGGTCTTTATGGGCGTGCCCACTCTGTACACCCGTATGTTGGCGGAGTCTGCATTGAATAAAGCGGCCACCGCGAACATGCGTTTGTTTATCTCCGGGTCGGCACCCATGTTGGCTGAGACGCATGCCGCTTGGAAAGACGCCACAGGGCACGCGATTTTGGAGCGTTACGGGATGAGCGAGACGGCCATGCTGACATCCAACCCGTGTACGCCCGATGCCCGTTTCAATGGGTTGTCAGAGCGCCGTGGCGGCACCGTCGGGTTTCCACTGCCCGGCGTCTTGCTGCGCGTCGTCGACGACGCCAACAAGCCGTTGCTGGCTGGCGAGATTGGCGGTATTCAAGTTAAGGGCCCCAACGTATTTATGGGCTATTGGCAAATGCCAGAAAAGACGGCCGAGGAGTTCACCTCTGATGGGTTCTTTAAAACTGGTGACGTTGGTCAACAAGCTGCGGATGGCTATGTGACCATTGTTGGTCGCAGTAAAGACTTGATCATCAGTGGCGGGTACAACGTCTATCCAGCGGAGATCGAGTCGTTTATCAACAACCTCGATGGGGTTGTGGAAAGTGCCGTGGTCGGTGTGCCGCACCCTGATTTTGGCGAGGTCGGCGTCGCCGCTGTCGTATTAAAGCCCGGTTCAGTGGTGTCCCCCGATTCGGTTCTTCAAGCGATCAAGACGCAGATGGCCAACTTCAAAGTGCCTAAGTACTGCGAGGTGCTGGACGCGTTGCCGCGCAACATCATGGGCAAGGTACAGAAGAACGTTCTGCGCGATGCGCACAGTAACCGCTTTCTGACGTAACGCGCAGGCAGGCGACTAGGAGCGATGCCTTGATTGATCTGTACACCGCAGCCACTCCTAACGGGCACAAGGTGTCTATCGCCTTAGAGGAGATGGGGGTGCCGTATCACCTGCACGTGGTTGATCTCAGCGCGGGTGAGCAAAAGACGCCCTTTTTTGTGAACCTCTGCCCGAACGGACGCATCCCCGTCATCGTGGACCGCTCCGAAAGCGATTTCGCGGTTTTCGAGTCTGGTGCTATCTTGGTCTATCTTGCGGAAAAGACCGGGCTATTTTTGCCTACAGATACCAAAGGGCGGAGCCTGGTCATGCAATGGTTGATGTTTCAGATGGGCGGTGTCGGCCCCATGATGGGGCAGGCGAATGTGTTTTTCCGCTACTTTCCTGAGAAGATCCCCGCCGCTATCGATCGTTATCAAGGCGAGTGCCGCCGCCTATTTGGTGTCCTCGATCGCCACCTTGCGGACCATGCCTACCTCGCAGGTGATTACAGCATCGCAGATATGGCAAACTGGGCGTGGGTGCGGACACACCGTTGGTCTGGCGTGTCGCTAGATGAGTTCGCACACCTGAAGCGCTGGCGCGATGACATTCGAGCGCGCCCCGCAGTGCAGCGTGGCCTGCTCGCGCCGCCGTCTACCGTGGACCTGACGCGCGACGGTGATAGCGCCGCGCAAAAGTTTTCAGAAGACGCCAGAAAAATGGTCGAAACTGGGCAATTTAAACCGAGGAACACCGGATGAAGTTATACGTATCGCCCCGCGCACCGAACCCGAAACGGGTGCGTATGTTCATGGCAGAGAAGAACATGACGGACATCACTTTGGTGCACGTAGACCTCAATGCGTACCAACACAGTGAGCCAAGTTACGTGGCTAAGAGCCCGCTGAGCCGTGTGCCTGTGCTTGAGTTGGACGACGGCACCTGTATCAGTGAGAGCCGGGCAATTTGTACCTATTTGGAGTCCTTGGTCCCAGACAACAATCTGATGGGGGTCGATGGATTAGAGCGCGCACAAATAGAGATGGCCGACCGTTTGGTGGAGTGGTACGTCCTGCTGCCGACGATGCAGTGGATTCGCCACGTCCACCCCGGCCTTGCACCGCTTGAGAAGCCACAGTTCCCCGCCTTTGGTGAAAGCCAGGCGGAGAAACGGGGCCCCGGCTTAGATTGGCTGGAAAGCACCCTCGGAAAGCAGGCATTTGTCGCGGGTAAGCGGTTCACCATTGCGGATATCACCGCTTTTTGCACCATTGAATTCTCGCGCTTGATGAAGTTCAAGCCCGCCGAGGCGGGCTATCCCCATATTCAAGCGTGGCGCGACCGCGTCGCCCAGCGCGCAAGCGCCTCGGCAGGCGATAACTGAGGGGGCGAGCGGTCTTAAAGATACCCCGTATCGCGGCCAAAAAATATAATCCAAAAGAATCCATTTACATCGCGCGCGCCAGCCGCTGTGGGCGCGGTATAGTAATCGGTTAATGGCTCCTTGCTGAGCCTGCTTTTGACTCTTTATTGGTTTGTTTCGTGCGCCTTAATTCCATCAAACTGTCGGGCTTTAAATCGTTTGTAGAGCCCACCAATTTCCTGCTTCCGGGGCAACTCGTGGGGGTCGTTGGCCCCAATGGTTGCGGTAAATCCAACATCATGGACGCGGTGCGCTGGGTGTTGGGCGAGTCCAAAGCATCTGAGCTGCGTGGGGAGTCCATGCAGGACGTTATCTTTAACGGCACCAACAACCGCAAGCCCGCTAGCCGAGCGAGTGTCGAGTTGGTGTTTGACAACGCAGACCACCGTGCGGGTGGTCAGTGGGGACAATTCGGTGAAATTGCGGTGCGCCGCGTGCTGACGCGCGAGGGCAATAGCAGCTACTACATTAACAACCAATTGGTGCGCCGTCGTGACGTGCAAGACGTATTCTTGGGCACGGGGCTTGGCCCCCGCGCCTACGCCATTATTGGACAAGGGACGATCAGCCGCATTATTGAGAGCAAGCCAGAAGAACTGCGTTTGTTCTTGGAGGAGGCTGCCGGAGTTTCCAAGTACAAAGAGCGTCGACGTGAGACCGCGAACCGCTTGAACGATACCCGTGAGAACCTCACACGCGTCGAGGACATTCTGCGTGAACTCAATGCGAATCTTGAGAAGTTGGAGCGCCAAGCGGAGGTCGCGGCCCAATATCAAAATCTGCAACAAAGCGCGAGCTTAAAGCAGCATCAGCTTTGGTTTTTGAAGCAGGCGGAGGCGCAAGAGGCTCAAGGGAAGGTGGCGGAGCAAAGCCAAAAAGCGGCGACTGAATTAGAGGCCAGCATGTCTGATCTCCGCCGGCTCGAAAGCGACATTGAGACGGTTCGACAAGCCCACTATGCGGCGGGTGATCAGGTCAATCAAGCGCAGGGGCATTTGTATGAGGCCTCTGCCGAAGTGGGTAAATTAGAGGCGGAGATCCGCTTTGTTGTTGAGGCGCGCGCGCGCGCGGAACAACGCCTGACACAACTCGGCGGTCAAAGCACCCACTGGCTGTCTCAGCGTGAGACCAGCGAGACCGAGCTGGCTGGATTGCAAGAGACGGCGGAACAAGCGCACGTGCAGATGGCTTTATTAGAAGCGCAGGTCGAGGAGCAAATGGGGGTCACCCCGACCTTGGACGATGCCTTACGCCAGGCTCAAACCAAGGCGAACCAGCAACGAAACAGTGTGAACGACGTGCAGCAGCAAATTCAAGTGCTTGCTGCTGAGCAACGCGGCTTTGAAGAGCAGGGGCGGCAGCTCAATGCACGCCGTGATCGACTGAGCGCGGAGCGGCACGCTGTAGAGGCGCCGGATACGGCGCACCTATCGAATTTGCAGCGTCAACTGGACGATGCGAAGACGTTGCAGGCACAGGCTCGGACGGAGCTTGAGGGACTACAAGCGCAAGTGCCCGCCCTCGATGCAGCCCGCGCGGAAGCGCAGCGGGCGGTGAGTGCGGAAGGCAACACGCTAGCAGAATTGCGGGCGAAAGCCGAGGCGCTGCAAGCGCTGCAGGCCAAACTCCTGACCAACGACAAGCTACAGCCATGGCTGGAGAGGCATGGCATGCAGGCGCTGCAGCCGTTGTGGCAAAAAATCCAGGTGCAAGGCGGCTGGGAGACGGCGCTGGAGGCCGTCTTACGCGAGCGCCTCGCGGCGCTAACGGTTAGCCAGTTGGATATGTTGAAAGGCTTTTCCACCGACAGTCCACCGATCAAGCTGAGCTTTATGCATGTGCACGAAACCACGACGACGTCGGCCGCACCGAGCGGTTTCAAGGCTCTGGCCGATATGGTCTCGGCATCAGATACGGGGCTGAAAGGGGTGATGGCCGACTGGTTGTCAGGTTACTTTGTTGCCGATAGCTTGGCGGATGCCTTAGGTCGGCGTGAGACGTTGGGCACGGGCCAGTGTTTAGTTGCCAAGGATGGTCATGTCGTTTCACGTCACAGCGTCAGCTTTTATGCGCAAGATAGCGAACAGTCTGGCTTGCTGGCGCGCGAACAGGAAATTAAGAATTTACAAAAAAATGAGCGTGCGCAAGCGCTGATTTCAGAGGAAGCCAAGTCGGCGTTAGGCCGCGCAGAGTCCAGCTATAACCAGGCACAGCAGCAACTGGTGCAGGTGCGACAGCAAGCGACTGAGGCCCAAAATCGTGTGCATGACATGCAGGTCGATGTATTGCGCTTGACCCAAGCCGCCGAGCAAGCCATCGCGCGCAGTACGCAAATCGAGGGCGACTTGGCTGAGGTGGATACGGCGCTAGCGGCCCTTCAGGAGCAGCGCGCCATGGCCGAGGCGCGGTTCGAGGCATTGGACATGCAGTTGGCTGATACCCAAGAGCGCCATGCCCAGTTAGATGAGCAGGTCATGCAGGCACAGCGTCAAGTGGATACGGCGCGTGAGCAACTGCGCACCTTGGAGCGTCAGTTGCAAGAAGCGACCTACGCGCAACGCAGTATGGGCGCGCGACGTGAGGAGTTAACGCGCAACATAGCGATGGCGAGCGAGCAACTGAAAAGCATAGACGAGGAGAGTACCCGAGCGGTGGAAGAGTTGGGGCGCTTAAGCGATGCCGCGGCCAAAGGTGGCCTAGAAGACGCGTTGGCCCGCAAGCTGGAGCGCGAGACGAGCTTGGGTTTGAAACGCAGCGACTACGACGACTTGACCAACAAACTGCGCGCAAGCGATGAGCGTCGCCTGCAGCTTGAGCGTGCCTTAGACCCACTGCGTGCGCGTATCACCGACCTGCAGCTGAAAGAACAGGCGGCGACCTTAGGGGTTCAACAATACGCACAACAGCTCGAAGAGGCGCAGGCAGATTTGGCTTTGGTTTCCCAAAGCATTGTGGAGGGCAACGTTCGCCTGACGGGTATGCAGTCCGAGATTGACCGCCTGCACCGCGACATTGCGGCATTGGGCGCCGTTAACCTCGCGGCCCTAGAAGAGTTGACCGCTTCACGCGAACGCAAGGCCTTCCTGGACGCACAAACAAGCGACTTAAATGAGGCAATCAACACCTTGGAGGATGCAATTCACAAAATTGACGGCGAGACCCGTGCGCTGTTGGGCAGCACCTTTGAGGCGGTGAATGTGCACTTCGGCAAGATGTTCCCTGAGTTGTTTGGCGGTGGAAATGCCAAATTGGTGATGACGGGCGATGAGATTCTCGACGCGGGCGTTCAAGTGATGGCGCAGCCGCCGGGCAAGAAAAATCAAACCATTCACTTGCTCTCGGGTGGCGAGAAAGCATTGACCGCGATTGCGTTGGTGTTCGCCATCTTCCAGCTAAACCCGGCGCCATTCTGCCTCTTGGATGAGGTGGATGCGCCACTCGACGATGCCAACACCGAACGCTACGCGAAGTTGGTGAGTAGCATGAGCAAGAGCACGCAGTTCTTATTTATTAGTCACAACAAAATCGCCATGGAAATGGCCAAACAGTTAATCGGCGTGACCATGCAGGAGCAAGGCGTCTCTCGCATTGTTGCGGTGGATATGGAGTCCGCAGTGGGCATGGCTGATGCGTAATCGCAGGGCCTTTCGCGTCAGCCTCAACACCCGCCTTTCCATAGGATTAAATAGATCGTCATGAGTAACTTGCAACTTGGCTTAATTTGTGTGGGCATCGCCATCATGGTGGGGGTCGCACTGTACAACAGCTACGTGACGCGCAGTCGCGAACCACGACATGCAAAAAAGGCCAACGAAGCAAAGCTGCCGATGGACCCCGGTTTGACCGCATTACTCACCGAAGGCAACGCGGCCGCGGCACCGGACACCAAAGAGGAAGAAACGAAGGATGTCCGTTGGGATTTGCCAGAAGCCACCTTGACGGTACCCGTTGGTCCTAGCGTGTCGAGAGGGCAACTCGACAGCTTGATTGATGTGATTACGCCGCTGAACTTGGACCACCCCATTTCTGGCGACTTTGTGCTGGCCGCGATGCCGCCCAGCCGCCGGGTGGGGACCAAGCCCTTTTCGATAGAGGGGCGCCCGTTGAATGAAACGGTATGGGAGCCCATTCGGATGTCGCAGCAATACGCCCAGCTACAAGCCGGCTTGCAGTTGGCAAACCGCTCGGGGCCGATCAACGATATTGAGTTTTCTGAGTACGTTGTGAAGACACAGCAATTTGCCGACGTCATCAGTGCCCAGGCTGACTTTCCAGAGATGATGGGTGAGGTCGCGAGAGCGCGTGAGTTGGATCAGTTCGCCAGCACCCACGATGCGCGTCTGAACTTCACGATTCGCGCGCACCGGGTGGTGTGGAGTGTGGGCTATGTGCAGTCGCATGCCGCCTCATTGGGTTTTGTTCCTGGTTCATTGCCCGGAAAAATGGTCCTCCAATCGACGAACTCCAGCGTACCCATGGTGACGCTGCGTTTTGATGCACAAGCCGCGATGGCGGATGACCTCGAGCAGTCCAGTGTGAGTGAGGTCAGCCTGGAGCTGGATGTTGCGCACGTGGCCAGTAGCTTGAACGCCTACAGTCGTATGCGCAATACGGGGATTGATTTAGCGTCGGAGATGGATGGCATCCTGACAGATGATTCCGGCGCTGTGCTCGACGTGGACGTATTGGCGCAAATCGGTAAAGATGTGGCGGTGCTCTACGCTGACCTGGAGGCGCGAGATTTGGCGGCAGGTTCGCCGTTGGCACGGCGCTTGTTCTCCTAGGAGCCGCAATGCAGCCTCCAGCAGACGCTATTGAGCGCGCGGTCCAGCTCAGTGACGCGTTGCACGCACACGGACACCGGTATTACGTGTTGGATGCGCCCACGGTGCCTGACGCCGAGTACGACCGCTTGTTTAGCGCATTACAGGCGCTAGAGCGCGCATACCCCAGCCTTAAAACCGCAGATTCACCCACACAGCGTGTGGGCGCGTCACCGCTGACATCGTTTGCTCAGGTCACACACCAGGTGCCCATGTTGAGTATTCGCACAGAAACAGACACCAGCGCCGAGGGGGCGAAGGCGTTTGACCTACGGATACGCAAAGAGTTGGACATACCACCGGATGCGCCGCCTGTGGATTACGCTGTGGAGCTTAAGTTTGATGGCCTCGCCATGAGCCTGCGTTATGAGGAGGGTGTCCTCGTGTGTGCCGCAACCCGCGGTGATGGTGCCGTGGGAGAAGACGTTACCGCCAATATCCGAACGGTCGGTCAAGTTCCTTTACGCTTGCCGCCAGGCGCGCCCTCTGTGTTAGAGGTTCGCGGCGAAATCTACATGGCACGCCCAGATTTTGAACGTTTGAATGAACGGCAGTTACAGGCAGGTCAAAAACTTTTTGCGAACCCACGCAATGCCGCGGCAGGTACCGTGCGCCAGCTGGACTCGGGCATCGCGAGCAGCCGCCCACTGCGATTTTTCGCTTACAGCCTCGCGCTCATGCAAGGGCGCGATGTCCCGCCGCCTGCACGGACGCATTGCGACAGCTTGGAACGCCTGCGCGGTTGGGGCTTTCCCGTGTGCGCGTGGACCCGTGTGGTGTCGGGGGCCGATGGTCTGGTGCATTTTCATAACGACGTGAATGCCGCCCGCGATACGCTTGGCTTTGATATTGACGGGGTAGTCTACAAAGTTAATGCCTTGGAATTGCAACGGCAATTGGGCTTTGTTAGTCGAGAGCCGCGTTGGGCCGTTGCCCACAAGTACCCCGCGCAAGAAGCCCTCACCACCGTGGAGAGCATAGACATTCAGGTGGGTCGCACGGGCAAGCTCACGCCCGTTGCCAAGTTGTCGCCCGTATTTGTCGGTGGGGTCACCGTGACGAACGCCACGCTGCACAATGAAGACGAGGCACGACGCAAGGATGTACGTGTGGGCGACACGGTAGTGGTTCGCCGTGCGGGCGATGTGATTCCTGAGATCGTCAGCATCGTACCCGAGCGTCGCCCGTCAGGTGCGGAGGCGTTCCTCATGCCGAGACAATGCCCCGTTTGTCACAGCGTCGCTTTGCGATTCGAAGACGAGGCCGACTACCGCTGCACCGGCGGCTTGGTCTGTGGTGCACAACGCAAAGAGGCCATCACGCACTTTGCATCGCGCAAGGCCATGGACATTGAAGGCCTGGGAGACAAATTGGTGGAGTTGTTGGTCGATACCAATCGCGTCAAGGACTTATCTGATTTGTACCGACTGCGCGCCGAGGACCTCGCGCGTTTGCCGCGTATGGCTGAAAAGTCGGCGCAAAACGTCATTCACGCGTTGGAGGCCTCTAAGCAAGCCCAATTGCCACGGTTTTTATTTGGCCTAGGTATCCGCCATGTGGGGGAGGCCACCGCCAAAGCCTTGGTCCGTCACTTTGGCGGGCTGGACGCCATTATGGACGCCCCTGAAGAGGCGCTACTTGCGGTGGACGATGTGGGCCCTGTGGTGGCCCTGAGTCTGCGCACCTTTTTTGACCAACCCAGTCAACGTGACATGGTGAGGCAGTTGCGCGAGCTCGGGCTGCATTGGCAGGAGTCTGAACCCCAAGCATCCAGAGAATCGCTGGCATTAAACGGTCTGACCCTTGTGTTAACGGGCACCTTACCCACGCTGTCGCGCGATGAGGCCAAGGCCTTGCTGGAGGCGCAAGGTGCGAAGGTCGCTGGCTCCGTGAGCAAAAAAACCAGCTATGTGGTGGCGGGCGCGGAAGCGGGAAGCAAGTTAGAAAAAGCCCAGGCTCTAGGCGTTGCGGTTTTGGACGAGGCGGGGCTCATGGCGTTGCTCGCTGGCAACCCTTAAGCGCCCCACGCGCTTGCTCGGCGCTTGCTACGCGCTTCCTACCCGCCTCTCATGCACCATCCTTGGTGCCACCTGCATCCAACTGAACGCAACCCCTGGTTTAGTCTTTGAAGTGGTAATGCGTTTGGTTCAGCACAGCGGCGATGGCCGTGACTTCTTCTGGGAATAGCGACAGGTTTAGCGTGGTGTTGCATTGTTCGACCATGCCGCGCAAGAGACCTGCACTGGTAATGCGTCCCCCGGGGCGATAAACGGCGCTACCGTCACCGCCAAACTTTTGCTGGTGGCAGGCAACGCAGCCGTTGTCGGCAATGAGTTCGGCTCCCAGTTGAAGGCCCGCTTCTTTGAATATGCTAGGAACTTGCGCGCTCGCCGTGCCGACGAAACAGACGAGGATGGTGGGTAGCAGACCCGCGCGAAAGGCGCGAAAGGCGTGAAAGGCACGAAAGGTGCCCCGTTGCTTGTGAAGGGCAGGGGCGTTGTCTGGTATTGGCGGAGCGGGTTTGGAGGACATCATAGGGTTGTTATTGATGGGTTGTCATTGAGGGGTTGGGGCGGTTATGCAAACATCGTTTAACCGACACGTTATCCTAGCGTAAAGCGGTATATTCTTCAGCATCCATCTCGTGGTGCAAAGAGACGCATTGCTCATAGACGCGGGGAAAACGACACAGAAAGGCAGATACGACACATGGCCAGACACCCTATTTTAAAGATGGGCGATCCGCGCCTGCTCACCGTTGCGAAGCCGGTGACGGCGTTTGATACACCTGAGTTACACCAGCTGATTGCCGACCTCAGGGAGACGATGGCTGGCGCAAATGGCGCGGGTTTAGCTGCGCCGCAAATCGGGGTAGACCGACAGGTTGTTCTGTTTGGCTCGGGCGCTGTCAACCCGCGCTATCCTAATGAGGCCATCATTCCGGCGACTGTACTGATCAACCCGGTGATTACACCCATCGGTGAGGAGGAGCAGTCGGGCTGGGAGGGGTGCCTGTCGGTACCGGGGCTACGGGCAGTGGTGCCGCGTTGGATGCATATTCGCTATACCGGCTTTGATGAGTTCGGCCGCGCGATTGAGCGCACTGCGAGCGGCTTTCATGCCCGTGTTGCCCAACACGAGTGCGATCACCTCATTGGGAAGTTGTACCCCATGCGTGTGCGGGACTTCAGCCAGTTTGGCTATGTGGAGACCTTGTTTCCAGAGCTCAGCGCGCTCGAAGGTGACGACGACTAACGACCGCTCGCTTGATGTCCAACGGACGCTCAGTCCTCAAGGACCTCAAGTAAATCTGTCTCTAGTGCGATACGGGATTTGTGGTCAGCGAGACGCTCACCACGAACCAAAAACGTATCTTCAACGCGCTCGCCCAGCGTCGTGATTTTGGATAATTCGACGCTAATCTTGTGCAAAGCCAGCGTACGTGCCACGCCATAGAGCAAACCGGTGCGGTCACTGGTTGAGATGGTGAGCAACCAATTTTGGGCTTTTTCGTCTGGTCGCAAGGTGACGCGCGGCGTCACGGGGAAGCTCCTCACCCGTCGGGACAAGCGGCCCAGCTGCGGTTCGGGCAGCGGTGTTCGTTGTAGCAGCTGTGTGTGCAGGTCGGCCTCTATCATGCCGATGAACTCTCGGTGCTGATCCACGAGTTGGGTGGATGTCACTTCAAATGTATCCAGCGCTTGCCCGTGCTTTGTCGTGTGCACGCGCGCGTCCAAGATGCTAAAGCCGGCGCGGTCGAAGTAAGCGCAGATACGGGCAAACAGATCGGGCTGCTCAGGTGCGAAAACCATGACCTGCAACACGTCTCCAAATGGCGTACGACGCGCTCGGACCATGGGCTTACTGGCGTGCGGGTCATCATGTAGTAACCGAGAAACGTGGCGGGTATGCCAAGCAATATCGTCGCCGTCATGGCGCATGAAGTAGCTCAAATCAAGCATGCCCCACAGTGTCTGATGGGACATATGTGGCGCTGCATTCAGCGCCAGAATCGCCAAGGCATCACGCTTGCGCGCATCCACAATTGCATCTGACTCCACCGCATTGCCGCCCAGCACCCGTTGTGTCGCACGGAAAAGGTCTTCTAGTAACTTGCCTTTCCACGCGTTCCAAACCTTTGGCGATGTGCCGCGAATATCAGCAACGGTCAACAAGTACAGCGCGACCAAGTTGCGTTCGCTGCCCATTTGCGCAGCAAAGGCGTTGATGACCTCTGGGTCTGTCAGGTCCTTTTTTTGCGCCACATGGCTCATCAGCAGGTGACTAGAAACCAAGAATTCAATCAAGCGACTATCGGCCGCATCAATGCGGTGCTGCTTACAGAAAACGCGTACATCGCGCGCGCCCAAAACGGAATGGTCGCCACCACGCCCTTTGGCAATATCGTGAAAAAGCGCCGCAATATAAAAAATCCACGGCTTGTCCCAACTGGCTGCCAACTGCGAGCAAAACGGGTATTCGTGCGAGTGATCCGCAATAAAAAAGCGACGCACGTTGCGCAACACCATCAAGGTGTGCTGGTCGACGGTGTATACGTGGAACAGGTCATGCTGCATTTGCCCCACAATATTTCGGAACGGCCACAGATAACGTCCCAATACGGAGTTTTGGTTCATCAACCGCATTGCGTGCGTAATACCCTCCGGCGCTTTTAAGATCGCCATAAAGGTGTCGCGGTTGACCGGGTCACTGCGGAACTTCGCATTCATGATCGGCCGTGCGCTGTAGAGTGCACGCAGGGTTCGCGCAGAAAAGCCCGTGATGCCCACCGTGTTTTGATACAACAGGAAGGTCTCGAGAATCGCTTGCGGTTCACGCATATACAGCTCGTCATCGCAGACTTCGATCAGGCCGGAGCGATCAAAGAAGCGCGCGTTGATAGGCGTCATTGGCCGTTCAGCGTGATGCGTGCGATCGTAAAGCGCCTCCTCAATGTTGAGCAGTACGATCTGATTTAACTGCGTTACCGCCTTGGCGGCCCAGTAATAACGCTTCATCAGCGCCTCACTCGCACGGTGTGCCCCCTTGGTAGCGCCGTTTTCGGCCAGTACAGGCTTGAAACCAAAGGCCTCTGCCAAGGTGTTCTGTACGTCGAAAAGCAGGCGGTCCTCGCGCCGCTTCGTTAACGTGTGTAGGCGCGCGCGAATCAGGCACAGCAACGCCTCGTTGCTTTTGATTTGACCGAGTTCCAATGGCGTGAGCAGACCGTTTTCTGCCATTTCTTCCCAAGTACCACCAAAACCAGCGGCCTTTGCCACCCACGCAATGACTTGTAGGTCACGCAAGCCACCGGGAGACTCTTTACAGTTGGGTTCAAGCGCGTACGCGGTGTTTTCGAAACGCTGATGGCGCTGGGCCATCTCCAGGGTTTTCGCTTTAAAAAAAGCGTTGGGATTGAGGTCTGCCGACAGGCGATCCATGACCTGCCGCAACAGGGCTGTGTCACCACAAATCCATCGCGACTCCAACATCGCCGTTTGAATGGTCACGTCTTTTGCGGCCTCGCGGAGACACTCGTCGGTCTGTCGAACACTGGAGCCGATTTCAAGGCCGACGTCCCAGCAGTAACTAATGAAATGTTCGATGGCCTCGCGCAGGTCGGTGTCGACATCTGGGTCAGCGCCATCTGGTAATAAAACCAGCACGTCTACGTCGGAGGCCGGGAAGAGTTCGCCTCGTCCAAAACCACCCACTGCAACCAGCGCCGCCTGGTTTGGCAACCCCGCAAGTTGCCAGAGCGTTTTGAGGGTCTGGTCGGTGTGTTTCGCCAACTGGCGCAACACATTTTTAACGCCTCTGGCTTGAAGCGACGGGCTTAAGAGAGCCGCTTGCACGGCTTGCTTCCCGGTTTTGTGCGCTTCGCGTAGTCCCGGAATATCGGGTGCGACGACAGATTCGCTATTGGATTTAAGTTGTGGTTGCACGAACAAACTCGGGCAGTGGTGGACTACCGGCGGACAGGGTTAACACCTCGTATCCTGTGGGTGTCACCAGAATGGTGTGTTCCCACTGCGCCGATAGCGAGCGGTCTTTGGTCACAATCGTCCAGCCATCGCCCATCTCCTTGATGTCACGTTTGCCAGCGTTGATCATGGGTTCTATGGTGAAGGTCATGCCTTCGACCAAGGTCTCGCCAGTTCCCGGGGTGCCGTAATGGAGAATCTGCGGATCCTCGTGAAATCCTCTGCCAATGCCGTGACCGCAAAACTCTCTGACTACGCTAAAGCCAAGACCTTGGGCAAACGTCTGAATGGCATGCCCGATATCGCCCAAGCGGACACCGGGCTTGACCATGACAATGCCTTTCCACATGGCATCGTAGGTAATGTTGCAGAGACGCTTGGCAGCAATCGAGCCTTCGCCAACGACAAACATCCGACTGGTGTCACCGTGCCAGCCATCCTTGATCACGGTGATGTCTATGTTGATGATGTCGCCTTTTTTCAGCGCCTTGTCATTGGGTATGCCGTGGCAGATCGTGTGATTGACCGAGGTGCAAATCGATTTGGGGTATGGCTTATAGCCGCCTGGTGCGTAATTTAGCGGAGCGGGAATGGCTTGCTGAACGTCCACGATGTAGTCGTGGGCCAGCTTGTCGAGGGCTTCTGTCGTGATACCCGCTTGGACGTGCGGGGTTAGGAAGTCAAGTACCTCTGAGGCGAGGCGACCCGCGATACGCATGCCAGCGGCATCTTCTGCATTTTTGTAGGTGATAGGCATACGAAATTATCGCACCCCTGAGCCCGTTTTGTCGCGACCAAGGAAATGCCGGTAGACACCGTGAAACGCATGGCTTAAGCCCTTTAAAATACCCTCATTCTGCGATTCTTGGCATCCGTGTCCCTGTTTCCCTGAGATTGCCTGTTTCCCCTCCCGGATCCCATCACCTGAGCACAACGTGACCACACCCTCGACGCCGTTTTTGAGTTTTTTCCCAGGTGCCTCCGCCTTAACTGCCTTCAAAAAGCAACAGCATCTCAGTGCGATCCAGTCCATCGCCAAGGGTGTCACGGACCTTGAGGCGCAGGTGGTTCATGTCGCGATCTACCCAACGGCGCCTGAGGCTGCGGCGACGCAGGCGTTGGCGGCACTGTTGGAGCCGGCTCACGGGGTCATTCCGACGAGCAAAGCGCCTAGTCATGCGTTCACGTGTTGGGTGACCCCTCGCCTCGGTACCGTATCCGCTTGGGCGTCCAAGGCGACCAACATTGCCCATAACTGCGGCCTAGATGTGACACGCGTTGAACGCGTGGTGAAGTGGCAATTGGTTTTTAAAAAAGCGACGACGCTGAGCGCTGACGTCCGCGCTGCGGTGCTGGCAACGCTGCACGACCGAATGACAGAGTCGGTCTTGTTCGATGAGGATGCCCTCAGTCAACTGGGTGTGGCACAGACGCCGCCGCCTATGGAGCGCATTGACATTTTGGGCGGAGGACGTGATGCGCTTGAAAAGGCCAACCAACGTTTCGGGTTGGCCTTGGCAGGCGAAGAGTTGGGCTATTTGGTGGACGCCTTCACCCACATGGCGCGAAACCCCACGGACGTCGAGCTCATGATGTTTGCGCAGGCCAACAGCGAGCATTGCAGGCACAAAATTTTTAACTCGGCCTTTACCATTGATGGTGAGACCCAAGACCTCAGTCTGTTTGGCATGATTCGCAACACCCATCGGTTGCGCCCTGAGCACACGGTGGTGGCCTATGCAGACAACGCCGCCGTCATGGTTGGGCATGCGGTTCAGGCGTTCGGACCCAGCTCGCCCACGCAACCCAGCGCTTACAGCAGCCATCAGGCGACACGCCATGTGTTGATGAAGGTGGAGACCCATAACCACCCGACCGCCATCAGTCCGTTCGAAGGGGCCGCGACGGGTGCGGGTGGGGAGATTCGCGACGAGGGAGCAACAGGTCGCGGTTCGGCGCCCAAGGCCGGTCTTACTGGTTTCACGGTCTCCGCGCTGCATTGGCCAGAGGAGGCTCGCGCGGTTGTGCCATTGGCCGATGCCCATCTCCCGGTTGGTCCCAGCCATATGGCGTCGGCGTTGGAGATCATGCGGGATGGCCCCTTGGGTGGTGCGGCGTTTAACAACGAGTTTGGTCGTCCTAATTTGGCGGGCTACTTTCGCAGTTTTGAGCAAGTCGTTAAATCGGACACGGATACCGTGCACTGGGGCTACCACAAGCCAATCATGATCGCCGGCGGCATGGGTGTCATTGACAGTGCCCTGACCCACAAGATTGCGTTCCCGGCCGGCACGTTGCTCGTGCAACTTGGTGGGCCTGGTATGCGTATTGGCATGGGCGGGGGTGCGGCCAGTTCGCTGGCCAGTGGTGCCAACGCCGCCGATCTGGATTTTGACTCTGTACAACGCGGCAACCCCGAGATCGAGCGCCGCGCCCAAGAGGTGATTAACCATTGCTGGCGCCTGGGGGCGACGAATCCGATTTTGGCCATACACGATGTGGGTGCAGGTGGTTTGTCCAACGCCTTTCCCGAGCTCACCAACGACGCGGGTCGTGGGGCATTTTTTGACTTGTCGTCGATACCGCTGGAGGCGTCGGGTCTCGCGCCCAAGGAAATTTGGTGTAACGAAAGCCAAGAGCGCTACGTCTTGGCGATCGCGCCGGACAGCTGGCGGGCGTTGCAAGCCATGGCCGAGCGTGAGCGTTGCCCTGTGCATGTGGTGGGCGTTGCCACAGAGGCCAGGCATTTGGTCGTAGCCGATGAGCGCTTACCCAGCCACGGCGGCGAGGGCCGCGCCATGGCGCCGGATTCGTTGGCGCAAACGAGTGAGCGTCCAGTCGATCTTCCTATGAGCGTCTTGCTTGGGAAGATGCCCGCCTTACACCGTGACGTCAAACGGGTTGCGCGTCGCTTTGAGGCCATCTCGTTGGATGGCGTGTCGCTAGAGCAAGCGGTCATTGATGTGTTGCGCGCGCCCACCGTCGCGTCCAAGCGTTTCTTGATCACGATTGGCGACCGGGCCGTTGGCGGGCTCACGCACCGAGATCAAATGGTGGGACCTTGGCAAGTGCCGGTCGCTGATTGCGCGGTCACGCTGGCTGATTTTCATGGTTTCGCTGGCGAGGCGATGGCCATGGGGGAGCGCTCGCCGCTGGCTATCTTCAATCCCGCCGCATCCGGGCGTATGGCGATCGCTGAGAGTATTACCAATTTGTTGGCGGCACCGCTTGAGCTCAGCCGTGTCAAGCTCTCAGCAAACTGGATGGCGGCCTGCGGTGAGCCCGGCGAAGACGCCGCGTTATACGATACCGTGCGGGCTGTTGGTATGGCGCTGTGCCCCGCGCTCGGCGTCTCTATTCCCGTGGGCAAAGACAGCTTGTCTATGCGAACGCAGTGGCAAGCGGATGATGGCAGCCGCAAGGTGGTCTCCCCGGTGAGCTTAGTGGCCACGGCGTTTGTCCCGATCGCGGATGTGCGACAGACGCTCACGCCGCAACTGGATGCGACTGCGCTGGACACCACCCTGATTTTGATTGATCTGGGAAGAGGGCAGATGCGCATGGCCGGTAGCCAACTGGCGCAGCTTTTGAATCAAACCGACCGTGCCACGCCCGACTTGGACCATCCGGAAGATTTGGTCGGGCTTGTCGAGGCAATCAACGCATTGCGCGCAGCGGGTCACCTCCTTGCCTATCACGATAAGAGTGACGGCGGTTTGCTGGCTACCGTGGCCGAAATGGCGTTTGCTGGGCACGTTGGTGTATCGCTGAACATTGACATGCTGGTGCTAGAAGGCGACGGCATCTCCGATAGCCGCATGGATGTGGGGGACAGCAAAAATTGGGCGACACAGGTCAGTGCACGTCGCCAAGAGCGCACACTGAAAGCCTTGTTTAACGAGGAGCTCGGCGCAGTGATTCAGGTGCCTACAGCGCAGCGGGACGCGGTTTTTGCCACCCTGCGTGCACATGGTTTGAGCGCCCATAGTCACGTGATTGGTAAGACACGTCCCGAGGGCGCGGAGATCGCCTTTGGGAAAGGGCGTCTGCAAGTCTGGCGTGATACGCAAACCATTTTTGATGCCGCATTGACGGATCTCCACGCCGTATGGGACAGCGTCAGCTGGCAAATGTGCCAGTTGCGTGACAACCCCGCCTGCGCCGATCAAGAGCATGCGGGAATGGGTCTCCCTGAGGATGCCGGTCTGCAATGGCATGTGCCAGTGGATACGCTGGCACGACTGACGGCTACGGAGTCAGACGCCGTGTTAAATCAAGCGGCTGTTAAGAAGGATAGACCGCGTGTGGCGGTGTTGCGCGAGCAGGGCGTTAACTCGCACGTGGAGATGGCGTACAGCGTTGACTTGGGCGGCTTTGAAGCGGTGGATGTACACATGAGTGATCTGCAAGCTGGGCGCGCTCACCTTGCAGATTTCTCGGGCCTTGTGGCCTGCGGTGGTTTTAGCTATGGGGACACGCTGGGCGCTGGCATTGGTTGGGCGCGCAGCATTTTGTTCAACCCGAGCCTATTGGAACAGTTCCAGGCCTTTTTTAGTCGCGAGGACAGTTTTGGACTGGGCGTGTGTAATGGCTGTCAAATGTTTGCTGAGCTGGCGCCCATCATTCCGGGAGCCGCCGCGTGGCCACGATTTACCACCAACCAAAGTCAGCGCTTTGAGGCGCGCTTGAGTATGGTGGAGGTCACGGACTCGCCGAGTATCTTCTTGCAAGGCATGGCGGGTGCGCGCTTGCCTATTGCCGTTGCGCACGGCGAGGGCTTTGCTAATTTCAGCCAACGCGGCGATGCCAACAGCGCCCTTATGGCGATGCGTTATGTCGACGATCAAGGGCTTGCCACCACGCGCTACCCAGCCAACCCCAACGGCAGCGCGGGTGGATTGACTGGTGTGACAACTGCGGATGGCCGATTCACCGCGCTCATGCCGCACCCCGAACGCGTCTTTCGTAATATCCAAATGAGTTGGACAGGCGGAGACAAGAGTGCCCTGAGCCCGTGGTCTCTGATCTGGCACAACGCACGGCGTTGGGTGGCCTAAGCTAAAACAACAAAGGGAGACCGCGATGACTTCAGTGAACTCAGTTAATTCAACCCATTCAGCCAAGAGCCCGGTCTACGTGCTGGTGCACGGTGCGTGGCATGGCGCTTGGTGTTGGGAGCGCGTGCTGCCACTTTTTGGTGATGCGGGCCACCGCGCTCATGCGGTGAACTTGACGGGTGTGGGTGAGCGAGCGCACCTGTTGAGCGCACAAATCACCGTCGCCACACATGCGGCTGACGTGATGGAGGTGGTGCGATCGCACGAGTGGTCTGAGGTTATTTTGGTTGGTCACAGCTACGGTGGCGTCGTGGTCACGCAGGTCGCGCAGCGGCTGTTAGACGAGATGCCGGGTGTGTTGCAACATGTTATTTACATAGACGCACACGTGCCTAAAAATGGGGAAAGCTGGGGAACCATGCAGACAGCGGAAACGCGGCTCGCGCGCATCAAAGAGGCGCGAACCGTGGGTGGCGGCGTCTTTTTGAATCCACCTGACGCCAGTAAATTTGGCTTAACCGGCGCTGACCGCGATTGGGTGAACCGCCGCCAAACGCCACAGCCCTTTGGCGTTTACCTTGACCCGATGCGCATCGATGACGCGGCACAAGCGAGCCTAAAACGCAGCTACATAAACTGCGTGGGTAATGTGCTGTCCGGTTTGGAGTTAAGTCGTGAGCGTGTCAAAGCAGACCCCTCTTGGACTTATTTGGAAATTGACTCCGGGCACGACCCCATGGTGAGTCACCCCGAGACATTGGTGGCACTGTTGCTGCAGTGCGCACGCGCGGCTTGATACGCAGCCTGATATGCCCACCTCCATAGCCGGTTTTTGGGCGCTTGATAGCGCCGTCATCGCCTTTACCCTCGGTATTTTTCTGTTTGGTGCCTTTATAAAAGGTGCTATCGGGGTCGGGTTGCCGCTTGTCGCCATTCCTGTTTTGTCTATGTTCATTCCGCCCCAACAAGCGATCGGTTTGCTCGCACTCCCGGTGCTTGCATCGAACGCGCTACAAGCCTTCGAGGGCGGTCCGATTCGGCCCGTGATACAAAGAATGGGGTGGCTGTTGGCCGCGCAATTTGTCACCATGTTCGTGACGGTTTGGTGGACGACCGAGATGAGCCCCGACACATTGCGTCCCCTGGTGGGGGGCTCGGTATTGTTAGCCGCCGCGTTGCTGGCGTATAAGCCGGGGTTTCGTATTTCAGCTGTCCAAGAGCGATGGTGGAGTGTGGCCGTTGGCGCAGCGGCAGGCTTTGTTGGCGGCGTGTCCTCGCTGACCGGCCCCGTTGTAATTGCTTATTTGATGGCGTTGTCGTTGAAGCGCGATGCGTTTGTTGGACATGTCAGCGTGATTTATTTCTTCACTGCGGTGCCTATGTACGCAACGATGCTGTGGTTCGGACGGTTTGGAACCACTGAAATGTTGATCTCCTGTATCGCCATGATTCCGATGCTGATCGGTTTGCGCCTAGGCAAGCGAGTTCGCCAATATCTAAACGAGGTCCTGTTCCGCCGAATATTGGTATCCTGTTTGGTGTTGCTCGGACTCCTGTTGATACGCTAGCGTTCTTTTTTTCTTGTTTTGTCGCCTGTCCCATTTATATCTGCCTTATGAATGAATTCACTATTTCCCCCGACGTTGTCAAAGCAGACGTTCTGCGTGCACTCAATGAGGATGTCGGATCTGGTGACCTCACCGCGGCGCTGATACCCGAGGCTAAGCAGGCGGTAGCGACCGTGATATGTCGTGATGCAGCGGTCATTTGTGGACGCCCATGGGTCGATGACGTCCTCGCCGTGTTGGTGCCTACGGCCGATGTTCACTGGCTGGTCAGTGACGGTGCACGCTGTGAGCCCAACCAAGCGATTCTTAAGATACAAGGGCCTGCCCGTGGGCTGTTGACCGCCGAGCGTGTGTGCCTTAACTTTCTTCAAACGCTGAGTGCAGTGGCCACCAAGACGGCGCTTTACGCCAGCAAAGTAGTGGGCACAAAAGCCCATGTGTACGACACCCGAAAAACCATTCCCGGATTGCGGGTAGCTGAAAAATACGCCGTGCGCGTTGGGGGCGGGAAAAATCACCGTATGGGCTTATATGACGCCATCTTGATTAAAGAAAATCACATTGCCGCAGCGGGCAGCCTCACCGCGGCGTTTGAAGCGGCCAAATCGTTGCGCTCGCAGGCCTCGTTTATCCAAGTGGAAGTTGAAACCTTGGCGCAGCTCAATGAGGCCTTGGCGGCCGGTGTTGAGATGGTCTTGTTGGACAACATGGACCTGGCGCGGGTAAAAGAAGCGGTCGCCATGGCGGACGGGCGTTGTAGTCTTGAGGTGTCCGGTGGCGTCACGCTAGCGACCTTGTCGGACTATGCGCAAGCGGGGGTCGACCGTATTTCGGTAGGCGCATTGATCAAAGACATTCACGCCACTGATTTTTCTATGCGGTTTTCCTAGGCGCGGTGGGTGGGCATCGCCACCCAGTGGCCCGTTGGTCTGCGCTTGGCCGCCGCGCTGACAGCACGGGCGTAAGCCACTAAAATTAGAGGCAGCGGTACGTCGCGGGCTGATTGACTGACCAGTGACTGCTACCTGACGCCGTACAAATAAAGAGCGGCAACTTTATCAACGCCAAGGAGCCTCGCCAATGACGATTCAACCGCCCCACGCCACCCTCTACGAGGAGGGCCGAGAGGCCGAAGATGGCAATGATTACGGTACGGCATCGGCAAAGTTTCAAGCTGCCGCAGCGCTAGGCGACACCCGGGCACAGACGCGACTGGTTGGCGTTTGGGCGATCGGGCGTGCACCGGAAAGCGACTATAGCGAGGCGGTAGATTGGTACCGAGAGTTCTCTGTGATTGCCGATATCAACGGCGGAAGGCAGTGGGAAACCAACCTAGGGGATGTCTACTTCCTCGGACTGGGCGTGCCTCAGGACGACAGCGAAGCGGTGCATTGGTACGAAAAGGGCGCGGACAAGGGCGATCCAAAGGCGCAAGCCAGCCTGGCTGCGATGTATGCAGAGGGAAGAGGGCTTGAGCGAGACGATGTCCAAGCCTATCGTTGGTTTAGTCTGGCGGGCGCGTTGCCGTTTGTTGCGGAAGAATGCGCGCGTACCAAGGCCAAGATGACACCCGAACAAATAGCGACAGCGCAACACCTGATCGATACCTACGTGCCGTCGCAAGCGTCACAAGGCGAGGATGACGAGGGCCAGGTATTTATGCCGGTTTGATGCCGACGCCGAGCGTTACGCCGCTGCCACCTCAAGGCCTAACGGTCGAAACAGCTGGTAAGGTTCGCTCAATCCCTTCAGCTCGTAATCGCCAGCAGATTCAAAACGCATGTCGCTGCCGCCTGTCAGGTCTTTGAGGGTACGGGTCAAGAGCACTTCGCCCGCACCCGCTTTATCCATGACGCGGGACGCAATATTAACGGCGATACCCGTCACATCCCCGCCCCGGTCGACGACCTCGCCCACATGCAAACCCGCACGGATGGGGAGACCAATTTCTTCCAGTGCCACAACCAAAGCCAATGCGCAGTTGAGGGCGCGCACAGGGCCGTCAAATACCGCCAAGATGCCATCCCCCGTGTTTTTAACGAGACGCCCGCGATAGCGCGCAATGAGGGGCTCAACGACTGCGTCGTGTCGATTCAGTGCGTTCCGCCAAGCCTCATCACCCATCTCGATTAGCTTGGCGGTGGATCCCACGATGTCTGTGAACAGCGCAGTCGATAGCTTGCGATCGTCTAGGTCGGCACTCACGCGATGCGAGGCTTTGGCAAAGCTAACAATCGCCTCTGCGATCGCATCGGAGTCTTCAAATTGCGGTAGATGTGAGGTGGTTGGCAGCTCCAGGTAGGTTGCGTGCGGCAGATGTTCCGCGAGATAACGGCCATTGCTCTTGTCAACACTCTTGTCATAGCGCCTATGAATAATCAAGGTTTTTTGGGGTACATCCGGCAAAATTGACCGCACGTCGATGAGTGCGTTGGCGCGCATGAATTTCCCGACGCCACTGGGGGAAGATGCCATGCGCTCCATTTTCGAAAAGATGGGCAGTAAAGCCGCGTTATTTGCATCCGCGTCGGCGGCACGAGCCTGCAGAAAGTGTCCCTTTCCCCACGCAGCCGTGATAGTCGAGAGTGTCTCATCGATGTCGTTGATGTGTACACGGTGAGGATAGTCATCGCTACCCCAATACTTCGCCATGCTCCCAAACAAAATGAGGGACTCCACTTTTTTCGGGTAACTCGCGGCGAAGAGCACGCACAGAGGACCGCCCTCGGAGAAACCAAATACGGTCGCACGTTGCGAATGAGCCGCTTCCATAACGGCGCGCAGGTCATCGATGCGTTCCTCCAGCGTGGTCGCACCGTCGATACGGTCGGACATGCCCTGACCGCGCTTGTCGAGCATGATGACGCGAAAGTGCTGGCCAAGCTCGGTCAGAAAAGACCGCAGTCGCTCGTCATCCCAACTCAACTCGAGGTGGGAAATCATCCCCGGGACGTACAAAAGATCACGCTCGCCGTGCCCAAACACTTGGTAAGCAATGCTTAATTCGCCAGAGAGAGCGTATTGGGTTTCTGGTCTATCAATAACGGGCATGTGTGACTTCCATCTATCTGTGACTTCCATCTATAGGGCTGGTGTAGGCAACTTCCACGCGCACACTATACCGCTTTCGGCCCTAGCAGAGCCGGTGCGGATGAGCAGCAGGCGCGACACGACTCGCCTCCGCCTGTGCGGAGCGCATGCCAATCAGCAAAAAGAAAAGCCGACACGCGGTCGGCTTTTGCTGGCGGCCTGACAATTCAAACCGGGGCCTTACTCAATCTTTGCCTTGTTGAGCAAGTCGTTCTGCGCGCGGCTCAAGATGTTCTCTCGTAACTGCTTGCCGATCGCCTCTTGCACCTCTGCCAGTGGCGGTAATTCGCGCTTGCGCTTGTCAGTCAAGCGAATGATGTGCCAGCCGAATTGGCTCTTAACCGGAGCCTTGGTGGTCTGTCCAACGGTCAGGTCAACCATGGCTTTAGAGAACTCGGGGACATAGCTGTTTGCGGAGGCGAAGTTCAGGTCACCGCCTTGCGCACCCGAGCCTGGGTCAGTAGAAAATTCTTTGGCCATCGCCGCAAAGTCAGCGCCGGCGGCCAGCTTTGCCGTCAGGTCATTAGCCTGCTCTTCGGTGGCGACCAATATATGGCTGGCACGGTATTCTGTGGCTTCTGGGCTGTTGGCGATGCGGTCATACTCGGCCTTGATCGCCGCCTCATCCACAGGGGTTTCGCTTTCAATGTCTGTGAACAGCGCGCGAATCAAAACGCTCTGACGTGCAAGCTCCATCTGATCTGCGAAGGCTTGGGTCTTCTGTAAACCACGTGCTTCGGCTGCTTGCAGCAACACTTCGCGGTTGATGATTTCTTGCTTCAGTTGCGTACGAATGGTGTCGTCAACGGTTTGTCCGGTTGCAGCCAACTGCCGCTCCATGGCTTGCATACGGCTTGATGGAACTGGTTTGCCATTCACGATGGCCAGATTTTGGGCCATCGCCATGCTGCTGAATGCAGTGGCCAAGATGACAGCGGACTGTGCAAATGCAGCGGGGATGCGGAGTTTTTTCATTTGACTGGTTAATAAAGAGGGAAAGAAGACGGTTTGCAACCCCTTAAGGGGTGGGCAATACCTCGATAGCAATGGCATGCAGACCGATAGCCATCAACGGCTGAAGAGGATCATACACAAGGCGATGCTGGGCGACGCGGCTGGTACCCGCGAATTTAGGACTGGCGACGCGGATACGGAAATGGGTGCCAAACCCTTGGCCGTTCGATCCGGCGTGCCCGATGTGGTCGGCACTTTCATCAATGACTTCCAGCGTGGTTGGCTCAAGGGCCTCGCCAAGCAAGGCCTCAATGGTGGCTGTGGTGCAGGTTAGCGCGGGGGTATTCATGGTGTTTCTCCGCTGTTTTGCTTGTTATCGCCGTCTTTGTCGTTATCTTTGTCGCTCTCTTTTAGGTACTTCGCCACGTACAGGCCCTGACCAATGATGAAGACCACCGGGAAGGCGTACCCCCAAATTTTAAAGTCCACCCACTGGTCCAGCGTGTAATAGGTGGCGACGAAGGCGTTTAGCGCGCCCATCGCTAAGAAATAGACGGCCCAGACCAAGCAGAGGCGATCCCAAACGCCCGCTGGTAGTTTCAATTGCGCCCCGAGCATCATGCGCAGCAAGTTGCGTTTGAATAGGGTCAAGGCGACCAACAGAACAAGTGCTAGCGCGCTGTAGAGCACGGTGGGCTTCCACTGAATAAACCGCTCATCGTGCAGGCTCAAGGTGAGGCCCCCAAAAATGAGGATCAAGGCGAGGGTGGCCTTTTGAACCGTTGCCACCTTTTTTTCCATGGCGTAAAGAACGGCTGTTTGTAGCACCGTGGAGGCCATCAGCACACCCGTAGCGGTGTAGATATCTGCCATGCGGTACGCAATGACAAAAAAGGCGATGGGAAAGAAATCAATTAAAAGTCGCATGCGTCATTATCGCCACTTCGTCATGGCGTTATTTTGTAGGGGCTGATGCGGGGATGGGTGGTGGTCTAACTCGAGCAACTGATTGCGATCGATTTGGCCCAGTCGGGGGGGAGGCCGGCCCAATCGGCATGGGCATCATGGGTATCAAACGGCGTATCCAGTACCCGCTTCAGGTCGTTCACCATGGCAAAGTTCCCGCCTTCAGCTTCTGTGATGGCTGCTTGCGCGAGATGGTTACGCAGTACAAATTTCGGATTACGGGCGAGCATGCGTGTACCTTGGCTTTGCAGGTCATCCATCGGTTGCATCGCTGCGCGCTGGGTAAACCGAGACCACCAGGCCGTCAAGGCATCGCGCTGAATGAACCAGCGTGTGAGGCGCTCCGGCACCTGCTCCGCGCCGGGTTGCTCCATGACGGCGTCACTGAGCGCACGCCACGCAATGGTGTGATCAACCTGGTCCTGCGCCAGCAAGGACATCCAGTCATTAATCAACTCGCCGTCGCCAGGCGCCGCGTCGGTTAAACCAAGCTTCGCCCTGAGTGCATCGGTATAGGCGGCCGTAAAGGTGTCGGGATAGCTGCTAAGCGCGGTAGCGAGGTCGGCTGTGTTGTCCATTAAAACAGCCATTGCCTGCGCCAATGCATGGCAGTTCCAGTAGCCTACTTGCGGTTGTTGATTGAACGCGTATCGCCCCTGACCGTCAGAGTGGTTGCAGATATGGTTGGGTATATAGCTGTCTAGGAATTGAAAGGGGCCGTAATCGATGGTGAGGCCCAAAACGCTCATGTTGTCGGTGTTCATGACCCCATGGCAAAAACCCACCGACTGCCACAGCGCCATCAGGCTTGCTGTTCGGTCGGCGACGGCTTTGACCCACGCAACAATTTTTTCTTGCTCATCCAAGGTCGTAAGCGCTGGGAAATACCGCTGTACGGTGTCGTGGAACAGCGCGCGCAGTTGCTCTGGTTTACCGTGGTGGGCGAAATGCTCAAAGTGTCCAAAGCGCAAAAAAGAAGGCGCCACACGGGTGACCACAGCGGCTGTTTCCAAACTTTCCCGACGCACCGGCGTGGAGGCACCCACCAGAGCCAAGGCGCGCGAGGTCGGGATACCCAACCCGTGCATCGCCTCGCTGCAGAGGTATTCGCGAATGCTGCTACGCAACACCGCGCGCCCATCGCCCATACGAGAGAAGGGTGTGGGACCCGCGCCTTTAAGTTGTATCTCTAAACCGCCCATCGCTTGTGGGTACTGGCCTAGGTGCAGCGCGCGGCCGTCGCCGAGTTGCCCTGCCCACACGCCAAATTGGTGCCCGCTGTAAACCGTCGCCACCGATGCGGGTGCGTTTGGCCATAGCGCGTTCCCGCCCAACACCCCGAGAAGCGCATCGTCAAAGTGCGTCGGTGTCAGGCCCATGGTCGCGGCATAACGGTCATTAATGGCGCCCCAATGCAGGTTGTGTAGGGGCGTTGCGGGCGTCGGCACAGCGTACTCCGAGCCCAGTTCGGCCAAGCCTATGGGTAACAAAGCGGGGAGTGTCGTCACGGGGTGGGCAGCGTTCATACCCCTATTGTCGCCGCGCTTTGAACCGCTTGCAGAAGGGCTCACCCTGCTAGACCTAGGGTTTTGCATAGGCTCAGGGTGATCAAAAACGCGCCTAATTCGCGTTAGCATCTGAGCTACGTCATCTACTGAGGAAAAATAGCTATGCGCGGAATTATGCAGGCCCAGTCTCTTTTATTGCATCGTCTGATTGACCATGCAGACCGTTATCACGGCGAGACCGAAATTGTCTCGCGACGTGTCGAGGGGGACATTCACCGCACGAATTGGTCCGGAATCGCCGGACGGTCGCGCCAGGTAGCGAATGCCCTTGATCGGCTGGGCGTCGCGGCTGGAGAGCGGGTTGCGACCCTGGCTTGGAATGGCTATCGACATTTAGAAACGTATTTCGGCGTCAGCGGCAGCCAGCGGGTGTTGCACACGCTGAACCCCCGCTTGGTGCCGGCGCAATTGTCTTGGATTATTAACCACGCGGAAGACGCCGTGGTTTGCTTTGACATGACGTTCTTGCCGTTGATTCAGGCAGTACACGCGCAGTGTCCGAGCGTGACCCACTGGGTCGCCTACTGCGACGCTGACAAACTGCCAGCAGACACCGCTATTCCCAACCTGTATGCCTACGAAGCGCTGTTGTCGACAGAGTCGTCCACCTATGCATGGCCTGAGTTCGATGAGGGCAGCGCGTCGAGCTTGTGCTACACCAGTGGGACCACGGGCAACCCTAAAGGGGTGATGTACAGCCACCGCTCTACAAGCCTTCACGCCATGGCATCGGCTTTTCCGGATTGCCTCAACCTGGGGGCAATGGATGCGGTGTTGCCCGTCGTCCCCATGTTCCACGTGAACGCCTGGGGGATTCCTTATGCCGCAGCGGCGGTTGGTTCCAAGCTGGTATTTCCGGGTCCCGCGATGGACGGCGCGTCGATCTATAACTTGATCGAGGGCGAGGGGGTCACCATGGCGGCCGGTGTGCCAACGGTGTGGCAAATGTTGCTGGCGCACATGGACAAGGAAGGCCTGCGTTTCAACAACCTAAAGCGCACTGTGATCGGGGGATCCGCTTGTCCGCCAGCGATGTATGACCGGTTTGTCAACGACCTAGGCGTTCAGGTGCTACATGCTTGGGGCATGACCGAAATGTCCCCACTGGGAACGGTCGGCGTACTCAAGAGCCAGCATGGCGATGCCGATGCACAACGCACCCAGTTGCTGAAGCAGGGGCGCGCGGTGTTCGGTGTGGACATGAAAATTGTCGATGCCGATGGCAAAGAACTTCCTTGGGATGGCAAGGCCTATGGCGATTTGTTGGTGCGTGGACCTTGGATTTTGTCTGACTACTACAACCCAGAGGGCGACAGCCCCTTGGTCGACGGTTGGTTCCCCACGGGTGATGTCGCGACGATTGACCCGCAGGGCTTTATGCAAATTACCGATCGTTCTAAAGATGTGATCAAGTCGGGGGGCGAGTGGATTAGCTCTATCGATGTCGAGAACATCGCCATGGCGCACCCGGATGTTTTGATGGCCGCCTGCATTGGGGTGTATCACCCTAAGTGGGATGAGCGTCCGATCATCGCGGTGGTGAAAAAGCCCGATTCCAGCCCCACTCGCGAAGCCATTTTGGCTTGCTTCGAAGGGAAGATCGCCAAGTGGCAGGTGCCAGATGATGTGGTGTTCGTGGATGCGATTCCGTTGGGTGCGACAGGAAAAATGCAAAAAATGGTCTTGCGTGAGCAACTCAAAGACTACCGGTTACCCGACGCGTAAGCGCGGCTAAAGCCTTCGAGACGCCGCGCAGGGCAACGTGCGCGGCTTTTTTGCGCGGGATCACGACAACATCACGACGAGCTAGCGACGGGGTTCGCCGCACAGGCTGTAACATGGTTGCTCTGGCCTACTCTTGGTGACCTTGGCTCCAATGGAATTACTCGTTATCTCTTTGTTGAACGGTCTGAGCTATGGGCTGCTGCTCTTCATGCTCAGTGCAGGCCTGACGTTGGTGCTCAGCCTCATGGGCGTGCTTAATTTTGCCCACGCCGGTTTCTACATGCTGGGAGCCTACTTTGGCTACAGCATCAGCGCCTTGCTCGGCTTTTTCCCGTCGCTGCTGCTGGCCCCCATTGCCGTGGGTGGCCTGGGCGCCTTGGTTGAGCGTCACTTGCTGCGTCGGGTGCACGCCCGCGGTCATGTTGCCGAACTGTTACTGACCTTTGGGTTGTCCTATCTCATCATCGAGTTGGTGCAACTCATCTGGGGGCGCGCCGCCGTTGATGTGCGCATTCCCGACGTGCTGGACGGCACCTTGTTGCATGTCTACGGCTACCCCTTTTCCGTTTATCGGTTTTTTATGATTGTGGTGGCGTGTGCGATGTTTTTGGCCATTTGGCTGGGCTTGACGCGCTCACGCGTCGGTCTCGTGATTCAGGCGGCATTGACACATCCGGACATGGCACGTGCGCTGGGACATGACGTCCCCCGAATCTTTATGAGTGTGTTCGCTGGCGGCGCCGCATTGGCCGGCCTCGCCGGCGTGATTGGCGGCGCAGCGTTTGTTACCGATCCGCAGATGGCGATGGCCATAGGCAACATCATTTTTGTCGTCGTCATTGTGGGCGGGCTAGGTTCGCTATGGGGGGCTTTTTGGGGTGCTTTGCTGGTGGGGGTTTTACAGACCTTGACCGTGGCGGTCGATACCTCGTTCGCGGACCTTGCGCAACAGCTTCAAGCGCTGCTCAACCTGAACACCGAGAGTCCCCCCGTCGCCTTGACGGCCCGTTTGTGGCAGACGCCCATGAGTGCGCTCGCGCCCTTGCTGCCTTACGTGGTGTTGGTGGTGTTTTTGGTGCTTCGTCCTATGGGTCTCATGGGGCGGCGGGCCGGGTAATCGCATGAATACACCACCGATTCAAGCCCGCTACGGTGCCATGTTTTGGTGTCTGTTCGCGCTGATATTGGTGGCGCTACCGCTGCCATTTCCCGGTGCCTACGCCTTAAGCCTACTGAGCCAAATGGGCATCGCGATCTTGGCGTGTCTGAGTTATCAGTTACTGCTGGGTCAAGGCGGTTTATTGAGTTTTGGGCATGCCATCTTCACCGGGAGCGGCGGGTACGTTGTCGTTCATGCCCTGGTGTTGGCTACCGAGGGCGCACATACGTGGTCGGCTGCGTGGTTAGTGCTCTTGCCCGTTATGGGTGGTTTGGGCGCGGCAACCTTAGCCGCGTTGCTGGGTTGGCTTAGCACGGGGCGCGCATCGACTCCCTTCGCCATGATCACCTTGGGTCTGGGTGAGTTGGTGTGGGCGGCCTCTTTCATGGTGCCCGAGGTCTTTGGCGGAGAAGCAGGCATCAGTGTTAATCGGCTCATGACACAAGCCGTAGGCCCCTTTTCACTGGGACCACAGATACAACTCTATGGCTTGATTGCGATGTACCTCTTGGGGGGTGCGTGGTTGCTGATCGCCTTCACGCGAACGCCATTGGGTTTGCTGTTGAACGCGAGCCGTGATGACGCGACGCGCGTTGCTTACCTGGGCTTTAACCCGAGGGTGGTCCGCTACGCGGCCTTCATCACGGCCGGTTTTTTTGCGGGGGTTGCCGGCGGCTTGTCGGCGCTGAACTTCGAGTTCATCAGCTCCGATGTGTTTAGTCTGCAACGGTCGGGTGCCTACCTGTTGTTCACGTTTATTGGCGGCAGTAGCTTGTTTTACGGCCCAGTCATTGGCGGGGTGCTCATGGTGGCGGGACTGGTGTGGTTGTCTGAATTAACCCCGGGGTGGCTGCTGTATCTGGGCTTGCTTTTCGTCATCGTCGTGATGTTCGTGCCAGGCGGTTTATCGGGTGGTGTCACGCGTTGGTGGCAGATCCGCGTGCGTGAGGGGTGGTGGTTCGTTGTGCGCGCTGGGCTTGGGGTGTGTGCCGCGCTACCACCGACCTTGGGCACCATCATGCTGATTGAGATGCTGTATCACCACGCCTTGGTGAGAGACGGGGGGGTCGCGACGACTATGGTGCGGCTCGGCGTGTCCTTGGATGTTGCTCAAGCGGCCAATTGGTGGTTATTTATTTGCTGCACGCCGGTGCTGTTTTGGCTGTGTCGACGGGCTTGGGCAGGGCTAGGGCTACTTGGTGACCAGGGCAGTCAGACCGCACCGTCTGCTGCCGCACGACCGGATCAAGGGGGTCAACTATGAAGCCGCATCTGGGTTTACGGTGTATCGGTGTGAGCCACGCCTTTGGCGAAACGCAGGTGCTGTCTGACGTCAATTTGGTCACTATTCCGGGGGAGACGTTGGCGATCATCGGTCCCAACGGGGCAGGGAAGTCGACCCTCTTCAATTTAATTTCTGGCGCCCACCCTATCCGGGTTGGCGAGGTGCGGTTGGGTCAGCAATCGCTGGTCGGACTCAGCCCCTTCGAGATCAACCGACTGGGCTTGGCCAGAAGCTTTCAAGTGAGTCGCATTTTTTCCAGCTTATCGGTGGCAGAGAACTTGCGCACTGCAGCGCTGTGGTCTCGTGGCGTTCGTTATAACTTTTGGCACCGCGTGCGCGATGAGGCGACGTTAGACCCGCACCTGACCACCCTATTGGAGACGCTGCGCTTGACGCCTAAGCAAGCGCAACCAGCGGGCACCTTAAGTTACGCAGATCAACGGGCATTGGAGTTGGGGATGACGCTGGCGGGCGATGCACCCGTGATTTTGTTGGATGAGCCCACCGCGGGTATGAGTCGTTCGGAAACCGCCCTTTTTGCATCACGGATCAAGCAGTTAACCGCTGACAAGACCGTTTGGATTATTGAGCACGATATGGACGTGGTCTTCGCATTAGCCGACCGTATTGCCGTGCTGGTTGGCGGCGTGCTCATTGCCTGCGACACGCCGGACAACGTGCGGCGCAACCCGCAGGTACAGATGGCCTATTTGGGTGCCTGGCAAGGCGAGGCAGCCCCATGAGCACCCCGACCCCTCTCTTGCATGTGGATCGGCTTTGGGCGTTTTACGACCAAGCGCCCGTGTTGCGCGGTGTGCACTTGTCTGTGGCACCCGGTGAGCTCGTCGCCGTGCTGGGACGCAACGGCTCTGGACGATCGACGCTGGCGAAAGCCATCGTGGGTTTGGTCAGGACCGAGGGCACGCGGGCCATTGACGACCAGTCACTGGCGAGCTTGGATACCTTTGAAATCATACGGTTGGGGGTCGCTTACGTGCCCGAGACCCGTGACATTTTTCCGAATTTAAACGTCATGCAGAACCTGCAACTCGGACAGCGCCCGGGCGCCCCATTGCCCGGTGTGCGCCGGTGGCAAATTGAGGATGTCCTGAGCCTATTCCCGGTGCTTCGATCCCGATTGGATACGCCAGGCGGGGTGTTGTCCGGCGGCGAGCAGCAAATGCTGGCATTGGGGCGCGGTGTCCTAGGCAACCCCCGGTTACTGATTGTGGACGAACCCACCGAGGGCTTGGCTCCCCAGCTGGTTGGGCAAGTGGCGGGCTTTTTACGGATGCTTAGAGACAGCGGCATAGGCATTGTGTTGATGGAGCAGAAACTACACATGGCCATGGGTATTGCTGACCGTATTGCCGTCATGGGTGGGGGTGCGATGGTGTTTGACGGCACCCCGGACCGCTTCCGTGAGGCGCACGAGGTGCAACGCAATTGGTTGGAGGTCTGAGCGCACGTTTAGGGCGGGGTAGCGAAAGTGATGCCTAGGTGTCAGGTTTTGTTTCCCGATGCGTTACCATTTACTCAGAATAGAACAACCGTTCGTTTTTGAATTTCTTCTTTTTCGATTTCGCAGGAGCATGCATGACAGCGCAATACGAAGTTCGCGGCAACGTTGCCGTGATCACACTCGACAACCCACCGGTTAACGGGCTTGGTTTATCTACTCGCTTAGGCATCACGCGTGGCATGGCCAAAGCCTTAGAGGACCCCGGTGTAACGGCCATCGTGCTTACCGGTGCGGGGCGGGCATTTAGCGGCGGTGCCGATATCAAGGAGTTTGGATCGCCAAAGGCCTTGCAAGAACCTAATTTGCTAGATGTGATCGCAGTGGTTGAGCAGTCCACCAAACCCGTGATCGCAGCCATACACAGTGTCGCGATGGGCGGCGGTCTGGAGCTGGCACTGGGCTGTCACTACCGTGTGACCGCTCCGGGCGCTCAAATTGCGTTGCCAGAGGTCAAGCTCGGGCTGATTCCTGGCGCCGGTGGTACCCAGCGCTTACCGCGCGCACTCGGCGTCGAGATGGCGCTCAACATGATGGTCAAAGGCGACCCGGTCAAGAGTGAGGTGCTGGCCCAAGTGCCGGGACAAAAGCTGTTCGACAAAGTCACGACCTCTGCAGACACGCTGATGGACGAGGCCATGGCACTGGCAGCCGCCGTCACCGATACACGGCCCTTGCCAAAGGTGCGGGATCTGCCTTGCGCCCACCCCATGGGCGACGGCTATTTTCAATTTGCGCGGAACACCGTCAAGGCCTTGGCTAAAAACATGCCGGCGCCCCTTAAGTGCGTGGATGCCGTGGAACTTGCGACCAAAGTGGCGTTCGACAAGGGACTGGTGCTAGAGCGTGAAACCTTCGTCAACCTGATGGCAACGCCTGAGAGCCGTGCCATGCGCCATATGTTCATGGCGAGTCGTGCGACCAACAAAATTGCCGATGTACCCAGCGACACGCCTGTACGTGAGATCAAAGCGGTCGCCGTTGTGGGGGCGGGCACCATGGGGGGCGGCATCTCCATGAATTTTTTGAATGCGGGCATGCCCGTCACTATTTTGGAGACCAGTCAAGAGGGTCTCGATCGCGGCCTCGCAACCATTAAGCGCAACTACGAAGCGCAGGTAAAAAAAGGCAAGCTGAGCGAAGAGAAGCTGGCACAACGCATGGCCTTGCTGACGCCCACATTGGCTTACGCGGACATCGCACAGGCCGACTTGGTGATTGAGGCGGTTTATGAAGAGTTGGCGGTCAAAGAAACTGTTTTTAAAACCCTGGACAGCACCATGAAGGCGGGTGCGATTTTGGCATCAAACACCTCCACCTTGGACTTGAACGCGATTGCGGCGTTTACCAAGCGTCCGGGCGATGTGATTGGCATGCACTTCTTTAGCCCAGCCAACGTCATGCAGTTGTTGGAGGTGGTGCGCGGTGCGGCAACGCATAAGGATGTGCTCGCAACCGTCATGGCGCTCGCGAAGAAAATTAAGAAAACGGCGGTGGTTTCTGGCGTTTGCGACGGGTTTATTGGCAACCGCATGATCGAGCAGTACATCCGCCAAGCAGGGTTTCTGCTGGATGAAGGCTGCACACCTGCACAGGTTGATAAGGCGATTGAGTCTTTCGGTTTTGCCATGGGCCCCTTCCGCATGAGCGACTTAGCGGGTAACGACATTGGTTGGGCCATACGCAAGCGCCGCGCGGTGGAGTACCCGGACTTGCGCTACAGCAAGATCGCCGACCTGCTCTGCGAGCAGGGTCGCTATGGTCAAAAAACCGGAGCAGGTTGGTATGACTATCAAGCCGGCGCCCGCAAAGCGATTCCCAGCCCAGCGGTTGACGCCATGATTGTCAGCTACCGCGGGGCCAATAAGTTGGCAACGCGCCGCGTGAGCAACGACGAGATCGTGCAACGCTTGGTGTTTTCCATGGTGAACGAAGCGGCTCATATTTTGGAGGAAGGTATCGCCTCCAAGGCAGGGGACATCGACATGGTGTACCTCACGGGCTATGGCTTTCCCATGTTCCGAGGCGGGCCCATGCGCTATGCCGACGAATTTGGACTTTTCAAGGTGGTGCAGCAGATGCAACGCTTCGCAAAAAATCCGTTGGACGACCAAGCCTTTTGGACGCCAGCGCCACTACTCCAGCGGTTGGTGGATGAAGGCAAAACCTTTACCGGCTAAACCCCACACTCAAATAGGACTTACAAGATGACCAGTGCACTCGTTGTATCAACCGCCCGTACCCCGCTAACCAAGAGTTGGAAGGGGGCGTTCAACATGACCCATGGCGCCACTTTAGGCGGCCACGCCGCTGCTGCGGCCATCGAACGCGCCGGGGTTGACCCCGCACGTGTCGAAGACGTCATCATGGGGTGTGCGACCCCAGAGGGCGCGACCGGCGCCAATATCGCCAGACAAATCGCGCTGAAAGCCGGCTGCCCCATTGAGACATCGGGTATGACCGTGAACCGGTTCTGTTCCTCCGGTTTGCAGACCATCGCCTTAGCCGCTCAGCGCATTATTGCGGGTGAGGGCGATACCTATGTGGCGGGTGGCGTGGAAAGCATATCGTGCGTGCAGCAAGAGGCCAACCAGCACATGCTGGCAGACCCCAGCTTGATGGCACAGAAGCCCGAGATTTACTGGAGCATGTTACAAACCGCGGAACAGGTTGCCAAGCGTTACAAGATTGACCGCGAGGTGATGGACCAGTACGGCGCGGCGAGTCAGCAACGCGCTGCGGCGGCACGTGCGGCGGGTTTGTTTGCACAAGAGATCGCTCCGATCACGGTGACCGCAGGCGTTGCCGACAAGGTACGCGGCCTGGTGACCCAAGAGGTGACCGTCACGCACGACGAAGGCATACGAGAGGGGACGACCTACGAGGGCATTTGTGGCATCCGCAGTGCCTTGCCGGGCGGGGTGATTTCTGCCGGTAACGCCAGCCAGTTTTCTGACGGCGCCGGTGCTTGCGTGGTCATGCATGAGGATGCGGTTTCACAATTGGGCCTTGCTCCCTTGGGCCGATTTTTGGGTTTTGCGGTCGCCGGTTGTGAGCCCGATGAAATGGGTATTGGTCCGGTTTATGCGGTCCCCAAGGTGCTGAAGCGCCTTGGACTGCGCGTTGAGGACATTGACCTGTGGGAGTTAAACGAAGCCTTCGCCGTGCAGGTCCTGTATTGTCGTGACCGCTTGGGCATTCCTGCGGACCGTTTAAACGTCAATGGCGGCGCCATTGCATTGGGTCATCCCTACGGTGTCAGTGGCCAACGGTTGACAGGTCATGCACTCATCGAGGGCAAGCGCCGAGGCGCCAAGCGTGTTTGCGTCACCATGTGTATTGGTGGTGGTATGGGCGCTGCGGGCGTCTTTGAAGTACTTTGATTCGCCGCCGTACATGATTAACCACATTGTGATTTGGCGATTTAAAGAGGCTGCGGCCGGGAAAACCAAGTTGGAAAACATCGAGGCCGCCGTTGCCTTACTGGACGGTTGCCGCGACTTGGTCCCTGGCATCGAGCGCTTTGAGATCGTGCGTGGCGTTGCGCACCCAGCGTGCACCAGCGACTTGATGTTGGTCAGCGCCTTTTCGTCGCAAGCGGATTTAGATGCCTATCAAACGCACCCCACACACCAAGCGTTAAAGCCATTTATGGCTGATGCCGTTGCACAACGTGAGTGCATGGATTACCCCAATTAGCCGGGCGCGCACGCGTGCCCAACAAGCCACTTTTATCTGGAGAACGAGATGACAAGAAGCATTCAAACATTATTTGATCTCAGCGGTAAGACCGCTTTGGTTACCGGCGGCTCACGTGGCCTTGGCTTGCAAATGGCGGAGGCCTTAGGCGAGGCGGGCGCGCGTATTTTGGTGACAGCACGTAAAGCTGACGAGTTGCAGCAAGCGGTTGCCACCTTGAAGGCCAAGGGCATTGATGCCGATTGGGTCGTTGCGGATTGCGCAGATCCGACGTCGATCGAGGCGCTGTGCACGGAAGCCATGAGCCGCTTGGGCGAGATTGATATTCTGGTAAACAACGCGGGCGCTGCTTGGGGCGCACCAGCAGAAGACCATCCGTTGGCTGCCTGGGACAAGGTGATGAACGTGAACGTGCGCGGCTACTTTCTGCTCAGCCAGATGGTCGCCAAACAGAGCATGATCAAGCGCAAGTCCGGGCGCATCATCAACGTGGCCTCCATCGCTGGCTTAGGAGGCAACCCCCGAGACATGCAGACACTCGCCTACAACACATCCAAAGGCGCGGCCATTAACTTCACGCGCGCCTTAGCGGCTGAATGGGGCGCTTACAACATCACCGTGAACGCCATTTGCCCAGGATTTTTCCCGAGCAAGATGACCAAAGGCACCTTGGAGCACATGGGTGTCGATCGACTCAAGGCACACGCCCCCTTGCAACGTCTGGGCGACGACGAGGACTTGAAAGGCCTGTGCGTGCTTTACGCCAGCGAGGCGGGCAAGCACATTACCGGGCAATGGTTGGCCGTGGATGGTGGCGTGAGCGTGGTGGTGGCTGGTTAATGAATTTTCCTACCGAGATACCGTTCGTTACCGAGTTGGGCTTTGAGCTGGATTCGATGCAGGACGGCACCGCGCAACTCCGCTACACGCCGCAACCTGCGCACTTAAACTCATTTTTGGTCACCCACGGCGGTGCGAGCATGACCCTGCTGGATGTCACGATGGCACACGCGGCGCGTAGTCTGGACAGCGATATGGGGGCCGTAACCATTGAAATGAAAACGAGCTTTATGCGTCCTGCCAAGGGGACCTTGACCGCACGCGGCAAGGTATTGCAACGAACGGCGACCATGGCGTTTACAGAAGGGTCCATCGTCGATAGCGATGGGCAACTCTGCGCGCACGCGACGGGCACCTTCAAGTACGTGAAGCGGTTGGCCAGCGCTGACAAGACCATTCACGCCCTCAACCCTGCTTAATTAAACAAACAACGCCTGCACGGATTGCGTGTTGTGCCAACGAAAGATTGCATCATGACCGTTAACAAACAAATTATTTTGGATTCACGCCCTGAAGGGGCGGCATCAACCAGAAACTTCGTACTGCGTGAGCAAGCGATACCCGATCTCCGTGATGGACAGGTGTTGGTGCGCCACCTCTTTCTGAGCTTAGATCCGTACATGCGGGGTCGTATGAATGCGGGTAAGAGCTACGCCCAAGCGCAGGCTCTTGGCGAGGTCATGATTGGTGGTACGGTCGGCGTCGTTGAGGCCAGCAACCATGCACGTTTTAAGGTGGGTGACACCGTGGTTGGTATGGGCGGCTGGCAGACCCACAGCGTGGTCGATGCCGATGTGCCCGGTATGTTGCGCACGGTCAGCACGGCGCATATACCCGCCAGTGCTTACTTGGGTGCTGTGGGTATGCCAGGCGTAACGGCTTGGATGGGTCTAACGCAAATTTGCGAACCGAAATCCGGCGAGACCGTCGTGGTGACTGCTGCAAGCGGCGCCGTTGGCTCTGTCGTGGGTCAGCTCGCAAAAGCGCGGGGTTGTCGGGTGGTCGGCATCGCGGGCGGCGAAGAAAAATGCGCCTACGTAACCGATACCTTGGGCTTCGATGCCTGCATCGATTACAAGGCAAACGCCGATAGCAAGAGTCTCTATGGCGCATTGAAGGCCGCAACGCCGGATGGTGTCGATGGCCTTTTTGAAAACGTCGGTGGCCCCATCATGGATACGGTTCTGGCTAGAACCAATCCCTTTGCGCGCATCGCGGTCTGCGGTCTGATTGCTGGCTACGACGGTGCACCGCACCCGATGGAAAATGCCGCCATGATCCTCGTCAATAGATTGAAGATACAAGGTTTCATCGTCAGTGAGCGTATGGACTTGTGGCCGCAAGCCCTGGGTGAGTTGGGTGAATTGGTTGCGGGGGGCAAGCTTACCTACCGCGAGACCATCGCGACTGGCTTGGAGAGCGCACCTGACGCCTTTTTGGGCTTGCTAAAGGGGAAAAACTTCGGCAAGCAGTTGGTCAAACTATCTGACTAAACCCGCCGACTCAACACGACTAACGCAAGGCTTCGCATGAAACAACTAAAAGGTAAAACCGCCGTTCTCACTGGTGCGGCTTCGGGCTTCGGTTTGGCTTGCGCTGAGATCGCCGCCGATGCGGGTATGAACCTTGTTTTGCTAGACGTGCAGGCCGACGCCTTGGCCGCAGTCGCCGAACGGTTTGAAGCACGCGGTGTGCCGCTGCTCGCGCAGACCGTTGATGTGTCAGACGGCGAGGCCATGGACCGCATGGGACAAGCGGTTGCCGAGCGGTTTGGCGCGCCGCACTTTGTCTTCAACAACGCGGGAGTGGGTGCCAGCGGTCTCATCTGGGAAGCATCGGTTGCCGATTGGGAATGGGTGCTCGGTGTCAATGTCTGGGGTGTCATCCATGGGGTTCGTGTGTTCACGCCCATGATGCTGGCTGCGGCCAAAGCTGACCCCGATTATTCTGGACATATCGTTAACACCGCGAGTATGGCCGGCTTGTTAACCCCCCCGAATATGGGCGTGTACAACGTGTCTAAGCATGCGGTCGTCGCCCTGACCGAGACGCTCTACCAAGACCTACGTCTGGTTACTGAGCAAGTCAGCACCAGTGTGCTCTGTCCTTACTTCGTGCCAACGGGTATCAGTCAGAGCGAGCGGAATCGTCCGCAACACCTCGCAAGCGCCGGTCAGACAAATAGCCAGCTCATTGGGCAAGCCATGATGGGCAAGGCGGTGCAGTCTGGGCGCATGAGCGCACAAGACGTGGCCGAGAAGGTGTTTGCAGCCATAAAAACAGATCAGTTTTATATCTACAGCCATCCCCATGCCTTGGGCACCGCCCAAGAGCGTTTTGAGGCGATTACGGGTCAAACACAGCCACCAGACCCGTTTGCTAGCCGCCCACATATTGGTGAAGAGCTGCGCGCAGCGCTGCGCGACAACGCAGCCTAAGCCCTCTAAGCAACTGCTGACGTAATCTGACCAACCGAGGCGCCGATCGGCGTTCGGTCGTCGCGGTTGTGGCAAACTTCAGGGGGTCCTAGGTCCATTCGCGACCGTTAAGGCTCTCCGATTGGCGTCTTCCGTGGACCGCCATGCCTGTACTACCCCCTTGTTGATGGATTGCCATGTTTGAAGTTGTTGCGCAAATTGCCGCAGAGATTAAGGTTAGACCCGAGCAGGTGCAGGCCGCTGTTGATTTGATTGATGGCGGTGCGACGGTGCCGTTTATTGCACGTTACCGAAAAGAGGCGACCGGTGGGCTTGATGACATTCAGTTGCGCGAGCTCGAGGCCCGTCTGAGTTATTTGCGCGAGCTCAACGATCGCCGTGAGGCCATCTTGCGCAGCATCGACGAACAGGGCAAGCTGACCGACGACTTGCGCGCCGCCCTACAGGCTGCGACAACCAAGCAAGCGCTTGAGGATATTTACTTACCGTTTAAACCCCGGCGTCGCACCAAGGGGCAAATGGCGATAGAGTCCGGGCTGTTGCCGTTGGCTGACAGCCTGTTTGCAGACCCTGAACTGGACCCCAATGAGGCCGCCAAGCCGTTTGTGTTGGCTGAGCGAGTGGAAGGGGACCCTGACTTCACGACCACTGGCGGGGTACTCGATGGCGTGCGCGATATTTTGAGTGAGCGCTGGGCAGAAGATGCGAACTTGTTAGCCGCTATGCGTGCCTGGCTTTGGGGCAATGGTCTTTTTCAAAGCAAGCTGGCAAGTGGTCAGGACGAGCAAAGCGCGGACGCGGCAAAATTTCGTGATTACTTCGATTATCAAGAACCCATTGCGCGTGTGCCATCACACCGCGCGTTGGCGGTGTTTCGAGGACGAAGCCTTCAAATTTTGGATGCCAAATTAGTGATTGATGAGGCGCTTGTACCGGGTACGCCCAGTCCGGCGGAGGGACTAATCGCCCAGTCTATTGGCTGGCGTCATGCCGGTCGCCTCGGCGATGACTTGCTGAAGCGCACGGTGATGTGGACGTGGAAGGTCAAGCTAAGTCTCTCGTTGGAACGCGATCTTTTTACCCAACTGCGCGAGGCGGCAGAGCAGGTTGCCATCAAGGTGTTTGGCGATAACTTACGGGACCTCTTGCTGGCCGCGCCAGCGGGCACCAAGGCCGTGATGGGTCTAGATCCCGGTATTCGAACGGGCGTGAAAGTGGCTGTGGTCGACGAGACGGGTAAGCTGGTTGCGACCCATACGGTGTACCCGCATGAACCACGCAAGGACTGGGAGGGTGCGACGCACACATTGGTGCAGTTGTGCCGTACACACAAGGTCGCACTCATCGCCATTGGCAATGGCACCGCGAGCCGTGAAACCGATAAGCTTGCGGCAGATGTCATTAAGCAACTGGCGCGCGACACGTCGGAAAACGCAGCTGGGGGAGTCGCTGCGGTACAGAAATTGGTCGTCAGCGAAGCGGGGGCATCGATCTACAGCGCGAGCGCGTATGCCAGCCAAGAACTTCCCGATGTTGATGTGAGCTTGCGAGGCGCTGCAAGCATTGCGCGGCGCGTACAAGATCCCTTGGCGGAACTCGTCAAGATTGAGCCCAAATCCATTGGGGTTGGGCAATACCAACATGACGTCAACCAAACTGATTTAGCTAAACAGCTGAATGCGGTCGTGGAGGACTGTGTTAACGCCGTCGGTGTCGATCTAAATACCGCAAGCGCGCCCTTGTTGACCCGTGTTTCCGGGCTGAACCCGACCGTGGCCAAGGCGGTTGTTCGTTGGCGAGATGAGAACGGTGCATTTGAATCACGCACGCAACTAATGGATGTGGCGGGTCTGGGGGCGAAGACGTTTGAGCAAAGCGCTGGTTTTTTGCGGATACGTCACGGCAAAAACCCACTGGATATGACGGGTGTACACCCGGAGACCTATCCGGTGGTCGAGCGCTTGTTGCAGCAAATTGGGCAGTCAGTCGATGCCGTGATGGGCCAGAGTGCCTTGCTGCGTCGCATTCAACCCGCGTCCTTGGCGACCGATGCCTTCGGCGAGGTCACGGTAGGTGATATTTTGCTTGAGCTGGAAAAACCGGGGCGTGACCCCCGCCCAGACTTTCAGGTTGCACGCTTTAACGACGGTGTAGAGGACATGAAGGATCTGCAAGTCGGCATGATTTTAGAAGGTACCGTGAGCAATGTTGCAGCGTTTGGTGCGTTTGTGGACATCGGTGTGCATCAGGATGGTTTGGTGCACGTTAGCCAGTTGAGTAATAAGTTTGTCACGCACGCCCACGAGGTCGTGAAAACAGGCGATATTGTGACGGTGAAAGTGCTGGAGGTCGATGCCGCGCGCAAGCGCATCAGCTTAACCATGAAACGCGACGCGACACCGGCGGACGGGCATTCTGGTGCGCGCGACAACCGGTTCGAGCATGCCGATCGCTCGCACCGTGAACGGGCTAAACCAGCAGGGGACAAGCGCCAGAGCGGGTCAGCCGGTGTCGCGCCATCTGCCATGGCCTCCGCATTTTCAAAGCTGCAGAACCTACAGACCAAACGCTAATAAATTTTCACCATCACCTAGGGGTGACACGCCACGGTGGCGTCGCCCCGAACTGGGAGTCAGTTATGTACACAGCAGACAGCGACCGTTATGACGGCCGTATGCCTTATCGCCGTTGCGGAGCACGCGGCTTGGCTTTGCCCGCGCTGACCTTGGGGTTGTGGCATAACTTCGGTGACGCCACGCCCATGCAAACGCAGCGTGAGATGTTGTGCACCGCTTTCGATGCGGGCATCACCCACTTCGACTTGGCCAACAACTATGGCCCACCAGCCGGAAGCGCCGAAACCAACTTTGGCGCGCACATGAAGCGTGACTTTAAGCCCTACCGAGATGAGCTCATCATCTCAAGCAAAGCGGGTTGGGATATGTGGCCTGGGCCTTATGGCTCTGGCGGTGGTTCACGCAAGTACCTCTTGGCCAGTTTGGACCAAAGTTTGGCGCGCATGGGTCTGGACTATGTTGACATTTTTTACTCGCATCGATTTGACCCCGACACTCCACTGGAGGAAACCATGGGCGCGCTGGCGACGGCAGTCCAACAAGGTAAGGCGCTGTATGTCGGCATCTCTAGTTACTCTGCGCAAAAGACGCAGGAGGCCAGTCGATTACTGCGTGAAATGGGCGTCCCCTGTCTGATTCACCAACCGTCTTACAGTCTCTTAAACCGTTGGATTGAAGACGGTTTGCTAGACACTTTGGAAGCCGAGGGTGTGGGTTGCATTGCGTTTAGTGCGTTGGCGCAAGGGTTGTTGACAGGGCGTTACCTCGACGGTATCCCCGCCGATTCGCGCATGCACAGACCGGGTGGTGACTCCCTGCAAGCAGGCCATGTCAGCGCAGAGAACCTGCGGCGGATTCGTGGACTCAACGAGATCGCTTTGGGGCGCGGACAGAGTTTGGCGCAAATGGCCGTGTCGTGGGTGTTGCGTGATGCACGGGTCACGTCTGCCCTGATTGGTGCAAGTCGTCCGGCCCAAATTACCGAGCTGGTCGCGGCGGTGCGCAACACCGCATTCACGCCGGAAGAAATTAAGTCTATCGATGTGTTTGCCGAAGACGGCGATATCAATTTGTGGAAAAAACCATCCACCGACCAACGCCCCTAAGCTAACCATGAAGGCATTGCAGATTTACGCGGGGGCGGATGCGCACACCCTGATCGAAAGAGACGGTCTGACCGCCCGTCATGTTTCAGCGATTTCTGCGGCCGCTGGCGGCCCCAAGGGCCTCACCCTTACGCGCCTTGATCAGTTCATTTTTGGCGACTGGTTGGTGAGCGCTGATCAGACCATTGACCTGTTGGGCGCCTCCATTGGTGCGTGGCGAATGGCCACCGCCTGTCTACCGGATTCAAGTGCGGAGTTCCAAACGCTAGAGCACGATTACATCCGCCAACGGTTTGACTTCGTTAACGGCAAACGCCCCAGCGCAAAGCAGGTGAGTGAGGCATTCGCCCATAGTTTAGAGACGTTTTACGGCGGTCGTGTCGCGGGCTTATTGGCGCAATCTCGCTTCCGGTTACACCTGTTTACCAGCCATGGTCGCGGTATATTGCATCGTGATGGGCCTTGGCGCACACCCATCGGATACGCGGCGGCCTTTTGTGGCAACGCGCTACACAGGCGGTTTCTGGGGCGGTGGTTGGAACGCATCGTTTTTTCATCTGCGGGAGAGTTACCGTTCAACTCCCATGACCTCAGGACGGAACAGGTGGTTTTGAACGAGTCAAATTTCATGGCAGCGTTACAGGCCAGTTGCTCGATACCCTTTGTTCTAGAGGCCGTGCATGATATTCCGGGGGCGCCTGCGGGGGCTTACTGGGACGGCGGTATTACAGACTACCACCTCCACCTGAACTACCTAACCCCAAGAGATCAGGTGGTGTTGTACCCGCACTTTCAACGTGCGGTGGTGCCAGGTTGGCTGGATAAGTCGCTGAAATGGCGACACCACGCGACAGATTTTTTACGCAACGCGGTGGTGTTGGCGCCGAACCCAGACTGGGTCAAGACCTTGCCAAATGGGAAGTTACCAGACCGACATGACTTCAATCATTACGCCCATGACTACGACGCGCGCGTACGTGTCTGGCAACAGGCCGCTGATGCCAGCCAACAGCTGGCCGATGAGTTTGCCCAGTGGCTCAGCAACCCCAACCCCAGGTTGGTGAAGCCACTGTAGCGCGCGCAACGTGCGCCCTACATCGCGGCTAGCAGCATGGCACGGTAGTCTTCCTCGGTGGCGATGCGCGGGTTGGTGCCGTGACAGTGGTCGGCCATTGCGCCCTTGATGACGGCGGCAAAATCAGCCTCGGTAACACCCATTTCACCCAAGCCACTCGGCAGCTTCAGGCGTTGGTTCATGTTGGTCACCGCGTTGGCGACGGTGTTTGTAGCGGAGTCCGCATCTTCGATATCACCGAACCCCATTGCGTAGGCCATGCGCTGCATGCGTCGCTGGTTACGCACACTGTCGGCCTTGCCGTTAAACCGAATGACTGCGGGGAGAAACATCGCGTTCAAGGTGCCGTGGTGCAGGCGCGGGTTCAATCCGCCCAAGCTGTGGCTTAAGCTGTGCACGCATCCCAAGCCCTTTTGGAAGGCCATGGCGCCCTGCATAGAGGCGCTCATCATTTCCAGTCGCGCCGTTTGATTGCTACCGTCCTCCGTTGCGGTTTGAATGTTTGCCCATCCCCGTGTCAAACCGTCCAGTGCAATCCCATCGGCTGGCGGGTTGTATGGGGCAGCCATGAATGTTTCCATGCAGTGCGCGATGGCATCCATGCCGGTGGCGGACGTGAGGCCGGACGGTAGCCCAACGGTGAGCGCCGGGTCGCAAATGGCCATTTTGGGGACTAACGACCAGCTGTGGAAACCAAGCTTACGGCCGTCGTCAACAATCACGATGGCGCCGCGCGCGACCTCGCTGCCTGTGCCGGCAGTGGTGGGGACTGCGATCAGCGGTGCAACTTTAGCGGTTATTTTGGGTGAGCCGCCTTCTATGGTGGCGTAGGTTTTCAGTGGACCCTCGTGGCTTACGGTAATGGCAGCGCCTTTGGCGCAGTCCATACTGGAACCTCCACCGAGCGCGATCAGGCCGTCGCAGCCCGATTGCTTGTAGATCACGGTGGCTTCGCGCACGGCAGCCTCCGTCGGGTTACTCGGCGTGCCGTCGTAAATTGCGTGGGGCATATCGCCCATGGCTTGAATGGCGGTTGCCAAGATGCCGGCTGCTTTGACGCCCGCATCGGTCACGATCAGCGGCTTGGTCATGCCGCTGGCGCGACAGGCCTCGGGGAGTTTCTCGATCGCGCCAAAAGCGATTTCTACGTCGGTGATGTATTTAATTAAAGCCATTGGGCGTCCTTTACTGTTTGCCAAACTATAACTGCGTAGACTTTATGTTTTTAACCTGCAGCCACATGTTACCGGTGCGACTACGTTGCGCTGGTGCGCACAGGGCCTGCAATTGTTTTCTGAGGGCCACATGCTTTCTAGCCAAATCAGTCACCTCATTATGCGCATGGCGCAAGCGGGCAATCCGCCACTTCATCGTCTCACAGCGCAGCAGGCACGTGCATTTTATGAGCGAGCAGGCAGTGTCTTGGCCGCCCCTGCACCACCGATGGCGGTGGCGCGTACCGTACACATTGGGGCTCGTGACGGTGCCGTTCTGTCAGCCAAGCTGTGGGTGCCGAATGGGGCAGTCAACGGCGTTTTGCTTTATTTTCATGGCGGTGGATTCACGATTGGGAGTAGCCAGACCCATGCTGAACTGTGTCAGCAACTCGCACACCTTGGCGGGTGTGCCGTGGTGTCTTTAGACTATCGCTTGGCACCAGAACACCCGTTCCCAACCGCTGTCAATGATGCGTTTGACGCGTTGGCGTGGGTACAGGAAAACCACGATCAACTGGCCCCTGATTTGTTGCGCAACAGCGCATCGATCGCGGTGGGCGGCGACAGTGCGGGCGGGACATTGGCGGCTGCGTGCGCGTTACATGCCCGCGATCATGGCCGACCGCTGGCGCTTCAACTCTTGTTTTACCCAGGTACGGGTGCGTATCAAGATACGCCATCGCACCGACGGTTTTCTGAGGGCTTTGTTCTTACTGAGGCCGACATCAATTATTTCTTTAATCATTACATTCCAGACAGGGCATTGCGCACGGATTGGCGTTTTGCCCCTTTGCTGGCTGATGACCATAGTGGGGTGGCGCCGGCTTGGATTGGGTTGGCTGAGTGTGATCCGCTGGTGGATGAAGGCATCGCCTTTGGTGATGCGTTGCGTGCGGCGGGGGTGGCCGTTGATTTAGATATCTACCGCGGTATGGTCCATGGATTTATTAATTGGGATCGCGCGGTGCCAGAGGCGAAGCAATGCCATCAGGATGCGGGGAGGGCACTGAGAAATGCTTTTTCTAGGAGCGCTTTTGCTACGCCCACAAGCCGGTAAGCGTCGGTTCATGGCAACTGTGGCAACTGTGACACCTGCGTTACGCCGCGGAACAAATAATAAGCAGAAATTCGCTTAGGCTTAACACCATGAACCAAACTGATTTTCGCTGCATCGAGCGCCTGCGTGTGCGCTGGTCCGAAGTAGACATGCAAAAAATTGTCTTCAACGCGCACTACCTGACCTACATTGATATGGCCATGGCCGCCTATTGGCGTCGATTGGCGTTGCCCTACGAGTCAGCCATGGCGCAACTTGGTGGTGACGTTTTCCTTAAAACCACGTCGGTCACCTATCACGGCTCGGCGATATATGAAGACACGCTAGACGTGGGCTTGCGCCGGGTCAAGCTGGGTCGCTCCTCTATGACGTTTGAGTCTGGCATTTGGCGCAGTGGCCAACTACTGACCGAGGGGCAAATGGTCTATGTTTACGCGGACCCTGAGACGCAAAGTAGCCAAGCCCTACCGGCCAACTTGGTACAACTGATTAACGACTACGAGGCGGGCGAAAACGTCACGCAACTCCATCTAGCGGATTGGTCCGCGTTGCAAGCACCGGCCGCGGCGGTGCGCAAGGCGGTGTTTGTAGAGGAGCAAGGGATCGCGGTGGAGGACGAGTGGGATGCGGCGGATGCCCACTGTTTGCATGCCGTGGTTGAAAACCGCTTGGGTCAAGCCATTGCCACGGGCCGCTTGTTACCCTCAGAGGACGGTGTATCAAAGATTGGCCGCATGGCGGTGCTACGCGCTATCCGTGGCGGGTCATTCGGACGACAGGTACTGAACGCCTTGTGTGACGCGGCGTTGGCACGTGGCGACCACACAGCCAAACTCAGCGCGCAGCGCAGCGCCGAAGGCTTTTACGAGCGCCTGGGATTCAAGGTGGTTGGCGAGCCCTTTGACGAGGTGGGCATTCCACACGTACATATGGAAAAAGCATTGTCGCCCTCATGAGTTCGGCGCGACGCCCGAAAGAGGCGCACCGGTGTCGCCGAGCGCAGTGGGGTCAGCGCGGCGTCGTGGGTAAACAAGCCAAGGTTTGTGCCGCACCCCCGCCCACCATTGGCATTCCCGTCGCGTCGTAGCACCACTCGCGCATCGTGAACTGCGATGTGGTGGCCCACAGCAAGCTGCTACTGCGCGTGCCGTAGTCGCGTGCCTGCCAGTCAACAAAGCAGGCTGACAGAGCGGTCAATCCCACGTGATCAAACGGCCCCATTGCCTGCTCGGTTGGCGCATAGGTTTGGCGATCTTGTAACGCAGCAAGCAAGGCTTGCTGTGTCTCCGGCGCAGGCCCATCACATGCGTCACCCCGCGTTGGCAATGCGTGCGTGGCTAAGCGCATCGCCTCTTTCATGGCAAGTGCTTTAGGCCACGGCGTGTCTAGGTTGTCGTTGGAGACCACGTAGGTGCCCGGCCCCAAGGGGCGGGAAAGCCACCCCGTCTCGTCCAGCGTCTGTGGCGGCCCATCAGACCCCGTGGGTGCGCCTACTTGGTTGCGCAGGAACCACCAAGCCGGCTCATCGGACGATGGTGCAAGCGTGCCGAGCACCACGTTACAACCGCCAAAATCGTCGCCACGGTGCGAGGCACGCCACGTAGCCAATGAGCCGCCACGCAGCCAATTGGCGCACAGCTCACCACGACTTCTGGCGACTGTACGCGGCGCAGCGTCGCTTGGCCGGATGTTGGTCAGTAGGGCGACGCGCCCGTTGTCCGCACACCCCATCCATGTGCCGCCGTCTTGCAAGTCGCGTCCAGACAAGATCTGGCGGCCTGCTTCGTCACGCCACACGCCCGCCGAACGGGTGGGGCGGCTTCTGGTCTCGTCGCGATTAGCCGCCACCAATAACGCGATTGCCGGCGTTGGCTGCAGCGCAAATGCGATGGTGCACATGGACTTAAATATCCAGCAAAATCTCGTAGGGTAGCGGCTGAGGGGTTAGTGCAATGCCATCGGGGTTGCCCACAGTCAGGGCATCATTGGCGTGGGTCAGTTGCAGACTCACCGTTAGCCCCCACGCCGCCAGCTGAGGGTTGTAGCCAACCGCGGCGACCAGACCGCAGGCCTGCCACACGCCGTCTTCGTCACGTGCAAACACTTCTTGCCCGACGGCCAAGGCGAGGCTATGCGATGGGTCCGCCGCGACAAACACCGCGGCGCGTCGTTTGATGGCGCCACGGAACTGGCTGCGTGCCACGATTTCCTGACCCGGATAGCAGCCCTTCTTGAAACTCACCCCTTGCGTCGATTCATAGTTCAGCATTTGGGGAACAAAGCTCTCGACCGTTGCACTGACGACCATGGCGACGCCGCTCAACGCACGATTGAAATGCCATATCGCCAAGGCGGTACTTGCATCGCTCTCGTTAGACACCACAGACGCGTCAGACGACGGCTCCGCTGGACGCAGGCGAACGCCCTGCGCCACCTTCGCGCTGGGTAAGCGAATGAGTGTCTCCGTGTTCTCGAACGCCACCGACCACGCAGGCATCTGGTGCAACGCATCGCTGGTCTCAGCGGTTTGTTCGCCTCGCAAATCCCAGTTGGCGCTCTCATCAGCGAGGGTGCACTTGGCCCGCATGATGAACATCTTTAGCCGCTTGGCCGTTGGTTCCAGCAGATCTTTGGACAGCAGCAACAAGAAATCATTGGGCGCGCGCTTTAAGACCACAAAGCTGGCTAGCAACCGCCCTTTGGCCGAGCAATAGCCCGCCAGACAGGCCGTGGCCACGGGCATCAGGGCGACGTCATTCGTTAGTTGCCCTTGCAAAAAGGTACACGCGTCGTCACCGGTGACCGACAGCACGCCCCAGTCACTGAGGTGCACAGGGGGGTAGGGAGTGGGTGCGGTTGGCTGAGTCGTGGCAGTTGGTATGGGCATAGCGGCAATGAGGTGCGTATTTATTTACAGGGATACCGTAGCATTATCTTCCTTTGTTTATAGTTGAGGGCTATGTTCCGTCTTATCAAACGCTGTCTCGTCCTCGGCCTGTTCGTGGTGCTGCTGAGTGCCGCCACGGTGGTGTGGTGGGTCGCGCAGCCATTACCTATGACGCTGTTAAACGGGGCGACCGCAATCGACCTGCAGGTCAAGCCCAATGCAACGCCGCTATCGGTTGCCAAGGACTTGAGCGCGTCGGGAGTGACGGTGCCCGGTTGGGTGCTTTTTGAGTGGTTTCGTTGGTCAGGTGAGGCCACCCAGATCAAGGCGGGTAGTTATGAGATCGCGCCGGGGTTGACCCCGCGCGGTTTGCTCGATATGTTGACCGCGGGCAAACAAGCGACACGACGGGTCATCATCGTTGAGGGGTGGACGTTTGCGCAAATGCGCCAAGCCCTGGCCAGTGCTCCCACGTTGCGCAGTGATACCGACAGTCTCAGCGACGCTGAGCTGATGACGCGCATTGGTCGGCCCGGTGTGCATCCAGAGGGACGGTTTTTCCCTGACACCTACGTTTACCCCAAAAATGGCTCGGACGTGGATCTCTACAAACAAGCGGCCGCCCAAATGGATAGCCGCGTAGCGGCTGCCTGGAAGTACCGAGACAGCCGCACGCCCGTCGACAACCAAGAAGACCTGCTGATATTGGCCAGCATTGTGGAGAAGGAGACCAACCACGACGCCGACCGCGCCCTGGTGGCTGGCGTGTTCGCCAATCGCCTGCGTATCGGTATGCGCTTGCAAACGGATCCAACCGTGATTTACGGTCTAGGGGATGCCTTCAATGGCAATTTACAACGGAAACATCTGCGTAGCGACACGCCCTATAACTCCTATACCCGCGCGGGCCTGCCACCGACGCCGATTGCCTTGCCCAGCGAGGCCTCGCTAAAAGCCGCCGTTAACCCCGCGGATACCGATGCGTTTTATTTCGTCGCAAAAGGGGATGGAACCAGCGCATTCAGCCCGGATCTCGCGGCTCATAATCGAGCGGTGAGACGCTTCATACTTAAACAGCCTTAAAGGTGCCATTTCGAATGCAAAAAACGGGACTGTTTATCTCCTTTGAAGGCATCGACGGTGCGGGGAAATCCACCCATATTGATGCCTTAGCAGCGCTGTTCAAGCAGCAAGGGCGCACCCTGGTGCAGACACGTGAGCCCGGCGGCACGCCGCTGGCAGAGTCTCTGCGCGAGTTGGTCCTGCACCAACCTATGGATGCGCTGACCGAAGCCCTACTGGTATTCGCTGCCAGACGGGACCACCTGCACACCGTTATTGAACCCGCATTGGCGCGTGGCGATGTGGTGTTATGCGACCGATTCACCGATGCCACGTTTGCCTATCAAGGGGCAGGGCGGGGCTTTAATGCGGATATCTTGGAGCAGCTGGAGCGTTGGGTGCAGGGTCGCCCAGAATCGGGCGCGCCGGAAGCGGCGGTCGCGATGCACCCCACCGCATTGCGCCAACCCGATTTGACCGTCTTGTTTGAAGTCCCGCCGGCGGTCGCTGCTGAGCGCTTGGCCAAAGCGCGTGAGGCGGATCGGTTTGAGGCCTTGCCGATTGCGTTTTTTGAACGTGTCGCCAAAGGCTACGCCGATAGAGCCGCTGCCGAGCCCGGACGCTTTGTGCGTGTGGACGGCAATCAGACCAAAAATCAAGTCTGGCAGCAGCTCACCAAAACGATGTTTAACCGCGGGTGGCTAGCGATCATGGTGGCAGGTAGTCCGCGATGAGCGAAGGGGTCGCGCCAGCGCTTGCGCCGTGGTTGCAAACGCAGTTGTCTGAATTGCGAGCCCAACGTGGCCACGCCTTGATGGTCAGCGGGGCAGAAGGCCTAGGGCAGTACGCGCTGGCGCACGCGTTGGCCAGGGTTTGGCTCTGCGATACGCCTACGGAGCAGGGCGCGTGTGGCGCCTGCGATAGCTGCCGCGCCGTCGCCCAACGCACGCACCCTGACTTGGTGGTCTTGGTGCCTGAAGCCTTGGCGCCCGAATTGGGCTGGCCGATTCCGGCAGCCGCGCAAGATGAAATTGACAGGAAGTCGCGTAAGCCCAGTAAATGGATACGCGTCGATGCCGCACGGGCGGCGGTCGCGTTTACCCAGCTCACCGTCTCGCGTGCACGCCATCAGGTGGTGCTGATTCACCCCGCGCACCGTCTCAATGTAGAGGCCGCAAACACCTTATTAAAAACCCTGGAGGAGCCGCCCGGAGACGTGCGGTTTATCCTTGCCTGTGAGGCACTGCACCAGGTACTGCCGACCATACGCAGCCGTTGTCACATTCACCAAATGACGTGGCCGTCGCAGAGCGAAGCGGTCCAATGGCTGCAACAAGCCGTGTCACCTGCACCGAGCGAGGCGACCGCATTGACGTGGCTAACCGCTGCCGGCGGGCGCGCTCAGGGGGCATTGGCTTGGGCTGAGTTGGGACTGACCGAGGTGCAATGGCAGGGCATTCCCAAGGCGATAGCGAATGGACAAGTTGGCATCATGGCCAGTTGGCCAGCCGCGCTGGTGTTGGACACGCTTCAAAAAGTTGCTCACGACACGCAAGCGCATTGGGTGGGCACGACTGGGCGTTTTTTTGAGTCTAGCAGCTTGCCGGCCCTGCCGCATCTGCGTGCGTTGGAGCAGTGGGGTGGCCGGTTGGCGGATTGGCGGCGTCATGTCGAGCATCCCTTTAGTGCGGGTCTGCAGTTGGAGGCGTGGATGGCGGACTGCCACCAGGTCTTTGGATCGGCGCATCGTGCAGGGTAACGGCGCAGACCACGCCTCGCGCGCGACTAACGGTGTGCGCACATCCGCACGCCCTTTCTTTCGTTTAGTTTGAATTTATTGGTTTTTATATATGTTCGTCGACTCCCATTGCCATCTTAATTTTTCTGAGTTGAAGCAACAGTTGCCACACATTTTGGGCGAGATGGCAGATGCCAACGTGGTGCGAGCCCTGTGCATTTGCACGACCTTAGAGGAGTTTCACAGCGTGCGCGGTCTGGCTGAAGAACACGCCAATCTTTGGGCCACCGTAGGCGTTCACCCTGACAATGAGGGGGTGCAGGAGCCGGGATTTGACGATTTGATTGCGGGTGCGCAACATGCGCGCGTCGTCGGCATTGGTGAGACCGGACTTGATTATTTCCGCCTCAATGGACGTAGCGTGGCGGATATGGCTTGGCAGCGCAATCGATTCATTACGCATATACAAGCAGGGCGTGCGGTTGATTTGCCTTTGGTGATTCATACCCGCGCCGCGTCAGAGGATACGCTGTCGATATTGACCGAAGAGGGCGGATTTGGTGGGTCCTCTGGCGAGTTGCCCGTGTCTCGTGGGGTTTTCCATTGTTTCACCGAGACCATGTCGGTTGCCAAGGCAGCGCTGGATGTCGGCTTTTACATCTCGTTGTCAGGGATATTGACGTTCAAGACTGCTGGCGATCTGCGGGAGGTGGCGAAATACGTGCCGATTGACCGTTTACTCATTGAGACCGATAGCCCCTACTTGGCACCCGTTCCGTACCGAGGTAAAACCAATAGTCCCGCTTACGTACCGTTTGTGGCGGCAGAGTTAGCCGCTTGTAAGGGGCTAAGCGTTGAAGAGGTGGCATCGCAAACCACGGCTAATTTTCACCGCTTATTCTCCAAGGTGCCGGCACTGGCCGTCTCGTAAACCTGTTTTAGTGGCAGCACTATTCGTTGTTTCTAGCCCCTTTAGTCTTCATAAATAACATTAAGTAAACCATAAAGTATGTTGATATGAAGGCATTAATTATTTTCGTTAGCGTGCTTCTTAGCCTAGGGGTACGTGCGGAAGCGGTGGACGCCCGCGCGTGGTTTGAGGCGGTTCGTAGCGACGACGTGTGGGCCGCTAGCAGCTGGCTTGGACAATCGCCAAACAACGTCTTGGGGGTCAACGTCCGGGATGCCGATGGCAACACGGCGCTGCACGTGGCGATCAAGACGCCGTCGCCGTCCATTCGCGACTGGCTGCTCACACAACCGGGGTTCGAGATCGATACCCGCAACAATCATCAAGAAACGCCGCTGATGTTTGCTGCGATCCAATGCGATTCAGACACCGTCTCCGCATTGCTCTCAGCTGAGTCGGCCGTGAACGGTACGGGCTGGGTGGCACTGCATTACGCCTCGGCGTGTCGGGCGGTCGCCGCACCAAACATCATCCGCAACTTGTTGGCGCATTACGCGTATATCGATGCCGCGTCTCCAAATGGCACGACGCCATTGATGATGGCGGCCCAGTATGGCTTGCTGGCGTCAGTGCAGACGCTGCTAGACGAAGGCGCGGACGTGCTGCTAAAGAACGAACGCGGTTTAAATGCCCTGGACTTTGCGCTCATTGGCAGTCAGCCCGATAGCGCCGTGGTTTTGAAGGCGGCCATCTTGGCGCGTCAACGCCTGAAACGCGGGACGTGGTGACTCCCATCTTTAATATTCTACAATGCATATTATGTTAAATAAATGATTGGGTAATGAAGTAGCCTGTTTTCACGCGTCGCCAATTAACCAAGTCCACCATCGCTAGCCAAAGCAACGGGCTGTTCGCCCACAGATGACGTCACGCACACGTTAAAGTAGTCCCGAGAAAAAATGGCGTAGTTGTTGTTTATATTCACTTTTCGTTTTGAGTCACTTGCCTAATCTGAAAATATCACAGACACTAACCCTCCTGCGTTGACACTTACGCTTGAAATGGACTCACCATGCAACCTAAAAATAACGATGAAGATTACGCCACCACGTTGCTGAGATACCAACCCGGCAAGGGCTGGAGCCCGGTTGACTACAACGCCACGCCTGATCTGGACGCGCCCACCTCAAGCCCGACAAGCCTTCACAAAGAGGCCCCTGAAGCGGCCGTCGTACCCAACAAAGTTGTCTCAATCGCTGGCGCGGATGCGGCCATACCCCAGTCCTTCCCAACCAATAAAACCACGGCAAATGCAGCGGTGAGCGACAATGCCGCGTCAGACGGCATTCCCTCGCTTCCTAAGCGCGCTCAAGAGGCCACGTTTTCTGAGCTGGAAGCGTTTCTGGCAGAGCAATCCAAAAACGGGCACCAATTTGGCCTGCACGCGCTAGAAGAAGCCGATTTGGGGACGCTGGGTGAACGCCTGCCCGAAATTTTTCAGGCGGTGGACGCCTACGCCAAAGATGCCTCTACGCTTTCTTGGGAAGACATTGCAGCCTCAATTCAGACATTGCAGCAAAGCCGCGAAGAGCGCCAGCAGTACATCGATTTGCTAGCTGATTTGGATCACAAAATTGAGTCACTTACGGTCACACTGAAAGGTAACCTACGCAGCATCGAGAAGCAGGAGCGTGCGAAAACAGCGGCTGCCCGCCTAAAAGAGCGCCTGTCGCTACACACCGCGCAGGTACTTACCAAACGGTTACAGACACTGCTGGACCAAGTCGATTAAGGCGCTGACATCGCCAGAGCAAAAAGGGCTCCAACTCTATGAGTTGAGCCCTATTTTTTTGCCCGATCTTTGAAGCGAAGTCAGCCCGTTAATATCCCCGCGCAACAAGCAATTACCCCATGCCAATTTGGCACAATACCTCTAAATACAAATTAAACGAAACAATATGAAGCTTCATCAAATTGACACCACGCTAACGGTGACTGCGCAAATTGCCGTTGACGATATGACCTCTATCGCTGGCTCTGGCTTTCAGACCATCATCTGCAACCGACCAGATGGAGAGACACCCGATCAGGTTGCATTCGCAGACATTCATGCGGCCGCAGAGGCAGCGGGCATGAAGGCGCATTACTTGCCAGCGGTCACGGGACAGGTAAGCGATGCGGATGGGAAAGCGTTCGCAGCCCTGTTAGCCACCTCCCCGCATCCCGTCTTAGCTTACTGCCGCAGCGGTACGCGCTCGGCCACCATGTGGGCGCTGTCGCAAGTGGGGACGCAATCGGCGGATGCGATTCTGCAGACAACACACACCGCAGGCTTCGATCTGTCCGCCCTCGCCGACCGATTCGCGGCGCCCGAGCCGACGGAGATGACAGCGGTGTCTGAGTCGGGTGCAAGCGCTACAAACGTCGAAAACGTCGCGAGCGTCGCAAAAGGCAATCATCATCAGATCGTCATTGTTGGCGGCGGATCCGCGGGTATCGCGACGGCTTCTAGCTTGCTGGCGCGTGACAGTGGTCTAGACATCGCCATCATCGAACCCAACGAGCGGCATAGCTATCAGCCTGGCTGGACCATGGTCGGTGGCGGTATCTTCAAAGCGGATACGACCGCACGCCCCATGTCCGTAGTGATCCCTGCGGGCGTCAAACGCATTGTTGGCGCGGTTGCGACCTTCGACCCAGAAAACAATACCCTTGCGCTGGAAGATGGCAGCACCGTAAGCTACCAGCAACTGATCGTCTGCCCGGGTCTCACGCTGGATTGGGACGCCATTCCCGGCCTGAACGACGCGCTAGGCCACGATGGTGTGACGTCGAACTACCGTTACGATCTGGCCCCCTACACGTGGCAATTGGTGCAAAGCCTGCGTGGCGGCAAAGCCTTGTTTACGCAACCCGCCATGCCCATTAAGTGCGCAGGAGCCCCTCAGAAGGCCATGTACTTGTCGGCGGACCACTGGCGCCGCGAAGGTGTACTGAAGGATATTCAAATAGAGTTTTGCAATGCAGGTGGCGTCTTATTCGGCGTGCCCGAGTATGTGCCAGCGCTGATGGAGTACATCCATGCCTACGGCATTCAAATTAACTTCACCCGTAGTTTGGTCGCTATCGACGGCAAAGCGAAGCAGGCAACGTTCAAACAAACCGCCGCTGATGGCACCGTGAGTGAGCTCGTGCAAGACTACGACATGATTCACGTGGTGCCACCACAGAAGGCCCCTGACTTTATTCGTTCGAGTCCGTTGGCAGATGCTGCGGGTTGGGTCGACATTGATCCCGGCTCTATGCGACATACACGGTTTAGCAACGTATACGCGTTGGGCGACGTTGGGAATTCCAGCAATGCCAAAACAGCCGCGGCGGTGCGCAAGCAGGCCCCTGTCGTCGCACACAACGTGTTGGTCGCCTTGGGTAAACTGCAGGGCGCAGCGACTTATGACGGCTACGGCTCCTGTCCCTTAACAGTAGAGCGTGGACGCATTGTCTTGGCCGAGTTCACCTATGGTGGCAAGTTGGCCCCATCGCTCCCCCAGTGGTTGATCAACGGGACGCGTCCGACGCGTTTGGCGTGGCTGCTAAAAGAGCGCATATTGCCCCCGCTGTACTGGGAAGGCATGCTCAAAGGCCGTGAATGGCTGGCCAAACCAAACATCAAACCATGAGTCCAATACATTTCAATGCGCAAGGTAGCGCCAGCTGGGTTGACCGCGTCAAGGCATTCATGCCCATTTTCGAATGGGCGCCGCAGTATGACCAACCCACACTTGTAAGGGATTTGGTGGCCGCGGCGATCGTGACCATCATGTTGATTCCGCAGAGCCTGGCTTATGCGCTGCTCGCGGGTCTGCCTGCAGAGGTCGGCTTGTACGCCAGCGTCGCACCGTTGGTTTTATATGCCATCTTTGGCACCAGTCGTGCGTTAGCGGTTGGCCCAGTGGCCGTGGTGTCGTTGATGACGGCTGCGGTGATCGGTGAGCATGCGGCGGTGGGCACGCATGCGTATTGGGAGATCGCCATCACCCTCGCCTTTCTTTCCGGCGTCATCTTGATTGTTTTGGGATTGTTCCGTCTTGGGTTTTTAGCCAACTTCTTAAGCCACCCGGTCATCTCTGGCTTTATCACGGCGTCGGGCCTGCTCATTGCCGCAAGCCAAGTCAAAACTATTTTGGGCGTGACAGCGGGCGGACATCATTTTGTAGAGATGTTGAGCCAACTCGTCACCCAATTGCCATCGGCGCACGCCCTATCCATAGGCGTCGGTGTGTTTACTACCGCGTTTTTATTCTGGGTGCGTAAGGGTCTTAAGCCATTGCTAAAGCGACTGGGAATGAAGGAGGCGCCTGCCGATATCGTTGCCAAAACGGGGCCAGTCGCGGCCATTGCACTGACGACCATCGCGACCTGGGCTTTCGACTGGCAGGCCAAAGGCCTCAAGATTGTTGGTGAGGTTCCGCAAGGCCTGCCGCCGTTCAGCCTGCCCAGCCTTGACATGGGTCTATGGCAGTCGCTGTTGGTACCTGCCCTGCTCATCAGCGTGGTGGGCTTTGTTGAGTCGGTGTCTGTTGGCCAAACACTGGCCGCCAAGCGTCGACAACGGATTGTTCCCGACCAAGAGTTAATTGCCCTAGGCGCCAGCAATGTGTCGTCAGCCTTCTCGGGTGGCTTCCCCGTGACGGGCGGCTTTTCGCGCTCCGTGGTTAACTTCGATGCCGGTGCACAAACCCCTGCCGCCGGGGTGTTTACGGCGGGGGGCATTCTGGTGGCCTCACTGCTGTTGACGCCTGCACTGTATTTTTTACCTAAGGCCACATTAGCGGCAACCATCATTGTGGCGGTTCTGTCCTTGGTTGACTTGGGTGTTTTGAAACGGACTTGGGCCTACTCCAAATCGGACTTCACGGCGGTATTGACGACTATCTTGGTGACGCTGGGAGCCGGCGTCGAGATGGGACTAATTTGCGGCGTTGGCGTGTCGCTTGCGCTCTTTCTGTTTCGAACCAGTCGCCCGCATATTGCGGAAGTTGGCTTGGTTGAGGGGACAGAGCATTTCCGCAACGTGGCCCGTCACAGCGTTCAAGTCGATCCCAAGGTCCTTAGTTTGCGCGTCGATGAAAGCCTCTATTTCGCCAATGCAAGGGCCTTAGAAGACTCCGTGAATGCGGCGGTAGCTAACCGCGCGGGTATTGCCCATGTGGTGTTGCAGTGCTCGGCTGTCAACGCGATTGATGCGAGTGCGCTTGAGAGTCTGGAGGCCATCGATGCCCGCTTAAAAGGCGCCCATATCAAACTACACCTCTCTGAAGTGAAGGGACCCGTCATGGACAAACTGAAGGAAACCGAGTTCATTCACGATTTGTCTGGACACGTTTTCTTGACGCACTTTCAAGCGTTTGAGACTTTGCGCCAATAACCCCTAGTTGTGATGGGTTTTTAAAGCCCTTTGCGTCTACGCATCAGGGCTTTTTTTATGAAGGTATCCAGCGGTAGATTTACGCAGAAGCCCCGCTAACAAAGCCTTTCAAGCTCTTTGCACTTGGACTTATGAAACCACCCTCCAAATAGGTTGGCACCTACATGACACGGTATTGGTGTTTAACCTAGGGTACGTTTTTTGATCCAGCCCTACACTTTCGGCTGCATCACAGCGATGTGGGTCACAAGGAGATTTTGATTTGGTTGTCGATGAAACAAATGCCCTGCTACAGGTCAAGGGAATCACGGTTAGATTTGGCGGAATCACAGCGTTAGACAGTGTGAGTTTCGATCTACCGCGGGACAAAATTTGCGGCTTGATCGGTCCTAACGGGGCGGGAAAAACCACATTATTTAACTGCCTTAGTCGCTTGTACGCGTACCAAGAAGGGGACCTTCTTTTTGAAGGAAAATCCATCACGGATACCCCCGTGCACGAGATGACGCAAATTGGGATCGGACGGACGTTCCAGAACTTGGCGATGTTTAAAACGATGACCGTCCAAGAAAACGTCATGGTCGGCGCGCACAGTAAATCTGAAACCGGATTTATTGGCGGTTTGCTGCCTAACGCAAAGACGCGGAAAGAAGAGCAGCACCTGAGAGAGCTGGCTGACGACTTGATAACGCGTTTGAAGTTGACGGATGTCGCCCACAGACAAGTGGGCGATCTGCCTTTTGGCTATCAGAAACGGGTTGAATTTGCGCGCGCATTGGCGGCGCAACCTCGGCTTCTGTTACTCGATGAACCCGCCGCTGGCTTGAACCACGAGGAGCTGGAAGACCTGGCTACGCTCATCAAGCAGGTGCGGGATGACATGGGCATCAGCGTTCTACTGGTAGAGCACCATATGCAATTGGTTATGGCTGTTTCTGACTGGATTGTGGCACTTAATTTCGGTAAAAAAATTGCGGAAGGAACCCCTGAAGAAATTCAGAAGCACCCGGATGTTATTCGCGCTTACTTGGGGGGCGATTAAACATGAGCTTGTTACAAGTTAAAGACCTTTGCGCGTGGTACGGTCCCACGCAAGCCTTATTCAACGTTAATTTCGAGTTGGCGGAGGGCGGTATCACCACGATCTTAGGGGCCAACGGCGCGGGCAAAACAACCACGTTACGCGGTGTTTGCCAGACCGTTAAAACCTCTGGCGAGATGATCTTTGATGGCAAGTCAACCAGTGGCCTCTCGACGGACAAGATCGTTCGTATGGGCGTAGCCCACGTACCGGATGGTCGCGGCACCTTCACGGGACTCACAGTTGACGAAAACTTGCGCTTGGGTGCGTACACACGCAAAGACAAGACTGCGGTGAGCGAAGACATTGAGAAGGTCTACGATCGTTTCCCTCGTTTGCGGGAGCGCTTTAGCCAACAGGCAGGGACGCTGTCAGGCGGAGAGCAGCAGATGTTGGCGATTAGCCGCGCCTTGATGCTCCGCCCCAAGTTGTTACTGCTTGACGAGCCCTCCTTTGGCCTCGCACCACTGATCGTGCAAGAAATTTTCGAGATCATGAAAAGCATTAATCAGACCGACGGCGTCAGCATGTTGTTGGTCGAGCAAAATGCGTCGCTTGCGCTAAATTTGGCCGATCACGCCTACCTTTTGGAGACTGGCAAGGTTGTACTTGCTGGCCCAGCCGAGGACATTCGAGCAGACGAGACTATTCGTCGCACCTATCTCGGCTATTGAGTTTCAAGGATTATTGTTATGGACGGGTTTCTTCTCCAGGTTTTTTCAGGCCTCGCAACCGGTAGTATCTACGCTGCTGTCGGTTTAGCGTTGGTGATGATTTATCAATCGACACACCACATCAATTTCGCCCAAGGGGAGATGGCGACTTTCGCAACCTTCATTTGCTGGTGGTTGATTGATAGCGGCATGTCTTATTGGTTGGCTTTCTTCTTGACCGTTGGCGTCGCCTTTGTCGGGGGACTGGTCATACAGCGGGTTTTCATACGCCCGGTGGAACGCAAGCCTGTGCTGATTAACGTGATTGTGTTCGTTGGCTTACTGGTTATTTTCAATGCCATGTCAGGCTGGATTTTCGAGCACACGTTAAAGGCATTCGAAAGCCCCTTCCCCGTTCGCAGTGCGGTGCTTCCGGAGTACATCTCTGGTCACCAGCTAGGATCTTTGGGAGTGACACTGGCGGTGCTTTTGGTTATTTACCTCTTCTTCCGATTCACCCCCATCGGGCTTGCTATGCGGGGAGCGGCCCAAAACCCGGACTCTGCGAGCTTAGTTGGTATCCGTGTTACCTGGATGCTCGCGTTGGGATGGGGCTTGGCATCCGCTATTGGCGCAGTGGCCGGCATCATGATGGCACCCATCATGTTCTTGGATCCCAATATGATGGGCGGCATTCTTCTGTACGGATTTGCAGCCGCGCTATTGGGGGGTATTGACAACCCGTGGGGAGCCGTAGCCGGTGGATTTATCGTGGGGGTATTGGAAAATCTTTTAGGTGCCTACGTTATTGGCTCTGACCTCAAACTGACCGTTGCGCTGGTACTCATCGTGGGTACGCTCACGCTAAAGCCAAACGGATTATTTGGTCAAAAAGTCGTTACACGCGTCTAAGCGCCAAAGGAAAACCTAATGAACCTCAGAATACAAACTGTCATATTGCTGGGCCTGATTGCCCTGATTCTTCCTTGGCTGATCAGCGATTTCCGCGTCTTCCAAGTTAACCTGATGCTGGTCTACGCGATCGCGGTATTGGGTCTTAACCTTTTGACTGGCTACGGTGGACAAATATCGCTGGGTCACGGAGCTTTCTACGCGATTGGCGCCTACACCGCCGCCATCTTGATGGATCAAGCACAGTGGTCCGCTTACGCCACGTTGCCAGTCGCCGCCTTGGTTTGCTTGGCGGCGGGCATCTTAATGGGCTTCCCTGCCCTGCGCTTGGACGGCCACTATTTGGCGCTTGCGACCTTTGCTTTGGCGATGGCGATACCACAGCTCTTGAAATACAAAGGCATTGAGGACTACACGGGGGGGGTGCAAGGTATCGTGCTGGATAAGCCATTGCCACTCTTTGAGATGGAGTTTTTGGGCAGAGAACTATCCGAGGATCGCTGGATGTACTACCTGGTGCTCATCGTGGCAGTGCTTATGTTCTGGCTCGCCAATAATTTGGTCAAAGGCCGCATCGGTAGAGCGATCGTTGCGATTCGTGACCAGCCGATTGCAGCGGGTGCCTTGGGTGTGAACCTAACTGCCGTCAAAACCCTTACGTTCGGTGTGTCAGCGGCCTACACAGGCGTCGCCGGCGCGCTGGGTGCGATCGCGGTGTCTTATGTGGCACCTGATAGTTTTCACACCTTTTTATCTATTTCGTTTCTTGTTGGTGCGGTGGTTGGTGGGCTGGGAACCATTCCGGGCGCTTTGTTCGGGGCTGCGTTTATTCAGTTCGTCCCCAACGTTGCCGACGAGATCTCGAAGTCTGCGCCATGGGCTGTCTATGGCGCAATTCTGATAGCACTCATTTATGTCGCCCCTGGCGGTGTGATGGGAATGCTCAACAAACTGAAAAGAGGAGACGCTAAATGAAAAGCAAACTTAAACTACTCAGTCTCGCCGCAGGGATCGCATTGGCCCTGTCTGGAACATCTGTTTTAGCCGCGGGTAAATACGATGTCGGCGCAAACGACAAGGAAGTCAAAGTAGGAAACATTGTTCCTTACTCTGGCCCTGCGTCAGCCTATGGCAATATTGGTAAGGCGATTGCGGCGTACTTCAAAGGCGTGAACGAGCAAGGCGGTATCAATGGCCGTCAAATCAACTTCATCTCTCTAGACGATGGCTACTCTCCACCAAAAACCGTTGAGCAAGCGCGTAAACTGGTCGAGCAAGAGAAAGTGCTGTTCTTAGCCGCGACTTTGGGAACACCAACCAATACGGCTATTCACAAGTACATGAACAAGAAGAAGGTGCCACACATCTTTGTGAATACCGGTGCACACAAGTGGGGTGACTACGGCACCTACCCGTGGACCATGGGCCTGCAGCCTGATTACCAGACCGAAGGTAAGATCTACGCCGCACACATTCTCAAGAACAATCCCAACGCCAAGATCGCGATTCTGTATCAGAACGACGATTACGGTAAGGACTACGTCAAGGGTATGGAAGACGGCCTTGGTGACAAGAAAGGCATGATCGTTGCTAAAGCCAGCTACGAGACCACAGACCCGACCGTCTCTAACCAGATGGCGACGCTCAAAGGCTCTGGTGCTGACACCTTCTTCAACGTCACCACACCTAAGTGGGCCGCTCAGGCGATCAAAGGTGCTGCTGAATTGGGCTGGAAGCCAACCCACTACCTGAACTCTGTGTCCTCGTCAGTGGGCTCTGTGATGGTTCCGGCTGGCGCTGAGAACGGTATCGGCGTGATTTCATCGAACTACTTTAAAGATCCCGCTGACCCCGCATGGGCCAACGACAAGGGCTTCTTAGAGTACAAGGCGTGGATGGAAAAGAATATGCCCGGCCTGAACCTGGCCGAGGGTTTCTACACCTCTGGTTATGTGCACGCAGCCGCGATTCATAAAGTAATCGAGCAAGCTGGCGATGACCTAACGCGTAAAAACATCATGAAGCAGGCTGCCAGCTTGAACTTCACAAACGGCATGTTGCTGCCAGGTGTGAAATTCCAGACGTCTGCAACTGACTTCTACCCCATCGAAAACAAGCAATTGATGCGCTGGAATGGCAAGTCATGGGAGTTGTTTGGTGATGTCTTGGGACCTCAGTAAGCGCCAATTCAGGCTTAGATGAGTAATCCTTGAAAAAGCCGCCGGTTTAGACCGGTGGCTTTTTTTATGACGGCCTCCGAATCGATCAAACCTCGGGTACCCTCCATGGTAACGATACGCGAGTAAGAAACCCAAAAGGATATAGACGATGGAATGGTTCCAAATAGCGCCTGGCGCATTGATGCTCTGGCTGGGCGGCTACTACGTGTTCTGCTACGTGAAAAAGAAACCAATCGTTCGTAAGAACACCGAAATCCCCGTGACCGTTGGTCACCTGCTGTCTGGCGTTCTGTGCAGTATTGTTGGCATTGTTTTTATGATGGTTGGGGCGACACACGGGGCCTAAGGCACAATTACCAGAGGGCGGTTAGCCCGCAATATCACTTGATTTAGGAGTTTCCAGTATGTCCGCGACCCCACTTAATCACGCTGTATCAGACGACCCTATTCATCAGACCAAAGTGGACCTAGCGGCCTGTCTAAGAATGGCCGTACTCGATGATTTACACGAGGGTATCGACAACCACTTTACGGTGGTTGTGCCCGGTCACACGGATCAATATTTTGTGCTGCCCTTCGGCTTACATTGGTCCGAAGCGCGTGCCAGTGACTTGATTATTTTCAATGAGGCGGGAGAGACGATCGCCGGTGATGGCATCGTTGAAATGACCGCCCAATGCATACACGCGCCCTTGCACCGGGTTAGCGGGAAAAACGTGGTCTTGCACACCCATCAAAACTGGGCATTGGCGCTCAACATGCTGGAGGATAACCGCTTGCTGTCAGCGAGCCAGACGGCCGCATTTTTCCATAACGAAATCGCCTATGATGATAATTACCAAGGGTTGGCCTGTTCCGTAGAAGAAGGCGAACGCCTCGCGGCATGCTTAGGTGACAAATCGATATTGTTTATGAAAAATCACGGCGTCGTTGTGACTGGCGACTCCATTGCCCAAGCCTATCGACGCATGTACAAGCTGGAACGGGTTTGCCGTGCACAGATACTGGCCATGTCCACGGGTCAACCATTGGCTTTACTGAGTCAAGAGGTCATTGATAGGGTAAATACCCCATCGCCTACCGATAGGCATCCCAGAGCCTCGCGTGCGCACCTTTACTTTGAAGCCGTTAAACGCATTGTTGATCGGGAACTACCGGGCTACGCCGACTAACTGCGCCAGCACATGACCTACCCTGATCTGCCCCGCCCTGCTTAGCGTTGCGCAGCCTCTCGGATCTCCTGTAACGTCAGTTTAGGCGTAATGACTTCGGGGTCCAGCATGAGTTCAATAAGCGCCCCCCCCGGGTGCGCCCACGCACGCTCCCACGCGCCCGAGAACGCAGCCGTTTGCGTTACGCGCTCGGCGTGATAGCCAAAACCTTGTGCCAGTAGGCAGAAATCTGGGTTGCGTAAACCCGACCCCGATACGCGTCCGGGAAACTCGCGCTCTTGGTGCATACGAATCGTGCCGTACATGCCGTTGTTAAGCAGCAAGACGACCGTCTTCACACCCTCTGCTGTGGCCGTAGCGAGCTCTTGTCCGTTCATCAGGAAATCACCATCTCCCGCAATCGTGAAGACGGGGCGCCCCGATGCAAGGGCCGCCGCAACGCCCGCAGGTACCCCGTACCCCATAGAACCATTCGTCGGGGCTAACTGATGACGGTGGCCGCCATCAAACCCCGGTAGCTTGTGAAAGCGGTGCAGCCAAGTCGCGAAATTTCCGGCGCCATTGGTACACACCACGTTATCCGGCAGGCCTTGCGACACGGCCTGTATCACGGTGAACATGTCGATGTCACCGGGCATCTTACGTCTGGCTGCATCGGCATTACCGTGGGTGCGAAAGGCGTCAGTCACGGTGTGCGTCCAGTCGCCCCACGTGCACGTCGCAGGCGCGGCCTCGGCGGCCAGCGCCGCGGCCCATGCAGGCATGCCCGCGCACGTCGCAACTGCTGCGCTGTAAACGCGGTTAAGCTCCTCGGGGTCCGCATGGACATGCACCAGCCCGGGACGAGGTGTGCCCACCGGTATCAAGGTGTAACCGCCGCTGGTAGCCTCCCCCATACGCGCACCAATCACAAACAAGGCATCAGACTCTCGCACGGCCGTGGCCAAACCCGCACCAATGCCTAGTCCAACATCACCCGCATACAACGGGTCACGGTTATCGAACAAGTCTTGGAAGCGAAAAGCGCAACCCACGGGAACCTGCCACGCCTGGGCGAACCGACGGATGTCCCCTGCCGCTGCTGCAGTCCAACCACCGCCACCTAAGATAACGAGTGGCTTCTTGGCTTTTTTCAGTAGCGCGATTGCGACACGGACATCCTGCGGATTGGCGCCAGCGCGCACGGCCTCGACGCGCGGTAAAACCGGCGCTGCTGTGGGACGCGTAAGCATGTCTTCCGGCAGTATCAGTACCACTGGACCTGGCCGACCATTCAACGCGGTTGCAAAGGCACGCTGAACGTATTCCGGAATGCGCGCGGCATCGTCAATACGCTCGACGCGCTTAACAAGGGGGGTAAACATGCCAACAAAATCGATCTCTTGGAATGCCTCACGGTCGCGAGCATCTTGCGCCACATCACCTACCAGTAACACCATAGGCGTTGAGTCTTGGAACGCGGTATGGACACCGATGCAGGCATTGGTTGCACCTGGCCCGCGTGTCACGAAGCAAACGCCGGGTCGTCCGGTCAATTTACCTTCGGCTTCCGCCATATAGGCCGCACCGCCCTCTTGACGCGTCACTACAAATTCAATTTGATCGGCGAACTGCGAGAACCCATCCAAGGCCGCCAAGTAGCTCTCTCCAGGTACGCCGTAAACCCGCGCGACGCCTTGCGCTACCAGAGCCTCAATCAAGGCATGCCCACCTAAGCGGCTGACGGATGTTGTGTTCATATGTGGGTCAAATTAAATTTAAATTTTTACGCTATCGCACGTAGCTTAGTAGGTGCCCTTAAAGCGGTACTGCAGATTACCAAAGTCTAGATCAAACAACGTCACCTAGGCGCAAAAGCCTCGTGCTATCAAACCGCGCGTACAACCGGTAGGGTCATTGCCGACAAAATGACGAAGTAAAGCGCAAACGCGTGTGCGGCAGGCCTCATCCCCAGAACGATTTCTGCAATTGCGGTCAAGACAAGGGCTTGTCCTTGCTTGTTGAACGCGTCCATCGCTCTAGAATTTAAGTAAAAGTCTCCGCTGTGACAGCGTCTTTTTTGGTAGTTACTTAAAAGTAGTTGTGCGCAATGAGCCACATACAAATCTAAACAGGAGACAACATGATTCCACGTAAAGTATTTTTGTCAGCGGTAGCAACCGCAACCTTAATGCTCGCAACGCCGAGCATGGCAGACGATCATGGAGGCACGATTAAGTTCGCTTTTATTGATCCACTATCAGGCGGATTTGCTGCAACAGGCACCAATGGACTGAAAAACTTTAAGTTTTTTGCTGAAGAGGTGAATCGCGCTGGTGGCGTCATGGGTAAAAAGTTTGAAGTCATTGGCTTCGACAACAAGATTTCACCCAAAGAAAGCTTGATTCAACTGAAGAACGTGATCGGCCAAGGCATCCAATACGTGGTTCAAGGCAACTCATCAGGTGTTGCCAACGCGCTGACAGACGCCATTGAAAAGCACAACAAGCGCAACCCAGACAAACGTGTTTTGTTCTTAAACTACTCAGCAGTTGATCCTGCCTTGACTAACGAAAAATGTAATTTTTGGCATTTCCGGTTTGATGCCCATGCCGACATGAAGATGAACGCTGTGACAGACGTCATCGCGGCTAACAAGGACTGGACGGGGATTTACATTATTGGTCAGGACTACTCGTTCGGTAAGGCCGTTGCGGCAGCGGCCGTGAAGTTTTTAGGTGAAAAGCGTCCCGATATCAAAATTGTGGGTAATGAGCTTCACCCCATCGGAAAGGTGAAAGACTTTTCGCCCTATATTTCCAAAATCAAAGCTTCAGGCGCAAACGCAGTTATTACGGGTAACTGGGGTGCAGATATGCTTGGTTTAGCTAAAGCCGCCGAAGACGCTGGCTTAGATATCCCTATGTATACCTACTACGCAGCCGGTAGCGGTATTACTAAAGCAATTGGCGCAGGTGGTGTTGACCGCATTAATGTGGTCGCAGAGGGTGCGATCAATCCGCCGCTAACAGATGAATGGCGTCAAATTGTGACGCGCTTCCAGGCGGAATACCCAGATGGCAATATGGATCAAATTCGTATTAACAATTTGATGCAAATGACTGCCCGAGCCATGCGGGAAGCGGGCTCCACAAAGCCCATAGACGTCGCGCGCAAGCTTGAGGGCATGAGCTACAAGACGCCATATGGTGATCAGATCACCATGCGCGCCAGCGATCACCAAATGCAACTGCCTATTCGTATGCACGTTCATACCGACAAAAACATTGAATTCGCCTACGATCAATCTGGTTATGGCTTGCTTGAGACCTCTACGGTGAGCGCCGCCAACTCCTCGACACCAACAACCTGCAAGATGAAGCGTCCTTCATAACTAGGCGGTGTGCGGACTTAAACCTGGCCACCCATTGGGTGGTCGGGTTTGTCTTTGCCAGCATTTTGCTGGCATGGCTTTACAGGGAGTAATTGCGCGTGTCTGAACTCATTTTTTCGTCACTACTAAACGGTTTGGTGTATGGGCTGCTGTTGTTTATGCTGTCCAGCGGGTTAACCCTCATTTTTTCAATGATGGGCGTGCTGAATTTTGCCCACGCAAGCCTATATATGCTGGGTGCATATTTTGCCTACAGCATCAGCGCAAAAGTGGGTTACTGGCCAGGCTTGATTTTGGCGCCAATTTTGGTCGGCCTAGTTGGCGCGTTAATCGAGCGGTATGGCCTTCGCCACGTGCACAAATATGGCCATGTGCCCGAACTTATATTTACCTTCGGTATTGCCTACGTACTCGAAGAGTTTGTCCAATTAATATGGGGCAAAAGCAACGTTGATTACAGTGAGCCTGAGATCTTAAGCTTCCCGCTATTCACCATGTTTGGGACTGAATTCCCAGCCTACAAAGGTTTTATGTTGTTGATTTCCATCAGCATCTTTTTGGCCCTGTTGTATGTGCTGACAAAGTCGCGTGTGGGTTTGATCATCCAAGCTGCGATAACCCATCCCAACCAAGTGGCGATGCTGGGTCATAACGTGCCATTTATCTTTATGGCGGTGTTTGGCGTCGGATCTGCACTGGCCGGTCTAGCAGGCGCCATTGCAGGACCTGTATTGGGCACCTTCCCCGGCATGGCCATCGTGCTCGGCAGTATCGTTTTCGTGGTTATTGTGATTGGCGGACTGGGATCTTTAAAAGGTGCTTTTATCGCCTCACTGCTGATTGGTTTTGTACAAACTTTTGCAGTAGCCACCACCTATAGCTTCTCCGACTTCTTTGGCATGATGGGTTTGAGTTCACCAGACCCTGGCTTGTTAGCTGACCTGTATCGCGTGAGCATTGCCCAATTGGGGCCCCTATTGCCTTACATCATGCTGGTGCTGATGTTGGTCTTCCGGCCTAAGGGTCTGTACGGTAAGCGAGAGGCCTGAAAAATGAATACAAAGACTTCAATCAGACCAGGAATAAGAACAACGCTAGGTCGCCGGGCTGCTATTTGGGTGGCGGCCGTTGTGTTGGTTTATTTGTTACCACAGTGGTTTTCTTCGGGCTTAGGTATTGCCGTTCTGAATCAAATGTTCATCATGGTGGTGTTTACAGTTGCCTACAACATGCTGCTTGGTCAAGGGGGCATGCTGTCGTTCGGTCACGCTGTGTTTTTTGGCTTAGGTGGCTACATGTCTATCCACTTTAGCAACATGGTGGGTGAAAGCGGCTTACCGGTGCCTTTAATTTTGCTACCCCTCGTAGGTGGCTTGACGGGCTTGGTCTTCGGTATCTTAGTTGGTGCCTTTTCCACTCGCCGTGCAGGCGTCGTGTTCGCAATGATCTCGCTAGGCGTCGGTGAGTTGATTGCCGCATCATCGCTGATTTTCTCGAGCTTTTCTGGTGGTGAGGAAGGCGTTACTACTGACCGCACGGAGATGCTGCCTTTCGTGGGTGAAGAGTTCGCATCAGAGCTCAGCGTTTATTACCTCATTAGTGCATGGATGTTGCTGGCTATTTACCTGATGTACAGGTTCTCACGCACACCCATAGGGCGAATGGCGAACGCCGTGAGAGACAACCCAGAGCGCGCAGAGTTTGTAGGCTATTCCACCACGCTGGTTCGTTTCATGTCTTTCTCAGTGTCCGGATTGTTTGCTGGTATAGCTGGTGCGCTATTTGCCATTAACTACGAGATCGTGACTGAGGAGACAGTGAATGCAGTGACCTCTGGCGTCGTGCTGTTGCAAGCCTACATTGGTGGCATTGGCTTTTTTGCCGGCCCCATCGTCGGCGCAGTCGTTTTTACCTTGCTACAAACCTTGCTTTCAAATTACACCGAGATCTGGGCGCTATACGTTGGTATTGCCTTTGTTGCGGTAGTGATGTACGCGCCATCAGGGCTGACAGGCTTGCTCATGATGCATCAAA